>Ga0209427_10001340_pt1 | contig 28230 bp, 25 predicted proteins | sample DeeMarSWOR136_30_FD_187465 | JGI IMG/M metagenome (GOLD analysis project Ga0209427, IMG submission 187465) | Marine sediment microbial communities from White Oak River estuary, North Carolina - WOR-1-36_30 (SPAdes) (version 2) | ecosystem: Environmental > Aquatic > Marine > Intertidal zone >...
AGGTGAGAAGGATGGAGGAGGAATTTTACATAGCAGCTCTGCAAGTCGATGATAGTGAATCTTATGATTCTTTAGAAGAGGTGACAGCTAAAGCGTATGGATATTTCTCAAAAATAAAATCTCTCAAATCAGTAGTAATTTATGAACGAATAGAGGGAAAAGGGAAAGGTCCCATGAGATTTATTTTTAAAGAAAAGAGCGGAAAAATAAATTACGTTGATATTAAATGGTAAGATTTAAAAATAGCAAACTGTTGCCTTGACCATATAAAGTGAAATGGAGGAATGAGATGAAAAGTGGCAAAGCACGCTTAGAAGGGGCCTTTTGTACTTGAAAAAGAGGCGGAACATCGTAGGAATGGTTAGGACAATCTGAGCGTATTGAGCTGGGAGCCTTGCAGGTGAGTTCTAGGTGCAGATTGGCGAAAATAAGGATTTTTTCAGGGATTAGAAACTTATCTCAGAAGGTCAGAAATTAAATCCAAGGCCCACTCCTGCGATCCATCGGCTCGCTCGGTAAGCGGCAGGAAACTCAGTCAAAGCTGACGTACGGCTCGGAGAAAATCCATATTGAAAATATCCATCAATAGAAAATCCCCCGATTATTTCATCATTACGATAAGTCGAGAACAGTGGACCTTCATAGCCAATGCCAAAAGATAATATATTTGTATCTAAATCAGGAAAGACTGGATGGAGCATCTGGCTATCGGCGCTGCTTTTTTGATAGGTATAACCGGCTCTTAGGGATATAAGATTCCTGAAATGATAATCAATGCCGAACATGATGCGGGAGGTATTTCTCAAGTTGAGGTCAATCCCCTGCCTGGCGTAGTCTGGCTTAGTTCCATAGTAATCATCGTACTCCTCGTAGAATTGGGGATTGAGATAGAATTCCCATTGTTTTATCTTGCTCATCCCAATCCATTGAAGGTCCAGCTGAAGACTCAGGCTCTTCACAGGCGAATACATAAACCCTAAAACGAATTCCTGAGGCACGGTAAGGGTTGAGGTTACTTCCTGATCAATGAAGAAGTCGGGATTATAACCAAAGGGGATACGGAAGCTGTGTAATCCTTCTAAGTCTAATTTTACATTGGGCTGATATCTTCCTCCAATCCGGAGATTGTCACTAATCCTTATTAATATACCGGTGACAAAGCCTATGCCTTTTCCGCTGACATCAGATTCACTGCTAACGGCCAGATAATATCCAGATCCACTCTCCTGAAAGGTGAAAATTCTGTTGTATTCCCAGGCAACATTAGCGAAAATGAAGTCTATTCCCGCTCCTAATGCAAGATGGTTTGAAATCTTAACCGCAACGACAGGGCGAATATAAAAGGTGTTCACTTTAGAGTTAATCGATAATTCGTTTCCTACCCAGGATTCCGGCCATTTGGTATCCATCGTGTTGGGGGTGAATCCTCCAATGCCGAATCCGATTCTATCCTTGATGTTCAAGGAAATGGAGTTGGATAAACGGATCTGATGGGGAGTGCTTTTAAAAGATTCTGGAGATCCGGGATATTCTGCCGTCGATGTTATCTCGAGATAATGGATGTTTGTTTTGAGCCTGAATCCTGTTAAGAAAGCGAGTCCGGCCGGATTATAAAATACGGCCGAAGCATCATCCACTCGTGCAACGAAGGCTCCTCCCAGGGTGGCCGCTCTGGCACTGAGTTCAAAATTCCTGAATCCAGAGGCTTCAAGATAACAGAAACCTGAAAATATAAAGAGTATCAATAATAGGATAAACGTCCTTTTTCCCATGGGGATTTCTCCGTATAAATTATATCATTTACTTATTATTATACTTCGTTTTATGGTTTAATCCAGGAAAATATCGAAAGGAAGCGAGGTGAAGGTCAACTGATCATCTGGGTCCGCAAATGCGTCGTCAAACGGCAATGGGCTAATACTTCAAACACTTCTGTGACACGGGGAGGAGTCTACTCATAGGACACATGACTCTGGATCATGGAATCGGGGTTAGAATCCCTGCTTCCCAGCCACTCTGATTAAAGCAATATCCCCACGAAAAAAAATGTGAGTTTGATTGACAGGCAAAATAAATCACAGTAATATCATAGCGTAAAGGGGAATTACTAAATGATGAATTCGGAGATAAAGAGTTAAATTTCCCCGTGCCATCTTCGGAATGGAGGAGGAAAAATCATGAAAAAGCACATCTTATTATTCCTGGTTTTAGTATCAATGTTTTTCTGCTTCCTTTTCGGGTATCAGAAACAAAAGAACCCAGACCAGGTAGAAGAACATGAGGTCGAGGTCAGATTAGTTTTGGTAGATGTCATCGTGACCAGGGATGGGAAATTTGTTACAGACTTGACGATGGATGATTTTGAAATACTCGAGGACGGAAAAAAAGTCCCGATTAATTCTTGCGAATTGATCAGCTTCGAAAAGACGGAGATGAGAACTGAGGAAGCAGAACCTGAAGAAATCCCTCCAGCCCTCGAAAGAAAGCGACTTGTGGTTGTGTTCGATGGGATCAATTCCTGGCTGAGAAACCTCAATAAGGGAGGAAAGCAGATCGTTGATGAGCTCGAGTCATTGGCTAAAGTGGGGAATGAGGTCATGGTAGTTCAGATGAGAGAGGACAGGCCTTTAACAATTATACAGCCTTTCACGACTGATGCTGAACTCATAAGAAAAGCGCTTGTCAGGGCCTCAGGACGTATCTGGTTTGATAACTCTGTTGAAGCTATGAGGATGTATAGAGACGCTGGGCTTGAAGTTGAGGTGACTAACGATGCTGGAGTTCCACAACCTCCAGATTCCGGGCAATTGGAAATGTCCAGAGCATACATAAAGCAAGAATACATCGTTCGTGAGAGAATAAAATTCGAGAAAACATTGGGTGAAATCTTAGCCCTTACAAATACTATAAAAGATTTACCAGGAAAAAAATCCATTCTTTTAATCAGCGATGGTATTCCCTTTGCCTCTGCTCCAGCGTTCGAATATACGGAAAAAGATGATGAGACTTCATTTAGGGAAGTATCAAGCGGAGTCAGAGGACCCGCATTTAAGAAGAGAGAAGTACGCGAGGCTAAGGTTTTCGATCCCTTTAACATTCTCGGGAAGGAAAAGTTTAAGGTGGGAGAAGAGGTTTTACAGGAATTGATTCGCTTTGCCAATGCCAATAATATTTCGTTTTATTCCTTATATCCTGAGAATTTCACGAATCATCTCATGCAAGTTTCGTCCGAATTTGCCTTTTATTCTGATATGAAGCCATCACAAGATTTTATTGAACAAGAAAAAAAGCTCAAGCTATACAATCTTGTATGGATTTCAGAGGATACAGGCGGAATTGCCTTAAGAGGTACCGACAAATATGAAAAGTTCAAGCAGGTCATGGGAGAGGATTTAAATCATTATTATCTACTCAGTTACTATCCTCGCAGGGAGAATCCAGACGACAAATACCATAAAATTAAGGTCAAGGTAAGAAAAGGAGGAGTTGATGTGCGCTCTCGAAAGGGTTATACAGATTACTCTGAGGAAGGAAGCGAGAAAATGTCTCTTGTTTCGACTTATTATAATCCTTCTTATTTCAAGGAGCTTCCTTTTGAGGGTGCCCTTATTCCCGTTTACTTGGAATCGGGTAAATTCGAGCCCTGGATTTGTGTAGCCCTTCCCGCAAACAAATTATTCGTCCAAAGAAACGTTGGATTCGGGCCGATGAAGTTAGACCTTCACATATGGATCAAAGATGTGAAAAAGGGAGAGCGCACTTTGGGCGGACAAATTCCAATTCCATTTAACATCGATCAAGATTTCTTAAACGCGGCAAGAAGTACCGATTATATTCTTTATCACTTTTTAGGTTCGGAAACACGCCTCAAAAATGAGAAAAATCATGTTATCTACGCTCTTTATGATGAACAGACGAATGAAGTAGGGACGTGGGAATCGACTCTCTCTTTTCTTGATTTAAAAGAAAAGAATCGAGGAGATGTGCTCAATTGTGTTTTGGGTTTAGTTGCCCAAAGTCCAAAAGTAAAGAAAAAATCTTTCTCTCTTTCCAAGGCAGACGGAAGTTTGGAATACGGTAAATTTAAATTTTTCCCGTTGGTCACAAACAGAATCCAACGATCACAAGATACTGCGGTTTTTCTTCAAATCTACCTCCCCAAAGGAAAGATAGAGGTTCATCCTCAATTTTTGGCTGTAAAAAATGAAGGTGCGGCTCAGCAGATTCATGGAGAAATGCTCGCAGAAAACTGGAATGGGAAATTAAAAGTCTGGAGTGGGCTGTTTCATCTCGACCTGAAAAATATCATTAGTGGCGACCACACCGTGAAAGTTGAGATTCCAGTATCTGATAGCGGCCCTGTTTTAAGCAAAGAGATGAAGCTGATTATGCTTTCTTACTGACCTTTGGTCTTAAAGCTCTTTTCCTTTATTTTGTTCGACTGCTTTCCAATGATAAAAAAAACAGAATCAAGATGAGTTATTCTCCCCTGCTAGACATAATCACTGGAACATTTGAATTTACTGCAGCGATTATTGCTTTTGTGAGCGCAGGACGGAAGCATATCCTCTACCCACCCGGTCAAAGAGAGTCAGGGGTATTATGTCAACTAAGCCCTCATAAATATCTATACCGCTTCTTTGATCCCGCCTATTGGGACTTTGAAAAGGCCTCCCCTGCTTAAATATGCTACCTGCTTGCATTCAAAAAAATTTTTCCTTTTTGAGGCCCATTTTCGACGTCTAACAGGATTTGCCCATGAAATGCTGATTAAGAGTTGAAAGTTTTGATGAAAATGGATAAAATTATCCTAAGAAGTTAATAAATTAGGATATTTTTATCCATGAAAAAAAACAAGAAAAAGACCGTAGATAAGTTTGAGCAAGCGAAGGATATTTTTCGAAAGCATGGCGGAGTTCTCCGAACAAGTGAGGCAATCGAGTCGGGAATTCATCCTCGAACGATTTATGCTATGAGGGATGAGGGAGTTATTGAGCAACTGAACAGAGGTTTGTTCCGGCTAACAGATGCTCCTCCCTTGGGAAATCCCGACCTTGTAACCATTGCCCTGAAGATTCCAAATGCCGTGATCTGTCTTGTGTCTGCACTGGCTTTTCATAATATGACTACGCAAGTCCCGCACGACGTCTACATCGCAATTCCAAAAGGCTCGATGGAACCCCGTCTTCAATACCCGCCTGTGCAAATTTTTGAGTTTGGCGGTGAAGCATTCACATCTGGTATAGAGACTCATGAGCTGGATAAGGTGCCGGTGCGAATCTACTGTCTAGAAAAGACGCTGGCTGATTGTTTTAAGTACCGCAATAAACTTGGTCTTGACACGGCTATCGAGGCGTTGAGGCTTTACGTGGAACGCAATGACGTAAAGGTAGATGAGCTCATGCGTTTTGCCCGTATCTGTCGTGTGGCTAAAATCCTGCGCCCTTATCTGGAAGCGATGCTTTGATGAAACGCTCTCTGAAAAATGTTGCTGCTTCGGTACACCAGCGTCTGCTCAATAGAGCCAGGGAAACTGGCAGGCCTTTCAACGAGCTCCTTCAATACTATGTTATGGAGCGGTTTCTCTACCGTATGTCAAAGTCTTCTCATTCCGATCAATTCGTGTTGAAAGGAGCTTTGATGATGAATGTATGGAGGGCTCCAGTATTACGTCCCACTAGGGATATTGATTTGCTCGGCCGAATAGAAAACTCAATAGATGCTATTGTTGCAGTGATCCAGGAAGTGTGCATCCAAAAAGTTGAGCAACCTGATGGAGTGAGTTTCGATCCGTTAACCGTTAGTGGAGAACGGATCACTGAAGATGCCATTTATGAGGGTCTGCGAGTTCGATTTCGCGGATGTGTTGGAAAATCTGAAATCCCCATGCAATTGGATGTAGGATTTGGTGATAAGATTACTCCATCAGCAACAGTTATGGAATATCCTACAATTCTTGGGCATCCTGCTCCGAGACTCAAAGGGTACAGTCGAGAGACCACAATTGCTGAAAAACTCCAGGCCATGGTCAAGCTTGGAGAATTAAACAGTCGAATGCGAGACTTCTATGATATATGGCTCCTATCACAACAATTTGATTTTGACGGGAAGGTAATGGGAAATGCCATCAAGAAGACTTTTTCTAACCGCCGTACTGACATCTCAACCAAGCCGATAGCATTCACGGAGTCATTCGCTTCCGATTCTGAAAGACAAAGGCAGTGGGCAGCGTTTCTTCGAAGATCACGACTTGACAATGCCCCAGGAAATTTCCAACAGGTGATTGAAACTATCTCTGTATTTCTGCTCCCTATTACTACTGCTTTGTCAGAAGGGAAGCCATTCAAGGCCACATGGGTCACACAAGGGCCTTGGCAATATGGAGCAAAAGGGAGCGATAAGCAAAAACACACTTTTAAGAAAAAAAAGAAGAGATCTCTGAAGTGAAAGAGTGGAAAAAAAGCAGGAAAAGTGGTACATTCTTTGAGTTCATTTTGCTTCTTTTGTGGGCGGTTAGCTCAGCTGGGAGAGCGCAGCGTTCGCAACGCTGAGGTCGGGGGTTCAAATCCCCTACCGTCCACCAGTTTGAATTTTAAGAAGAAATGATAAACAGCGAGATATTAATTTTAATAGGGACGGCAGCAACCCTAGGCCTTGTCCATACAGTACTTGGGCCTGATCACTACCTTCCCTTTATCGTCATAAGCAGAGCCAGAAAATGGTCCCTGACGAAAACTCTCCTTATCTCTTTTTTCTGCGGGCTGGGGCATGTGCTGAGTTCTGTTGCGCTGGGCTTTATCGGGATTGCTCTGGGACTTGCTGTTTCTCGCTTGACGTCAGTTGAATCTTTTCGAGGCGGAGCAGCAGCTTGGCTTCTCATCGGCTTTGGCTTCGCCTATTTTATTTGGGGAATGCACAGAGCGATAAAAAACAGGCCCCATAAGCATACTCATGCTCACATAGACGGGGAGGAACATGATCATCTTCACACGCACGAGGTAGAGCATTCCCATGTACACGAGGAGAAGAAAAAGACCAGCCTGACTCCCTGGATACTTTTTATTATATTTGTGTTTGGACCCTGCGAACCATTAATCCCTCTAGTCATGTATCCTGCGATGAAGCAAAATATCTCTGGGCTCATTTTAGTCACAATTGCCTTTGGCTTGACGACAATTCTAACAATGCTCACTATTATCGCTGTCTCTTCCTGGGGGGTAAAATTTCTCCGTTTGGGTCGTTTAGAGAGATACGCTCATGCCTTAGCCGGGGCTATGATATTTATCTCAGGATTGAGCGTACAGTTTCTCGGCCTATAAAAAAAATCAATTCTCTTTCAAATTCCTTTATTTAAAAAATTTTTCTACCAAATAAAGAGGTGGGCTTGATGAATCAAGCCCCTACAAAATAAACCTGTGGAATTGATGAATTAAATCCCTAAAGATAAATCAAGCCCCTACAAAAAATCTCAGTTGAAATGTTTCCTTTTATTCTCTATTATCCTGAATAGACCTTTTTTCCATGAAATTTATCGTTGACTGCATGCTGGGGAAGTTAGCCAAATGGCTTAAAATTCTCGGGTTTGATACGGTCTATTTCAGCAAAATCGAAGATTCCTCTCTCCTGGCTCTGGCTCAAAAAGAAGGCAGAGTCCTTCTCAGCAGAGATAACGGATTGATTGAAAAATCGAGAGATATTAAAACCCTTTTCATAGAAAGTGAAGATTGGAACCCTCAGGTTGAGCAGGTTTTAGATGAGTTTGAACTCTGGCCGGAGGTTAGGCCTTATTCTCGCTGCATCGAATGCAACGTTGAGCTCAAAGATTTACCAAAGAGGCGAGCCAAGAATTTAGTGGCTCCTTTTGTTTATGAGCGGGCTACTTCGTTTGCCATTTGTCCTCGATGCGGGCGCGTTTTCTGGAAAGGGACTCACCACCAAGATATGGAATTCAAGATCGAAGAAATACTAAAAAAGAGAGAAAAGAGAGAAAAGAAAAAAGCTAAAAAACCTCAGAAAAACAGCGAAAAGAAGAAATAGTAATCTGCTCCAATCTGCCACCCCAAAATTTATTCAAAGATTTTCAAGAATTTATTGATTTCTTTCAAGGGGATAATTAAAATGGAACCTAATTTGATATTCCTTCCATAAAAAGAGGTGTTAAGATGAGCATCATCAGTAAATTGTTTGGAAAATCCCCGTTTGAACCTCTCTACCAGCATATGTTGAAAGTTAAAGCGTGCGTTGATTTAGTCAGGCCTCTTATGGATGCTTTCCTTAAAGGAGAAGAGGAGAAAGTTAAGGATGTCGCCAAGAAAATCTTCAAGGCAGAGCATGATGCCGATATGGTGAAAAAAGATATCAGGAGTGGTTTGCCAAAGAGTATATTTTTGCCTGTCGCAAGAGGAGACATCCTGAGGTTCCTGAAAGAGCAGGACAACATAGCTGATTCTGCAGAAGATTTGGCAGCTTTACTCATACTCAGGAAAACCACAGTGCCAGAAGAGCTTAAATCAGAATTAGGAGATTTTGTCGACAAAGTTCTTGAGACATATGAGGCAGCAATGACTGTTTCCAGTGAAATTAAGCTGCTTGCCGAGACTTCTTTCGGAGGTGAGGAGGCTCATAAAGTCATGGAGCTGATTGAGAGTCTTAAGTTAAAGGAGTGGGTGGCAGATAAAGCCCAAATGACAGCAGCCAAAAAAATGTTTTCCATCGAGAAGAAGTTAGACCCTGTTTCTGTCATGATGTGGATGCATATTTTTAGTGAGCTTGGAACTTTAGCCAATCATGCCGAGAATGCCGGAGATCAGATGAGACTGATGCTCCATAATTCCTGAAGCACAACGGTTTAGAATTTCTTTTTTTTATTTTCCTGCTAAGTGAGGATTGATGAGGATTGTGGATTTTGAGATTAGAACGGTGAGTTTTTATGGATGCTAGCTTTATCCTTATAGCTGCAATTTTAATAGGCCTTTACAGCGCAATCAACATCGGAGCCAATGATGTGGCTAATGCTATGGCTACTTCTGTTGCTTCTGGAGCATTGACCATAAAAAGGGCCGTTTTTGTGGCAGGTATTTGCGATGTCCTTGGGGCTGTTCTGGTTGGAAGTCATGTAGCCAATACAATCCGAAAAGGACTCATTGACCCTTTGCAGTTTAGCGACAGACAGGATCTTTTCATCCTTGGGATGCTGGCTGCTGTTTTGGGGTCAGCGCTCTGGGTGAATATAGCCACTTATTTCAAGCTCCCGGTTTCAACTACACATTCTATTATAGGGGGAGTGGTTGGTTTTGGACTGGTTAGCGTTGGATTTGCAGGTATTACGTGGAAAGTTGTGCTCCATGTTGTTTTAAGCTGGATTATCTCTCCAGTTTTTGGCGGTATTATTGCTTTTACAATTTTTTCTATCATAAAGAAGTTTATCCTGAGTTCCCCAGAACCTATTGCGCAGACTAGAAAGATAGGTCCTTTTTTTACAGGAATGGTTGGCTTTATCCTGTCTCTAGCTGTCACATTTAAAGGGTTGAAACATCTCAATCTTGACCTACCTTTTTGGCAGGCTCTACCTATTTCCCTGGGTGTAGGTGTTGTAGGTTTCTTTCTCGGGTCTTTTCTTCTTCGGAGATACAAGGAAAGAAAAGAAGATCCTTATTATCAAGTGGAAAAGATGGCTAATCCTCTTCAGGTTCTCTCAGCCAGTTTTCAGGCGTTTTCTCACGGAGCTAATGATGTGGCCAATGCCATTGGCCCGGTTGCAGCTATTGTGGCGGTTGTACAAACGCAGAAAGTTGATATGCAGGTTCCCATCCCGCTTTGGTTGCTGCTCACTGGAGGTGTCGGCTTAGCATTCGGCGTTTATACATGGGGTCACCGTGTTATGGAAACTGTGGGGAAAAAGATCACATCCATAACCCCGACGCGTGGTTTTTCTGCTGAATTCGGGACAGCCACCACAGTTCTTCTTTGTTCTCGGCTAGGTATGCCTGTATCAACCACCCACGTTGCCGTTGGCAATATCATCGGAGTCGGTCTGGCACGCGGAATTTCAGCCATAAACCTGGATGTGATAAAAAAGATTTTCTCAGCCTGGATTATTTCACTTCCTGCTGCAGGCCTATTCTCCATTGCAATTTATTTTATTCTTACCATTTTGTTTATATGAGAACCAATAGTAGAGAAATTTTCGAGATTTTTTATTCATGAAATTCCCTTAAATCTTGATCTTTACGGGGTCAGCCCTTATCAGAAGGAATGCCATAAGGGCAAGAGGCAGGAAAATATCTTTTCCCGATGACAAGGCCTGACCCCATAATAGAGGTTTGATTCATCGTATTAAAAAAGCATATACTTGCTATTGTAATTAAGGGAACGATAAGTTAATAATTTCGTATGAATAAGTTGAAAGGAGGAGCTATGTTAGTTCTCACTACACCTACTATCGAAGGCAAGAAGATCGTGAAGTACCTGGGATTAGTCTCAGGTGAGGCTATCCTTGGTGCCAACATTTTCAAGGATATTTTTGCGGGCATCAGGGACATTGTCGGCGGAAGGTCCGCAGCTTATGAAAAAGAGCTTCGTCGAGCAAAAGAAATAGCTCTCGATGAGATGAAAGAAGAGGCAAGAGCTTTAGGCGGTAATGCTGTTGTTGGAGTTGATCTGGATTATGAAACACTGGGCATCGGTCAAGCGGGAAGAATGCTCATGGTAAGCGCTAGCGGGACAGCGATCGTTTATGAGGAAGAGTAAGAGAAATGGACAAGCATGTTGATATCATTTCAATATTATGGATTGTTTCGGGGTCTTTGGGAATTCTTTTAGCCATCTTTATTTTCTGGCTTTTGTGGGGAATTACTTTTATTCCAAACATAGGGTACGAGGCTTCTTATATCCTTAGATTGATAGCTACCTGGGTATCCATATTTCTTGCAGTTTTTTCAGCTCCAGAAATCATCGGGGGTATAGGCCTACTTAGAAGGAAAGAATGGGGCCGGATCTTGGTTTTGGTTGTTTCCTTTTTTAATCTGATCAATTTTCCTTTGGGGACGGCGTTAGGAGTTTATTCCTTTATCATCTTACTAAAAGAAGAGACTGTACGGCTTTTTACCCTTAACCAAGAAGTGAAAAAAAGTTGAAAGAGGCGTTTTCTTTATTTCTTATGTTTATGGTTGTTATTGGAGTACTCCTCTTTCTAAATGCAGAAGATACCGCACAGGAGAAGACCGACATGAATTCTATAATCTCTGTCCTTGAGAGCCACAAAATCCAGCATTATGTTTTTTCCAACAGCCAGGACAATCAATTCCTTGTTGTTCCTAAATTTGGAGCGAGGATACTTGCTGTCTCTGTGGGCGGAGAAAATTTGTTCTGGACACACCCTGACATCCTTAAAGGGCAGGGAGGACAGCGTTCGTGGGTCTCTCCGGAAGGTGGAGCCAAAGGTTTTATCTTTAGAGCAGACTGGAAGGGAAACAGAGATTTTTCAATCATGGACCCTGGAAATTACAAAGTTTCCTTTTTCAAAGAGAATGAACATCTTGTTCTCCATAATACATTCAAGACAGCCTCCAACGACGGCCAGGAGAACTATGATTTGACATTGACCAGGGAAGTAAGACACGAAGAAGATCCCCTTAAGGATGACCCTGAATTTAAAGGTTTAAGCTATGACTATCTCGGCATAGATTTTGTCCATAAGCTCAAGAATAACGGCGAAGCTATTCATGACCGTATTTTAGGGCTCTGGTGTTTGATTCAAATCCCTCCTGAGGGGACGATGATAGTGCCTGTCCAAGAAGTCAAAAGAGAGGCCTGGAGAGACACCTATTTTGAGCTTATTCCTTCAGAGTATGTTAAGGCCAATTCGGATTCTTTCTCCTTCTATATCCACGGGAGCCAGCGTTATAAGGTTGGTATTCGCCCTGAATCTTCCCAGGGTATTATTTGTTATATTTCGAAGGCAAAGAGCGGAGATTTCTTCATGGTTTTCATGATGTTTCCTGTTAAGCCTGAGGGCCGCTATGTGGATAGGCCAAAGCGAGAGCAAGAGACGAATGGAGATGCCATCCAGCTTTACAGCCACCTGGAGAAGGGTTCTCTTGCTTTTGGAGAACTGGAATGTCAATCCTGGGGATTGGACCTCAAACCCGCCGCTGAACAGGCTTTTCCGATAAAAATCTACATCTACAAGGACTCCCTTGATGTTTTACAAAAAATTGGGAAGAAACTCCTCTGTCCTCAGTTTGATAAAGCATTTCTTTTCGGTATGAACTAGAAAGGCAAGGAGAAGAAATTTAAAGACGAGTTCAAGGAACCCAATCCAAGTTAATCCACTAGAAATAAATAATTTATTTTTAGTTCAAATAATCCCAGTTTTTATTGAAAAAGAAATAATTTTTCGCTATACTATTTCGTCAATTGGCGAAATATAATAATAAAGGAAAAGTGCTATGAAAAATCATTTAAAAGTATTTAAAGCCCTAAGTGATAAGAATAGACTGCGAATTATAAAAATGTTAGAGGTTAGGCCTATGTGTGTCTGTGAAATAACGGCTCTGCTTAGCCTTGCTCCCTCCACAGTTTCCAAGCACCTCAGTCTTCTTCATGAAGCAGAACTAATCGAGGATGAAAAAGAGGGCAGATGGGTTAATTATTCCTTACCCAGTAAAAGTCTAATCCCTTTTGTTTCAGAGATGTTTAAACTTCTTCGCCGTTCCCTTAAAGACGACCCTGAGGTTTTGGCCGATATGGAAAAAGCAAAGAAAATCAATAGAGTCGAATTATGCAGATGATTCGTTTCGTTTATAAGAGCAAATCAGGTTTAAAATTTCATCAGAGGTGGAGGAGCGTTAGAAATGGCTGAAAAAACAGCGGCTAAACTTTCTTTTCTCGACAGATTTCTCACTCTATGGATATTTTTGGGAATGGCTGTTGGAGTTCTAACAGGATATGTATTCCCTGGTATTGTTAATTTTGTCAATAAATTTCAGGTAGACACTACGAACATTCCGATCGCCATCGGACTGATTCTGATGATGTATCCACCGCTGGCAAAGGTAAAATATGAAGAATTGGGCGATGTATTCCGTAACGTAAAAGTACTCTCCCTTTCTCTCGTCCTGAACTGGATTATAGGCCCCATTCTGATGTTTTCACTGGCGATATTATTCCTGCGTGGCCACCCTGAATATATGTATGGCATTATCATGATAGGGCTGGCACGTTGTATTGCAATGGTCATTGTCTGGAACGAGCTTGCCAAAGGGGATACGGAATACGCGGCCGGATTGGTTGCGTTCAATTCTATCTTTCAGGTTTTGTTTTTCTCCATCTACGCTTATATTTTCATAACTAAATTCCCGACATGGATAGGGCTCAAAGGCACTGCTGTTGACGTTTCTATGGGACAGATTGCGAAAAGTGTTTTTATCTATCTAGGCATTCCATTCATAGGAGGAATGATTACCCGCTTCAGTCTCATCAAGCTAAAAAACCGTTCCTGGTATGAGCAGAAGTTTATCCCGAGGATAAGCCCAATTACTTTTATTGCTTTGCTTTTTACTATTTTTGTCATGTTCTCTTTAAAGGGGGAGTATATAGTTAAGATTCCACTCGATGTTGTGAGAATTGCTATTCCTCTCGGGTTTTATTTCGTTATTATGTTTTTTGTATCCTTCTATCTGGGTAAAAAGGCAGGAGCGGGCTACAAAATAACGACGACGCTCTCATTCACGGCTGCAAGCAACAATTTCGAGCTGGCTATCGCAGTCGCTGTTGCTGTATTCGGGATTCACTCTGGAGAAGCATTTGCTACTGTAATCGGTCCTCTTATAGAAGTTCCGGTGCTCATATGCCTTGTAAATGTTGCTTTGAGATTAAGAGGAACATTCTTTAAATAAAAGGTGGGCTTGATAAATCAAGCCCCTACAAATAAATTAAATCCTTACGGATAATCAAAAGTGCGGGCTTGATAAATCAAGCCCCTACAATGAAAAAGGGCTGACCGAAATTATTCAAGTTTTGCAAGTCTGACCTCGTTGTTACATAAATCATACCCCTACAACTTGGGTTTGAGGATTGTCACTTTCTCAGCAGCTGATTCTATCTTGCTTCGAGAGAAAAAGATCGGGAAATATTGTCCCTTGGCCCACAAGTCAAAGAGGTCAGCATAGTGAGGGCTTTTTGGGTCTCCTGACTGCCCGGGGCTGTTTGTTCCCAAGGAGTTGTCCCAGTTTCCAAGATCCGCGATAACCCGGAAAGAGGCACCAGAGGTCTGGTTATAACCGCTCGAGGTATTATTCACTGTATAGCTATTTCCTCCCCTGGGCAAGTGCCCGACATCAAGCTCAGCTCGAAGTTCAGGCTGGACAGCGTTGCTGAGCATATGCTGGATCTTTATGTGGTGGAATTTCTCCTGTCCGTACTGCCACTTGTTCATATCCGAGCCCAAGCGTTTAACAAGCTCTGAAACTCCTTCCTCGAGGCTCTTGATCAGGAGAGCGTCCCTGGCAGAGGCGGGGTCGGGGCCGAAGTGGCTATCTGGAGCTTTCAGAAAATCAATCATTTTTTTAAGAGAACGGAGCGGGAAGACTCTTCGGGCATCCTCCGGTATATATAGGTCCCAAACATTTCCTGAAAGTCGCCTCTCCCAGCTCATGTAGATGGCTGCTTCAACAGAATCCGCGTCCATCACATAATCCCAAGAGAGAAGCATTTTTAGTGCGTTCTGAGTACTGGCATCAGTTGAACGGAGCCCCTTTAGAAGCGGGACCAGTGTTCGGGCCGGGATGGAAAGGACATCTTGCTGTAGCTCCATCATGTCTGTCATGGTCAGTTTGCGGCCTGAACTCAGAAACTCCTGAATTCGGGAGAAACGATAAGGTTCAGTCCATATAAATCCTACATCGTAAGGATAACCTGGTGGAATATTATCCTGGTTTGCCGTGGCAAAAAAGCCTTCCTCTGGGTTAAAAGTATTAGGCAGCTCTTTTATAGGTAGATAATCTTCCCATTCATACCTCCCATCCCCCGGCACTGGAAGGAGCCCGTTCCAGTTTTGGCGAAGCGGCGTGATTCCCACTGCCTGCCATCCGATATTGTCTCCCACATCGGTCCAGACCATGTTTTCTGATGGTGTTCTGGAGAAGCTGCACGCATCTCTAAACTCTTCCCAGTTTCGAGCCTGGTCCATTCGCAAACTTGCCAGATACGGAGCTGCTCCGATCTCAAGCCAGGCTGCTCTCAAGGCATAGGCCTTATGGTGATTTTTATCTTCGTAGAGAACAGGACCGTGCCTAGTGAATTTAAGGTCTACGATGACCGGTGACTTGCCCTTTATCTGGATTTTTTCTCGAATAACCTTCATTTTTTCCCAATTTCCCTGATATCGATACTGGTTGGGATCAGCCGGATTGGTTTCATAGATATATAGGTCTTCCTGATCAACGGGAAAGATGGTGAGTCCCCAGGCGCCGTGTTCATTGTGGCCGATGGATACACCTGGCAGGGCAGGCTCTCCGCCGCCTATCACATTCCAGCCTGGCGCAACCAGGTGAACCCAATACCTTAGAGAGGGAATTTGTTGACTTCGGTGGGGATCGTTGGCCATCATAGGATGGCCGGATGAAGCGAGTTTTCCCCTGACAACCCAATTGTTGCTCCCCAAATCCATTTCATGATGCAGTCGTGCAGCCAGAGAAGGAGGAACAAAAAGAGGACGCAATAGTTTCTGGTGAACGTAAAGAGCATTTTTTTCCTCATGTCCGGCCAGAAAAGGTGTGAGACAAAGAAGAGGGGATGGAGATTGATTTATCTTATGAGATGGATCAACGATTTCCTCGGGTCCGAATCTTACGCGAGCCCTCGAGGCATAATAAAGCTCCAAGATATTGTCTGAGATAAGACCAAGGTCGATTCCTTCATCTGGTTTGAGCGAAGGATCGCCGGGATGAAGGTTGAGAAGGTTCTTTAATTTCTGAGCGCCTAATATATTGACCGATTGAGCAAAGGCAATTTCATAGCCAGCATTCCGGAAAAGTCCGTTATGGCGGGAGACGACAACTTCTGGAGTCCAACGGCCCGGTTTAAGGCCGAGGAGGTGAAACTCAAGAGGAAGGAGATCTGGATTTTTGCTGGTGATGTCAATATAAGCGTTGATCCCTCTGATGAAGGAAGTGATAATTTCTTCTCCGCGGGGATGGTAATGATTCAGCTCTTGCTTCATGTCAACCCGGGCCTTGAGAAGACGCGACCCGATATCACGCTTGAGAGCTTTGGAGCCTTGAATTTCGGCCATGGTTCCTGTTGCCTGCCGCCGCCATATTTCAAGCTGGAAGAGCCTATCTCTGGCTATGTTGAATCCCTGGGCAAAAAAGAGGTCCTTCTCGTTCTGAGCGTAAATATGGGAGATTCCCCACTGATCCTTGATAATCTCAACAGGCTGAGAGAGTCCCTTGATCATAAGAGTCTCTTTTTTGATTTCCTCCGTCGGGTGGAGGGCTATCGTAAAGAATCCAAAAACTAATATAAACGCAATATATATTTTTACAATGTCATTGCGAGCCCTGAAAGGGCGTGGCAATCCGTCATTGCGAGCGAAGCGCGGCAATCTCAACCTTTTTCTTATGAGATTGCTTCGCCCCTGCGGGGCTCGCAATGACAAGCGAGGGAATCTTCTTCGCTCCTCGCGATGACACTGGAATAATTCCGTTTGCATCAATAATGTGAAAAAGTGTCTAAAGAATATAAGTTTTTTCATTGTTAACCTTCCTTGCTTTCTCATAGTGCATTTTTTAACACGGATTAAACAAGACTTCCAGTTAAAAAAATGGATTTTTTTCCTTTTTAATAAATATTCCTTTTTAAGAGCGATTGAGATATTATAATTTGACTTTCGATGAAAAATTATTGGTTAAAACTTAATAAAAAATGTGGGTTTGATAAATCAAACCCCTACAAAAAGAAAGGGCGGATTTGATAAATCAAACCCCTACAAAAAGAAAGGGCGGATTTGATAAATCAAACCCCTACAAAAAGAAAGGTGGGTTTGATAAATCAAACCCCTACAAAAGGAATGTGGGTTTGATGAATCAAGTACCTACAAAAGAACGGTGGGCTTGATGAATCAACCCGTTACAATAAATCAAGCCCCTACAATTTATTTCATAGGATAAAAGAGGAGGTAAGAGATGAAAAAAATGCTGATTCTGTTCTTGAGCTTGCTTATATTCATCTCTCTTTCAGCCTTTTCGGAGGCGAAAGGCTATCTTTTTATCATCGGCGGTGGCTCTCGACCCGAAACCATGATGAAAAAATTTGTAGAACTTGCCGATAAATTTAACAGCGGAAAAATCATTATCTTTCCTATGGCGAGTAGCGTACCAGATGAAGTTGGACCTGAACAGCTGGAGCAGCTTAAAAGGTTTGGAGCACGAGAGGTCGAGTATCATATACTGACCAGAGAGCTAGCTCTGAAGGTGGAAAATACTGGAATTCTAGATGATGTCGGTGGTGTTTTCTTTTCGGGAGGAGTGCAATCCCGCCTTATGGATATCCTTATCGATACCCCAATTCACAAAAAGCTTCTGGAAATCTATGAGAAGGGAGCTGTCATCGGGGGAACAAGTGCTGGAGCAGCAGTGATGAGCGAGATCATGATTACCGGCGATGAAAAAAGAGAAGTTGAGGAAGGTCATGAATTCGAAACTATCCAGGCCAATAATATTATTATTGTAAGAGGTTTTGGATTTATAAAAACAGCAATCATTGACCAGCATTTTGTCAGGAGAAAACGGCACAACCGCCTTATCAGCCTTGTGGCTGAAAATCCGAAGCTCCTGGGTGTCGGGATTGATGAATCGACAGCTATTATTGTTGCGCCTGATGAAATCTTTGAAGTCGTTGGAGAGCGAAATGTTATTGTTTACGATGCTACTCAAGCACAAATTCGAATTTCGCCATCTCTGTCTATCAGTGGGTCTGACATAGTTATGCATATCTTAAGCTCCGGAGATAGATTTAATTTGAAGACTAAAAAGGTAATGAGATAATGAATTTAAAGAAAGTGAAACTGCCCCATACTCTTGTTCTCATTTATATTATGGTGGTTTTGACCGTTATCGCCACCTGGGTCGTACCAGGCGGGGAGTATGAAAGAGCAGAAAAAGATGGGCGAACTATTCCTCTAGCAGGTTCTTTTAAATTTGGCGAGCGTCAGCCGCAAGGGGTTGGAGCACTTTTTATTTCTCCCATTAAAGGATTTGTCGATGCATCATCCATAATTGTATTTATCTTTGTCGTAGGTGGGGCCTTTGCTGTCATCCAAAAAACCGGTGCTGTTACTGCCTTTATCCATAATCTCGCTTTAAAATTTGGCGAGAGCAAAGCCTTGCGAGTACTGCTTATTCCTATAACGATGATTATTTTTTCCCTGGGAGGGTCGATTTTCGGTATGTGCGAGGAGACTATGCCTTTTGTGCTTATCTTTGTTCCCTTAGCCCTCTCTCTCGGCTATGACACGATTGTGGGAGTTTCTATACCTTTTGTTGGGGCGGCTGCTGGTTTTGCGGGAGCTTTCTTTAATCCTTTTACAGTGGGTATTGCTCAAGGAATTGCAGGATTACCTCTTTATTCAGGAATCGGCTATCGAATTGTCATCTGGGTTGCAGGGACAACAATCGCAATAATAATCGTTATGAGCTATGCTTCCAGGGTATTAAAAGATCCAAAAATCAGCCCTACATATAAAGAAGATTTAGAGCGAAGAAAAAGCCTTGAACTTGACATGGCTCATCAGGAGAAAGTCGTACTTCTCAAGCGCCATAAGCGGGTTCTTTTTCTCTTCCTTTTGGGCATAGCTCTTATGGTGTTTGGAATCCTCAGGTACAAATGGTATATCAATGAGATAGCCGGTCTTTTTCTTGCTTTAGGAATCCTTTCTGGAATTCTGGGGAGGCTAAGTTCTGAGGAATTAGCCAAATCCTTTGTCAGCGGAGCAAAGGATATGATCAATGCTGCTTTGATCATAGGCTGCGCCCGAGCCATTCTTGTCGTTGCTATGGATGGAAAGATCCTTGATACAACACTTTATTATATGGCCAAGAGCATATCGAGTTTCCATCCTATTATTTCTTCCCAGATGATGTTTGTCTGTCAGTGCATTATCAATTTCTTTGTTCATTCAGGAACAGCTCAGGCCGCTCTGACCATGCCGATCATGGCTCCCCTCGGAGATTTGGTGGGCATTACACGGCAGACAACGGTCTTTGCTTTTCAGCTGGCTGAATACATAAACCCAGTTCTCCCTACTTCTGGTGTGACCATGGGAGTATTAGGACTGGCCAGACTTAGATGGGAAAAATGGGCGAAATGGCTTATTCCACTTCTCGTCGCCTGGGTGATTCTTGGCTTTCTGTCCCTCATCCCGCCAGTTTTGATGCGCTGGGGTCCTATCTGATTTGCGCTTTCACTCGAGATATTTTCTGAACCGAAGAGCACTAAAGACAGAAGCTGTTATTCCAAAGATAAAGAGGGCAAGAACCTGGGGCCAGAGGATAGTGATATCGTTTCCCTTTAAAAGGATTCCCCTTACAGCGGTGCTGAAGTATCTCAATGGATTAAAGAGAGTGATATACTGGATGATTTTGGGCATGTTTTCAATCGGAGAAAAAATACCTGAGAGGAGCATGGCCGGCATGGCTAAGAAAAAAGCGGTCATCATCGCCTGCTGTTGTGTGCGGGAGATAGTTGATATAAAAAGGCCTAAGCTCAGAGTTGTGAGCACGAAAAGTAGGGCGACGCCAAAAAGGAAGAGAAGACTTCCTCTTATAGGGACATCGAAGATTAATTTTCCGGCTGAGATGATTATGACAACATCACAAAGGCCAATGAGGACAAAAGGAATTGTTTTGCCGATGATTAGCTCCCAGGGTTTTATGGGAGAAACGATTAATTGCTCCAAAGTACCCATTTCTCTTTCTTTGGTCAGGGCCATTGAGGTTAGGAGGAGAGTTGTGATGAGAAGGATGAGACAAATAACTCCGGGAACCATATAAACAGAACTTTTTAAATTCGGATTATACCAGACCCTCGGTTGAGAAAGGACAACTCCCACACCTCTGCTGTCTCTGATTTCAGTTAATATATTTTCTGAATGTTTGGCTATGAGCTGTGAGATATAGCTCATGATGATCGTTGCTGAATTGGCATCTGTCCCGTCTAAAATGACTTGAAGGGAGGTTTCTCCTTTTTTTAAGTTCTTCTCAAATTTTCGAGGAATCACTACAGCGGCTTTAATCTTTTCTTTATCTAGAAGCCCATCGATTTCCTGGAAAGACTTTAAATAAAAGTCCAGATTAAAGCTCTCGGATTGGCTGAAAGAAGAGACAAGGTGCCTGCTTTCGTGAGTCCGGTCATAATCCAGAACTGCCAGAGAGATATGCTTTATATCTGTTGTGACAGCATACCCGAAGAGAATGAGCTGGACGACAGGTGCAACAAAGATAGGAAAGAGCATCCTTCGATCACGGAAAGTCTGGATAAATTCTTTTCGAATAATATGGCGAACAGTTCTGAACATTTTTACTCCAGACTTAATCTAAGCCTTTTAGCACAGGCAAGTAGGATGAGTGAAGCAAAGGCAAAAAGTGAGATAACTTCAGGCCAAAGAGTTCCCAAGCCGGTTCCCTTGAGAAAAATTCCCCTCAGGACGATCAGAAAGTATTTTGCCGGGACAAGATAGGTAACAAATTGGATGATTCGAGGCATGCTGGAGATAGGAAAAATGAAACCGGAAAGGAGAAAGGAAGGGAGAAGGGTGAGAAGAATGGAGAACATAAAAGCTAACTGTTGGGAGCGCGTTATGGTTGAAATGAAAAGACCTATTCCTAAGCCACAGATAAGAAAAACTCCAGAGACGCAAAAAAGAAAAAATATATTTCCTCTAAGAGGCACATTAAACAAGAGCGTTCCTACGAGGACAACCAGCGAGATTTGGACTATCCCTAAAAAGAAGTAAGGCATGAGCTTGCCGATGATAATTTCATGAGGTTTAGCAGGAGTGGCAATGAGCTGCTCCATAGTCCCGATTTCCCATTCTCTGGCAATGGTCAAGGAAGTCGACATTGCAGCAAGAATCATCATCACAACAGCAATCAAGCCTGGCACGATAAAAATTGTGCTGCGAAGGTCTGGGTTATACCAGATTCTTGGTTTCACATCTATTGGTGGACTGCCTGCTTGGAGAATAGCTCCCTGTTTGTTCAATTTTTCGAGAATGATGTTTGCTGAAAAAATCTGGACTATTCCTGAAACATAGCCTAAAGCGATTTGGGCTGTGTTGTTGTCGCTCCCGTCAATCAAAAGCTGGAGAGGAGTGTTTTTCCCCTGGGACAGGTCTCGAGAAAAACGATGCGGAATGACCAATATGATTTTGACCTTTCCTTTGTCTAAGAGGCTTTCTAAGCCAGAAGAGGAATTTGAAAGATAGACAAGATCAAGATATTCACTTCCCTTGACCCGAGAGATAAAATCTCGACTGAGGAAGGAACTATCTTGATCGACTATGCCTACCGGGATATGTCTGACATCAAAAGTTATGGCGTAGCCAAAAAGGATAAGTAAGACTACCGGCAATACTATGGCCAGATACAGGCTTCGAGGGTCTCTTAGGATGTGGAGAGTTTCTTTCCTTGTCAGAGGAAGGATTCTATTCCTCATTTTTTTCTCTTCCTATGGCCGAAAGGAACACATCCTCCAGAGTGGACTCTTCGACTCCGGTTAATTTCTTCTTCAATTCCTTTGGCGAGCCATCAGCTATGATTCTTCCTGAATAGAGGATGGCGAGTCGATGACAGCGCTCAACTTCATCCATATAATGAGATGTCACAAAAACCGTTGTCCCTTCTTCCGATAATATGTAAATCAAATCCCAGAAATCTCTCCGGGAGACAGGATCCACACTTGCTGTCGGCTCGTCCAGGAACAGTATCTCTGGTCTATGAAGAATTGCGCAGCCGAGGGATAAGCGTTGCTTCCAGCCGCCTGCGAGTTCCCTTGTCAGGGAACTTTCCCTCCCTATCAAGCCTGCCATTTTTATTACCCATTTTTTCCTTTCTTCTTTTACGGAGGGAGTGAGCCCGTGGATTCCACCGTAGAAATCTATATTTTCTTCAACGGTGAGATCTCCGTAAAGTGTAAAACGCTGTGACATGTAACCGATGATCTTTTTTATTTCTTCAGGTTGGGTGTCAATGCTGAATCCTCCGACAGTGCCTTTTCCTGACGTAGGTCTGAGGATTCCGCACAACATCCGGATCGTGGTTGATTTTCCGGCACCGTTCGGGCCTAGAAAGCCAAAAATTTCTCCCTTTTTAACGCCGAAGGAGATACTATTGACTGCAGTGAATCTGCCGAACTTTTTCGTCAAATTTTCAACGTCAATTCCATACATTTTTTATATTCTGTAGGGGCTTGATTTATCTGTAGGGGCTTGATTTATCAAGCCCACCTTATTTTTTTTCTCATGACTGTTTATTGGATTTTGATATTTTGTAGGGGCTTGATTTATTGTAGGGGCTTGATTTATTGTAGGGGCTTGATTTATCAAGCCCACATTTTTACGTGTGCGCTGCAACTTGCTCCTCGATGAGGCCGAGAAACGCATCCTCGAAAGAAGGAGTGATTCTTTTTAAGCTGCGGATTTGAATTCCTTGTTTTTCTAAAAATTCTATTGTTATCTCTTCCCCTCCTTTCCCTGATTCGAAGATTAAATGAAGAGTTTCTCCAAAGGGATAGATGCTTTTTAAACCAGGGAGCTTTTTTAAAAGCCTTCTTGCTTGCTTATGCTCCGCTATAAGCTCTATTGTTTCCTCTTTCCTCTCCTCAATCAGGCTTTGAGGTGACTTGTAGCTCAACATTCGTCCCTCATAAATGAAGCCAACCTTATGGCATCTTTGGGCTTCATCCATGTAAGGTGTAGTAATGAGAAGAGTCGTTCCCTGTCCGTTTAATTGAAAAAGAAGATCCCAGAGCTCTTTTCTTGAGACCGGATCAACTCCTGTTGTGGGTTCATCAAGCAGGAGAATTTCTGGAGTATGAAAGAGGTTACAGGCAAGGACTAGTTTTTTCTGCATGCCTCCTGAGAGATTCCTGGCTAATCGATTTTCAAAAGGAGAGAGGCCGCTAAAGGGGAGCAACTCTTTTTTTCGTTCTTTAAACTTATCCGATGGGACTCCATAGAGGTCGGCAAAGAATTTAAGGTTTTCTGAGACATTTAAGTCTCCGTAAAGACTGAAGTGTTGAGGCATATAGCCAATAAATTCTTTAATCTTCTGCGGATTTTTAGCAACATCGATTCCTTCAAAAATGATTGAGCCTGTGGATGGCTTGAGCAGGCCGGCGAGAAGGCGAAGAAAAGTTGTTTTTCCGGCCCCATCAGGCCCGATAATTCCGATAATTCCCCCTTTTTCTATCTTAAGGTTGATATTGTTGATAGCGGTCAGCTGGTTAAACTTTTTCGTCAGATTTTTAATCTCTACAGCAATCATTTTATCTATTGACAAATGCAGCGCTTTCATCCATGCAAGAGGCGTCTGGGATTCCTTTGCTTGTCATTGCGAACTCCAAAGGAGCGAAGCAATCCCAATAATGATACACTGAGTTTCGGAGTTACTGACCGACGGAAATTTTAACATCCACCGGCATTCCTGGCTTAAGCTCTCTCTCTGGATTTTCGAGATAGGATTTTATCATGAACACAAGTTTCAGCCTTTCCTCTTTAGTTTGGATGTTTTTAGGAGCAAACTCAGCTTGATCAGAGATGAAATCGACTTTTCCTTGAAAAACTTTATCTGGAAATGAGTCACAGAGGACTTCGACTTTGCTTCCGATTATTACTTTTCCGATGTATTTTTCAGGGACATAAGCTTTAACATAAGTTCGGCTTAAATCAATCAAGCTGAAAAGAAGTGTTCCTGGAAGAGCCAGTTCACCAACTTCGACATGTCTTGTTTCGAGGAATCCGGTGATTGGAGATGCTATTCTTGTATCTTTAATCTGTCTCAGCATAAATTCTTCTTGTGCCTGGAGACTCCTGATCTCTGCCTTGACCATTTCAATTTCTTCTTTTTCTTTTCCCCGCAAAGCAAGCTGATAATTTTCTTCTGTGCTCTTATAATGTTCCTGGGCTGCGTTGAGTTTCAAATCAGCCTGTTCTTTTTGCGTGGCGGAGACAGCTCCTTCATTGAATAGTATGTCCATGCGCTCCTTGTTTTTTTGGGCTAATTCCAGTTCTTTTTCTGCCGCCTCAAGTTGATTTTTGGCTACAGCAATGAGTTCCTTTTTTGTTCCTTTTTGAAAAAGCTTTAACTTCGAGCGGGATCCTTCGACGGTTGCTCGAACCTGGTTTAATTGGGTTGTAAGTTTCTCTTCATCCAGAAGACAGAGTAACTCTCCTTTTTTGATCTGCTGACCCTCTCGCACCAAAATCTCTTTGACTTCCCCTTGAACTTGGGATCGTATATCTGTTTCAATGGCTTCAATCAGGCCTGAAATTTCGAGCATTTCAGGTTGAGCAGTTTTTGTTTTGCAGCTAATTTGTAAAATTAGAGACAGGATGAAAGCAAGAACAAAGCCAAGTTGAATAAACCTTTTCATTTTCTCCTCAAACGTTGACCGTAGATTATATATTTTTCCTTCTGTTACAAATAATATCATCCTCCCGAAACATCATAACATATTCATATTCAAAAAAAACTTTCTTATGCCATTTTTTTAAAAAGGAAGGCAACCTTTTGGGACTCTGTTTCATCATAATAGATTGAGGAGAAAAGTATAGATGTTTTTTCCGGTAGTAACCGTAATCCCTGTAACGCAGTGTAGAATAAGTGTTGCTCATTCTGCTAAAATGGAACTCAATGCAGAGAGTCGAATCATGACTGAGGAAGAAAGAGACCTGGCTAACGGAATAAATCTTTCAGACTCTTTTTTTCTTAAAGACATAATTAGGCGTGGACGTGAGGGAGACATCCAAGCTCTGGAGGCTATTTATAAGCAATTTAACCGCCCCTTATTCAACCTGGCTTATCGCTACACCTATAACAGCGAAGTTGCTGAAGATTTGTTGCAGGATATTTTTCTCAAAGTTTTTTCTCACCTCCATGACATCCGGAACGAGGAGACCTTTGTCGGCTGGATTTATCGCGTAGCAGTTAATACCTGTTACAGCTATTTACGGAGAAAAAAAAGTCAGCTTCAGAGAACAATGCCTCTAGAAGAGGTGGAAGGAAAAATTGAGGCGAAAACTTATAAACCTGGTGAGGAGATAGTGAAGAAGTCGCTGGATGATGCCATCCAGAACCTGCCGGGCAAAATGAAAAGCATTTTTCTCCTTCACGATGTTCAGGGTTTTAAGCACGAGGAAATATCCCGGATGTTGGGATGTTCGATGGGCACATCCAAGTCACAGCTTTTCAAAGCGAGGATGAAGATGCGCGAGTACCTTGAAAATAAAACCATGTTTAAGGAGAGAGGAAAATGAGATGCTCTAAAGCGAGAAAATTAATCAGCGAATATATCGACGGGAGTCTTCACGCCCGGAAAAGTGCCTCCGTTGAGCAGCATCTCGATGTCTGCTCGGATTGCAAGCACCTCTTAGAGGACTTTAAGACGATTGTCGAGGATGCCAAGAAGTTAGAAAAGCATGTACCCTCAGACCAAACATGGCTTAAAATAAAGGCAAGATTGAAACCAGAGGAGCAGAGAGTCCTGGCTTTCAAGCCGCGGAAAAGAGCCTGGTTTAGCCTTATTTTTTCCCCGCCAAAGCTTAAATATGTATTAAGTTCGGTAGTGATTTTAGCTTTTATTGTTGGTGCAGTGATACTGGGATTGCGGTATTGGATAGGAAGGGATGTTCTTGACAGAGGCGATCTGCAGAAATACACGCTTGCCAAATTGGATGAAGCTGAGCGCCATTATCAAAAGGCTATAAAGGCCCTGGGGGAGGCGATTTCTGCGCAGGAGGGGAAGATGGATCCTCAGATCGCTCAGGTTTTTAAGAGCAACCTTGAAGTTATCAATGCTTCTATAATGGCCTGCCGGCAAATTGTTCTCCAGAATCCTGAGAATATTGACGCCAGGAATTATTTGCTGGCTGCTTACAGGAAAAAAATGAATTTTCTTAATGAAATAATGGAAACAAAGCAAGCGTCTTCCCAGAGAAGGGAATTCAAGACGATAATATAAGCACTAAAATAGGAGGTCTATTATGAAATCATACAAAACAACAAAGTTGGTGGCCATTCTGGCTGGGTTATTTCTCCTTATGGGACTTTATGCCGCCGAGGCAGCGGCCAAGGAAAGATACGAAGAGAAATTCGAAAAAACTGTCAGTTTGGCAAAGGATGGTAAGGTTACTTTAGGGAACATAACCGGAAGCATAGATGTTAAAAGCTGGGATAAAGGAGAGGTTAAGATTGATGCTCTTAAGATTTCTAGAGCCTCGACTCTTGCTGAGGCTAAGGAAAATGCGAAACTGGTTGAGATTGTGGTTGAAAAGGAAGGCAGTACTCTTCGGATTAAGACCGAATACCCAGAAAATCGAAAGAGAGGAAAATCTTTGGATGTTTCCGTCAAATTCAGCTTGATTATACCAGCAAAGGCATCTGCAAAGATCGATTCAGTGACAGGCAGTGTCGACCTTGAAAAGATCGGTGGTGCCGTTAAGGCTAATATAGTGACCGGAGATATTGTGGTAAAAACAGCGGATAAAGGAGTGGACTGTGAAACTGTGACTGGACAAATTGAACTTCAGAATATTACAGGAGATGCGTTTATGGAGACAGTAACCGGGAAGATAACCGTAAGCCAAATCAGAGGTTCAATAAAAGCCAATGTGGTTACAGGCAGGATAGAGCTGAGCGAAGTTTCTGAGGCCAGTATTGTAGATGCTAATACAGTAACTGGTTCAGTTATTTATGATGGAAAAATTAATCGCGAGGGGAGATACACTCTTAATACACACAGCGGAAGAATTGAGATGACCCTGCCTGCAGATTCTGGTTTTGACCTTGAGGCAGAGACTTTCAGCGGAGGGATCGAAACGGATTTTGACATTAAAATATCAGGTAAAATCAGTAAGAAAAGAATTTCTGGCGTTGTCAACAAAGGTGGACCTTTAGTTAAGCTTTCCACCTTTAGCGGCGATATCTATTTGAAAAAAAAGTAATCCCCAGACTTCATCTTCACAATGAGGAGGAGAACAGCCCTGTTCTCCTCCTTTTTTATATATCCTTCGCAGCATTTCCAGAAAAGGGGGTCTTTCTCCATTTTTCCCATTCATTGACAATCTAAGTTGTTTATTTTAAAATTTTTATTTTCCAAGACATAGCATGGCAGGAAAGAAGATTCTCATCGTCGACTACGATACAAAAAGCATAGATTCTCTATCCAAGCTTTTTGCAGACCATAAAATCGAGGTCATGACAGCCATGGACGGTGTTGAAGCCTACGAGAAATTTAAAGCCGATGAGCCAGACTTGGTCCTCCTTGAAGCCATGCTGCCCAGAATGCATGGTTTTGACCTAGCACAGAAGATCACCCATGATACTAAGGGAAGAGTTCCTGTTATCATTGTTACAGCAGTCTACAAGGGCCATCAGTACAGGAATGAGGCTTTACGCACATTTGGTGTTTCTGATTATTTTGAAAAGCCGTTTGATCAGGACAAATTACTGAATCGCGTGTTGAATTTAATCGGAAGGGGGGGAGAAGTAGAGGAAGACATTTCAGAGATTCCGGAGCTTCCGGATCCAGATTCCGTGATCGAGACTCTTACCGAGATGCTTAAGAAAAAATAGGGTTTTGGGAAAAAATTATTTACCAGAAAGGGCTGCTGGATTTTTAGTGAAGATTCATGTCTAATTTGTGGACTCGATGTAACAACTGCCGTCGTATTTTGTATAAGCAGGACATCTTGGATAATCTATCAGTATGTCCTGCCTGTGGCTTCCACTTCAGACTATCAGCAACCGAGCGCCTGACAATGCTCTTCGATGATGGTCAATATAATCTGATAGACCAGAATATTTTCTCTCAAGATCCTCTCCAGTTTGAAGATAGCATGAAATATTCGGATAGACTGAAGGAACATAAAAAGCGGACGTCGCTTCAAGATGCGGTACTGAACGCTGAAGGAAAAATGGGAGGGATTAGAGTTATTATCTCAGCCATGGACTT
>Ga0209427_10001341_pt1 | contig 28226 bp, 25 predicted proteins | sample DeeMarSWOR136_30_FD_187465 | JGI IMG/M metagenome (GOLD analysis project Ga0209427, IMG submission 187465) | Marine sediment microbial communities from White Oak River estuary, North Carolina - WOR-1-36_30 (SPAdes) (version 2) | ecosystem: Environmental > Aquatic > Marine > Intertidal zone >...
ATCATTATTCTGGATTCATAAAATACTTTTGTAATTAATCAATACTGCAAATCTAGAGGCGTGGTTCAAGGAAACGCTTAAACTATTAGAAAATAAATATTGTGTTAGAGAGGAAAAGTTTGCCAGGTCTGAAGGCCATATTGAGCATATTTAAGAAAGCTGAAAAGAAGAAAATCGGAAAGATTGAAGCTGAATATGTGTATGGCAAAACCTACTTGAAAGCTATACCTCTCCGCGATTTATCAGACTTGGACATTGTTAAAAATGAGGTGAACTCTGGAAACGTCCTAATCCTCAGGATAACTTCACTTGCTAACAAAAGCCTTGAAGATGTGAAACGTGCAGTAAATGAATTACGCGAATTTGTTGAATCGATTAACGGAGATATTGCTCGTTTAGGTGAGGAACGAGTTGTCATCTGTCCTCCAAACGTGAGGATTTGGAGGGAAAAAACTCCGATATCAAATAAGCCTATGCCTACAGCAGCGTAAAAGTTTCCATAATCGCTGGCACTATTGTTCGGATCCCACATCTTCTGTGAATGAAGTTTGCTATGCTTAAACATTTTGTCCTTTCGCCATGACAGACTATAATTCTTTCAGGATTTGGTTTGAGATGAGTTATGTACCTAACTATCTGTCGTCTATCTGAATGCCCGGAAAAACCTTCGATTGATTCCACTTGTAATCTGACTTTTACAACTCCCATTCTACCATTGCTATCTATCATCGTGACCTCGGGCAATCCCTTCTGCACTCTCCTTCCCATTGTACCCGCAATCTGATAACTCACAAAAATTATGGTGTTTCTCTCATCTTCTGCCAAACTCTTGAAATACTCTACTACAGGTCCGCCCTCAAGCATTCCAGATGTAGCCATAACGATGCAAGGTTCACCATCTATTATTTCCTGTCTAGTGCTTGAATGCTTCACAATTGTGAAATAATCTGATTGGAAGGGATTTATCCCATCATGAAGTATGCTTCTGCGAACTTCTCTACCCAAATACTCTGGATATGCAGTGTGAATTGCTGTTGCCTCCGAAATCATGCCTTCAATGAACACTGGCGCCTCTTTCATTAAGCCACGTCGCATATACCCGTCAATAACAAGCATTATTTCTTGAGCCCTACCTACTGCCGGCACTGGAATTAAGACTTTGCCTTTCCTATCTAAGGCTTCATTTATAATGGAAGTCAAATGTTCTTCAGCTTCAAATCTTGAAGGCATAATATCTTCCGGGTTGCCATAAGTGCTTTCAGTTATTAATGTCTCAACTCTTGGAAACTCCTTTACTGCTGCTTCTAACAACATAGTTTTTCCGTATTTATAGTCACCCGTGTAAACAATGTTGTGTAACCCCTCGCCTATATGTAGATGCGTTACCGAAGAACCTAGAATGTGGCCTGCGTTGTGCAATGTCAATCGAATGTCTGGAGCTATATCTGTCACCGCACCATGCCTTAAAGGAATAGTGTGAAGAACGCATTCACGAACATTTTTTTGATCATAAGGTGGTATAATCCCCTGCTTGTCTGCCACGTCCAAGTAATCAAGTTGCAACAGCGTCATCAAATTTGAGGTTGGAGCCGAACAATACACTGGACCATCATACCCGTATTTATAGAGGAAAGGCATCAAACCACAATGGTCAATATGAGCATGACTTATTATGACAGCGTCCAGTGAGTCAATTTCAAATGTGGGAATATCCAATCTCGGAAAGAGTTCAAAGGCTTTAGAAGAGCCAGGATTAATTCCACAATCCAGTAATATGTTGCTTTCTCTTGTTTGAACTAGAAATGCAGATCTTCCGACTTCTTGAACTCCTCCAAGGGCTGTGATCCGAAGGTCTCCAACATCATAGGTTTTGGGTCTGAATATCCTTTCGCCGACTGTACGGAGTATTCTCTCTCTTTCCTTGCTTCGTGAATGAAGGTAATGACGCATATGGGCAACGATTTTGGAACGCAGAGGCGGGCTTCTGAGAACATGAGGACGCCATCTAGTTTGCCGTATAATCTCTTGAAGCACTACACCATTTTTTCCGATGACCATTCCTGGTTTTTTAGCCTCAATTATTATCTCGCCGAGGCTTGGGTCAAAATTCACATCTGTTACTTCTGCTTCTGGTAAGGTTATTTCCTTGGCTATTCTTTCTGCTTCCTTCTCTGGCATTCTTACTGAAGGGTCGGAACGAATTACTATTCTCTTCCTCAGTACGTTGACGATGTCTGCAATTATACCGCTTTGCTCAACCAAAAGGTCCGGTTTTTTAGCGTATACTGCAAGCATCGGCCCTTCATATTCTATTCTTGTCACTTGAGCTTGTTTTGGAATATGCTCCAGAATGTACTGACTTATTTCTATTTTATCTTTTTCAGAGTCTGATGCCACTGCCTAAGCTTCCTCAATTTGCTAGAAGTTTATTCTTTTCTTCCTCTGTTAACTCCTGATAACCCTTTTCATCTATAACTGATACATTGAAACTGTCACCACTTGCAGTATCTCGCTTCATAGCAGAGTCAATAGACTTAACAATCACGGGGAGAACTTCCTTGGCGTACATGTCTTCCTTAAACTTGTCCTCCAGAACACCGTAGGCTATTGGCGATCCAGAACCAGTAGCAACACATTTTTCTTCTGTCAAACTGCCGAATGGATCCAGTGAAAACACATGTGGTCCAGTATCATCAAAACCGCCTATTAGAATTTGTGCAATCAGAGGTGCATATCTGGATGAAAACAAGAGGTTTGCGATAAGCCTTGCTGCTGCACTCACAGGCATAGGTCTGCCGATGTTCAGTTTGTAAAGTTGCGCGTTTGCTATTAGTATATCGACAGTTCTTTGGGCGTCAGCAACGCTTCCTGAAATGGTCATTGCCAAATGATCAGCTACCTTGTATATTTTTTTCCCATGTTTGTGAGCTACGTAAGTACCCATAGTTACACGAGTGTCTGAAGCCAGTATCACACCATCTTTACATACGACACCAATAGTTGTCGTTCCCTTCAATACTAACTGATTGACTGTTTCATTGTTGTTTATCATTTTTTTAACTTTCTCCAAAACCTGAGTCCGTGCTTGAAACTATTCCGTTAGCAACCGGCATGGTGTAATCACAACCACGAGTTTATTAATATTACGGTTTAATAAATGAAGAACAGAAGCAGCTTTTAGTGGGGAACGAAACTAAAAGTTTTAAACGTGTATGGTTATGTAGAATTGAGAAAGTATATGCTTAAACAGTGATTGCTTTGTCTTTAAAATACCATCGCATGCAACTTCCAAGAGAAGTAATCGTTGGAAACGGGATAATTGAGCGGGTTACAGAAGTCTGCAGGAGACTTGGATATACCGAATCCGCGCTCATAGTCGCTGGTTCAAAGACGAATAAAATCGTTGGAAAAAAAGTCAGGGATCTTCTTGAAGAGGAAGTAGTAGAAGTTAACACCTTCCTTGTTGAATCAGCTACAGTCAAGGAAGTTCAAGACATCGAAGAAAAAATTATGGCCTTGAAACCTCAGGTCGTCTTTGGAGTTGGTGGTGGAACAAAAATAGATGTTGCAAAGCTGAGTTCGGCATATCAAGAAGTTCCGTTCATAAGTATCCCGACAACAGCCTCCCATGATGGAATTGCAAGTCCTTTATCCTCAGTAAAAGGCTTTGAAAAACCATATTCCATCATGGCTCAAGCCCCAATAGCTATCATAGCAGACACAAGTATTATAATGCAGGCACCTTGGCGATACGTCATAAGTGGTTGCGGGGACGTGATAGCAAAATTTACATCGGTAAAAGATTGGCAGCTAGCTCACGAAGATAAAAAGGAATATTATGGGGAGTATGCTGCAAGTCTAGCTTTGATGAGTGCCAAACTTGTGATGAAAAATGCTGAACTGATCAAAACACAGGAAGAGGAAGGATTGCGGGTGCTTTTGGAGGCCCTGATTAGTTGCGGAGTGTCTATGAGCATTGCTGGAAGTAGTCGCCCATGCAGTGGTTCAGAGCATCTATTTAGTCATGCTCTGGATATAATCAGACGTAACCATGCTATGCACGGTGAACAATGTGGTGTAGGAACAGTAATGATGGCTTATCTGCACAATGCAGACTGGAAGTATACAAGAGAGACATTGAAGATGTTAGGTGCACCAACAAACGCCGATGAGCTTGGTGTGGAAAAAGAAGATGTGATAAAAGCTTTGGAGTTGTCTTCGACCATAAGGCTTGAACGATACACAATCCTTAACAAGTTGAATCTAAACTATGATGATTACGAAAGACTTGCTAGAACAACAAATACAATCAGCTAAGTAGCTTGAACCGGATCTAGATGAGAAGATGACAAATAGGTTAGTGATCACTTGATTAAGCAAACTTGTGAGCTTGCTGACAAAACTTGTTACTGTTTTTCAAGAAGGCTACAAGTTGTAGTATATTTTTAAGAAGCTTTGGTTGAAGTGGGCAGTTCAATATATACTTTTTCAACTATTCTACTTCCAGCTTTTTTTGTCAAGGTCAAACTTGCAGGCTGTTACTTGGATTCAAGTTGTTAGTGAATGTTTGTATGCGTTATCTGCCTTTTGTGTGTGAATGTTTGCTACACATAACACTTATTAGAGTGAATTGCATTACCGCACTAAGCCTCATTAGATAGAACGGTGATGCTTTTGAAAATTGAAAAACTGATACGGCATGCATTTCATTTACGACGAAGTATCGATGCTTCAAAAAAAGGACGTCAAAGACATCGACTTATTAAGAAATATGTACGAGTTATTTGGCAAATACAGGACTGCCAGACAGCAAACAACACTGCATGAAAGATGCATGCGTTGCCTGTAATTTCTTCAGTTCTCAATAATCGATTAAGATATACGAAATGATTCCTGAAACTTGCAGTATTTCCTTTTCGTTGCTTTCACAATTTCATTTCTTAGGTTTTCTCCCTTCAAATTCAGTTTCCTTATCCTTACGAATTCATTGAGTAGCTGTGTATCATGAAATACTGTTTTTATCCAATTCTCGAAGTGTCCTCTGGAAATGTGAAACTCCAAGGCCGCTACATCAACTTTCTTAACTAGTTTATAGAAGTCCTGGAGGCTTTTTGCTGATAAACCTGTGTCCTGTCCAATTCCTGTGTAAAAGTGAAATTCCATGTCTTTTGGAACTCTGTCAAGGACATTGAGAGCAATTTTCCCCTTTTCCGTTAATGAATATCCTTGCCCAATCTTCCTGACGAACCCCGCCTTCAAGAGTTCTTGTAGACCATGCACTGTCTGGCTTGGACTCAGCCCAACCTTTTTTGTGAATTCCTTCCAGCCGATATTACTGGTAATAGCATTCATGGTCTTCAGAATCCTCAATAGCTCCTCCGCCACTTCAATCACCTCAAACCTCTTATCATATAATTCCTAATATTCCTTAAATGCATTCAGATACTTATGAGAACCTAGCATAGTGCTTGCGCGCGACTTTTATTGTTCAAGACGCTTCGAAAGAGATAAACTGTCTCTCATGCAACCCGAAGTGAGTCTGCAATTGTCATACCAATCCTTAGGAACAAAAGAATTGTCGGTGAGCTTGACATTGATTCTCACACTCTCACCATTTACGGATTATGACAAATTTTTTCTTGAGAAGATATGTGAAATAATGTATTAACTTCTTTAGGTTTTTGTAAGTAGATCTAAAGCCATGCGAGCGGTAAAGTGTTCTTGATTATGTTTTCTCTTGGAACTGTTACCTCTTCTGTACCCCAGGTTCCAAATCATGTACGCTGGCAATATAAAGGGCGAGAAGCCTTGGAAATCGCAGATGGAGAATTAATCTGTGTGTAGACATACATGACTAGTGTTTAGACAATGTTGTTTTTAGAGGAAAGAAGTTTTAAAGTCAGTAACATCAAATTGTTTGGTGGTGTAAAGATTTGGTTCTGGCAGCTAAAATATTCGAGATAAAAGAGGAAACGGATCTTGGAATGATTGTTTGGAAACTTAAGGATCTTCATGAAGAGGATCGTTATCAAACGGAGGAGGGAGAGACTATGAATTTGTTGACAGAGATTTTGGATCTGAAATCAGAGAATGGGTTGGTATCAGGAGTTTTCAGCAAGGATTTTGTGCGTAGACGCTTTTATAGACGAGAGATAGTTGAAACTCCTATTACAGAGGAAGCTCCTTTTTGGATTATACCTTTTAAAGAGAGGGTGTTCGTAGTCGTGTTGGCACCATCTGTAGCTCGTGGAGTAAAGAAGTTATTGACAAATTATGTGGCGAACAAGCTCAGTAAGGTTCTTTTCATAGAGCCTAGGGTGATTGTTGAGACAAAGATATCGCATGAAACTCTTAAGGAGCTTCATGAGTCTAATCCGCAGGCGACGAAACTTATATGGTTTGATGAAGTTGATCTTCCAGGCGTGGAGAAGCTTTGTTTGGCTGGATCAGATGTTGCTGACACTGAACTCTACCACGATTATCTTGACCATGGAAAGATATGGTATGTTGTCTTTGAAGCCCAGAAACATGGATTTGTAGTCGGGATTACAAGAAATTGTGTAGTGACACTCTTCAGTAAAAGCGCTACTGACGACTTCGTGAAATATATCATAGAAGACCTTCTAATGGATATTGAGTATTAACACAAAGTCACAATCTACATGATGTCAACGTAATATTAGAGATATTGGCGCATCTTACAGCTTAATTATAGTTTGTGTTATGTTTTCTTTGATTTTCTGCTTTCTTTCCTCAGTGCATTCTTCTCTAGTGTACGTATGATTTCTAGTGCTTCATCTATCACTCTTATGTCATTTGCGATTTTTTCCAAGTATTTTGGGAAATTGAGAGTTCTTAGTACTGCTACGCCTTTTTCTTTGATGGCATACAATGTCTTCCTATATGATTCTCGTTTTTCCACAAGGTTATTTTGTATCAAAAAATCTAATCGTTGTCTAAGAATCGTACAATCCATATCAGTTTCATACGCTATATGGTCAAGAGTCAAAGGCTTGACAACAAGAGCTTCCAGAATGGACATGTATGACTCTAGCTTTGGCTTCTGCATTTGTATGCGCCTTCTTCTAGATTCTGGTTACCATGGATAAATCGCTTGTGAATCCTGAATCTTTAATAGTCAAGCCCATGAGATACATAGACAAAAAACTTCGGTGAAAACTGTGAAGTATGTATTAAGTAGCATTAGAAAAACGCTGTTTAGTTCTTTTGGGGTCATATTCGGTTAGGAGATTAGGTTGGGCTTTCGTTTCTTATTCTTGTTTCTATTATGAAGATTGGGTATTGTTAACATTGAAATTTCTGATTCTTTCAATGAGTGTTTCAATTTTGTGATGCGCTTTCATATCTTCCTTCCATTGGTTCGGGAATTTTTGTCTAAACCATCCAGCAGCACGTTCATCCATCATCACGATTATCCCTTTATCATCAGGACTACGCAATAATCTTCCAGTAGATTGAGCTAAAGCATTCAAACAAGGGATGCCGATCGCATACTCCAATGATTTATTTCCGAATTTTTCTTCGAAGTATTTGATAAGAACCTTTTGTAGCTCTGTTTGCTTAGGATAAGGCAAACCTACTGTGATCACAGCTGATAGCATAGATTTGCCATTCAATGACATGTCAACACCTTCACTTATCTTGGCTCTGGCAACTCCGAAAACAATGCAATGTTCATGGAGTTTTAGGAATTGGAGAACATCGGCAATTCTCGTGTCTCTCCTTTCAGTAATGATAGGCAAATTCAAATCCATGGCTTTAGCGACTTCGTGCATTATCGCGTAGGATGGAAAGTAAACGGCTACCTTGCCATTAATCTCTTCAATGATCCTTTCCAGATGATTAGCAATTCTCTTCCATTGAGCTTCATTGCGTCTTTCAAATTTTGTTGTGACAGACGTGTCTACAACGATAAGTCTGTTTTCCCTTGGAAAGGGGCTTGGAAGTTCAATGCTTTTGCAGCGGCGTCTCTCAATCCCTAAAACATCAATATAGTAATCAGTGTGCCAAAGGGTTCCAGACATGAGGATAGCTGAACGAAGTTGATTGATAATGCTTGCAGCTAAAGCAGGGTCAAGACATCGAATTCCAAGTCCTATCCGCTGCCTTCTACTTCTATCACCTTCCACCTTGCTGTAACGGGCGTAACTTGACCCTGCCATGCTGATCCAGTCTTCGAAGAAAGTTGCGCATCTCGACAGATAAGAAATTGGATTTCTACCTCTTTCAGCCCTTTTGTACCGAACAATATCCCCTAGTTCTGAAAGTTCAGAGATGATTTCAAGCAGCTTATCTCGATTTACTCTCAACTTCGACAGTAATGGCCTGACTATTTCATGTGTTTCTATAACATGTTGCACATCGGCTCCAAACTCTTCATACACTTTTCTGCCGAGTTTGACCATTACATCATGCAATGCTTCTAAGACGCCGGAATCATCAATACCAAAAGTTTCAACCTCGTGTTGGGCTCTTCTAACAGAGATTAATGAAAGTTCATCTGAGAGGATGCCAGCAGCATAATATGGCAAACTATGTGCCTCATCAAAGATGCAGTTTACATCTTCAAATTTCATTCCGGCTTTTTCAAAAGTCGACTCTCTAACAGAATCAACTAGAACGTAATTGTAGTTACCAACGATAATATCAGCATATTTGGCGAGAATTCTAGTGACTTCGTAAGGGCAGAAGCCTTCATCAGTGCTTATCTTATATACTTCATCTGGAAGCAAAGGACTAAACTTCTTGATTTTGTTAATCATGTGATGAGCACGAAAGCTTACCTTTCGTCCCTTGTAGGTTCTTTCGTAATATTCACAAGTCTTTCCGAAAGTTCCATCCTTTAAGTTTCTGCAGTATTGAAGAAAGTCGCGATAGCTTATGCCCTTAATTTTCGGGCTCTTCCTCACATGGGGGCACATCTCTTTTTTGCCCTTAAAGATTGAAGCGACAAAGTTGACGCCTGAATATTCCTTGATTCTCTTAAGTTCCCTACAATAAATTTCAAGTTGATTCCGTGTTCTGGTTAGGGCAAGAAGCCGTCCAACAGAACTATCCAGTTCTTTTGCCATGAAAAACGCTGTCAAAACAGAAATAGATTTTCCAGTGCCACAAGGAGAAGAAAGCAACCCGATTTTCCTATTGTTAATCGCATCAAAAGCAAAATCTATTGCATCACGTTGGAATGGACGGGAACTGGTGTAAGGAAAGAATCTCTCAAACCCAGCTTTGTCTTTTTTCTGAATGTGCCGTAATGATTGTTTGACAACAACATATTTTCTTCTTAAGAAGCTTCCACATTTCTCACAAAAAAGACTCTCTTTGTAATCTTCAGTTGAGTGAACTGTACCACAACGGGGACAAACATATTTCAATCTTTTAGCCAATTATCTCAAACCTAGACAGTAGTAGTCAATCGTAATCATAACTTTTATCGAAGGATTTAATACGAAACTTATCGGTAACTACGTCTAAGCAAATCTCCAAGTTTAGCAATTCTTTCTCAAATTATGTCTAAATTGAAAATAACCTATAGGTTTAGATCGAAATCCGCGGTATTCCCCGTTTTTTTCCTTCGAGTTTGTCGTAGCACGTGCACGCTTTTGAAATTGAACTCACACTCATAGTTTCTTTGTCGAAAGGAAAGGAATAAGAGTTGAGCTGTATATTGGGATTTTCAAAAGTGGACTGTACGGGGAAGCTTGACATTTGGGATTCGTTGACCCCTTCACTGCGGTTGTTATCTGCTTCTGTTTTCTTGGAGTAATGCTATACAAACGTGTAAACATTGGAATAACCTTGAACATAGTAGCTTTGTTTCTGGCTTTGCTGTCACTTAACTGGCAAGAGATTCCAACAATAATCTATGAAACATGTGTTGATTTGCGTACAATCTCAGTTGTGTTCGCAACCTTTGGGATAATGCTGATGAGCCAGCTTTACAAGGTGACAAAAGTCATTAACGATTTGAGTGAAGGCCTAAGCAGAATAGTAAGCAATTCGAAACTTGTAGTGAGTATACTTCCAGCAATCATAGGGTTATTACCAGTCGCAGGCGGAGCCTTAATGTCAGCACCTCTCGTAGAAGCTGAAACAGATAGACTTGGATTGAAGGCTGAAAAGAAAACCTATGTAAACGTCTGGTTTAGACATACAATTTTTCCAATCTACCCGATAAGCCAAGTCCTCATATTTACAGCAAAGCTTACAGAATTAACGGTGATCTCCATCATCATACGCCAAATTCCAGTAGTCATCTCAATGATACTAGCCGGCTACTTCATCGGTTTATGGAAGACAAATCCTACAACAGAGAAAAAAGAGATTCCTAAAACAACCTTGGGTTCGGAGCTGAAACGATTCATTATTACGTTCTCACCGATCTTAGCCACAATAATTGCAGTCGTCAGTTTCAGTATTGACGTCTCTATAGCAGCATTCATAGGAGTGGTTGTTCTCCTCGTAATCGCCAAACCAAGCTTGGCAGTCTTCAAAAAATCTTTCATGAACTGGGCAACTTACGGAATCACATTTGCGGCTTACGGTGCATTTTTGTTGAGGAACATTGTTGAAGCAACAGAAATCTCTGAAGTCTTCAGTACATTCGTCGCTAATGGAAGCCTCAACAATCTCTTGCTGTTAACGATTATCCCAGCAGTTTTAGCTTTCTTCATTGGTTCTCCATTAGGAGCAGTAGCTATAAGTTTCTCTATATTAGAAGGTGTGTTAAGTTTTACTCCTAAAAGTGCAGCATTACTTTATATTAGCAGTTATCTTGGATATGTAGTTGCACCCACCCATCTCTGTTTAGTCTTAACTGCTGACTATTTCAAATGCTCCTTAGATAAACTGTACAAATACTTGATTCCTTCTTTGATGTTTCCCTTTGTAACAGCAATACTGCTTTACCTTCTAACCTGAAAATACGAAGGAAGTGTTTCAAAGGAACATATTTGAAATTGTGACAAACGTAGCGCACGTGGGTCTGAATCCCAGATAAATGGAGGTGCCCCTGCGACTCCTGCCTTTTTTTTGTTTCTGAATAAATCCACAAACTACAAGAAAAAGGTGAGATATTTCATTTGATTACATTCAAGCTTCCTTGTCTCCCTATTCTTAACTGGCGTTCGCCCCTAAACGTAGTTACTTTGCCATTTTCGATGTTAATTGAGTCACCTTCAGAAATAATGTTGATCTGCTGGTTCCATAAATTAATTCTGATGGAGCCCGTATCGTCGGCGATAAGTGCATTTGATACATACGCCATTCTGCCTGATCTGGTGTACACCATTTTCGATTTTGGGATTTCAAGCACTCTCGCCTTCAGGTTAATCCGTTTCATTCCAGCTTTCAAGTTCTTTATTCTGAAGTTTGCGCCCTCATAGTTTTTGACTGAAGAAGCTCTTCTGGGCGGTATTGCTTTCATATATCTTTCAAGATGATTACCTCCCAGTAGGATTGTAGTCGATATCGGAAATTGAGCTACAACCTTTTGAACATTGGTGAAGAGAAAACTTGCTGAATCATTAGTCTTCTTACGACATCTTATCACTAATTGTTTGCATTCTGATTCTTTGTGATTCCAAGCTTCCACAATGCAATTAAAAAATTCGCTTGAATCAACCTTATGGACCATAGCTATTCTGGCAAGGTACTCCAGAATCCTTCTATCTTTGTATGAGTGCAAGCTGTTAGGAATCCTGCCTCTACCTTTCCAAACTCGTTTCAGCATCTGGTCATTTCCATTTTACATTTTAATGTGATTACTATGGTTCCAGAATCACAAACCGTATGTTTATTCCAGTAGTCTCAACATCACTTATATAGGTTGGCTCATTTGTGAACCTTTCTAATCTTATCCTAGTTTTGACATTTCCGGTTGCGAAGAAAGCTTAGAGCATGTTGCTTTTGCCTGTAATATTGTAGGGAAAAAATTTTTTAACTCAGTCCAAAATCTTCAAAAAATCGATTGCTAATTGCTGATCAGAGGGAGTCAGGATGAAACTTTACACATACACCTTTTTTGGGTATTTTGAAAAACAGTGTAAAATACTACAATCGCAGAACAAATCCTTTTCGACTAATCTTTAAGATATCTTTCTCAACTATTTGGTCTGTTTTCTCTTGTATCGTCGAATGCTGCCGCCTCTTTTTTCAAATTGCAGGTCCAAGGTGACGTCAGAATGATGTATGTGCTATAATTACCTTTCTTTTTGCCCAATGTAAAATCTCTGACTTTTGCATTAAAGTCTTTCTATCAGGGGTCTTCGGTGCGCCCAACATTCTCGGCAGTAAACTGGTCTTCTTGGGTCAGGTTTGAATGGAACTTCACATTTGCTTCCACAATCAGTGCAAACTGCCGTGTGTGTCTCTGCGGACTCTCTAAGCGAGCCCCGAATCTCATTTTCCATTTCTTCTATTGTAGTCTTTGTTAATGCTTTTATTCGGTTCAGTTTTGAAATTTCTCCGTATCCTACAAGTGTTATAGCCGTTCCTTCACCTCCCATCCTGGCTGTTCGTCCAATTCTGTGAAAATATACTAATGCGTCTAATGGAATGTCATAATTTATTATGTGGGTTATTCCTTGGATGTCTAAACCTCTTGCTGCAACATCCGTTGCAACGAGTAACTTCAGTTTTCCTTTTCTGAAAGAGTCGCTAACGAAATCTCTTTGAGCTTGGGTAAGGCCGCCATGCAACTGTTTTGCGTCATATCGTCGTCTCCTTAATCTGTCTGCTAGCCTGTTTGTTCCTATGCGTGTTTTGCAAAATATTATGGCTTTTTCTATATGGTTTTCATCTAGAATGTTGCATAAGATCTGAAACTTATTTCTAGGGTTTACAACCATATAATATTGGTCTATCTGTGTCAGGGCTATTTCGTCCTTGCTCACTAGTATTTTTTCGGGTTTATTCAGGTATTTATTACACACATTCATTACTGACTGGTCAATTGTTGCCGAAAAGAGGCTTATCTGCCTATTTGTTGGCACGTTCGAAAGTATGTATTCAATGTCATCTATGAAACCCATATCCAGCATTCTATCCGCTTCATCCAAAACAACAACTTTCACCGATGCAAGATCTAGGGTTCCCCTTTTCAGATGATCTATTATGCGACCTGGCGTACCCACAACAATATGAACGCCTCCTTGCAACACATATATTTGTTTTTGGATAGGTTTTCCACCATAGATTGGTAAGACCTTAAATTTTGCGAATCTACTGATTCGGCTTATGTGCTCTGCAACTTGTACAGCAAGTTCACGTGTTGGCTCCAAAATAAGACCTTGAACACTCTTGATTGTTGGGTTTAACCGTTCAATCATCGGAATTCCGAAAGCCGCAGTCTTACCCGTTCCAGTCCGTGCCTGTCCAATAACATCCTTACCTTCAAGTAATGGCATTATTGCCTGAGCCTGAATTGGGAAAAGATTGCTAAATCCAAGCTCTTCAACACCGTCTAAGATTTCTTGACTTAACGGCAAATCTTCAAAGCATTCTATTTGCATAGTTTTTATACCTCCTATCACAAAAATTCTGTATACAGTTCTCAAAAGCCTTCAAAAAGCTTCTTTCAAACACGAGTAATTGTGATAGTCTTTTCAACGAAAGCTCATATAAAAAGATTACCACTTACAATTAGCAAATTACAAGGGAAGAAGAAAAACTTCATATGCAAAGTTTCCAAAATCACTGAAAAGTCCAGAAATTAATAGTGAACGGTTGAATACATCTACGAACAATCGATTTTTAGATTCTTCAGAAAGAGAAAATGAAGTGTCGCTGGTTCATTCCAAAAGTCCATTGAAATGCCGAGGGCCGGGTTTGAACCGGCGACAACCCGGTCTTCAGCCGGGCGCTCTCCCAGGCTGAGCTACCTCGGCCTTGAATTCAGAATATGGTGGGTATGTTTTTAAATTTTCTGAATTTTGTTGGAAGATGAGAATAGGGGGCAAGTATCTTTCTTTCCTCGGCGAGGGAAGAAAGGAGAAGGGAGTAAATTGCCTTGCACCCCTAAGTAAAACTGGTAGTGTCTTATAGAAAAGTCTTATGAAACATTGTTTCATAAATTCGGATTCAGAATCTTAGCTTGTGTTACATCAATGTTGAAAACATACCTTAAAAACTGGATAACGGTAAGCATATTCGAGGGGAAAGTAGTATGAATAGGAAAATGGCGATAATAGCGTTCGAGTTGGTTGATGAAAGCTTGGAAGAAAGAAACGAGAAGATAGTGCAAGAATTACATAAATGGTTTCGTGAAGATGCGATTTCCATTCCGTGGGTTAAAGACATAAGAAATATAACTGTCAAACAAGAGTAGCCAACTTGAAAGGATAAGAATAACATAAAAACCACTAGTCATTCTTGATTCTGTTGCACTTTCCAAAGTTTTGGCCGTCAGAACAAGTATTAATTTTCATTCATAAACACAGCAAAGATTATGAAGGTTAACAGCAAAACTAACAATGAAATGAAGATGTAGGGTCCGTAGTCTAGTGGTTAGGACATCGCCCTCACGTGGCGAAGATCGCTGGTTCAAATCCGGCCGGACCCACCACAAATTCTTATGATAAGAAAGAAAATTCAATGAATAGTAACCTTTAATAACTGATGGAATGTCAAAGCCTTCAGTGTCCCAGAATTGAGTTCAGCTATCGAAGTGACTAGTGCAGTTAAGCGTTTCGGTGAAATTCTTGCCTTAGATAATTTAAGCTTCAGAATTGAACTAGGCGAAATCTTTGGGCTTATTGGTCCAAATGGAGCTGGAAAAACAACTGCCCTCCGCATTGCTTCAACATTGTTGTTGCCCACGTCTGGCACAGTGAAGGTTTTTGGTTTAGATGTTGTTAATGACTCTGCTCAAGTCCGAAAGGTCATAACTTATCTTCCTGAAGAGGCTGGTGTCTACCGGAACCTTTCTGGTTGGGAATATCTAAAGTTTATGGCCAAGTTTAACACGGAAAACAAGCATGAAATTGACAGGATGGTTGAGGAGGCAGCTGAGATATCTGGTCTAGGTGAAAGATTAAAGGACAAGGCAAAAACCTATAGTAAAGGAATGAAGCGTCGCCTCCTCGTTGCGAGAGCATTGATGTCTAAACCTAGACTCGCCATTTTGGATGAACCAACAAGTGGGCTAGATGTTTTACACTCTTATCATGTAAGGGAGATAATTAAACGGCATGTGAAAGAAGAGAGAGTGACCGTCTTACTTTCAAGTCACAACATGCTTGAAGTTGAACATCTATGCGATAGGGTTGCACTACTTGACAAAGGCAAAATTGTTGCTAAAGGAAAACCGCAAGAACTGAAAGAAAGATTCGAAAGCGAAAATCTTGAAGAAGTTTTTGCTAAGGTGGTTGGACTTGTTTAAAGGCTTCGTAAATATCTTGATGAAAGAACTAAAAGAACTGCTTAGAGACCCAAAAATCTTCTTAGGCATGATAATTATCCCCGTTATAATGTTTCCACTATTAGGCGCTGTCATGAATTTTTCAGTGCAGTCCGCTCTAGAAAAAGTTGAAAACGCCACCATAATAGTTCTAAACAACGACGAAGGAAACTACTCTAAATTTTTCATTAACTTCCTTAACCTTTCACTTAGAATTATCGTTATCACTAACACAACTCCAGAAGAAGTTCTAAACTCGTTATCGAAATACAACACCACACAGTTTGTCGAGATTCCCTATGGTTTCAGCAAAAACATGACCCAGCATATCCAAACCCCTAATCAAGATATAACGGCTTTCATAAATTTCTACGCAGTTTTTTCAGGCAGTAGCATGTTTGAACAAATCGGTTCATCAGCAATTGATGGATTGGTGGAACAGTTTAACAGAAATTTCGCTCCAAACATCGTGTGTACTGAAAAGTCAGCCATCATCAAAGAAAAGATTCAGAAAGGTGTTGACCCTTCTATGCTTTCAGGTTTGATGATCTCCCAAAGCATAGCAATGCCAATTACCATCATGATTTTGCTACAGGTGTCTATGCAAATAGCTGCGACATCAGTAGCCATGGAAAAGGAAGAGAAGACCTTAGAAACATTATTGAGTTTGCCTATGGACCGTTTCGCAATTCTTATGGGAAAACTGTCTGGTTCAATTCTTGTTGCAGCTGTCGGCGCTTTGGCATATATGATTGGCTTCAACTATTATCTGGGTTCCTTCACAACAACCATTCCTAGTGAAGTAGATTTAGTTTCTTTAGGGCTTGCTCCTTCACTCATAGGTTACTTACTTCTAGGAATCTCGCTTTTCGTCGCCTTGCTTTCAGCTTTGGCACTAGCGGTAATCATGTCAGCCTTTGCAGAAGATGTGAGAAGCGCCCAATCTATGATTGGTTTCATCTATCCTCTGATATTCATCCCATCACTTCTCCTAATGTTCTTAGATGTCAACTCCATACCGTTCATCTTAAGAATCATCATTTATGCAATTCCTTTCAGCCATCCAGTAATAGCAGCCAAAGCAGTCACAATGGGTGACTATTTGACAGCTTTTTGGGGCATCATCTATGTTACTGCTTTCACATTAGTGATCATGTATATTGCGTCACGATTGTTTGCAACTGAAAAAATCCTAACGACAAAACTCAAGTTTAAGTGGTTGAAAATACGCAGAAGGACCTCAGTTGAAGAGCTTTAGCAAAGCTTTTCCGATGAAAATACAAAACCTATTCTGGTGTTCACAAATTGGGAATCCAACAGATAGAAGTCTATCCTATTACCTTACGCTATACAGAACCTTTTCGAATTGCCTCTGGAGCTAGCAGTGAAAGTCACAACATAGTGATTAAGATACTCACAGATTATGACGTGGTTGGCTGGGGGGAATCGTCGCCGTCGCAAAGGGTTACAGGCGAAAACCCAAAAACCGTTATTGAAACATTCGATAAAATTGCACCACAACTCATTGGTATGTGCCCGTTGAGAATTGAGGAAAACATTGAACTCATGGATTCAATTATTGAAGGGAATCCAGCTGCAAAAGCAGCTATAGACATGGCGTTACATGACATCCTAGGAAAAACTGCTCAAAAACCCCTTTTCGTGCTGATGGGTGGTTACCGCACAGAAGTCTTAACAGACCTAACATTAGGCATTAAATCTCCAAGAGAGATGGCGCAAGATGCTGTTGAAGCCGTCAGAAAAGGATTCAAAGCCCTAAAAGTGAAAGTTGGAATTAATCCCCTCGAAGATGTTGAACGGATAAAGCTTATTCGCGATGCAATCAACAACGGCATAGACATAAGGATTGACGCAAATCAAGGATGGACACCCAGCCAAGCCATAAAAGTTCTAAACAAAATAGATGAGTTTAACATCGAATTTGCTGAGCAACCAGTTCCCGCTGAAGACTTGGAAGGATTAGCCAGGGTTAGAGAAAACTCGCCGATACCTGTCATGGCTGACGAGAGCGTGCATTCACCTGAGGATGCTTTATGCTTGATTAAGGCGGAAGCTGTAGACATCATAAATATTAAGTTAATGAAGTGTGGAGGGATACTGAAAGGTAAGAAAATTGCTGCTGTATCTGAGGCTGCTGGAATACCTTGCATGATTGGATGCATGGGAGAATCAGAAATAGGCATAGCTGCAGGAGCACACTTGGCAGCAGCAATCAAAAACATACAATATGCCGACCTAGACTCAGATCTCCTGTTGAAAGATAAACTTGTTTCAAAAGGTGGTGTAAAAATCAAAAACTCTATAAGGACATTTCCAAAGCTGCATGGACTATGTATAGAAGAGATGAATCAGAGGCTTTTGGGAAAGCCGAAAAAGATTTACAAGTGACCAACGCTAGCAACATGCAAGGAGTATATGACTGTGGTTTCTCTTAGAGCGTTAGCTCCTTCTTTGACTAGGATCACTACTGCTGCGGCTGTTGGAGCTGCATTGCATATTGGTCAAGGAAACCCTAATTTGATAGATGAGAAAGCTGTTGAATTTTCGAGAGAAGTATTGGCTCAAACCGACGTTGAAGGCGAAGTATTTTCATGCGAAGGACCCAAAGACAACGCTCCAGCATTTATGCGGAGGGAAAAAGTCGGAACAGGAAGAGGTCCCAAAGTTGAGTTTGTCATTGATCCCGTTGATGGTTCAACAGCTACCTCTAAAGGCAGAAAAGACGCTATTTCCGCTCTCGCTTGTGCACCTGCTAGTTGTTTTCAGATACTTCCAGATGACGGGTACTATTTCAAAGTAGCAACTGACCATCATTCAATCGGCAAGATATCTTTAGATATGCCCTTAGAAACAATTGTGCATACAGTAGCTCAAGAAAAAGGACTGCCTCTTGAAAACTTCACCGTCATACTTTTGGAACGTGAAAGACATCTGAAGATTCTGAAAAGGCTCAGAAAAATGGGTGTACGAATCATTTTAATCCCTGACGGTGACATTGCAGGAGCAGTTGTTACATGTATCCCCAGTTCAGGAGTTGATCTTCTTGTAGGAGCTGGCGCTGGACCTGAAGCAACTATTGCAGCTACAGCAGTTAAATGCTTGGGAGGCACCATGCTTGTGAAAGTTTGGACAGAAAAAAATGATACGCCTAACCGTTTGGACAGGCTAATGACAGAAGGCGTTGACATAGACAAAACTTACAACGAAGCTGAGTTAGCCAAAGGTAACGAATTGGTTTTTGCAGCATCAGGTGTTACGAAAGGCGAGCTTTTAGATGGTGTACGTTTCATTCCAGATGGGGCAATTGTTAGCTCAATTTGCATGAGGCTACCCAGTGGATCCATAGAAAAATCAGAAACAAGACTGCAATTCAAAGGACACCCCGTCTACAGACAATTCTTAACATGAACGAGCAATCACCAAAAAACATAACACGCGCGACCCATCAAGAAATACACAAACTTATAACCAGAAAGCTTCGAAAACGAGTATAACACTTAAAGAAAATATGAAAACAAAAAGATGGAAAACCGTAGCTTGACCTCACAAAATAAATGAAAAAAGTTTTTAACGTCAGAAAAACGCGTCTAGTAATAAAGTCAGCATATATGGGATCGAACAATGTTTGATGTGATCATAAGAAAGGGGCAGGTGATTGATGGTACAGGAAATCCTTGGTTTCTTTCAGATGTGGGCGTCAAAAATGGAAAAATCCTGAAAATTGGCGATCTGAAACTTGAAGACGCTGAACGCGTAATTGATGCTGAAGGATTCATTGTGAGTCCAGGTTTTGTAGATATGCATTCTCATTCTGATTTTGCTCCACTAATCAATCCCTACATGGAAAGTAAGGTGCGGCAAGGGGTGACAACGGAGGTTATCGGTAACTGCGGATTTTCAGCAGCTCCACTTAACGGTTTTTTGAAGGAGGAGATTTCAAAAACGTCACCTATGTTGAGAGAAGCAGATGTAAAATTAGACTGGTCTACGATGGATGAATACATGAAAAGGGTGGAAAGAGATAGGATTTCTCTGAACATAGCGCCGTTAGTTGGAAATGGAAACATTAGGAGTCTTGTTTTGCAGTTTGAAAAAAGGAAACCAAACGATGCGAACCTTGAAGAAATGAGACAAATCTTAACTCGAACAATGATGGAAGGAGCCTTCGGCATGTCTACGGGTCTCATATACCCGCCCAGCTGTTATGCAGACACTGCCGAAATAGTAGAATTGTGCAAGATTGTGGCTCAGTTTGGAGGATTGTACTCAAGTCATATTCGAGGAGAAGAGAATCAACTTCTAAAATCAGTTGAAGAAGCAATAGAAATCGGAGAAAAAACAGGGGTTTCCGTGGAAATTTCGCATCATAAAGCCTCTGGAAAAAGAAATTGGGGAAAAGTTGGAAAATCACTTAAGATGATTGAAGAAGCGCGCTCTCATGGAGTAGACGTAACATGTGACGTTTACCCTTATACTGCTGGAAGTTTCGGATTAGATTCCCTTCTTCCACCCCATGCTCATGAAGGTGGAGTGGAGAAACTCGTTGAAAAACTTCAGAGTCCAGAAGTTCGCAGGAAACTGAAGGAGGAAATGATTAAAGGTGTAGGTGAATGGCATAGCATGTCTGAAATTGTTGGATGGGAAAGCATAATGATAGCTTACTGTAAAAGTCATTCTGAATATGAGGGAAAAACTATTTCAGAGATAACCCGAGAAGAAACCTTGGACCCATTCGACTTTGTGTTCAACCTAATTGAAGAAGAAAAGGCTTCAGTCAGTGTAATCCTATTTTCTATGTCCGAAGATGACATGCGAACAGTACTGAAAAGTCCATTTTCGATGATAGGATCGGACAGTTCAGCTAGAGCAACTTATGGAATATTGAGCGTTGGGAAACCTCATCCGAGAACATATGGAACTTTTCCGCGGATATTAGGCAAATACGTGAGAAAAGAGAGGATTTTGACACTTCAAGAAGCTATTAGAAAGATGACTTCCTTTCCCGCTAGGAAGTTAGGGATAAAAGATAGAGGCATAATCAAAGAAGGAATGGCGGCAGACATAACCATTTTCAACCCTCTCAAAATAATAGACAAAGCAACATTTGCGATTCCGCATCAATATCCAGAAGGAATAGAATACGTATTAGTGAATGGAAAAATGGTTATAGAAAAAGGTGAACATACAAAGAATATGCCGGGCAAAGTTCTACGCAGACGCAATTAGTGCGCGTGAATCTCTTGATGAGCATTCCACTTGTTGCAAAGTAAAAAGAGTAGTACTATAGTTTAGAGGATTAATGGGGCTGCCCGGATTTGAACCGGGGTCACAAGCGCCCGAGGCTTATAGCCTAGACCAAGCTAGCCGACAGCCCCAGATACAAAGTCAAGATACTATTCAACATAATTTGCCATTAATAATAAAAATTTTTCACCGAAATCTGGTACTAGTCAAGGTCTACTCAGAGAGCAACTGACTCTAGGCTTGACTGAATTGACCGAAAAAATGAAAGAACGAAATCTTAACCGAGTTTTGAAATTCTTTTAGCCCATACTTTAGAGGTATTTCTACAAGTTCGGAGAATAAAAACTGCGAATCAGAAACTAAGATTATTAGCTTTTATAATGTGTGCTAATTCATAACCTATAAGTCAAACCATTGATATGTCCCATTCACGATACAACATGCAAACTGACGTAGACACTTTGATTGAAATTCCATGCTTCAAATGTTTGTTTTGGGATCGGAAACGAGAGAGCTCCTTATATTGTAATCCCAATGAATGTCAAGAATTAACTGAGTGGCTTCTTCGACAATCTGAAGACTACCCGCAATCTGAAGAAACGTTAGCATTTGAGAGAGTCTCCATATTAGAGTAAGAAGCCAAATCATAAAGGCTAGTTTAAACAAGCCATTGTCCTATCTGAACATGTACGCAAGTTAATCCTATAAGTTAAGTCATTGAATAACTATACGTTTTTTCACACCTTGAAAAACTTGAAAACTGCAATTTTAAACATTTGTAGAATTAGAGATTATGGCAACTGATTTAGAGCTTTCTATTATGTAAGAGCTGGAATTTATGGGCGTTTTCTGAGGCCACATTGGAGTACTTTCGGGCAAATTAAACAATCATCTGGAATGGTTGCATCCTCTGGAATCGAGTTCAGGAAACCGATGTAATGGGCGCATTTTGCTGGTGAATCTAAGACTTTGGGATATTCGGTTGCCTTAACTTGGACAATTTTCATCTCTTCCGTGATTATGTCTATTTTTGAATTACAGTAGGGACAAGCATAATAATTTTCTCTAGGTATCGTTGAAGAGTCAGTCATAATCGTTGGCTTGCCGAAACTTTTTTGACATCCCTTGTATGGACATTTTAATTTTTCTGTGTGAGAGTGCAATTGCATGGTTTATGCCTCTTCATGAATACAGTTCTATTGTGTATCGTTAATATTAATATTTAATAAACATTTCTGTGTACACGTAGAACATAAATACATAAAGCGTGATCCAAAAAGCCTCGGGCGGGATTTGAACCCGCGACCAACAGCTTACGAGGCTGCCGCTCTACCGGACTGAGCCACCGAGGCACATCTTTCTAGTGGTTGATAAAACAGCAGATTTAAAATATTCGGAAAAACAAATGTGAAGTCAAAAAAACTCGTTTCATATATCACATCCCTTTGCATAACTTCAAATCCGACTTTATCAAAGTCCAATGACTTTTGTGAAGTCGAAATCGTCTAGCACATGACTTTCATGATCTGCCGGACATTCAGTATGGTCTTCACCTTCAGGACTCTCACATTGACATATGCCACGAAATTTAAACATTGTCAAACTCAAGAAACCTGCAAAATCATCAATTCAAAAATCGTACGATTCCAAAAAGTTTTACATATAGAATGGTTAGTGATAGTGAATATGGTTTGTAATCTCCATGAAATCACCTGAAAAATTAGGAGAACGGAAGATAATCCAAATTATACAAAGCTGCTTAGATATGCCGCTAGAAATGCCCATATCTTTCGGTGATGATGTGACCGCATATACTATCCGAAACAGCAACCTTGCAGTATTAAAGACAGACATGCTTGTTGATAAAACCGATGTCCCACCGACCATGAGTCTTTGGCAAGCTGCTCGCAAAGCAGTTGTGATGAATATTAGCGATTTCGCAGCAAAAGGTGTAAAGCCTTCGGCGCTTCTCGTCTCACTAGGATTACCCAGAAAACTGACGGAAGAAGACATAGAAAAAATCGGTGACGGATTAAATGCTGGGGCACGTGAATATGATGCTTATATTATTGGCGGTGATACAAATGAAGCCTCGGACCTTGTTATTAGTATTTCAGTTTTCGGAACAGCGAAGAAGAAGATGCTAATGCTACGGGCTGGAGCCGAACCTGGAGATGTCGTAGGAGTCACTGGTTTCTTCGGTAAGACGTCTGCTGGTTTAAAAATTCTGCTTGACAAATTGAAAGTGTCTGGAAAAATCCGTAAAACTCTTGTTGATTCGGTTCTGATGCCGCATGCTCGTTTGGAAGAAGGTTTATCCTTAAGGCAGACAAGAGCGGTCACAGCTTCTATAGATTCAAGCGATGGTTTGGCGTGGAGTCTTTACGAAATTGCAAAGGCAAGTAATGTCGGCTTCATAATCGATAGTCTTCCAATAGCCAAAGAGGTGGAAAGATTTGCTAGAATCAATAAGCTAAATCCTTTAGAACTGACACTTTATGGAGGAGAGGAGTACGAGCTTGTCATGACAGTCAAACCTAGCCTTTGGAAGAAAGCTGAAGAGGCTGCCGAAAAAGTTGGTGGAAAACTCATACGTATAGGTGAAGTCACTGCTGAAAAGCAGGTTTGCTTAGAAATCGATGGAAAAAGAAGTATAATTGAGCCACGGGGTTGGGAGCATTTCAAAAATGTTGAGACTCGATTCGGAAAGCAACCATCATAACACACGCGAGAAATGTAGATTCAAAAGATGACAAAAGCTGGATAATTATGCGAAATGTTTTTTACTTGCTGAAAAATGTTGTGTTCAATGTTGATTTCTGCTATTTCTGAACGAAAAATTATATGAAGGACCATTTGTTTTTGATTTAATTTCACCTCGTGGTTTGGATTTCCGGGTGAAAATTTTGCAAGGCTATTTCTTCTTAACAATATGTTTATCTGTACGCTTTTTGACAATTGTCACTGAACCTTTTTGATTTAGATGTCGGATTTGTACGTTTGGAAATACTCGCTCAATCTCTCTTCGTATCTTGGCAATATCAACTTCACCGTAAGTTTTCACATCAACTACTTGTTTCTCATTTTCATCGTAATTTACGGAAATTGCGTATCCTGAGCCTACTTCGACTTGTGTCGGTTCCAAAACGAAACCTGATTCTTCAGCGTCAAACTCAATTAGGCTTTCTCGTTGCCGTCTATCTTTACGCTCTGGCATAGCAACCACGACTTTTAGAAAAAGGAAAGGTTGGGATTAAAGGTTTCTAAGTGTAAATAAAGATTAATTGTACATACCCAATGTATCGGTGAAACACCATTCTATTCATATTCCCAAAATGTCATGTAGCTTCAGAGATATCATTGAAAATGTCGTTCACTCATTCCACATATCCAACCATAACATATCTGCATCTAGTATCATTAGTGTTATACCTCTGAACTTAGTAGTTAAAAAGACTAAGAATTTTGCTTTACATTGCTTCTTAATTAATCCTAGATTATGGATTTCCTGTCTAACAGATAATTTAGAATAGTTATACATGAAGCTGCTAGATATGGTTGTTTTGTCAAAGAAACTTTCTCACCATATCGAACAGCAAAACCCTCAACCTTTTTTGGCAATCCAATATGGTCTCCTAAAACAAAAATAGGATTATTGTCTAAACCAACTTCAAAAATGTCTTTTCCCCCTTCCTCAAGGACATAAATTGATGTTTCACATGCTTTCTCCTTCAACAAAGCCTCAAAACTCTTCTTTTCAATGCTTAAACCTGGATGAGACTTCCTAGACAAAACTTTCTTGAGAATATCTCTCCAAGTTTCTTGGTCTGTGCGTACATCTCTAAGCGTTCCACCATCCACCTTCAAATGTAAGGGTGGAGATGGTGGCCCACTTAATAACGCATGGAAAACAACGTTCCTACGGAGCCCATGAGAAAGAAACAGGCTAGCCACTATACATTCCTGCACTACATCTAATCTTCCAGCTTCACGCAAACTCGAAAATTTTGAATCTGTTCTACCCTTACGCGAATACAAAACAAACTCACGCAACAAGTTTCACCATCAATTGTTAATGGCTAGATTAAAATAAAATTTTGCGAAGCTCGCGCTTTCAGTACGATGTTTCTAAATTGTTTCACCATGATTTGTTCTTTTGTCATGTAAATTACTTTTGAAAATGGATTTTTATTCTAGAATTTAATTCCTTTTGTTTTTACGTCGGATTGTTTTCACTTTGAAGAATTCTTGTTCATGATATATTTGCTTTAAGTCTTTACTGTCCATATTCTTTGGTTATTGTTGCCTGGTTTTTAAGGTCAAGAAATCTTGGAAAAGTTTTGGATATTTGCTGGTAAGGATTCGTCGTTAGAAGTGTAGGGAGTGGCATTTGAAGAAGGAAGATGTTTGTGACTATGAATGGCTTTCCTTGAACCTTCTTGTAAAGTTTCGTGATGCTATTGCCCCATTTTTGAATCAGGATTTAGATGTTGAAGTTAGGAGAGATGATAGGTTGTTTAGTGTGTCAACTTCTCAAGAAAATGTTTCGCGGATCGGAAAAAACGCACGTGTGATGGAGCCCCGGGCGGGCTTTGAACCCGCGACCTACGGCTCTCTTTATACAGTGTACAAGGCCGTTGCTCTAACCACTGAGCTACCGGGGCTCATTCAACTATAGGAATCTCAACATCAAAAATAAAAATATTCGCTAGCTAAGCCATTGGTTGCTTTTCCGTTTCAGCATCTCTTCAGCCTTTTTTAAGATTCTTTTTTCATTGATATAAGTCAAAATTTCAAGGGCTTCTGAAATAGAGAACCATTTAACTTTATCTGCTTCAAGATCATGATGCCTTACAGAACCACAAATATATTTTAAGAGGAAAAAATGAACAGTCTTGAAATAGCGTTTTCCCCTAAAGAAATCGTAATTGATTACGCCAATCTTTCCAACAGTTTCACCGTCCAAACCTGTTTCCTCCTTAACTTCCCTCAAAGCTGTCTCTTCAACTGTCTCACCTTCCTCAATCAAGCCTTTAGGTAAACCCCAAATTCTACCTCTAGAAATCAATGCAACCTCAAACCTGCCATCAACTACCCTGAAAATCACTCCTCCCGAGGATACAACTCTTTCACTTTCCAACCCCATATCCTTTCCACTATTTTCACTCTTATCTTTGCATACAGAATGAATTACTACATTCACCCTTTAAAAACCTACAACCAAAAACACTTATTATCCACAACACAATATTTATATTTTGGAAAACCACCTCAGAAAATACTTTGAACGAGTTGTTGCAGACCATACAATAGATGCAACTCCCATCATGGCGATGAGGAGTGAAGGGTGAAAGTGAGTTACAACCTCATAATGATACCATGCATAGGCCAAATGTTCACCGCAAACGTTAAACAGACACTGCTATAAGGCCCGACATGCTACGCCGTCTGGAGGATGGCTAGGCTTGAGAGCTGAAGAAGGGCGCGGCCAGCCGCGAAAGAGCCCCGGGTAAGCGTATGCAGCTTTGGAACCGGGGATTCCTCAATGGGACTTCCTACTATGGTTCTTCGGAACCGTAGTGCTCCTATAAGGGAGCGGGTACCCCCTGAACTGAAGCATCTTAGTAGGGGGAGGAAAAGAAACCAAATGGGATTCTCTTAGTAACAGCGAGCGAAAAGAGAAAAGTCCAAACTGAACCTTGTGAGGAAGACTCACAAGGGATGTAGGGTTATGGGCCCAGCTTCCTCCTCATCAGTAAAGCTGAAGTGGCCTGAAATGGCCTGCCATAGAGGGTGAAAGCCCCGTAAGTGTAAGCTGAAAGGAGCTGAGCTGGAATCCCAGAGTACTGTACCATGGTTTTGGTGCAGAAATTTGGAAGACACCAACTTCCAAGACTAAATACATCTCAAGACCGATAGCGAACTAGTACGGTGACGGAAAGCTGAAAAGTACCCCGGAAGGGGGGTGAAAAGTGCTTGAAACCAGACGGTTACAGACGTATGCAGCCTGGAAGGGTGGATCCCTCCCAAAGGAAACCATCGTGAGATGGCGGTACGAAGGAGGGGGACTATGGTTGCATGTTCCGTCTAGAAACACGGGCCGGGGAGTTCACGGCTGTGGCAGGCTTAAGGGATTAAAGCCTGGAAGCTTAGGGAAACCAACATGCACGCAGCTAGCCTTCGGACTAGTGAGGTGCGGAGTCTGAAAGGGCTTGGAGTCACAGCTGTGAGACTAGAAACCGGGCGATCTAGCCCTGGGCAGGGTGAAGCCAGGCGAAAGCCTGGTGGAGGCCCGAATGGGTGCTGACGTGCAATTCGCTCCTCAGACCTGGGGTTAGGGGCTAAAGACCAATCTAGCCCGGTGATAGCTAGTTCCTTCCGAAGTGGGTCGCAGCCCAGTCCTAGATGAGGCGGCCAATGGGGTAGAGCACTGATTGGAAAGTAAGAGGTCGAAAGACCTCACTTTTCTTTCAAACTCCGAATCCACTGGCGCTTTAGACTCTAGGAAACGGGTTACGGGGGGCAAGCTCCTGGACCAAGAGGGGGACAACCCAGACTGAGGTTAAGGTCCCCAAGTGCTGGCTAAATGTTAAACAGAAGGGCGTCATAAGCCTTAGACAGTGGGGAGGTAGGCTTAGAAGCAGCCACCCTTTAAAGAAAGCGTAACAGCTCACCCGCCGAGGCTTATGGCCCTGAAAATTGACGGGACTAAGCCAGCCGCCGATACCTCAGGGCGCAGCTTAGCGTTGCGTCGGTAGGAAGGCGTCCTGGCTGGGCAGAAGCTGGGCTGTGAAGTCCAGTGGACCGGTTCAGGATTGCAGATCCCGGTAGTAGTAACAGCAAAGAGGGGTGAGAATCCCCTCCGCCGAAAGGGCAAGGGTTCCCCGGCAACGGTCGTCAGCCGGGGGTAAGTCGGTCCTAAGACATGGCTTAACTGACCATGCCGAAAGGGAAGCAGGTTAAGATTCCAGCACCACAAAGGTACATGCGGCGACGCAAGCTCAACACCTGACGCTTCAGAGTAGGCTGAGCAAGGCTGTCGCCTTGTTTAACCGTATAAGCTTGAGGAGTGCCGTAATGGCGAGAATCAAGAGAAAACGGGAAAAGCTGCCCGTTTAGGGCGGTTCAGCCAATCCCTGGAGCCAATGAAAAGGGAGTTGAGAAGGATCCTTTGTGACCGTACCCAGAACCAACACAGGTGTCCCTAGGCGAGAAACCTAAGGCGTGTCGGGTGCATGCCAAGCGAGGGAATTCGGCAAATTAGCCCCGTACCTTCGGTATAAGGGGTGCCTGTAGTTTTAGCCTTTGGCTGGAACAGCAGGTCGCAGTGACAAGGGGGTCCCGACTGTTTAATAAAAACATAGGAAGCCGCAAGCGCGAAAGCGTGTGTACGGCTTCCGAATCCTGGCCAGTACAGGTACCTGAAACCTGGGTCCAACTGGGATAAGGGCCTGCAAACGCCGGGAGTAACTCTGACTCTCTCAAGGTAGCCAAATGCCTTGTCGGGTAAGTTCCGACGTGCATGAATGGATCAACGAGGGCC
>Ga0209427_10001343_pt1 | contig 28220 bp, 35 predicted proteins | sample DeeMarSWOR136_30_FD_187465 | JGI IMG/M metagenome (GOLD analysis project Ga0209427, IMG submission 187465) | Marine sediment microbial communities from White Oak River estuary, North Carolina - WOR-1-36_30 (SPAdes) (version 2) | ecosystem: Environmental > Aquatic > Marine > Intertidal zone >...
TGGATCAGAATTACAAAATAGCCCATATTGGAGAGAAGGCGGATACGAGATTTGGGGACAATTTGAAGTAATAATGGATCAAGGAGTTTACAATGGAGAACATTTCTGGGGAGCTCTTGCATCACCAAATGGATATAACGGATTTTAAAAATCCTATTCAAATCTCTTTCTCTTTTTTTTATTTTTAATATAAAATTGAACAAAAAAGGTAAAAACCGAACAAAACGATGTATATACTGAACAAAAGCCCTGTTTTTCTGAACAAAAACAAAAATTTAATATATTTCGGGCTACAAGTTCTGTTAGCTACATTTTTTAATTATACAATTATTTAATTAAATAATTATGCCATTAATGACACAATTAATAGCACATTTTATGCGATCACGGAAGAATGAGTGTTCAGCGCGGCGAAGAATGAGTAAAACAATGATTTTTAGTGTTTTTACAGCAATGTTTAAATAAAAGAAGGCAGGATTGAGTATCCGCAATTGCAACCCAACCGTTTTTACGAGGACATATTCACTTCGTCACATATTAATTAAATTATACATATAGCCCCCGTTAAATGTACATTGTCTCCTTTCAGAATATTACAATATTACATCAGCATCCTTGATTTTTTAGGGATTTTATATTGCATGTAATATCAGCCTTTAATGATTCATTTAATGCAACGTTTAACATAGCGTTAACCCTATTTTACCGATTTATTTAAATAATTTGACTGTATTTTCGCTTGCGACTTCGATTTTTAATTAAAAAATAAAGTAAAATTTTAAATCAAAAGCATAATATTTTTATAAAATAAAGCTTAACCATGTACACATTTGTTTACACACTTGTTTACACAATTGTATATACTTATATAGGTACTCATTAAGGACTCATGTAAGTACCTATATAAGTACCCAAAAATCAACAATAATATTTAAGTGTTTTTCAAATATAGGAACCTATAAAAGTACCCTAAATATAAGCGCCCATAATATCACTATTCTATGGAAACTGTTTCAACGTATACTGCAGGATTCTTTTATACTCATTATAAAGCTCTGGATCAATTTTTTTTAACAAATCAGGAGACAACGACTCCTTCTCATTAACAAACATACCAAGATTACCACCAAAATATTGAACAGCAACAGGCATCAATTGATCAGGAGGTATACCAGTGAATCTTCGCTCCAGTTTCCCTTTAACTTTAACATATTTAATAAATTTACCTGGTTCACGTTTATAATCACCTGATTTAAAAACAGCTACTTCTTTAGGAGTAAGCTTACCACAAAAAGGACATTGAAGCATTTTTAAAGGTTTACCCTGTCGGAAGGCTCTTTCTCTTCTATTTTCTACAGATAAATCCTTAAACCTTTTTTTACCACGTAAATCAGCTCTTGCACTAGGATAATCTATAATTCCATCTGAATCCCTATATTTCTCATATTTTGAACCTATAATAGTACCTGTTTTTCTCCCTCTTTTAGCCATTAATGTATCTCCCTATATTTACAAATGTATACAATTTTTTAAAGGCGGAGGCGCAGAGGAAAGAATCTGCAAATAAGATATTAAAAAATAAAGTAAAGATATGACTGCCACCATATCTTTTAGAAACCCCCATATTCATTCACCGCTTTTCCTCTGCTAAATTATTAGAATCTGTAATCAAAATATATATTTTTTGTTTCTCTAAAAAATTAAATTTTATAAGTTAATGTATATTCTGTTTAAAAATTTTTTTGTAGTAACAAACGTGTAAATGTGTATCTTCCTATTTTTTTATTTTTATTGATAAGGAATTGTTATAGAATCATCAACGATTATTGATGTTTCCGGATCAATAAGAACTATAGGACCAGTGTTTTCTTTTGTTAAATCAATTGTTAAAACGGGTGTAGGTAAAACAATATTATTATCACATATCTCGAAAATTGGTTCCGGGTTTTCAAGCACTGGAGGACTTGGCATTTTAACAGTATCACCAATTATTGTTTCTGTTTGGTCGAATACTTTAGACATATCAACAGTTTCATTAGGCAAATTATAAGCCACAGCAGTTGCAGCAATAGTTATCAGCAGAACACTAAATATTATAATTATTTTTGTTTTCATAAAATAAGTTAATGTATATTCTGTTTTAATAATTTTTTGTAGTAAACAGACGTATACATTTGTATATCCCTATTTTTTTATTTTTTTCTTATCCTTTTTTGTTTTCTCTGTTTCTATATTTATTACAGAGATGGGTTTTTCACTTTTTATAAAATCCATTTCGAATTCATCAAGTTCCGCCTGGGCTTTCAATGCTTTTCTGCCAGAAGGCAATAAACCTGTAAAAAAACCTATTTGAGATGGCATAAAATGCATTCTTAAAATTCTCATTTGTCCTTGTAAAAAACGTTTGTCAAATCTAAGTTCAACTATTATTGATTCCTTATTTTTAATCTGATCATCTTTTAAATCAATTTTTGCTTTTAACAAATTTATTTCCATTTGTAATCTAATAGATTCTATATCTTGATTAACTGGTTCATTTGGTTCTTTATAGACCTTAATATTTGATACTATTGGATCTTCTATATTCGGTTCAAATTTAACTCCACCATCTTTATATCTAAAATATTGTAGTAATGCTTCAGTCACTACTTGTCTTGGTGATACTGTTTGATTGTGTACTCTTGTATACAATTCATCTTCTAATCTTATACTTAAAACTTCACTCATATGTTACATCCCATCCTTTTGTAAACAATAGTAAACATTTACTTATTAATAAATTTTTAGTTTTTAATTTTGTATACGCTTTTTGTACGTTTGTATGCAAATTTTAATTTTATAGTATATACTTTTTTATAATTTTATAAATACAAAATGCTTTAAAGACCTATTTGCGCTATAAAAAGGGGGGTGTTTTGTGCTCTTTTTCAGCCTCTGGGTAATTTTACATGATTTTTTTGAGATATTTACCACATATATTGTGGTAAAAATCTTTTTTTGAAAGCAACTTTTTTGTTGGTAAAAATTAAACCGGGTTTTCACAATTTTTGGTCCAGGGCGACTTTTTCACCCTTTTTTTAAATTTAGCTATAGCTAAACTTAATTACTCCCTATGTTTCATCTTTGCAAAAGACACTACGTTTCTCCATATGGGTAATTTTACTGTATGTAAAATTACCTAAAATAAAAACAACATAGAACCAGGATCTTTAAATGTGCTTATGGGAAAAAAGCGGAAATGATAAGAAGGAGATATCTAACTATCAAATATTTTTTTAAGTAGAAACATTATTACATTTTTGGTGGTAAAGAGAATATGAATGGAAGAGGTCGTAAAGGTGGGCCTGTTGCAGGTGGTCCTGGTGGAAAATGTAAATGCTCAAATCCAACATGTAGTTATACTACATCACACAACAGAGCACGACCATGTTATCTACGCAAATGCCCCAGATGTGGTAGTTCATTAACGCGAGTATAAGTGGAAAAATAAAAATGAGAAATAAACATTATACCAATGAAGACTACAAATTAGTGATGAGACTACATAATAAAGGCATGAGTCCAAAACAAATTATCAAGTATTGTAAATATACATATGATATCAACTTAACAAAGGCAATTGAACATTGGATATATGACGGGACAAAACCATTTAGTGCAAAATTTCCGTTAAAAGAAAGTATGTTATCAATACAAAAAGCATATATTTTAGGGGTGCTATGTGGCGATGGCTGTGCTGATTTCAAAAAACCAAGAGTTGTATTACAAACCGTGTCAAAGGAATTTCTTGATGAATGGATAAGAGCATTTAAAAAACATTATGACCGAACTGCAAATATTAGAGAAATATCAAAAGAAAAAATAAGCTCATCTTATATCAAATCAGAAAAACGTTTTATAGTTGCTAAAAAGGGCCAGTACAGCGCTACCTATTATGGAAGGGAGTTATTGTTAGATTTATGCCAAGAAAACGATTTTAAAACACATACTTGGAGAATACCAAAAGAGATAATGGAAAACGATGACGGTTCAATTATCTCTTATTTTTTAAAGGGTTTGTATGACTCTGATGGATATGCTGGACATCATGTCAATTTATCTTCAGGCAGTAAAAAAGGATTAGAGGACACCAGAGACTTATTAATGAAAATAGGAGTCGATGAATTTTCGACGCATATTACTAAAACGCACACTTGCTTTGTTCTTAGCATACATAATCAAAAAGGAAAACGAACATTCCAAAAATATGTCAATTTTAGTATCCTCTTTAGAAAAGAAAAATTAGCGGAAAACTTATCTAAATATAAAAGTAAAAAAAGTTACTCAGTAAATAGAGTTAAAAAATTAATCCCCGATATTCTTACACTTAAAAATAAAGAGAAATTATCCAGTAGAAAAATTGCCAAAAGATTAGGTATAAGCAAAACTGCAGTTTTAAGATGTTTAAATAACCATAATTCAAATGCCTTGCTAAGATGACAAGGGGATAAAGGTACTGGTGCATATTCAGCTGATGCAAAACCTTTTGCAAGAAATCTTGCTTCAGCAATTTCTGCATCTTTCCTTATAAAATATTTCTATCGATGGAAATTTTACCTGCAGGATAACTATATCAGTCGTAGATGCACCAGTACCGGGATAAAAAAAGTATAAATATTAAAAACGTGTTTTTAAAAAATGGTAGAATAGGTGGAAGGATTCTTCTGACCTTGTCAAGTGTTTACCAACCTTCCACTTTCTACTTCCAATTTTAAATTAAGTTTCTTGTATTGGACGGAAAAAAATCCTGGCAAAAACTTTAAACAAAAAATTAATAACTACTTATTATTATGATAAATCCTGCTGAATTCATGGTTGCAGCAATTACTATGTCACTTTCAAACATATCTGGTTTTGCAATTTTTTTACAAGCCTTAAAAATTTATCAATTAAAAAAAGTAACTGCTATAGCAATCACCCCGTATTTTGTAATGTTCATAACTAATGCCTTTTGGCTTTTGTATGGAATATTTAGAAATGATCTGGTTTTAATAATTCCCTGTCTCATCTGGATGATATCCTTGTCAACAACTATTATAATTTATTATTATTACAAGAATAGATTATTATCTAAAAAATATTAGATTCCATGTGATGGTACTACCATATCATGATAGTTTCAAAATTTGATACTATCAAAATCTGATGATAAAGTTTTTAAAATTAAAAGACATTAATTAATTGTTGGTTTAAATGTTAGGGGGTCTCTTGAAAAATGCTGAATCGACCATAATATCATTTTTTTACCTTTGATCCTCTATTTAAACCAACAATAAAGTTTTGGTGTCTCCAATAGTTGACCTATAGTCAAAATTTGAACGGCTCAGATGTTGATACGGTCAAAATTTGAACGGCTCAAAAATTGAGCCTACACTTTGCAATCCATAAAAATAATCGTTTTTTGCTTTTATAGGTTTTTCGACCATTATATGGTAGTTTCATTACGTGAAACTCCCATTTCATGAAACTCCCATTTTATGGGAGTACCATTTTATGGGAGTATCAACATTTAAATAAAATAGTTGCACAAAATACTTGAGGAGCCGAATTATGGCGCAGCGAATATTTAGAAGAGCGATAATTTCGCTGTTACAAAATTTAAAAACCTAATACTATAATTAGAATAAACATAAAGCTTTAAAAGAACTAATTATATTAACCTTGGTGGTAAAATATGAAGGGGTCTCAAAAAGATAAAACATTGGAAAATTTTTTAAAAGATACACTACCAATTGGTAAATGCGCTAATATACAAATTCAAACTGGAAATGGCACTCAAAAACTAATCGCCTGCCATACATCAAAAAATAAACTGAGTTTGAAACCAGTTATTGATGAGATATAGTTTTTGTTTTTATTTTTTCCATTTAATCTCTTCTAAACCTTTTTTCTCAAACTGTCTACCAATAACATTATTTTTATAGATCCTCCGCCTTGGGGATTTATACAATTTATTTTTTATTTTAATAGTAGTTCTTACAGTTAAATAATTACCATATATTTTAATGACTTTTTGAGTCCTAAATTTTCCATCCTTATCAATGAAAGTGATAAATTTTCCTTTTAATTCTTTTTTATTAATCATAGAAACATTACGATTCCTAAAAATAAAAATTTTTCTCCTGTAAAATGTTACATTTGTTATATAAGAAGCTTTATTTTCTGTTTTATATGGACAGTATATAAATGATTTTTCAAAAATTTTTTTCAAATCATCATTAAATTCTGATTTCGTGTATTTTTATAAGATAGAAAAACATGGTTGCAACTTTTGTTACAATAAAGTTATATGGTATGGCGGAAATAATTCCTGGCAAATTTTTTATCTTTGTTAATCAATATTGTTTTGGATGTTTAAGGGGGTCTTTAAATACAAAAAAAAATTTTAATTGCAGTCGTATTAGCTGTAATTATTATTGGTTCTATCCTGGTTTCTTATACTTTTGTCTTTACACAAATGAGACCCCAGTTTCGCGGTTATCTGTTTTACAAGGATGCAAAAATTTTTCCAATGAATACTCTTATTGGTGCAAACTGGCAGGTTTGTTGGGAGGAATCATATCCTCTGGAGGAATGGAGGGTTTTTTGGGCTATTCGTGATCCTGATAATCATAATCCTGGGCCCTATAATCATGATGGTGGTCATACTTTGCAACCTGGTGAGGTTTTTGATTTTTTTATCCCTGTTATTGGTGATGGTACTTTTAAATATTTCACAGAACCCGGTCGATGGAAATTTATGTGCACTTTAGATGGTAAAATAAACAATGTATGGGAAGAATTGGATTATGTAGAATTATATGTTAATGCTTTGTATTTTTGTCATGCTAATCTTGTTTACTGTAATGCAGATCCAGATACGGTTAAAATTAATGAGTCCACGGAATTGAAATTCAAGGTTTATAATGATGGTCAATTATCTTCTATAATTGATTACAGGTTCTGGGTTGACATTAATAATAACCAAGATTATGAACAAGATTCTGAACCATTGCTTTGGAGTGAATATAGTAGTCCTGTTCCTATAAATAATTATTATTCTGATAGTAAAAGTATTATAATTCTTGAAAATTATATTAAAAACAATACCGTTCCAGTAATGGGTCAGATATGGGTTTATAATAGTGATCCTGCTTATGATCCTTTTACTCGTCCTTTTGAAATACTGGTGCAAGTACCTATTGGGGTTGAAGGAACTGTTCCACCACCCCCATCACCACCCCCTCCAGGCAATCAACAACCATCTGCGTTTATAGACTCTATTTCACCACAACCAGCCAATTATGGTGAAACAGTCACTTTTGCTGGTCATGGCACAGATATTGATGGTGTTATAACTGATTATTCATGGAGATCCTCAATAAATGGGCAGTTAAGCGCAGCTGCAAATTTTTCAACATCTTCTTTATCAATTGGTTCTCATATTATATATTTTAAAGTAAAAGACAATCAAAACACCTGGTCAAATGAGGTTTTCTCAAATTTGAATATTATCCAGAGCCAAAACCAGAAACCAGAAGCATTCATCGACTCAATAAACCCCAGTCCCGCTAACTATGGTGAACCAGTAACATTCAAAGGACACGGTGTTGATCAAGACGGCGATATCATTGCTTATGAATGGTCCTCAAATTTAGATGGTGCATTAAGCACAATTGCTTCTTTCACAACAACAAGTTTATCCCCAGGCATACACATAATTTCATTCCGGGTAAGAGATAATGAAGGGGTCTGGTCTAATAAGGTTACACAACCTTTATACATCAATGCTCAACAAAATCAGAAACCAATTGCTTATATTGATTCAATAAACCCGGCTGTAGTTTACCTTGGCGACTCGGTTACATTTAATGGGCATGGTATTGATACAGATGGAACAATAACTGCTTACAACTGGCGTTCAAGCTTAAGCGGGCAGTTAAGCACAGAAAAAACATTCAGTACAACATCATTAACTGTTGGAAAACACAACATATTCTTCAAAGTAATGGATAATGATTATACTTGGTCAGATGAAATAATGGGTACTGTAGAAGTATTAACCAAACAAGGTCAACCTGAACCACCAATGCAGTCAATCAACATACCAACATGGGTTATTTATTTAATAATAGGGATAATCATACTACTTGTTATACTACGAGCGATAGGAAAAAAAGAAAAATCATAAATCAAGAAAGTCAGGTTTTTTATTAAATATTTCCTTAGCTCTTTCTTTAATTTTTGGGTTTGGAAAACCACAATGCAACACGAAATATACTTCAAGCAAAGAATAATTTTCTAATTGATGAAGATGTCTATTAAACAAAGAATAAAAAATTTTTCTTGCGTCCATCATATCTTTAGCAAAAAACATTAAATTTATATCATATTCACCAAAAGTCATAAAACTCATCAACATGCGCTTTGGTTCCCAAGTCTTTAAAATTTTTGGAAAATCTTTTTCAAAAAATTCTTTGAATACTTCTAAAAAATCAACATCCTTTTTTGCTTTAACCTGCACTAAAAAAAGATGTAAATTATTATAAAACAGATAAGCCTCTGGGGCAACTGCAGTATAACCCCAAATAATATTCTCTTTTTCAAGTTTTTTAATTGTTTTTTTAACAGTTTGCCGAGTCATACCTATTTTTTTTGCAATTTTTTCAATTGATTGTCTTGCGTTTATCATTAGTTCTTTTAATACTTTTCTTTCCGCCATTGTTTTAACCTCAGGAAAGCCATAATAAATAAACAAGTATTTATCATTTTATTTAATAATTTATATGACAGTCTATTTAAAAAATTATTATTTATAATAAACAATTCGACTATATAGTTTATTTAATAACTTTTAAATATTTGTTAAATATAACATTAAAATTGACGGCGGGTGGCTTTCCAATAAGAGACCCCCTAAAACGTCTCTTTACCGCCCATCCGCTGTCAAATAATAATTTTTCTCTCCCCACATTCACCTTCAAAAATTATAAAATAAAAACTGAGTATTTAAATCTAATCATATTTTTTATCATTTTGTAAAAAATCTAATATTAAATTTTACCATTTTGAATAAAATTTTTTGTAAAATAGCACAATACGGAATTTTTTCCGTTAGCTAGCTTAATTGTTCTGTTGTGTTTATCAAATAATCCATTTTTGGGGGGGAAATTTTTCCTGGCAAAATATAAAAATTTTATATTGATTTTAATTATTTTGTGAACAAAAAACAATCTTTGATGCTTTGGGGAATTCTGTATATAATAATAATATTCATTTTAACTGGAATTTTTGGAGTATTATTTCATGATGCGATTCCGTCTGAAGGACCAGTTGTTTTCAAATTTGTTTATGCTGGTCTTTTGAATATATGGGATACGGTTCTGGCATTAATTATTGGGGGTTATCTTGTTCATATATATCATAAAAAAGGAAAATAAAATGATGCAATTTGGTTGTAAACCTGGTTATTACCATAGCGGGGAAAAATGCAAGCGTATAGAATTTCCTATTATAGGATCTATGGGTGTGCCATCTGTTGAGAATCGCGCCGGGTGTTTAGCAGTTAATGGTAAATGGATAAACGATTATGGTGGAATATGTATTAAGAAAGAATCTTCTGACAGGAAATATTATAGTGGTTTTACTGCACCTATTAAAGGAGCTGTTGTTTCATGGGACTGGATGGATTTTTATGAGGCGAATAATCGGGTTGATCGGGAGGATAGGGGTGTTTGTTTTGCTGCTGTCTATGCAAATGCTATTGTTCCAACTGCTGGTTTACAGTCGTATACAGCTGCTGATATAGATCCTGTTTTTGAATTACTTGTAAATGATTACTATCGTTTTAAGAATTGCAATGATTTAAAAAATCTTACAAGAGATATTGCTCTTAATCTTGCGAGGATGATAAAGGAAGGGAAAATAGGTGATTTGGATGATCTTTATTATGTAACACCCAAGGGGAGGAAAACATCTCATAGGGCCCGCGATGCAATTATTGCAAATAAATTTGAGGTGGAATCCATTGTTGATTCTTATAAGAAGAAACCAGCGGCTAAATCGTTTAGTTTCAGGAGGAAAACAAATGGATAAATTTGAGCAGGAATGCAAGAGACATCATGGTATTTGGCATGGGGAAACAATAGGTTGCATTCTTAAGGAAAAAATTGATGGTGTGGAGCATCTTCGTCATATTTATCCGACATCAAAAGGTCAATGCATAAACAATGGCGATCTTTGGATGGAGGGGCAGAGTAATAAACCTTTTGCGGGTTTGATGGTTTGCCGTGAGCTTTTCCTTAATGAATATTGCAGAAGCAGGGGATACCTTATTGAAACATGTTTACCTAAAGTAAATCTGCCGAGGAAAAAAATAGAGGATTACATAGATCATAGCATATGGTCACAGGATATTTACCGTTTTCAGAAGATACCATCAGATATTTTGGATAAATCCCTTAAAATTTTTGCCAGTGAGGAGATAAGTTCAGCTTCATATAATAATTTAATTATTTTACTTAGGCATCAAAAACTTACTGAAAAACAAATCAATTTTCTTATTAATAAATGGGCAAAAAAAGAAAATTATTTTGAACCATTTAATACACTTGTTGAATATCAGGGGTTGTCACCTAATAATGTAAATCAGATGATTGAAAAGGTGCAAAAAAACACCGAGGTTTTTGAACATTTATATTCAAAGATTGGTAAATTTTTAGATGATGAACAGATAACATTGGCGATTAAAAATAATGCGAGTGTGGATTATTTAGTTCTGCATGCAAGATTGAAACCACCGCATATATCTATGATTTTAAAAAATGCGATTGAAATTGGTGATAGCGCAATTACTCATATTATAAAAAGATATAAATTGAATTCAGAACAAATTGATTCATTTTTTAAAATACCTGGATGGTCGACCTTTGCTATAGATTTGATGAATACACAACAACTGAATAAAAAACATATCTGGAAAATAATTAAAACAGAAAAAATATCATACATAAATCATTTATTAAAAAAATTTTCAGTTGATTATGAAATCATAAATTGGTGTATAAACAAATTGCCAGATAGTTATGCTGCTCTTTATGAAGGACAAAAAAGCCGTATACCAAACGAGCAAAGAGATAGGATATTATGGCATCTTTTGACAAAAGGTGAATTTGATTGTATGGAAAATCCTAATAAACATTTTCCAAAAGATATGATTAATAAATATCTGAATCAAATTTATCAGCAGGAATTTGGAGCAGAAGTGAAACAAATTGGTCTTGGTGAATTTGTGCCAGGTGTTCCAGAATTAAAAGATGAGACAAAAGAATTCAGGGAATATTATGCTAAATATGGACGTGAGCCTGAACATCCTGTTTTGCATAAACTTTATGAATTCCTGCAGCTGAGTCCCGAACAGATTGACAAAGCCCTGAAAATTGGTTACAGTGTTGACCAATTGTTCCGTTATCAAAAAAACCTTGAACCACGCCATATAGATTATGCAATAAGGAATAACATAAATCTTGATAATCTTGTAACCTCTGATAGGATTACAAGGGAACAACGCCTGGTAATCCTGGAGAAAATGGGTTTCACTAAAAAAGACCTTGCGGAACTTGGTGATATATTGCATCATCCTCTTTGGAAATATGTTTCTCCAAGAAGATTAATGGAAGCGGTTAGGAATTATAAACAAGCTGTAAAAGAAAAAACAGAGGATAACCCGTTGCGGTCTCTTGTTGGTGTTTATCCGAAGAATGAGCATCCTATTGAGCCTATCATCATGTTTTTGAAAAAGAAAAGAATGCATCTTAAAAAAGGGGATATCAAATATGCTTATTATATTGATCATAACAATATTGAACGTAAAATAAGGCTTGGTAAACTTTTAAAACGGGATAGACAACTGTATACATCCTGGTTGCATATGATGCAATATGGTGTGCCTCCTTTTGAAAAAACTGATGTTGAAATAATGCTCAGTAATAAACCTGAAGATGTTGCTGCAAAATCAACGGGTTGGAACGCAAATGGCATGTTCCATGGATCCTGCGAGACCATTGGTAGCAGTTATGGTTGGGGTAAAAGCTGTGGCTGGTGCGATGACATCAAAGCAAATAATCTTATAGCAGTTGTAAAAAAACCAGGTGAAAACCGTAACAGATGGCTTGGTCGCAGTATGATAAGGTGGTGTATACGTCATGATGACAAAAAACCTGATGCAATTATAGAAAAATATTATGGTGATGGAAAATACAGACCTCTTCTGCAAAGCAGGGTTAAAAACATTTTAGAAAGCCATGGTTTCAGCGCAACCGCACAAGGTGAAGTTTCCTGTGAAACACCTTATTCCTATACCGGATATATAGATACACCAGGTAGAAGAAGCCCAAGTCTGTTTAAAGAAAGGGAGAAAGGAATATTTTATGATGTTGGCCCGAGGCCAATAGGGATAAAATAAAAAAGTTGAGTGATAAAAATGTTTGAAAATATATATGATATGAAATGTGAAAGACTTGAAAACACATTATATGGATGCAAATTGTTTAAATCACCTGAATACGACAATAGAGAAAGACCCCATCATTCAATTTTTGGAATTAAAAAAATCAGTGTCAAAAGTGATCATAAAACAATTATAGAAAAAGATAAAATATATTTCAAAAACGAGTTTAAAAACATGTTGAACTGTGATACAAAAAATATACGCGGAGGAATATTTTTATTCTGTCAATCAACAGAAGGAAGACCAGAGGTGCTAATAAGGGGATGAATAAAAAAACCTGTGAAACATTGATTCGGACAGCAAAAGAAGGAACAAAAGCAGATAAAATAACCCTTGCTGCAAGAACAGATATACCAATTGGTTGTTCCTGCAGAGTACTTGGTATACTCAGTCAAGACAGGGATAATGATGTTAAAAAACAGGTTTTAAATAATATATATTTTCTCAATGGTTGCAAAGGTAAAACTCCTTTGAATGCTGATTTTGAAAACTGGCTCGGGTTTGGTGCTAAAAAAGCAACAATATACTGCAGCAACAATTGTAATCCCGATAGAATCATCGGTGAGATGGAAACACAAAATGTTGATATTGTTTCTGTCAAGGATTTTAATAACATTGAGCAGCAAGAACTGCAGCATAAAGGATTTATTTTTTCACCTGAAAAACTTCTTTGGGAATTGAAACTGCCGAAATCAGCAGATCGTTATTTAGGTTCAATTAAAAAAGGTGGTTTCATGAGACGCCGTGACCGTTGGTTAAAAAATAGGGGAATCAAATTTGTCATAGATGAAAAACTAAGAGATGAAAAACTTTTGCAGAAATGGTATAATCTTTATAAAAAATCAATGGAAACAAAACAAAGAGGCAAAGAACACATAACATGGAATGACCTGCAAAATAAAAAACATCTTACAGCAATCTATGCTGTTGAAAACAATGATGTCCTCGGTGGTATTCTTATGGCAGAAAATAAATATTCCCCGATAACTGGTCATTACAGCTCCGCTGGTTATGGTACTTTTTCAAGGAAATACCCTGGTATCAGTGATGTTCTTTATCTCAGGATGGTTGAAAGATCCATTGAAAAAGGAGTAGATGTACTAACCCTTGGCATGGATACTAATTTTTATGGTTATCATTTAAGCCCTGGTTTATATCGATATAAACGCAGAACTGGTTTCATCCCCCGCCCTCTGAAAATAAAAAAATATCATCTTTTAAAAGTTTTGAATCCCGAACATTTTGATAACCCATATATGTTCATTGAAACAAATCCAATGCATAACCTTGCTGTCAATAATGTTTTTATCAGGAATGGTGAAGACATTGATCTTGAAGGTTTTGAAGGAAAAGACGGCATGAAGGTGCATCATGTTAAAGGATAAAAGATACGGTCAACTCGTCGGTTTTGCTTATAACATTGAAGAAGATGTTTCTGATAAAAATAATTTATTTTTCACTAAGGGAAAAAACGAGCTAAAAGATATAAAACGTTCCTTTTTTAACAAAGGACAATACTCCAAACTTGGTTACTGTCCACAGGGAACCGTCCAAGTTGATAACGTATGTATTAAACCATCCGCAATAAAATCCGACAGAGCAGGTTGCGATATTAACTGGGTTGATGGGCGGTATATAAAAAGGATTGATATTATAGATGATAAAAGCCGAAAATATATACCATTTTATGTTTATTTAAATAATCTAAACAAATTTAAAAATAAGGAGATTACAGGTAATATTGAAACATTACCTGTATGCATACCTCTTTTACCTTTTCCCTCGAATTTTAAAACCATTAAGAAACTTGTGGATTATGAGGACATATCCACCCGGTGGATGATGGATGCAGACGCATTAGATATGATTAGAGACAGACAGTTACATGATAAACCAGGATATGCTTTTTGTTGGAATGAATACCCAGGATACAAGTATTGTGCCTGTTTTGATAAAAGAGAAGATGCAAAATTTTTCAAGGATGCTTATAATTATTATGATTGGTCAAATGAGTTCAGAAAAGATACTGAAAAATTTCTTAAAGAGGAAAAGAGGGAGAGAAATTTTGAAGGAGAAATAAATGATGAAGCAATTGATAAACGTATGAACATTGAAAGGCAATGGTTCTGGGATGATTTTTCAAATCAATATCCATCTTATTTAGGTGTACATTCTTCTGAAGATAAAGAAATAGTGGAACTGCCGACAGGCAAGGTTTTTCCAGTTTCAAAAGGATCTGATAATATTAATGTATGGGTTTATTATGGTGATGAGCTGTGAAAATACCGAGTGTTGAAACCATAGAGGACTGCTTCAAACAAAAAGGTATTTGGGATAAAGACTATGGTTTATGCATAGAAAACGCAAGGAATCCTAATAGAACCTGCACTATGCCGTTTAAAGGATTACAGGTTTGCTGGTGGCAAGACAAAGGAGAAGTACAAGGCATCGATGGCGGCATTATTTATGCTTTTGAACCAACAATTTTTACACAGGATATGTCAAGCAAAGTAAAATCATTCGCATCTGGTCTTAAAGATGCGATTCAACGGCATCCAAAATATCCTTTTGTTTATTGGGATGAGGATAAAAGAACCCTGTGGAGATGCTACAATGAAAAAGGAAAAAAGATTGGTTGTAAAGAGAAAAATGCTGTACTTTCTAATAGTCCTTATAATGTTTTACTTGGTTTGAGGCGGCAACGTCGAACCCGTCCTTTGCATCATCTTCCTGAAATTGAACGTCGGGATGCTGCAATGTTGGTTAGTAAAGAAATACGTATTGATTCTGGGCAGGGTGTTTATGATAAATATTTTGCTGAATTAATGAAAATGGATGATACTGTGCAGACTCATTTTAAACTTGATAGGCCCGAGTATATGTATAGTGGTCGTTCGGGTAAAAAAATTTATTATAAAGGAGATAAAAAAATTGGTAAAAAGAAATAAACCAGTTGTGGGCACTAAACTTATTCCAAGTATTGAAAACATCGAGGGTTGTTATAAATACAATGGTATCTGGGATAATAAATATGGTGTTTGTGTTGATAAAAACAATAGGATGCTTGCACCCATAAAAGGTGCTCTTATTTCTTGGAAACAAAAAGAAGATCCACGGTCTCCTGCTTTTCCATTTGTTGTGAAAGTTGTTAGATTGAAGGATTTAAAAGAGCTTTATTCTCTTGATTGTGGTGACGCGCATAAATCCAAGAACACAGCCGTAATAATTGGATCTATTATCCTGAAGGATAAATATGATTTATTATCATTATATGGACTTGGTTGTTATGATTTTAAAACAGGAAAAAGTGTTTCTTGTAAAAATAATAATGCTGTTTTAGGACCTAATCCTTTGCATTGGAACGCACGTTATTCAAGATACGATATACCTCGGCTTTATTCAGAGGCAAAAAGCAAAGAATTGCCTGTTGATGTAAATGAAAGAATGTTTTATTATCGTCTTTGGTCTGAATGGGCAAGCAAGAGGAATATACAGAATATTCATAAACCGATGACAAAGAAAACCGAACAAGAAAGAATCTGGGAGGAACCTAATGCTTCCTAAAGGATGTCCAGCTGGTTTGATTCGTATTAAGGGTAAATGTTTAACACCGATGCAGGCGCAAAGGTTTATTCATAAGTTGACTAAAGAAAAATGGTACCCCGTGGTTTTTCCTTACTTAGTGAATACACCAAATCCATATGTTATAGAGTATGATAATAAGACTTCAAATTTAGATTTAAATGTTAGAAAACTTTGGGATTTCATAGAAAAACTTGGTATAAGCGAAGCAGAAGCTGTTAAACGCGAGTATTCCTTGGATAATAGAACACTTGAGCAATTGCAGGATTTAGCATGGCAGAAAAGCAACCGTGATGTTTTTAATGAAATAGCTAAACTCCGGTCGAAATTATGAAAAAAGAAAAACCAAAAATGGGAACAAAACTCATTCCGAGTATCGAAAACATTGAAGGCTGTTACAAATGGGGTGGTAAATGGGATTATAAAAATAAGTTTTGTTATCGCGAGGATGAAAACGGTGGCTGCACTGCACCATACAAGGGTATTGAATATTGTTGGGGTGTTTACAGTTATGAAACATCTGAGTATGACCAAAATGATAATGAATATATTGAAGAAAAACATAGACCAGAAGTTTGGGGGAGCATTGTAGATGCAGATGAACAAGGTGTTTTTTATAATCCCTTCTATGGTGGCTATTATGAGGATAACCCTTGGGAATTAGACCATGATACTAAAGAAGACGCTATGGCAACAGCAAAAGAAGAGGCGATTACTGGTTTTACAACTGGTAGATTTGGCCCATGTTTCAATATGAGAGGAAAACTTGTTGATTGTAAAAACCCAAATGCAATAGCCTGTTCAGATCCAGATGTTATTATTGATTATTTTCAAAGGAGAATGTTTCGGGAGAAACCTTTGATTGAAAGAAAAAAACCTCATAAATTATCCAGATATGATACGTTTTATAAACCTGAATCGATAAAACCATATCAACAAACCCGGTTTGATATTAATAAAAGGTATAAAAGAGGATTTTGATGAAAAAAGATAAACCAACAATGGGAACAAAGCTTGTTCCAAGTATTGAAACAATACATGCATGTTACAAGGTAAAAGGCAAATGGGATAAATATACTGGTTTATGCTGGAAGGAAAAAGAGGATCACGAGGGATGGGCACACCCGTTTAAAGGAGTAATTTTTAGTTATGAATTAAACTTTGATGATACAGATCCTCAAAATGAATACTTATCAGGCGATTACATGGTTGAAATAGCGAAAACCAAAGATATTATTTATACTGATTCTACCGATCGTTTCGATACAGTTATGGAAACATATGATGAAATAATGAGTGAACTTAGAGATATTCTTGAAGAACAAGATGAAAAAAGAGGCAAAAAATATACCCGTTTTTGGAGATGCTTTGATATTAGAGGATTACCAAAAAGTTGTGATGAACCAGGAGTTGTTTTTGCACCTGTTTACAAGGGTGATGAAATTGCAGAAAGTTATAGCCGGTATTTAAAAGAAAAAAAAATTATTGAAACCAAATCTTCTAAAAAAAGAAAAAAAGGATTGCTAAGACCACCTGAATTTAAACCAACTCTTCAAACAAGTTTTTGGACTGATATTAATAATATTGATTAATATGAAAATAAAAGAAAAACCTAAAATTGGCACCCGGCTTGTTCCAAGCATTGAAAACATAGAAGGATGCTACAAACATAGTGGGAAATGGGACCATGTTGATAAAATATGCTATGAAACCCATATTCCTGAACATTTCCCAAGAGATGAAGGATATGATGGTTGCACCGCCCCTATAAAAGGTATTAGTGTATGCTGGGGGTCTCGCCCAAGAGATAAAATAGTATTTTTTGACCATATTCTTTCAGTGACTGGTGATATTGTTCATTCAAAATCTATCAGATTAGATTATGTATCATCAGGTCAACCAGATGCAATAAATGAATATTCCGATATTAAAAATTCAGGAAATAAAAAATTATCTGAGAAAAAAAATTTTATTTGCATAAATCCAATGGGCAAAATAATTAATTGCAGTAACCCAAATACAATATTCACAAACAAAGGTAAAAACATTACAGCAATAACGCATAATCTACGAAGATACCTTAAACAAAAGCCTCTTAGTAATATCAGACCTCGAATGTATACACCAATGGATCTTGAATATAAAAAAGGGCATCAGATGGAAATAGTACATATATCAGATGACTTACCAGTTTTAATGCGTAAAGACCGGGATAAAAATAATGATAAGGATTATTTTCCAGCTGATACAAAGAAGTCTTTGCATCCTCCTTTAAATGAGATGGAAGTTCCAAGTATTGAGAGTATACGGCATTGTTTTGATAATGGGGGTTACTGGAATGGTTTCTGGCATGTCTGTATCAGAGATGGTTGCGTTGGTCCTCATAAAGGCGTGGAATGCCATTATACTGCTATGGAAACAGAGGATGTGCGGATTATCTCTGGTAAAAATGAGCCATATGATGAAGAATGGGATACTCGTTTTGAGCCGAATGTGTGGTGTAAAATAGCGGGGAAACAGAAACCAGATGAGGATTTTTGGAATGAAGACCGGTTGGTATGGGACAGCAGTTATGATGGGTATTTTAGTGATTATTGGGATCAAAGAGATTTTGGTGGATATCGTTATCCTGATGATTATGATACAGCATTGGAGGCAGCTAAATCAGTAGCTATTGATACAATGAATGATATTGTAAGAGGCGTACATGTTTGTTTCACACCCGAGGGCAGAAAAGTGCATACATCTCATCCTCGTGCAATATGTGCACCCAAAGAAAAAGTATTGAAAATTTATAAGGGTAAACAATGAAAAAATACAAACCGATAATTGGTTCTAAACTCGTTCCGAGCATCGAGAACATCGAAGGTTGCTTCAAATATGATGGTGAATGGAATCATAAAGATAAAGTATGTTATGAAAAACAAGATAGACGTATTCATATTACAGGTATTGGATATGGATACGTTGGTTGTACTGCTCCTGTGAAAGGTTTAAATCTTTGCTGGGGAAGCAAACATGATATTCCCTTTGTTGATTTTATTCTCAGTGCAACTGGTGATGTAATTTATAGTAAAAGAAAAGAATATAGAAAAGAACATTATGCTTATCCCTTTGATTCAGCTAAGAAAGAGATGCATGAGATTTATGAAAAAATGATAAAACCAGATTCAAAACAAATATGCTGTAACCCGCGAGGAAAAATCGTTGGTTGCAATGAGCCGAATGCTATTATGACAAATGAAGGAAAAAACATAACAGCTATTGCGCATAGTTACCGTAACAAATTTGGTGAAAAAGTAATCAGCAACCTAATGCCTATCAGACGCGAATACATAGAAAAACCAGTGGATAAAACAACAGAAACCGGGATTTTTTATTTAGATAAAACACCTGCTTTGAAATCAGCAAAAGAACACGGTGTTTACTATGGTATAGATGATGAACGCCTAACAAATATGAGGACTAAACAGTTTGATTTAAAAGGAGGAAAAGCAGTTGATGCAAAATTGATTAAAGAAGCAAAAGTGCCGAGTGTTGAAACACCATCTGAATGTTTTGCATGGGGTGGCAAATGGGATAAGGATTATAGTGTTTGCCTTGAAAAAAAAGGATGGGGCACGGCTCCTGTAAAAGGAGTGAGTTGTTATTGGGGTTCGATGCAAACGGAATGCACAAAATATGATCCTGATACTACTGAAGAGGAGATGGTGCCTTGTTATGAACCTTATGTAACGTGTAGTTTGGTTGATGAGGGTGGCGAAACTTTCAATGATGAAAAATATTTTGTTTATGACACAATGGATACGGATGATTTTTTTAGGGGAAATTTTGATTACGATGGCTGCGAATACCCATTATTTGAAGAGGAAGCAGAAAGTGAGGCAAAAAGACATGGACTGGACCTTGCAGGTGATATTTTAAAAGGAAATGGTGATGTATGGAATATTAATTATTATGATCCTTCTGGAAAAGAATGCGAACCGGCTAATCCCAATACTATTGCGGCACGTGATCCACAGGTTGTTAAAGAATTGTACAGGGGACATTTATGGAGATTTAAGCTTGATGAAACTAATAAGAAACCTAAAATTGTTAAATCTTATTTGTTAAAAAAACAAAAAAAATTGTTTAATAATAAAATGTAAACATTTGTATACATAACGGAATAAATTCCCCCAAAAATTATTAAATAAATTTTTTATTTTAAGTAATAAGAGACATGTTTGGGGGTCTTAAAAAACGAAAGCTATATGGGTATTGGTTTTATCTGTTGTTGTAATTAGTTTTTTAATTATTACTGCAATTGCTTTTGCACCCTTTTATGAATTCGAAGGTTTTGGTAGTGACACCCATGGTGGATATAGCGGGAATACAGATCCAGTTATTTACAAGGTTGTTAATCTTAATTCTGCGGGTTTAGGTTCTTTGAAATATGGTTTAGAAAACATAAATAATCCAAGGATAATTGTTTTTGAAATATCTGGTACAATAGAATTGAATAATTACATATACATTGAAAATCCTTATGTAACGGTTGCTGGTCAAACAGCACCAAGCCCTGGTATCACATTAAAAGGAGCAGGCATAATAATTGGCACTCATGATGTCATAATACAACACCTTAGAATACGTGTTGGTGATGGAGCCAATGGACCAGGATACGACTGGAGAGACGCACTGGATGTAGAAGAATATGGTGCAACATCATATAATGTGATTGTTGATCATTGTTCATTCAGCTGGGCAACAGATGAAGATTGCAGCATCGGCTGGTATCCAGCACATGATGTAACATTCCAATGGTGCATCATAAGTGAATGCCTTTATCATAGTTATCACCCAGATGGTCGGCATAGTATGGGGATGTTAATAGGGCCCTCTGCACAAAAAATATCAATACATCATAATCTATTTGCGCATAATGCTGACCGGAATCCTTTGGTTGGAGGGATTAAAGAAACAGAAATAATCAACAATGTTGTATACAATTGGGAATGGGATGGAACAAAATTCGACCAATACACAGGATACCCATATCAACTTGGGAATATTATAGGTAATTATTATAAAAGAGGGCTGGACACAATATCTGATTATGGGGGTATTACCCTGGAATATGCCGAGCCACCATCCTTGTTTTATGTCCATGAAAACATTGACACAGTATACCGTACATCCAATACACAGGATGACTGGGATTTAGTAGAAGGCGGTCAAACAATGAGAAGCAATTCACCCACATTCACACCATCAGGTATAATCACACAAAATCCTTTTGATGCTTATGATTCTGTATTAGAAAACGCAGGGGCACGACCCAATGACAGGGACACAGTTGACAAACGTATAATCAATTGTGTAAAACATGGAACAGGACATTTCATAGACAGCCAGGAAGAAGTCGGTGGATGGCCAATACTTAATACCAATTACCGCTACTTGAATATCCCAAGTAACCCACATAATGATGATGACAATGATGGTTTTACAAACCTTGAAGAATGGCTCCAGGATTATTCCATTGACCTCTTAAATAAACCATTTATAAACATAATAATAGAACGCTTTCATTAAAAAATGGCGGAAGTTTTTCCTGGCAAAACTTAAATTTTTATAATTCATTATTAAACATAATGAATAATCTTACAAAATCAATGATCCACAGTCTTGGCTGCAGAGTCGAAGAAGATGAACAAAACATTACCTGCCATAATTCAAATATACAAATAATAAAAATACCTCAAAAAGACATGGGAAAACATAAAATACGTAGTTTTTGCGGAAGCCAAACAATAGAAATCAGCGACACGGCTACAGGACAAGAAGAAACAAATTTAATGTACAGAGCCATGAGACACCAGCTGTATTGCAAAAAAATGCGTGATAAACGCAGACTTGCAATGAAAATGAAAGGAATACCAATTGTTGAAAAACCCAGGGAACAAAAGGCATCAGAATCAGGACTTATGGGCGACTTAACAAAAACAGGCATCTCAAAAATGAAAGAAGGATTTGAAAAATATTTCCAAAGAAACGGATTAATTAAAAAAGGAAGAGAAGAACTGGAAGCAGAAAAAACAGAACTAAAAGAAAAAGGAAAAACAAGATTTCTTGCAAAAGAATTAAAAAAAACATTACCACAAATTGATACCTCTCAAGCTGGTTTTACTGTTGGGGGTGGGTGATTTCCATAGATCCTTTTTTTGCAATGAGCTCATATTGGTATGAACAATGGTATAAAAACAATGTATCACCAAACCTAAGCCGAAAACAAAAAATGGACCTTGTTAAAAAAATAAGTGAATTATCTCTCCGTGAACCTATTTTTCATGGAGGTTTATATTATCCTAAAGAGGATTTCCCAGAACTTGCACCTTATGTAAGCCCAGGTATTTCAAAAGGTGAACATCCAATTACTAAGAAGGAGGGGGAATTGACTGGTGTTCAGCTTTATGCTGTTTTTATGGCTGCTGCAAAAGAACTTGGTTTTCCAACAACTCTTGGTTCAACATATAAAGGAAAACAAATATTGCCTGATTTACCCAAGGCAACCAAGAGATATATTCATAGAAAAAAACCTGAAGCTTTTGAGATTAAAAAGAAAACAAAGAAAAAAATACCGGGCATTCCAGAACTTGGGACGGATGCTGCTCCAAGCATAGAGAACCGCGCAGGGTGCAACCAGGTTAATGGTAAATGGCTTGATAATCATAATATATGTCTTTTATCAGATGGGTGTATACAGGGGTATACAGCGCCTATAAAGGGTATTTATTTTTATTGGTCCAAGGAACCAACATGGGAGGTTGAAAGCCTTGGTGCTTGCCATGTTTATGGTGATGATTTTTATCCAAAGGGGATAGGTACTTGTAAGAGCAAAATTGAGTTCAAGTTTTCTAAAAAAATTACTGATCCACGCAGAATGATGTTGCAAATTGCAGGTGATGTCATGCGTGGTAAAGGAAAAAAACATGGTATTATGTGTACAACACCAAATGGTCGTCCTGTGGGATGCTCTGCACATAATGCTGTTGCTGGAAATAATCCAGTGCAGATTAAAAAATTATATGATAATATTAAATTGGAAGGGGTAAAACCTTTTAGGTTGAGAAAATGAGTAGAGAATCTCATTCAGTTGAAACACCGGTTGCTTGTAAAAAATATGGTGGGAAATGGGATAATAAATGGCGTATTTGTTTGGAATCTGATGGTGAGCTTGGTGGTTGTGCTGCTCCTACTAAAGGAGTGAAATTTTGTTGGCGCGGCATTGATATGTTTGAGGATTATGGTCCTGAACCTCATTTTAAAGGAAAATATCTTACTGAAATCCTTGGTTTTGATTTGCGTAATGATAATATTATTTGGGATCTTGCTGAATGGGAGGGTGGTTTTGATTTTGTGGATTCTATGGAAGATGCTGTGGAATATGGTAAAGAGATTGCTTGTGAAATTGCATCTGATATTTTGCGGGGGAAAGCTGAGGGATGGATGTTTTCGTATATTGGACCAGGGCATATAAGACGTAAAAGACCGAGACCTTTTATTCGTTATTCTGTAGTTCCAGATGAACCTTCTGAGGATCATTTAAAATCTTTTAGTTTTAGGAGGAGGCATGCTAAACAAATTCCACCCACATAGTATAGAAACACCAATTGGTTGTAAAAAACAAGGATGGAAATGGTATAATAAATGGGGGTTGTGTGTTCAATTTGAAGACAAAACAAGCGGGTGTTTAGCACCTGTAAAAGGATTAGAACTCTGCTGGGAAGGAATAGACTTATACAATGATGTTGACACAGTTGAATCCTGGAAAGGAAAATACATGACTGATGTTGTTGGTATCGGAAAAGATGGTGAATTTATTGTAAATTCTGGTGAATGGGGAGAGGATTTTATTTTTGATTCAATGGAGGAAGCAGTGGATGAGGGAAAATATATTGCTTTTGATATGGCTAAAAGTATTTTAAAAGGAAGAGCTGCAGATTATTGTCTTCGTTATGAAGGATTAAATGGTAAAATATCTGAGAAACCAACACCACATTGCATTGTTACAAACACTGAAACTGACTGTGTAATTAAAAAACCTTTTAGGTTCAGGAGGAGACATGTTTAAAAAAATTGAAAGGATTTTAACAAATATTACTACGCCTGTTGGTTGTAAAAAAATTAATGGTAAATGGGATCGTGAAAACAGGTTATGTATACAGTATACTAATAATAAAAATTATGGTATAACAGCACCTATTCATGGTATTATATTTGCTTATTGGATTAATAAAACCGAGGAGGAATGGCCCGATATCGATGATGATTATAAAGGCATGTACATTCCAAGGGCAATTGGTTGCCCAATGGATCAAATGGAAATACTTCCTGAACATGAATGGTTTGTATGTCAGCATTCAATTTTTGATAATTTAGAAAACATTGATGTAGAACTTGTTTTAGATAAGAACCCGGAAACTGCTTTTTTAATGGCTAAAGAAGATGCATTGTCTGTTGCAAAAGATGTGAAGGAGGGGAGAGCTGGTGATTGGTCGATGAGTTACGTTGATAAAAAAGGCAAACCAACTTGCATAGGTCCACGATGCCATTCTGTAATATCAGCTGGAAGGAACTTATTTGGATGGCAACCTTTTCCAGAAAAAAAATATAAAAAATTCAGTTTCAGGAGGAGTACCAAATGAAACGTTTAGGATGCGAGAGAGGAAAAATACGGTCTGACGATGGTAAATGTTATCCATTAAGAAAGGTGTGGTTCAATGTCATGATACCAATAACAGATAGACAACCAGAATGGTATTTATCTGATCTTGAAAAAGTTTTATCTGAACATGGTGTAATTTTCGATAAGGAAATCGGTAAAATTGAGGAGAATAAGCCTTATCATATTTGGTTTCTTGATTGGTCTTTAAAAGGCGCATATAAAAGTAATTTAATACGTTGTCTTGAAAATAATTTAATTGTATTTGAAATCTTTGATGTGAAAACTAAAAAGGGGGTGTCATTAGAGAAGTGAAGTATGATGGCTATTCTCCTGATTTCAGTTTTAGGAGGAGACATGGTTAAGTATTGGGGTGAACAAAAAAATTATCGGAATATAAATTCTATCAAAACGCCTTCTTTTGATGCACCAGTGGAACACCGCAGGTTCATGCGTGGGAATACTGAATGCAACTGCATTTGCAGTACAAAACATCTTCCAAGGAATGCAATACTCATCAGAGCAAAAAACAAAAAATTACAAACTGACAAGCTTTATGACATATTGATTAATGCTTGGAAAAAGGGAGCCTTTGATTTTATAAAAATTGGTACATGCCAACAATTCATACGCAGCAATGAAATCAAAAGCATTCTTAAACCTGTTAAAAACCATTTCATAATCAGCTGCGTGGACAATGTAGACAACCGTATACTGTTACCAGGTGACATACTTCTTTCAAGAATTGGAACAGGGCGGAGTGTTGGTAAACCTCATTTGATTAAAAGCTCTGTTATGTGGGAGGATTAAAAATGAAACCTGATGGATGCAAAAACATAAGAATTGCGCTTGGAACGACATTTGACACAGCTGTAAAAGGTATCCTAAAATACATGGATGATCATAAAAAAATTGATATCTGGGAAGCATCACTTATACTTGCATACCAATTTCCAGACCTTGATAAAAAAGATACATTAGATTGTTTAATAAGACATAGGAGTAAAAAATGAAGAGAATTGGCTGTCCAAAGGGATTTGAATTTCATAAAAAACAGAAACAATGTATACCGATTTACAAGCATTTTCCTGATTGGGTAAATTTTCAAAAAATACAGTATTATCTTGAGAATAAAAACATTAACTATAATTTTGATAAATATGGGTTGGTAGCAAATAATATTCATTTAGATATTATGGGGGAGAATGATGTTATGCAACCAACAGGAAGAGGTTGGGATGTTGATTATTCACAAGATCCTGAAGTACCAATTAATTCTGCTCTTGATTTTTTTGCTGGTTTATATAAAAATCCTAAATGGCAAAAAGAATTTTCAGATATGTTTTATGAAATCCCACACATATTTACAGCTCAAGAACAATATAATATGATGAATTTAATAAAAGATAAAAAAAGAATTCATTATAATTTTGGAGATATGGATATCAAATGAATCACGCTGGTTGTCCGGTTGGTTCTCGTCGTTACGGCGATAAATGCATAAGACCAGAGTTACCAATGATAGGGACTTATCTTGTTCCCAGTGTTGAAAATCGCGCTGGTTGTAAATATGTTAAAGGTAAATGGGTAGCCCCTGGTGTATGTTTACTGCAGGATCCGTTGGATACACCGAACGAATATGGTTTGACTGCGCCGATTAAAGGCATGTATATTTGGTGGGGCACTGATGAAATAAATGATAAAGGAACAAAAGGTCCAGGTGGATATCGTTATTATATAAATGGTAGTTTAATGGCTGATAGCCCTGGTTTTCCAATAGTTTTAGGTGGGGGGGTTCCAGTTATTGAATATGAAGGAGTTGTTGAAGATGCTGATTCAGCTGAACAAGTCAGAGATGGAACCAGGATAGATGTTTTGGAAATGGCTAAAAATATAATGGATGGTGAAACAATTGATGAATGGGGTGAAGGACTTTATTTTAAGCCAAATGGTGCACCAACAAAACATCATGATAGGGAAGCTGTATACGCACCAGGAATGGGTGATTTAGTAAGAAATTGTTATGAGAACGTGGAGAGAAAACCATCTGATGCATTTAGTTTTAGGTCAAAAGGTGCTAAAAAAGTTGTTAGAGGTAGAGCTCCGCGTCGAACTTTTGAAATTGATCCTAAAGGGCCTCCAACAGAATATTGGCTTCCACATAAACCAAAAGTAAAAGAGGGATGGGAACACGGAGGCGGGGGTTGGCTTCCAAATAAATCAAGAATAAAATGGAGGTGAAAGGAGCTAAAAAAATGAAACAAGATAGTTGTGGTCCAAACCGTATACGATGGGGAAATTCTTGTATACATGATAAACTCCCTAATCTTGGTAGTAATCTTGTGCCAAGTGTTGAAAACAAAGCTGGATGCGACTATATTAATGGTTTTTGGGATAAAAAACATAACATTTGTATATGGAGTTTACACAGTAGTGGTGGTTGGACTGCGCCTATAAAAGGAGTTTATTTCAGCTGGATGCATGGACCATCTGTGTCATTAAAACATCATAAAATGCCTAAAAATATTCCTTATGATAAATGGGATGATTATTTTTCAAAGCTTCCTAAGATGGCTGAGATAAAAGCCTGTCATGTATACGGAGACCCGTTTTATGGTTCTATTGGTGGATCAGGAATTGGTGGCGGGGGGTTTTGTCACCACTGGCTAATAAATCAGACAGTTCTTGGCAGCAATGGTGGCAGGGAAACTTTGGTGATGGCTGAAAAAATAAAAAATGGAAAAGGCCATGAAATTGGTTTAGGATATTTCACAAAAGAAGGTAAACCCACGTCTCATCTTTCAAGGGATGCTGTTGCTTCTGATAATGCAAATACAGTTAGGATGATTTATAATAATTTGAACCTTGAAAAACAAGCACCATTTAGTTTCAGATTCAGGAGTAAAAAATGAACAAAGATGGTTGTGTTGTTGAAAACATAAATGAGGATTGCTATTCTGCTCATCATGGTCAATTAGATTGTAATTTAAATGCTTACAATAAAAATGGAAAAGTAATAGGATACATAAATTATTCAATTTATGATAAAGCTGTTTATATTAATATGATTGAAACAAATCAGAACTGCAGGCGAAAAAAAGTTGGTACAAAGCTAATGGATAAATTAAGAAAATTATTTCCATATGAAAAAATGTACACTGGTTTTTCAACAAAAGAAGGAACTGCTTTTTTAAAGGCATATAAAAAATTATTTACCAATCAGCACTAATACCCTGTTTTTTGGAACTCTTTTTTTCTTTCTTCTTCGATTTCCTATAAACATAAACAACAACAGCAACAACACCAGAAACAACCAAAACCCAGATAATAATCAAAATAAGGCAACGCCAAAAAATAGTATACGAAGCCTGCTCAAAATCAGGAATACCCCAGCCATAGCTGTTA
>Ga0209427_10001344_pt1 | contig 28209 bp, 23 predicted proteins | sample DeeMarSWOR136_30_FD_187465 | JGI IMG/M metagenome (GOLD analysis project Ga0209427, IMG submission 187465) | Marine sediment microbial communities from White Oak River estuary, North Carolina - WOR-1-36_30 (SPAdes) (version 2) | ecosystem: Environmental > Aquatic > Marine > Intertidal zone >...
CCCCGAACCACTAGGGCCGTCGATGGTAACGACTGGCGCTTCTGCCGACATATACGGTCGAATCAGTCGCGCGCCGTGATGCCAAGCCCGGCACGTGCCGCGAGCTCGGCGAAACCGGGGAACGAGGTTGCGACATTCTTGCAGTCGTTCACGGTCACTGGGCCAGTCGCCCGCAACGCCGCCATGGCGAAGGACATGGCGATGCGGTGATCACCGCGACTATCCACCGCGCCGCCCCCAAACTTTCCGCCGCGAATGACGATACCATCCGGCGTCTCCTGTGCTGTCACGCCGAGACAATTCAGCCCCTCGGCCATGACCGCAATACGGTCCGACTCCTTCACACGCAACTCGTGCGCCCCGGTCAGCACCGTTTCACCGTCAGCGCACGCCGCGGCAATAAACAAGGCCGGGAACTCGTCGATGGCGAGCGGTACCTGATCTTCGGGAATCCGCACGCCGTGCAAAACCGCATGACGCACACGAATGTCCGCCACCGGCTCACCACCCGCCTCGCGCGCATTAAGCAGCTCGAGATCGCCACCCATGAGTTTGAGGATGTTCAGCACGCCGATGCGCGTTGGATTGATTCCGACGTGCTGAAGCAACAGGTCCGAACCGGGCGCGATGCTTGCGCCGACCAAAAAGAACGTTGCCGAGGAAATATCCGACGGCACGTCGATATCGCACGCGCGCAGCTTGCCACCACCGCGCAGACGCACCTGTCCGGCGCCCGTCTCGACGTCATAGCCGAACCCGCGCAGCATGCGTTCGGTGTGATCACGCGTCGGCGCCGGTTCAGTCACCGAGGTAATGCCCTCGGCATAGAGGCCGGCCAGCAACAGTGATGATTTCACCTGCGCGCTCGCCATCGGCATCGCGTAGTCGATGCCGCGCAACCGCTGGCCGCCGCGGATGCGTAATGGCGGCCGGCCACCTTCAGCGGTTTCGATCACTGCGCCCATCCGCGCCAGCGGCTCGGCAACACGCTTCATCGGCCGTTTGCTGAGCGATTCGTCGCCAATCAGCACCGAGTCAAACGACTGCCCGGCAAGGATGCCCGCCATGAGCCGCATGGCGGTGCCGGAATTGCCCATGTCGAGGGGTACGCTCGGCGAGCGCAGTCCGCGCATGCCGGCGCCATGCACCACGAGCATTCCGCCGTCGGGCCCCTCCGCCCTCACGCCCATGGCACGAAATGCTCCGAGCGTGCTCAGCACGTCCTCGCCTTCAAGCAGACCGCTGACGCGCGTCACGCCCTCGGCCAGCGAACCGAGCATGACCGCGCGGTGCGAGATGGACTTGTCGCCAGGCACGCGCACATTTCCCCTCAGGCAACCACCGGGCTGCACAAGGTAACGGGTAGGAGTGCCGGTCACGTCCGCGCGCACCTCAGGCCTCGGGCAGATTGAGGCCGAGTTTACGATTGAAGTTGTCACGCGCGTGCTTCGCACGCATGAAGGTTTCAAGCAACCACTGGCCGTCGCCCTGCTCGATCGCCTGCACCACATCGGCCAGGCTGTCGCGATACTGGTTCAGGATCTCAAGAATCCCGTCACGGTTCGCCAAACAGATATCGCGCCACATCACCGGGTCGCTGCCCGCGATACGCGTGAAATCCCGGAATCCCCCTGCCACGCAGTCGAACACCTCGCGGTGATCGTCGCGGCGCACCAGGAGATCGACCAGCGCGAACGCCAGCACATGCGGCAAGTGGCTGCTCGCGGCCAGGATTTCATCATGCTTGACGGCAGACATGGTCGTCACCTGCGCGCCAGTCGCTGTCCACAGCCCACGCACGCTCTCAATCGCCACAGGGTCCGTCTCGGCTTCCGGTGTCAGCACGACGCGGCGATTGACGAACAGCTCCGGCAGCGACGCACCCACCCCCGACTGCTCGGTACCGGCAATAGGATGGCCCGGCACGAAGTGGACAAACTTGGCGCCCAGACTCTGGCGCGCGGCCGCAATGACAGTGCCCTTCACGCTGCCGACATCTGTGATGACTGCCGTCGCCGGGCATACCGGTCCCAACTCCTGCAACATTTCCGGCATGGTTCCCACCGGTACGGCAAGCACAATCATGTCCGCGCCCTGCACCGCATCGGCAAGCGACACGGCGGCACGGTCGATCACCCCGAGCTCCATCGCCTCCTGCAGATTTCCGAGGCTGCGCCCAAACCCGACAACTTCTCGCACATGGCGCGCCGACCGCAGAGCGCGCGCCAGCGAACCACCGATCAATCCAACACCGATTACAAGAAGCCGATCGATCATTTCAGTCCCGCCAAGCCCAGCTCCACCACCGCCTTCAGCGCCTCAAGGAACCGGGCATTCTCATCCCGCGTGCCAATGGTCACGCGCAGGTGGTTCGGCATACCGTAACTCGCCACCGGGCGCACGATCACACCGCGCCCGAGGAGCGACTCGTAGGCCACAGCGGCCGCGCGCCCCATATCAATGCAGACAAAATTGCCAACCGAGGGAATATGCTCCAACCCCAATCGTTCCGCACCAGACACGACCTGCCGCATCCCCTCCGAATTGGTGTGCACGCTCCGCTCGATATGCGCGCCGTCGCCAAGTGCCGCGTACGCGCCTGCCAGCGCGACGCTGTTCACGTTGAATGGCTGGCGCACGCGATTCAACATGTCAGCCACGGCTTCGCTCGATAGCCCATACCCCACACGCAGACCGGCGAGCCCATAAGCCTTCGAGAACGTGCGGGTCACGATCAGATTTGGAAAACGATCGAGCCACCGGCTCGTGTCCGGGTAGTCCGCTTCCGTCACGTATTCAAAATAGGCCTCATCGACCACGACCAGCACATGGGACGGCAGGCCGGCAATGAATGCCTCGAGCACCGAGCGATCCAGCCAAGTGCCGGTGGGATTATTCGGATTGGCGATGAATACCAGACGCGTGCGTGCGTTGATGCTCCGAAGCATGGCATCGAGGTCATGTCCCCAGTTCACAGCGGGCGTTACCACTGCACGCGCGCCGACAGCGCGCGTCACGATCGGATACACAGCAAAGGCATGCTCCGAGAACACGACTTCGTTCTCTGGCGTGACGAATGCGCGCGCCACACATTCCAGTACGTCGTTGGAGCCGTTGCCGAGAGTGATTTGCCCCGGACGCACACCATGGCGCGCCGCGAGCTTGGACTTTAGTGCGAAACCGTTGCCATCCGGATAGCGCGCAATATCTGCGAGCACGCCGCGCGCCGCCTCGAGCGCACGCGGGCTCGGTCCGAGCGGATTCTCGTTGCTCGCGAGCTTGATGGCGTTACTCACACCGTATTCGCGCTCCAGCTCCTCGATCGGCTTGCCCGGCTGGTAGGGCTGGAGCTCCCGGACACCCGGTGCAGCGAGCGCGGCAATCTCAGCCATCGCTCACACCACCGCCTTTGGATAGGAACCGAGCAACTTCACGAACGCCGCCTCCTTCTCGAGCGCGGCGAGTGCCTTCGCAAGCTTGCGGTCCTTCACGTGACCATCGACGTCGACGAAGAACACGTACTCCCAGCGCGAGCGACGCGATGGACGGGACTCGATACGCGTCATGTTGATGCCATGGCGCGACAGCGGCGCGAGTAGCCGGTGCAGTGCACCGGGGCGGTTCTTGCCAGAGACCAGCAAGCTGGTCTTGTCTGTGCCGCTCGGCGCCGGTGCCAGCTTGCCAATCACCAGGAATCGGGTGGTGTTGTCCGGATTGTCCTCGATGTTCGACGCCACAACGTCCAGGCCGTAGATCTGCGCAGCCGAGTCGCTCGCGATGGCCAGCGTTCCCTGCTCCGCCGCGGCGATTCGTGCCGCCTCGGCATTGCTCGAAACCGCGGAGCGCTCGATGCCTGGCAGGTTGGCATCCAGCCACTCCCGGCATTGCGCCAGCGACTGCTGATGCGAAACGACCCGGCGCGCCGTCTTGCGGTCCGTTCCTTTCCCGAGCAAATGATGATGGATACGCAGCTCCACTTCCCCGCAAATCTTGAGCGGCGAGTTCATGAACATATCGAGCGTGTGGTTGATCACGCCTTCGGTGGAGTTCTCGACTGGCACGACGCCGAAATCGGCAGTGCCCGACTCAACCTCCCGGAACACTTCGTCGATCGCGCCGAGTGGCTTGGTGCGCACCGCGTGCCCGAAGTGCTTCAATGCCGCTTCCTGCGTGAACGTGCCTTGCGGGCCAAGGAAGGCAATGGTCAGTTCCGATTCGAGCGCAAGGCAGGCCGAGATGATTTCGCGGAACAGCCGGACCACCACCTCATCAGACAGCGGCCCTTCGTTGCGGCCCAAGGCATTGCGCAACACCTCGGCCTCGCGATCCGGCCGGTAAAACATGGTCGCCCCGCCCGTTTTCTTGGCCTTGGCGATTTCCTGCGCAAGCCGCGCGCGCTCACTGATGCGCTTCTGGATTTCGACGTCCAGCGCATCGATCCGCTCGCGCAGCTTTTCCACGCGTGCCTTGGCCTTGTCGGGATCGATGCGTCGGTTCATGGATGGTCTCAGACTGCCCGCGCCATTAACACGCCTTCGATGGAGGCTACTTTTTCGAGCACGCCGCCTGGCAACGCGCTGTCCAGGTCGACGACCGTGTAGGCGTAGTCGCCACGAGAGCGATTGACCATGTCATGAATGTTGAGGCCAGCCTGACCCAGTGTCTCGGAGATCTGTCCCAGCATGTTCGGCACGTTGGCATTCGCCACGATGAGCCGGTGCGACGCCTCGCGCGGAGCCACGACATCCGGGAAATTGACGGAGTTACGGATATTCCCGTTCTCGAGAAAGTCCTTCACCTGTTCGGCGACCATGACCGCGCAGTTGTCCTCCGCCTCGGCGGTGGACGCCCCGAGATGCGGCAGCGTCATGACCCGCGCGTGGTTCTTCAGCAGGTTAGTCGGAAAATCACAGATGTAGCCGTACACCTTGCCGGCCTTGATGGCTTGCGCCACAGCGGCGTCGTCCACGATACCCTCGCGCGCGAAATTCAGGATCACCACACCGTCCTTCATGATCTTCAGCCGCTCGGCATTAATGAGGTTCTTGGTCGCGGCAACGAGTGGAACATGAAACGTGACGAAGTCCGCCTGCTTCAGCAGCTCGTCAACGCTGTTGGCCTTCTTCACGTCCGCCGACAGCTGCCAGGCACCCTCCACCGTAAGGCCCGGATCGAAGCCCACCACTTTCATGCCAAGCGAGATGGCCGCATTCGCCACGAGCCGTCCGATTGCCCCGAGGCCAATGACGCCCAGCGTGCGTCCCGGCAACTCAAAGCCGGCGAAATTCTTCTTGCCCGCCTCCACAGCCTTATTGATGTCGCTATCCGTACCGGATAGGCCGCGCGCAAAGTCCCACGCCGAGCCTATCTGCCGACAGGCGAGCAGCATACCGGCGATGACAAGTTCCTTCACTGCGTTGGCATTGGCACCGGGAGCATTGAAGACCGGGATACCCAACCTGGTGAGCTTCTCGACCGGGATATTGTTCACACCGGCCCCGGCACGCCCGACCGCCTTGAGGGTCGGCGGGATCGGTAGATCGTGCATCTTGAAAGACCGTAGAAGGATGGCGTCCGGGTCCTGGGCATTCCCAGATACCTCGTAGTGCTCGCGCGGCAACCGGCTAAGCCCGACAGACGCGATATTGTTTAATGTCAATATCTTATACATTCTTCTTAACCATTTTTCTGTACAAACGCCCGCATGTAACCTATCAGCGCATCGATGCCCGCCTCCGGCATGGCGTTATAAATGGACGCCCTCATGCCCCCAACCGACCGATGCCCCTTGAGCTGAATAAGTCCCGCGGCCTTAGCCCCCTTGAGGAACGGCTCATCCAGCGCGGCGTCCTTGAGGGTGAACGGAACGTTCATCCATGATCGGCTCGGCCTATCGACCGGGTTGCGATAAAAACCCCCACTACCATCGATATAGGCGTAAAGCTTCTCCGCCTTGCGGCGGTTGATCTCAGCCATCCCGGCGAGTCCACCCTTCGTCTTCAGCCACTCAAACACGAGACCCGCCACGTACCAGGCATAGGTGGGCGGAGTGTTGTACATCGACCCGTTATCGGCGTGCGTCTTGTAGTCAAGCATGGCCGGGGTATTGCTGGCGGCGTGCCCGAGCAGATCCTCGCGCACAATGACAATCGTTAGCCCAGCAGGCCCGATATTCTTCTGCGCGCCGGCATAGATCAGCCCGTACTTCGCTACATCAATGGGCCGCGACAGAATGGTCGATGACATGTCGGCCACCAGCGGCACGGTCCCGGTCTGCGGGACGTAGGAAAATTCCACGCCGCCGATCGTCTCGTTCGGCGTGTAATGCACATAGGCGGCTTCAGCATCGAGCTTGAGCCCGGACTGACCCGGCGCCGACGTGAAATTGTTCGCTTCGCTCGTCGCGGCGACATTTACGGTACAGGACTTCCTCGCTTCCTTGATGGCCTTCTTCGACCACTCACCGGTGTTGATGTAGTCAGCCTTGCCTTTTCCACGCAGCAAGTTGAGCGGCACCATCGCAAATTGCATCGATGCGCCACCCTGCAGGAACAACACCTTGTAGGTCGCCGGAATCGCCAGCAGCTCGCGAAGATCCGCCTCAGCCTTGGCCGCGATTTCCATGAACTCCTTGCCACGATGGCTCATCTCCATTACGGAGCAGCCACAGCCGTGCCAATCGGCAAGCTCCTGCTGCGCCTGCCGCAATACCTCTTCCGGCAGCACTGCCGGTCCTGCACTGAAGTTGTATATCTTGGTCACGCCTAACCTGCCTGTGAATGCTTGTTGATCGGCTCGGAGACGAGCCGGGGATTGCGACTACCGATTACTCGCCCTCGGACTCGGCGACCTTCTCCATGCCGACGAGATGCTCCTCAACCGACATTTCCATCACGTTCACACCCTGCGTATTGCGGCCCACTACCGATATCTCCTTCACGCGCGTGCGAATCAACACGCCGCCGCTCGAGATCAACATCACCTCGTCTTCCTCCTCGACGATGCAGGCACCCACCACCGGTCCGTTGCGCTCCGTGACCTGAATGGAAATCACGCCCTGTCCGCCACGGTGATGCTTAGGGTAATCCACCAGCGGCGTGCGCTTGCCATAGCCGTTGCGAGTCGCAGTAAGCACCGCGGCCGTCTCACTCGCCCCTTCCGGACAGGCGATGATCTGCGCGATCACCGACTGGTCCTTTTGCAGCAAGATGCCGCGCACGCCACGGGCCGAGCGACCCATCGGTCGTACGTCGTCTTCCGGGAAGCGAATTACCTTGCCCGCGTCACTAAAAAGCAACACATCGCAGCCGCCCTGCGTCAGACCAACGTCAACCAGCTGGTTGCCATCCTGCAAGTCGATTGCAATGATGCCGCTCGCGCGCGGACGCGAGAACTCGGTGAGTTCGGTTTTCTTGACCGTGCCATCGGAAGTCGCCATGAACACGTAGGTTCCGGCCGTGTACTCGCGTACCGGGAGGATGGCAGTGATCTTCTCTCCATCGGCCAGATGCAGCAGGTTCTGGATGGGCTTGCCACGCGCGCCGCGCCCGGCCTGGGGAATCTCATAAACCTTCAGCCAGCGCACCTTGCCACGGCTGGTGAAGCACAGCACCGTGCTATGGGTGTTGGCAATCAACAGTTTTTCGACAAAATCCTCTTCCTTCACGGCGGTCGCTGTCTTGCCGCGGCCACCGCGGCGCTGTGAACGGTAGTCGGCGAGCGGTTGCGACTTGATATAGCCGGCGTGCGAGAGCGTTACCACCACATCTTCCTCGGCGATGAGATCCTCCATACTGAGCGATACACGCTTGGCCTGAATCTCGGTTCGACGCGCATCGCCATACTGCTCCTTGATGGCCAGGAGTTCTTCGCGGATCACCTTCAGGAGCCGTTCGGGGCTCGAGAGAATGTCGAGCAAATCGACGATCGTCGCCAGGATCTCGCGGTACTCGGCCCGGAGCTTATCCTGCTCGAGGCCGGTCAGACGGTGCAGTCGAAGATCGAGGATCGCCTGCGCCTGGGCTTGCGAAAGCTTGTAGCCCTTGTCGGTAATGCCGAAGGCCGGATCGAGTCCTTCCGGGCGCGTCATCTTGATGTCCGTGCGCTCCAGCATCTTGAGTACATTCTGGGCCGGCCAGGCGCGCGCCATCATCTTGTTTCGCGCCTCTTCCGGATCCTTGGCGGACTTGATAAGCGCGATCATCTCATCGATGCTCTCCAGTGCCACTGCGAGACCTTCCAGCACATGCGCGCGCTCGCGCGACTTGCGCAGGTCGAAGATGGAACGCCGGGTCACCACCTCGCGGCGATGGCGCAAGAACGCCTCTAGCAGCTCCTTCAGGTTCAGCAGTCGCGGCTGGCCGTTGATGAGCGCCACCATGTTGATGCCGAAGACACTCTGCATTGCAGTGTGCTCGTACAGATTGTTCAGGATGACATCGGTGTTCTCGCCGCGCTTTAGCTCGATCACCATGCGCATGCCGGACTTGTCCGACTCGTCACGCAGCTCGGCGATGCCTTCGATCTTGGCGTCGCGCACCAGCTCGGCGATCTTCTCGAGCAAGTTGGCCTTGTTCACCTGGTACGGCAACTCGGTTACGACAATGGTGTCGCGTCCGCGCTTTTCATCGGTCTCGATCTCGACACGTGCCCGCACGTACACCTTGCCGCGACCGGTGCGGTACGCCTCGTGGATGCCCTCGACACCGGTAATGATGGCCGCCGTCGGGAAATCCGGACCCGGCAGATGTTGCATCAGCGCGTCGATCGAGATGGACTCGTCGTCGATGACCGCGAGACAGGCATCAATCACCTCGTTCAGGTTGTGCGGTGGGATGTTGGTCGCCATGCCGACCGCAATGCCCGAGGAGCCATTCACCAGAAGGTTCGGAACCTTGGCCGGCAATACCATCGGCTCGTGCTCGGAACCGTCGTAGTTCGCCTGGAAATCGACGGTTTCCTTCTCGAGATCCGCCAGCATCTCATGCGCAATGCGCGCCATGCGGATTTCGGTGTAGCGCATGGCGGCGGGCGCATCGCCATCCACCGAACCGAAGTTGCCCTGCCCGTCGATCAGCATGTAGCGCATGGAGAAATGCTGCGCCATGCGCACGATAGTGTCGTAGACCGCAACGTCGCCGTGCGGGTGGTACTTACCGATCACATCACCGACCACGCGTGCCGATTTCTTGTATGGCTTGTTGTACTCGTTGCCGAGCTCGTGCATGGCGAAGAGCACGCGCCGGTGTACCGGTTTCAGGCCGTCGCGCACGTCTGGGAGCGCCCGACCCACAATTACGCTCATGGCGTAATCGAGGTAGGACTTCCGCATCTCGTCTTCGAGATTGACCGGGACCGTTTCTTTGGCGAACTCTTGCATCAGGAGGGGCGGCAGTTAGCGGCTAACTGCTTGTATTATATGTCTTTTTATCGTATTTGGAGACGTGGAAACAGGCGCGGATTCTACCACGGTTAGCCTGCAAACTGCATCAAAATCGCGGAGTTATAGCGTTCTTTACAAGCGAGCGTCTAAACGCGCTCAGGCGGCCATCATGGCCGCTATTTCTTCACGCGTCGGACCCTCGACGACGCCCTTCTCCGTAACGATGGCGTCGATCAAGTCGGCTGGCGTGATATCAAACGCCGGGTTCCAGGCCTGCGCCCCTTCAGGCGCTGTGCGTGTGCCGCCGAAGTTGAGCACCTCGGTCTCCGGCCGCGCCTCGATCGGAATCGCGGAACCCTCCGCCGTCGCAAGATCGACCGTGCTGGTAGGCGCCACTACCATGAATTTCACGCCGTGATGGCGCGCCGCAACGGCCGTCATGTAAGTACCAATCTTGTTCGCGGTGTCGCCGTTCGCCGCGATGCGATCAGCGCCGACGATCACCCACGCCACCTTGCCCTGCTTCATCAAATAGGCCGCGGCACTGTCAGCAATCAGGGTTGCCGGAATCCCTTCCTGCAACAGCTCCCACGCCGTTAGGCGCGCACCCTGCAACCACGGGCGAGTTTCGTCCGCATACACATGCGCGATCCGTCCAGTGGCATAGCCCGCGCGTACCACGCCGAGCGCCGTTCCGTAACCGCCGGTGGCAAGCGCTCCGGTATTGCAGTGCGTGAGCACCCCGCTGCCCTTCACAATCAGGCCAGCGCCCAGCTCACCCATGCGCCGGTTGGCGGCAATGTCATCAGCGTGAATTCGCTTTGCCTCTGCAAGTAACGCAGGCTCCGGGGTTTCGCCGGACAATGTCGCAATCAGCGCGCGCATTCGCTCGACTGCCCAACGCAGATTCACAGCAGTTGGCCGGGCGTCGGAGAGGTAGCTCAGATCCGGCTGAATGGCATCGCGCCAGATCCTGGGGTTTTCGCGATAACGCGTCCGCGCGGCCAATACCACCGCATAGGCCGCAGTGATGCCAATTGCCGGTGCACCACGCACCACCATGTCTCGGATCGCGTGCGCGCAGTCCTGCACGTTATCGTAGGTGAGATGAGTGTACTGACCGGGCAGGATGCGTTGGTCGATCAGCCGCAGTCGGTTGTCAACCCACTCCACCGCGCGGATGCGATCGTAGGGAACTTCGGTTGCGATATCGGTTCGTGCCATAGCGCGCGAAGAATAACACGCAATGGCGGCCACGAACTGGTCACGCGGGTTATGGAGACGTGCCAGGGGAAGGCTTTCTGTGCTCCCACATTCCCATCACGCCGAGATTTCGGTAGCCCAGTGACGCGTACACCTTGCTGCCAAGAGGGCTTGCCTGCAACGAGGTGGTCTTGCATCCGCGCTGCTGCGATTCGCGTAGTGCAACTGCCATCAAGCGCGTGGCAACACCGTGGCCGCGCGCTTCAGGCAATGTGACAACGGCTGAAATTCCACAGTCTCCATTCTCACCCTCGTACGCGGTCATAACGCCCACGACGTTGCCACCGAGGCGCGCGACATAACCATACCAGCGGGGATCCGCCCAGCGCGTGAGAGACGCCTCGAATGCTGGTTGCGGGAAACCGTAGGCGGCATCGTTCACGCGCCCGATGATCCCGATGTCACTCGTCGACGACCAATCCAGATCGCCAGGATCCGGAAGCGCCGGATTAGCGATCAGTGCCGCCATGGCGATTGGCTCGCCATCGGGCTTGTGGCCATGCGCAACTAGCGACGGGCCAGAGCTGCTGTCGCCGACGTCTGTCCACACCGTCCAGGCGCGCGCACCGGCGCCGTCATATGTCTCCGCGATGACGTCGTAGTTGCCGAACAAGTCATCGGGGGTTTTCAAAAAGTACCCAATTGAAGATGGAGCGCTCGGGCGCTGCAGGCACACTGACATTACCACGCCTGGCCAGCGCGCGACTCGCCCGGTTGGTGAGCGGGCGGCAAAAAACGTGCACTCTTTCTCAAGGAGATCGCGCGCAAGTCTGTACAGCTGAGGATCGTCCATGCGTGGCTCCGGAGCCCTTGACCAAATCGGCGTGCAGCAATCCGCTACGCCGTCCGCGCAACACGATACCGGCACGGGACAAGGCCCACCAATACATGTCTGCGCCGTGCCAATTGCCTGGTCATTCCTTATACTGCGCGGCGTTCCGTGAAACCGCGTAGACACGATGAAATCCGTTGATACCCTGATCCACGCCCGCTGGGTGATTCCCGTCGAGCCGGCCAATCTTGTCCTGGAGCGCCATAGTGTGGCAATCCAGGGCGGGCGCATTGTTGCGCTACTGCCAACCGACGAGGCCAAGCGCCAGTTCCAGCCTGCCGAATCCCTTGAGTTCGCTAGCCATGCGCTCATTCCCGGCTTCGTGAATGCCCATACGCATGCGGCGATGAGCCTGTTCCGTGGGCTCGCAGATGACCTGCCGCTCATGGATTGGCTGCAGAAACACATCTGGCCGGCTGAGGGGAAATGGGTCGGCGCGGAATTCGTGCGCGACGGCACACAGCTCGCGATCGCCGAGATGCTGAAGGGCGGCACGACCTGCTTCAATGACATGTATTTCTTTCCGGAAGTGGCCGCGCATGCCGCGCAGGAAGCCGGGATACGCGCCGTGGTCGGTCTCATCGTGCTGGACTTTCCGAGCGCCTGGGCACAGGACGCCGACGAATACCTGCACAAGGGCCTGCAACTGCGCGATGGCTTGAAGCACAGCGACCTCGTTACCATGACCTTCGCGCCGCATGCACCATATACCGTCTCCGACGGACCACTTGAAAAGGTGGCAATGTATGCCGAGGAGTTGCGCATGCCGGTTCACATCCATGTGCATGAGACTGCGCACGAGGTCGAGGAAAGTATGTCCCGCTTCGGCGTGCGTCCACTCGAGCGGCTGGCAAAACTTGGGCTGCTCGGTCCGCGACTCATCGCGGTACACATGACGCAGTTGCTTGCCGAAGAGATGGTCGCGCTTGCAACCGCGAATGCGAGCGTTGCGCACTGCCCCGCCTCTAATCTGAAGCTCGCCAGCGGTTTCTGCGAAGTGGGCAAGCTCATCAAGGTCGGTGTAAACGTGGCACTTGGGACCGACGGTGCCGCAAGCAACAATAATCTCGACATGCTGGAGGAAATGCACCTCGCTGCGCTGCTTGCCAAGGGCGTGGCCGGTGATGCGACTGCGGTGCCGGCCGCGCAGGCGCTGCGGATGGCGACCCTTAACGGCGCCCGTGCTCTGGGGCTCGACAGCGAGATTGGCTCCCTCATCAACGGCAAGCGCGCCGACATCGCTGCGATCGATCTATCGGGCATCGACACCCTGCCCCTTTACGATCCGTTGTCGCAGATTGTCTATGCGGCCAACCGAAATGACGTGACCGACGTATGGGTAAACGGTCGCCGGGTATTGGCTTCCCGGCGCCTCGCCACACTTGATCCAGCCGCGCTCGCGGCCAAGGCCGCGGCATGGCGTGATAAGATCCTTGCTGCTGACCGAAACGGCAATTGACCAATGCCTGCCGCCACCCACAACGTCGACCATGCCGAAATCGCCAAGTTCGAGGCGCTCGCCTCGCGCTGGTGGGATCCGCACTCCGAATTCAAGCCGCTGCACGACATTAATCCGCTGCGCCTTAACTGGATCAATGACCGTGTGGGTCTGAACGGCAAGCAGGTGCTGGATGTCGGCTGTGGCGGTGGCATTCTCGCCGAGAGCATGGCGATGCTTGGCGCAACGGTGACCGGCATCGACATGGGAGAGGCCCCGCTCGCGGTAGCAAAGCTACACCTCAAGGAGTCGGGCGTGCCGGTCACCTACCGGCGCGTCAGCACCGAGGAACTCGCGGCCGAAATGCCGGGTGCATTCGATGTCGTGACGTGCATGGAGATGCTGGAGCACGTCCCGGACCCTGCCGCCACGATAGCGGCCTGCGCGCAGTTGGTGAAACCCGGCGGGCAGGTGTTCTTCTCCACCATCAACCGAAATCCCAAGTCGTTTCTGTTCGCGATCATCGGAGCTGAATATGTCCTGCGGCTGCTGCCGCGCGGCACGCACGAATACATGAAATTCATTCGTCCCTCCGAGCTCGATCGCTGGACGCGTGCCGCCGGCCTCGCGACGCGCGAGTACACCGGCATGCATTACAACCCGCTCACCCGGCAGTACACGCTCGGCCCCGGTGTGGACGTGAACTACATCGCCTACACAATTCGCGCGGATGAGTAGTATTCGTACCGTCCTGTTCGATCTCGACGGGACGTTCGCCGACACCGCACCGGATCTCGCCAACGCGCTGAACGCTTTGCTCGCCGAGGAAGGTCGCGCGACCCTGGCGTTTGCGCAGATTCGTCCGCAGGTCTCACATGGCTCTATCGGTCTGCTGAAGCTCGGCTTTGGCGCAGTGCCAGGCGATGCCGATTTTTCGCGGCTGCGCGAGCGACTGCTCGCGATTTACGCCGCCAACCTATGCCGCGACACGCGACCTTTCCCGGGGGTGCTGGAGCTCCTCGATGCGCTGCGCGCCCGCGGGCTGAACTGGGGCATCGTCACGAACAAGCCGGCCTTCCTTACCGAGCCACTTGTCGAGCAGCTCAATCTCGCACTTCCCCCAGCCTGCATCGTGAGCGGCGATTCCACGGTGAACCGAAAGCCGCATCCGGAGCCGATGCTGCTTGCCTGCCGCCAGGCCGGAAGCCAACCGGCGCAGTGCCTCTATGTTGGCGATGCCGAGCGCGATATCACCGCTGGTCGAGAAGCCGGTATGAAGACGCTGGTTGCGCTATTCGGGTACATTGATAGTCACGAGACCCCGGAGCGCTGGGGAGCGGATGGTTTGATCCGCGCCCCCGCCGAAGTGCTCGACTGGCTATGAACCTCACGCCAATCATGTTGTTCGTGCTGGCCGTCGCGATCGCGGCCGTCGCCGCGCTGCTCGGCTGGCTGATCGCGCGGCTTAGACATCAACGCCGCATCGCCGAGCTTGAAACCACGCTCGAGCTTGAACGCCGCCAGCGTGCCGAGCAACTCGGTGGGCTGGAGCAGACATTTGCCTCACTGTCACGCGAGGCACTGAAGGACAGCAACACCGCCTTCCTGCAGCTCGCTCACGAGACGCTCAAGCAGTTCCACGTGCAGGCCAAGGGTGAGCTGGAACAGAAGGAACAGGCGGTGGAGAACCTGCTGAAGCCCATCCGCGAGGCACTCAACAAGACCGGTGAGCAGATCCAGTTGATGGAGAAGGATCGCAAGGAGGCTTACGGATCGCTCAGCCGCTATCTCGAAACGCTCACCCAGACGCAGCAACAGCTGCAGGGTGAGACGCGCAATCTGGTACAGGCACTGCGCCGCCCGGAGGTGCGCGGCCAATGGGGCGAGCTCACCCTCAAACGGCTCGCCGAGCTGTCCGGCATGATGCAGCATTGCGACTTTACCGAACAGGCGCATACCACTACCGATGAGGGTCGCATGCGCCCGGACATGATCGTTCACATGCCTGGCGGACGAGACATTGTGGTGGACGTGAAGACGCCGCTCGATGCCTACCTTTCCGCCGTCGAGGCGCCGGACGACGAATCGCGGCGCAAGCACCTGGAGCATCATGCGCGCAAGGTGCGCGAGCGGGTGCGCGAACTTGCCAGCAAGGCCTATTGGAGCCAGTTCAAGCAGGCGCCGGACTTCGTGGTGCTATTCATTCCGGGCGATCAGTTCCTCACGGCCGCGCTTGATCACGATCGCACTCTGATCGAGGATGCCTTGCGTCAGCACGTCATCCTCACCACGCCTACCAGCTTCGTTGCGCTGCTGCGCGCCGTGGCCTTTGGCTGGCGACAGGAGAGCCTCGCCGCCAATGCCGAGCGCATCCGCGAGCTTGGAACCGATCTCTATACGCGCATCGCCACGTTCAGCGAGCATCTTGCCCGTGTCGGCAAGAGCCTCGACGGTGCCGTCACCGACTACAACCGTGCCGTCGGCTCGTTCGAGTCGAAGCTTCTGCCCGGTGCACGCAAATTCCCGGAAATGGGCATCGACGCCGGCAAGCCGCTAGAGGCACCAGCGCCGATCGAGAAGAAGCTTCGCGAAGTCTCATCCGAGTAATGCGCCGGCACGTGTCTTGGCGCGCGCTGCGGCTACGTTAATCCGGGCATGACCAGCACCCACTACCTGCAGGAAAAGTGCGGACCCGAAACGAGCGTCTTCTATGCCGTGCTGTTCGCGCCGCGCCCAAAGCGTACCACTCTGCGCGCCATCTACGTCTTGTGGCGCGAGTTGCAGGAAATTGCCGAGGGACATCACGAGATGGCCCTTGCGCACACCAAACTCGAGTGGTGGCGCGCTGAAGTCGAACGCGCCGCTACCGGATCTCCACGCCATCCTGTGATGCAGATGCTCGCCGCCCCCATTGCGACCGGCGCCATAACACCAGCCCATCTGCACGCGGCGATAGACGCCACGGAAGCCGCGATCGCGCCACCAGCCATCGCGTCCCTTGATGATATCGAGGGCCACTGCGATCGAGTGCCAGGCGTGTTCCTTCGTCTTTGCGCTCACACTCTTGGTCTCGATGCCCGACCTGGCAAGGCCCTTGCCTTGCAGCTGGCGGTGGCGCTTGAGCTGACGCGCATCATCGGGACCCTCGGGGCCGACACCGCACGCCGCGCACGTCTGATCCCGCGCGAAGTACTTGCTCGCGCCGCACTCCAACCGCGCGATTGGAATGGGCCCGGCACCAGTCCGGCGCTGCGCGCGCTGCTCGAACAGCTTGCGACCCAAGCACACACGCGCTACCAACGAGCCCCCGAAGGGCTCTCATCGGCTGATTGCTCCCTCGCGCGCCCACTCCTGATCCACGCCGCGATAGAGCGCGCGCGGCTTGCGCAGATCGCAGCCGACGGCTTCATGGTATTGCGGGAGCAGACGCGCCTGCCTCCGCTGCGCATGCTGGCGATTGCTGCCCGAGTGCGCTTCCTGAGGGCGCAATCGCCCGCCTGACCTCTTATATACTACTGCTCCCCATGACCACGCAGACTGAGCTTCCGCGCGAGTACCATCCCCGTGCCAACTTGCTCGCGGGGCGCGTCATCGCGGTAACGGGGGCGAATGACGATCTCGGTCGCGCCGCAGCCCACGCGTTTGCCCGACATGGCGCAACGCTCGTACTGATCGGCGGAACGGCACGTCACCTCGAGAAGGTATATGACGAGCTGGTCGCCAGCGGCGCTCCGAAGCCGGCCGCCGTTCCGCTGGAACTCGCGGAGGGCTCGCCAGCCCAGTTCGAAGAACTGGCTGTGGTTCTGAGCGGGGAATTTGATCGCCTCGATGGTTTGCTGCACGCCGCCTTCGAGCCCGGGCTGCTCGCACCGCTCGAGCTGTACGACGCTGATACCTGGGCCCGTGTGCTGCAGGTGAACCTCAGCGCACGGTTTCTTCTCACGCGCGCGCTTTTGCCGCTGCTAAGGCGTTCGGAGGATGCGTCGGTTATCTTCACTTCGGCTGATGTTGGCCGCCAGGCACGGGCCTATTGGGGCGCTTTCGCGGCTGCAGCCTTCGGCAATGAGGCGCTGATGCAGACGCTCGCGGCCGAGCTTGCCAACAATACGGCGGTGCGCGTGAACTCACTCGACCCCGGCCCTACTCGCGGCTTTCTGCGCTCACGCTTCTACCCGGGGGAAGACGCAAGCAGTCTCCCGCGATTGGAGGACTTGATGCCGGCATTCTTGTATCTGATCGGTCCGGACAGCCGCGGACTAAACGGCCAGACACTCTCTGCCCAGCGCTAATTGCCCGCCCGCACGGTGTTGCACGGCTTGAGCGCGAAATCGCCGCTGCGATTGCACGCAAGCCGGAATACCACGAGTTTCGGGAAGTACCGCCACAAATGTGCGGTTAACGTCGCGGCTCGGGGGATGAGACGCGACGACGAACTATCGCCGCATTACGTTGATGATCTGATCCTCGAGCTCGACACGCAACGCGAGCGCCTCACCGAGCTTCGAAAGGTCATCGTGGAAGCTGTCGGCGATCTCATCATCCTCGCCGTTGTCGTACTTATCGTTGAAATCGAGCGCGTACTGCGTGGTATCGGAAATGCGCGGATACAACCGGCCGGCGAGATCCTTAATCGCGCCTCGACGTTCGGTGCCATTGACAATGCGCTCGTAGAGCGAAAAGTGCCCGGCCGCGATGTAATCTACCAGCACCTGGCAAAACTCCTGCAAAAGCTTTCTGGCCGGCTTGCGATGGTGCTGATGTTCGAAGGGCTCGAGCCCGGCGACGCGGCAGAACAGCCCTAGCATCTCCGCGCGCTCGGTGACGAGCTTGTCAATGACGCTTTGACTGCCGGCGCGACGCTCCGGGGTCTTGCTGCTAGATGTAGTGGAACCGGTCTGGGACATGCGCGAACCGCCCTTCGCTGCAATTGTTCTGGCGACTATACCCCGTTTCGCCCCAGGTTGTTAATCCTTGCCAACTAGCGGGGAATGCCCGGCAACTTCCCCTTCATCCCCTGCAACATGCGTCCCAGCCCACCCTTGCCAAAGCTCTTCATCATGCGCTGCATATCCTCATACTGCTTGAGCAAACGGTTGACCTCCTGCACCTGCGTACCCGAACCCGAAGCGATGCGCCGCTTTCGCGAACCGCGAATCATGTCTGGGTTGCGTCGCTCCCCTGGCGTCATGGAATTGATGATGGCGATTAGCCGCGCCGTCTGCTTGTCATTCATCTGGGCACGCACGTGCTCGGGGACTTCTCCCATTCCAGGGAGCTTGTCGACCACGCTCGCCAATCCGCCCATCTTTTCCATCTGCCGCAGCTGCTCACGAAAATCGTCCAGATCAAAGCCCTTGCCCTTGGCAATCTTTTTCGCGAGCGCCTGACTCTTCTCCTGATCGGCCGCCTGATAGGCTTGCTCCACAAGCGCGACAACATCGCCCATGCCGAGAATACGCGACGCCACCCGCTGCGCATCGAAAGCCTCGAGCGCCTGCATCCCCTCGCCCACGCCAAGGAACTTGATCGGTTTGCCGGTGACCTTGCGCAGCGACAGCGCGGCGCCGCCGCGTGCATCGCCGTCGGTCTTGGTAAGGATCACGCCGGATAACGGTAGTGCCTCATTAAACGCCTTGGCGGTATTGACGGCATCCTGGCCGGTCATGCTATCCACCACAAACAACGTTTCCACCGGGTGAATGGCCTCATGGACAGCGCGAATCTCGTCCATCATCTCCCCGTCGATGTGCAGGCGGCCGGCGCTGTCGACCAGTACCACATCGATCACGCGGCGTCGCGCTTCGTTAACGGCGCCCGCGGCAATTTCGACCGGCTTGTCCTGCGGATCGCTGGGGAAGAACTCCACGCCAACCTGTGTCGCCAGGCGCTTCAACTGTTCGATGGCCGCGGGACGGTAGACGTCGGTGCTCGCGACCAGCACCGACTTCTTGTGGCGATCAACAATGAACCGTGCCAGCTTGCCGACCGTGGTGGTCTTGCCGGCACCCTGCAGGCCGGCTACCAGGATCACTGCAGGTGGCGGCGCAACCTGGAGCGGCTCGGGAGTTCCCATCAGCCCAACCAATTCCTCCTGCACCACCTTGATCAGGGCCTGACCCGGGGTAAGGCTGCTCAGTACTTCTTGGCCCTGGGCGCGAAGCCGCACCTGTTCGATGAAATCCTTCACCACCGGCAAGGCCACATCCGCCTCGAGCAGCGCCATGCGCACCTCGCGCAGCGTCTCGCGCATGTTCTCTTCCGTGAGGCGGCCCTCGCCACGCAGGCGCTTCAGCGTGCCTTGCAGACGGTTGGTGAGGTTGTCGAACATTGATCGTTGTCAGGGAGGTTGTGGAACAGACCCAACCGGAAGCGGGTTCAAAACTCTATCACGGTGCCGGGTACAAGCGGATGAACCTCAAGTCCGGCATCGTGGTGCGCGATCTCACGAAGGATCTCCTTTTCCTCTCCTGGCATGAGATGGGTGATATGGATAATGGGGCGGCGCTTAAGCTTTCGAAGTTCCGCCACCACTGTTGCCGGACAGAAATGACGCGCAATCCGGGCTATCTCCTCCTCAGCATCGACAAAACTAGTCTCAATGATGAGATGCCGGAGATCCGGGCAGCTATTCAGCACCTTCCAGAACTCCTCGGTCGACGCCGTGTCGCCCGAAAACGCCAGGCTCCCATTTGGGCCCTGGAACAGGAAGCCGACCGCCGGTACGACATGCGTCACCGGAATGCTGCGTACACGGCAGCCGCCCAAGACCCGCTCCTGCCCTGCAGCAAACACCTCATAGCGCAGGAACGGGCGTTCGGGACTCGGGATACGGGCGAAATCGGGCCACACGGCATTATTAAAGATATGGGCCTTCAGCACATCCAGTGTTGCAGCCTGCGCGTGAACGGTCACCGGCCGCTGGCGGCTGGCGCCGACGGCGTCAAGCAGAAATGGCAGTGCCGTTACGTGATCGAGATGCGAATGCGTGAGCACTACATGATCGATCGCGCCGAGTTCGTCGAGCGACAGGTCTCCGACACCGGTACCGGCGTCGATCAGGACGTCTCTCCCGAGCAGGAAGGAAGTGGTACGCGCACCGGCACCGATCCCGCCGCTGGCTCCCAGAATACGAAGTCTCATAATGACTCTAGATAGTCGCGCCCTTCAAAGCTGCAAGGAGCTGTGCCATCATGCCCGGGCGAATATCCTATGACCAGCACCGTTGCGAGTCTCGTCGCTGCCGCCCTTTACCTGATGGCGGGTGGCATGCAGTGGTACCGGCTGCTGCGTGGTCCTGCCGCTCCGACGCTGCGCGCCCCGTTCCTCGTGGTCGCCTTTGGTGGCGTACTAACGCATGCGCTGCTGCTGCAGGCCACCGTCCCGATAGCAGGCGGGCTCAATCTGCCGTTTACCCAGGCAGCCTCCCTTGTAGCCTGCACCATATCCATACTTTATGTGATTGCCGCCATCAGCCGTCCGGCAGAGTATCTCGGGCTACTGGTCCTTCCCGTGTCGGCGTTGACCGTGATTCTCGCCTGGGCCTGGCCCGGCCAAGCCGTTATTCCAACGGCCTCGGGGCTACAAGCCGCGCATATTGTCATATCAATTCTCGCCTACGCTCTGCTCGCGCTCGCAACAGTGCAGAGCCTGCTGCTCTTCTACCAGGAACGGGCACTCCGGAGCCGCCAGCCGGTCGGGTTGATGCGGGCACTGCCCCCACTGCAGACCATGGAAACGCTGATGTTCCGGATGCTCGGTATCGGATTCCTACTGCTCACACTTACGCTCGTCACCGGAATCGTCTTCTCGGAAGAGATTTTCGGTCGCGCCCTGCCCTTCACCCACCATGTCGTCCTGTCACTGATAGCCTGGATCCTGTTCGGTACCCTGCTTTTCGGGCGCTGGCGTTACGGCTGGCGGGGCCGCACGGCAGTCGGATGGACCGTGGCCGGCTACATGCTGCTGCTCCTCGGGTATTTCGGGAGCAAGTTCGTGCTGGAGGTGCTGCTCAAGCGCCCCGTTTGAACCGATTTACGGTGGCGCGCACGGTCCACGGGCGCTAGAATACCTCCGTCTTGCGCCTGCCTTGAGCCGACTCTTTCTGAAGTTACGTGCTCGCTGTCCTGGGAGGCGGTGGCTAATCTTTGGGCACGCTTCGATCTCGGCAGTTCGATGACATCACAGACTCTCGCCGCCCCCTACTGCAACACCTTCTGGCCACGCGTTTTTCCGTTTTTGCGCTGGTGGCCACTAGTCACCCGCAAAACACTCAAAGCCGATCTGATTGCCGGACTCACCGGCGCGGTCGTTGTGCTCCCCCAAGGCGTGGCCTTTGCGCTTATCGCCGGGCTGCCTCCCGTATACGGCCTCTACACTGCAATGGTTCCGCCGATCATCGCCGCGCTTTTCGGGTCTTCCCGGCATCTGATCTCCGGACCGACGACAGCGATCTCGATCGTCGTTTTCGCGACAATCTCAAAGTTTGCTGACCCGGGCAGCGCCAAGTTCGTTCAGATGGCGCTCACGCTGACTTTTCTGGCAGGCCTATACCAGTTTGTGCTCGGGCTCGCGCGCATGGGAACCCTGGTGAATTTCATTTCACACTCGGTGGTGGTCGGATTCACGGCTGGCGCGGCCGTACTGATTGCCACGAGCCAGCTCAAGAATTTCATCGGCGTGAACATTCCGGCTGGTGAAAGCTTCCTGCACACCTGGCAAGAACTGGCGAACAAGATTCTCAACACGAATCTGTTCGTGCTCGCAGTATCGGCTACCACGCTGGTCATACTGATCGTCCTGATGCGATGGCGACCGCGCTGGCCTGGAATGCTGATCGCCATGGTGGTGGGTTCAGTCATTGCTGCGATTGTTGGCACGGGCGCGCACAACATACAGCTGGTCGGCGAGCTCCCCCAGCAGTTGCCCCCGCTCAGCATGCCGGATTTGCACCTGGCGGCGATCAAGAAACTGGGGAGCGCGGCGCTTGCAGTCGCGATGCTTGGGCTCGTCGAGGCCGTATCCATTGCGCGTTCGGTAGCCGCCAAGTCAGGCCAGCGCATCGATGGCAGCCAGGAGTTCGTGGGACAGGGCCTGGCCAATGTCGTTGGCAGTTTCTTTTCGAGCTATGCGTCATCCGGTTCCTTCACGCGCAGCGGTCTTAACTATGCGGCTGGCGCCGCAACGCCGATGGCGGCGGTGTTCGCCGCCGTATCGCTCGCGCTTGTCGTGCTGTTGATCGCTCCGCTTGCCGGCCACCTGCCAATTGCTGCCATGTCTTCGGTGCTGTTGGTCGTCGCATGGCGGCTGATCGACTTCCATCAAATCAAGACAATTATCACGACCAGCAAGCGTGAAACGACAATACTCGCCACGACCTTTCTGGCGACGCTCTTTGTCGAGCTCGAGTTTGCAATCTATGTCGGGGTGATGCTGTCGCTCATCATTTACCTGATGCGCACCTCTCAGCCTGGCGTCGTCACCCGGGTCCCTGATCCAGGGGCACACAATCGGCACTTCGTCACTGATCCGGATTTGCCGGAGTGCCCGCAACTCAAGATCATGCGTATCGACGGATCGCTGTACTTCGGCGCTGTCGACCACGTGCACGAGCAGTTGCACCAGGTTGCGCAGCAGTTCCCAAACCAAAAGCACTTGTTACTGGTGGGCAATGGCATCAACTTCGTCGATCTCGCCGGCGCCGAACTTCTGGCTGCCGAAGCCAAACGACGCAAGGCGCTTGGTGGCGGTCTCTATCTCGTCAAGTTCAAGGAAGAAGCCTGCAATACGCTACGCAAAGGTGGCTTCCGCGACCTGATCGGCGCCGAGAATATTTTCGTCACCAAACAACAGGCGATTGAAACGATCCTCCGCCGGCTCGACCCCGGCGTCTGTGCGCGCTGCTCGAACAATGTGTTTCTCGAATGTCCGACCGAGGTTGCAAGTACAGAAAAACCCATGGAAATCCGGAGTTCATGAGGCCCCAGACCCGTGTGGGCCATGCTCCGCTGGAACTAGCCACCCACCGCAATTTGTACCAAGGGAATTGTCATGCCGAACATACTGTCTAGCGCCACAAGCAAGCAGATGACAAAGCTCATTGTTTATGGCGTCGCTAGCCTCGTGCTCTATGTCCTGCTCTATCTGTTCGAGGACGAAGTACTCGCTTTCACGGAAAAAGGATCCTGGTTCTTCATCATTCCCGTGACAGCCGCATTCGTATTCTCTTTCTCGCACGGTAATTTCACATCGCACTTCTGGGATGTTCTTGGAATAAAAGCAAAGAAGTAGCATCGGGCACCGGGGGGTAATGCAGTGGAGTTAACAACAAGCTTCATCGACCTAAACGCACTTGACGTCACCTACCTGCTGGTTGTCGGTTTCATCGCTGGTCTAGTAAGTGGATTCATTGGAAGCGGCGGCGCCTTCGTGCTGACTCCTGCCATGATGAGCATGGGGGTGCCTGGCATCATTGCCGTGGCCTCGAACATTTGCCACAAATTTCCCAAGGCGCTGGTGGGCGCCATCAAGCGTGCCAAGTACGGACAAGTCGATGTCAAGCTCGGTCTCATCACCGGCGTATCGGCCGAGGCTGGCGTACTCTATGGCGCGCACATACAAGAGGGGATCAAGCGCGCGTTTGGAGACGCTGGTTCCAATCTGTACGTGAGCGTCGCGTTCGTGATAGTGCTCGGGATCGTCGGCTCTTACGTGCTTCTAGACGCACTGCGTCTACAGCGCTCTGGGCGCGCGAGCACCGAAAAGGTTTCCCCGCTCGCTCTTTGGGTGCAGTCGATCAATATCCCGGGGACGATGGTCTACTTCAAGAGTCTCAACGCCCGGGTTTCCATTCTCTTCACCATACCACTCGGGTTCGCGACTGGCATGCTCGCCGCCACCATCGCAGTTGGCGGCTTTATTGGCGTCCCCGGCATGCACTACGTGCTCGGCGCACCGAGCCTGATGGCCTCGGCAACCGAACTCGTTGTCGCGTTCGTCATGGGGCTTGGTGGCACAATCAAGTACGCGTGGAGCGGACTGGTCGATATTCGCCTCGCGATGATCATCCTCGCCGGTTCGTTGTTCGGGATCCAGCTCGGAGCAATCGGAACCACCTACGTAACACCGCACGTTATCAAGCTCGTAATGGGCGTCATCATGGTGCTGGTACTGTTTTCACGTGCCATCGTTATTCCCGTGTACCTGGCCGAGCTTGAGATTCTCTCGCCCTTGCATCCGCACCTGGCGACGGGCCTGAAGAATGTCAGCTTCATTATCCTGATCGGTGCGCTGGCGGCGGGCGCAGCAATCATCTTCGCCGCGCTCTGGCGTGGCATCAGGTTGCATCGGCTCGAGCTCGCGACCCCCGTTCCGACGGCCGTTTCGCCAAGCGTCGCGGTTCCGGCGAACCCGCAGCTATCCCCGCTTGGCCGCTTCGAGCGCTTCCTGGTTGCCAGTGATGGCTCCGAGTACAGCATGGGTGCCGTGCGCGCGGCGATCGGCATGGCACAAAAGTGCGGCGCTCGCGTGCGCGTCGTAAGTGCTATCCCCGGAGGTAACGCAGAGCTTTACGCCATGGGCGAACAGCTCGTGGGTCGCGAGCTTGATGCGGCGCGCTCCCACCTCGATCAGGTTCAAAAGGAGGCAGACGCCAGCGGGGTCGCGTGCGAAACCGAGGCTACCCAGGCCGGCGAGCTTCACGAAGAGATCATCAGGCAGGCCGAGCGGATGCAGGCTGATCTAATCATCATGGGCCGTCGAAGCCGGCACGGCCTGGCTCGTTTGATGCTCGGTGATGTCACCGCGCAGGTTATAGGCCATGCACACTGCAACGTGCTGGTGGTTCCGCGGATCTCGGAGCTGGTTGGGAGGCATTTCGTGGTTGCGTCCGACGGCTCACGTTTCGGCGATGCAGCCGCGGCTGCCGCCTGCAATCTGGCCAAATTCTGCAGCACGCCTGTATCGGTCGTCTCAGTCACCCTGCCCAGCCACAGCGACCAACGACGCGAGGAGGCCCGCCTGGCGGTCAACCGCATAGCATCGTTCATGAAGAAAGAGGGCGTCGTGACGGAAACCAGACTACCCGAGGGTCGGGCGGACGCGATGATTGTCGACGTCGCCAAGGAGAGGAATTCTGACCTGATCATAGTCGGCAGTCATGGACGAACAGGACTGGAACGGGCGCTCCTCGGCAGCACGACCGAGAAAGTCCTGAACCAAACGCCCTGCGCGGTTCTGGTGGTGCGCAGCGCCTGATGAAAACCTCTTGTACGTGCCGTGGCGACCGGCCTTCGCGTTTGCCGGATGCCTGCCCCTACGGTGCAACCCGGGAACCGATGCGGCACTCCCGCACGTGGTTGCTTGGCGACGGGCCAAACCTTGCTTGACGACGAGATCCTAAAGCTCGTAGACGGATTCAAGCGATTCCGTCACGAGCATTTCCACACCGAGGATGGCCTGTACCAGCGCCTGACGCGCGAGGGCCAGTCTCCCCGAATCATGGTCATTGCGTGCTGCGATGCGCGCGTCGACCCCGCAATCATTACGGATTGCGATCCCGGCGATCTGTTCGTCGTTCGCAATGTTGCCAATCTCGTTCCACCCAATGAGTCCGGCGGCCACTACCACGGTACCAGCGCGGCGCTAGAATTCGCCGTGCGCGGCCTTGGGGTACGCCACGTCATCGTGCTCGGGCACGCGCGCTGCGGGGGCATCCGCGCGCTGCTCCACGACGCCATAGGCACCGGCGAATCCAGCCAGTTCATACAACCCTGGATGACCATTGCCGCCAAGGCACGGGATACCACTCTGCAAGCTGGCCTGGATCCGCAGTCCGACGCAGCGGCTCGCCAATGCGAGCAGGATGCGGTGCGCATCTCTCTCGAGAATCTGTTGACCTTTCCGTGGGTCGCCGAACGCATCCGGGACGGTGTCCTGCAGCTGCATGGCTGGTACTTCGATATGGACGGCGGCGAACTCCTGCGCTACGACCCGACCGCCCAAAGGTTCGTCTCCCTCACCTAGAGACAACCAGGCCGGCCGGAACCGTTACAAGTCTGGATGAGTCGTACGAATCGGTTAGTCCACACGAGACTGACTCTCGCTGCGGCATATCCGGACCTGTGGTCCGGCCCCGTCGGATAACCACAACGCGGAACGCAGTCGCCGCATTCCCGATCCGGAGCAAGTGATTGCGTTGACAGGCTCTGTATCGCGCAGAACACTAGGCCGCGTGACGAACGCCTCTCTCGAAAAGCTGGCGCGGGCTCTGCCATTTCTCAAGTGGCTGCCAGAACTTCGCGATCCTCGCGTCCTGCGCGGAGATCTTGTTGCCGGCGTAACCGTGGCACTGGTGCTCATCCCGCAATCGATGGCCTATGCACAGCTCGCCGGCCTGCCACCCTACTACGGACTCTACGCAGCCTTCCTGCCGCCGATGATAGCGGCCCTGTTCGGATCATCCCGCCAGCTTGCCACGGGCCCGGTTGCCGTGGTATCGCTCCTCACCGCGGCGGCACTGGAACCCATCGCGGCGTCCGGCGGTACTGGCTACGTCGCTTACGCGATCATGCTCTCCTTGATCGTCGGCATATTTCAGCTTTCGCTGGGACTCCTGCGGCTGGGCGTGGTAGTCAGCTTTCTCTCGCACCCGGTGATCATCGGCTTTACCAACGCCGCTGCAATCATCATTGCCAGCTCCCAACTCGACAGAATCTTCGGCGTGCGCGTCGCCTCGGCGGCGTATCACTATGAAACTGTCTGGAGCACTATTGTTGCGGCAATGAGCCAGACGCACTGGCCGACGCTGGCAATGGCAATCGGCGCGTCGACCATCATGGTAACGCTAAAACGCGTGAATCCCCGCCTTCCAAGCGTCCTGATAGCGGTGGCAGTCACAACCGCACTCTCCTGGGCAATCCAGTTCGAGCGAATTCAGCGCGTTTCGCCCGCCCAGATCGATTCCGTCGCCGTGCATGAGGTTGTCCGTGACGAGCTTGCCTTGAGAAGCGAGCTACCCGAGTTGAATGAGACGGTGCTGAGCGCTGAAAGGCTTTTCCGTGCGACCGAGAAACAATTCGGTGTTGATGACTCTCGCACTCTATCTGCCCAACATTCCTGGGACACCCTTCGACTCAAGCGCGACCGCCGCGTAAGGAGCGTTAAAGCTGACATCGAGGAATTGAAGCGCAGCCGCTTCGAGTACGTGCCGGGTCATGGCGACCAGCCCGGCAGGTTTTACCTGCGCGGGCACCTTCCGCAAGGCTCCCAACCCGACGGACGACTGTGGCGGATCCGCGCCGTCGAAGGCGCGGAACTTGTCATGAATGGTGGCGGAAACGTCGTGGGTACGGTCCCAAAGGGCCTGCCTTCAGTGCAGCTGCCGCAATTCGATCTGGGTGTAATATTGCAGCTGATATCGGCGGCCGTAGCGATCTCACTCCTTGGCTTTATGGAGGCCATATCCATTGCCAAGGCTATGGCCACGACGACCCGCCAGCGGCTTGACGCTAACCAGGAACTGATTGGTCAGGGTATCGGTAACATCCTCGGCAGTCTGACCCAGAGCTATCCGACCTCGGGTTCCTTCTCGCGATCTGCCGTCAATATCAGTGCCGGTGCGGTTACTGGCTTCTCGTCGGTAGTCACGAGCATCGTCGTGGTCGCGACGCTGATCTGGCTCACACCCTTACTCTACCACCTTCCCCAGGCAACGCTTGCCGCGGTTATCATCATGGCGGCGGCAGGGCTCATTAATATCAGAGCTGTCCGACACGCGTGGCTCGCAAACCCTCACGACGGCATTGTCGCAATCGTGAGCTTCGTCCTTACGCTTGCGTTCGCGCCGCACCTGGACAAGGGTATCTTGATCGGAGCCGGTCTCGCGCTTGTGCTCTATCTCTACCGTACCATGGCGCCTCGCGTCGCGGTCCTTGCGCGACACCCTGATGGGACCCTGCGCGACGCGGAAAGCTTTGGGTTGCGCACCTGCGCAAACATCTCCATGATCAGGTTTGACGGCTCGCTCTACTTTGCCAACACTTCCTACTTCGAAGACAAGATTATGGAGCGCGTGTCGCTCAAACCTGAGCTCAAGTACGTCATCGTCGTAGGCGACGGTATCAACCAGGTTGACGCGACCGGCGAGCAAATGCTTTCGCAGCTCGCCGAGCGGCTGCAGGGGAGCGGCATCGAGATTCTCTTCACCGGGCTAAAGAAGCAGGTGCTCGAAGTCTTTCATCGTACCGGATTGCACGACAAGCTTGGCGAGAAGCGTTTCTACCGAACCGAGGACAGCGC
>Ga0209427_10001345_pt1 | contig 28197 bp, 26 predicted proteins | sample DeeMarSWOR136_30_FD_187465 | JGI IMG/M metagenome (GOLD analysis project Ga0209427, IMG submission 187465) | Marine sediment microbial communities from White Oak River estuary, North Carolina - WOR-1-36_30 (SPAdes) (version 2) | ecosystem: Environmental > Aquatic > Marine > Intertidal zone >...
GCTCTTTCTCCTCAGCTTTGGAATAAACATAGGAACTCTGGCTTTGTATTCGCGGTATCCGTCTCCAAACTGCTGTATCAACTCTTTCTCTTCTTCTAATGTAAACCAATATCCTACTATGACGTTTACTATTGCAATTAGCAGGCCAACGAGTGATTTAAATCCAAGAGCGAAACTCAAACAGAAAAGCATAAGTGCCAGATAATGCGGATGCCTAATGGAAGCATAAATGCCGCTTGTAATGAGCTTGACGCCAGTTTTCGAATGTAAATTCTGACCTGAGCGGTCAAATTCCCTTTTTGAGAGAGACCAAATGTAAATGCCTAGAGAGAAAATTACACCAAAAACCAGCCAGGCAACCAACCATGGGATTGGTAATAGAAGAAAGCCAAACCAAACTGTGAGGACACCTACAGGAATCACGATGAAAAAGAATACCATGAAGACTGTTAGAAGCGCAGAATAGCGTTTTCTCATATTCACCTAACTCTAATATTTCTCTTCTTCCACTGATGTATTCTATGGTTTGAAAAATGTTTCCGACGGTATTAAAAGTTGGGTTTGGGATTAAAACTTAATCCTTCCTTCCCTTCCTATTTTTCACTACTCTTCTTACTAGATAGTTCTTGCATCTTATGTCTAACAGCCTTTAGATTTTCGAGTAATCCCTTCGCCTCTGAAGGTGCAAGAAGCCTCTCAGGGATATCAACATTTACCATTTCCCCGGTTGATAAGATACTGATTTTGGCAAAGTCTCTCTTATCGATAATCTCAATGTATTCAGCCAATTCAGGTCCTGCTTCTTCGACTCTTGACATCTTGTACCTATTCTTGTTTTCCATGTTGATTCTGGACGCTATCTCAAGGGCTTCAATGAGATTGTCAAGCTCTGAGGGAAGAAAGTCCCGATTGGGAATATTCACTATGAAGTATTCTCCTTTTTCTCCTACCTTAACTTCAGCAAGTAGGGCATTAATGCATCTTACTTCAATAACCCACTGGAGTTCAGCCATACAAACCAAATAACAAGCTATTGTTATCTTCTTATATAGGTGTGTGTGGGTTTGGGTTTCGGATTAAAATTTGACCCCCAACCTTTTCCACCATTTCCTATAGCGCGCGCGAAAAGAAAAGTAGAAAGAGGTGATGCAAATATGAAGGAAACTTTGAGGTTAGAATTGCTTGCTTCAGTCCAGTTGATTGCGAGTATAATCTTAATTCTCCTCTGGTCATTCTATTGCTCAGAGTGGTGGTCCGCCATATTTGGATTTCTCGCAGTGTTTTTCTTGGTTGAAGCAATTTGGCACTATGCACTTTGCGACTACATACGATATTTCAGAAAGACCGTCTGACCATACTAACCTACAGAAAACAGTTGAAAAGGAAATGTGCCCGCTAAAATTCGGAGAAATAAAGGATTTTGACAGCTTTCTTTATAGGATTCTCCACGCTTTTCCATACGTTTCAACGCGCGTGCTTCATCGTATGGCATAATTGAAAAAAACACGAAATCACAAAACTGTAGTTTTCAGAGTCGTAGAACCACAATCATAAAAAAAAGGGGATTTACGTGGTAGTAATTTCGAGAGAAGGCTCAAATTTCCCGGGTTTTACATCCTACTCTCTGCGCTCTAGATGAGCCTTGATCATCTTTGATGAATGTTCACTTAAAAATCATGAAGATTCCAGTCAAAAGTTGTTTAAGGAATGTTGGAAATCTTGTCGTATACATAAAAGTCAAGAGACCTTTATAGAAAGACTAGCTTTGATATCAAGGCGACCAAACATGCTGACGAGTGAGGTTAGAAAATTTCTGCAAAAGCCACGAGTAGCCCGGCTAGCTACGATTGGAACAGATTGCTACCCACATATCGTTCCAATTTATTTCATGCTTGATGGCGATGACCTCATCTTTGGAAGTGACCGAGACAACCGTAAGGTTAGAAATGTGCTTTCAAACCCAAAGGGCGCAGTCGTTATTGGCGGTGAACCTAAATCGGACGAAGCAGGCTACATGATACAAGGTGATTTGAATATCGAATACGATGTAGATCACATTGTGACTCGTCGAATGCTCTATCGCTATGAGACGAAGGAGGAAGCAGAAAAAAACCTTGCTGAATGGAAAAACAGTGACATCGTTTTGATCCGTCTGAAACCAAAATCTGTCATAAGGGTCTGGTGAAGCGAAAACGTGCACTAATTGAAAAATGCATAGAAAAAAATACGGGGGGGGGTAGGCGAAATTTCACCGCAATAACGCGATGACTTCTATTCGACAGCGCGTTGATTATCGCCATTTTATTCTTGGTAGTCCACGTCTCCTTAGCTCAGCGTTTATCTCACCAATATGTTGACGGCAGTGTACTAGCAGGTAGATGGCACGTCCCAATATTGTGTTTCCAGTCCATGGAAACGCTTTCTCAGGAGATAAAAGATCCGAATTATCCAATCTTTCTAGCCAACTGTCAACTTTTTCTATTATCTCTTCAAGATATTTTTTCGTCTGTTCCTTAGTTGGCAGCTGCTCGGGCAAGACTTTTTCCCAGTCTATATTGAAGCGGTATCCCCAAACAAATCCTTTGGGAGTTGAGTTTGAGTAGAAATCAGCGCACTCAAGTACATGGTATACTAGTCGAGAAGGAATCAAGTATTCTATATCTCCAGTTCGCCAATGTTCTTCAGGTATATTCGAGACAGCATCTTGATACATGCTCCAATTCCTTTTGAAGGCATCAATTACCGACTTCTTAATAGTCATGGCTTCACCTTCTGCTTATACAGCATATACGTGTTGCATATCTATTCTTTGCATAACATAAACAGTGTCTATCCTTCAAACACTAATCTTACCTGTTCATTATAATGTCTTTGATCTTGTCTACACTGGCTGACGCTCAGCGAATGTAAATTCGGTTTCCGAAAAGATAAGCAGTATGCATACATATGAGATGAGAATCATTTATTCAAAACCGCCTATTGGGGGACGATCTACTATGAAAAAGTCTGCAAGAGTTGTTTTCGTTGAGAATGCGGATGAGGACTGGTTTCTCAATTTTTTGAGTGAAGATAAAGTTTTGCACGTTTTTACTATCTCTGACTTGAAGTATTTGAGAGAAAAAACAAGGGTTTGGGTCGCACTTGAGAGTAATAGTGTATGTGGTTATCTATTCGAATTTGACAAGAGAATAATTCACACACATGGAACAACCGACAGCATAGTCAGTCTCTTAAGCCTAATTGACTTAGACGAACCCACATTCATCATAGAACCGCATCACAAACCAGTCATTACACACCTTTTCGAACCCACTGAACCCACGGATTCTTCAAGCAAAACCAAAATCACCACCTACTATGTTATGAAGCTGGATGCCTACACTTTCAAGCCGCCAATTAAACATCATGTCAAAAAGCTAACAACTGAATATCTCCCCGAAGTTTTAGAACAGTTGGGAGAAAAAAGGAAAGAAAGGATTGAGAATGTCATTCACAGAGGCGGAATAGTTTACGGAGCCTATGAAAAAGGCTTATTGGCTGCTATGGCTACAGTCTCAGAATTCGCAGACAACATAGCACTAATCAGAGGAGTCTACACTATCCCATCAATGAGAAACAAAGGACTAGCAACCTCAGCATCCTCTGCCTTGGTGGAAGAGTTGACAAGCCTCGGCAAAGAACCAATACTCTGGGTAGCAAAAGACAACCTTCCAGCAAGAAAAGTCTACAGAAAAATAGGCTTCAAAAAAACGGAACACACCTTACTAGGCTTCAAAGCAAAGAGAACCTGAACACCATAAAGCATACGCAACAACCACACTTTTCACCTTAACATTTTCACTTCATCTATTTCGCCTGCTAGAAAGGTTCTCTCTCAACTTTGATTGACTATTTAACCATTCTTGGATGAACTAGTTGTCGACAATGAGGACAGTGCACTAATCCTTTGTCTTCACTTGTTCTCCATTTCTTCTTGCAGAAGGGACATTGAAGCCATAAAGTTTTTCCAGGAAGATAAAACCATCGTCGACTTAAGATCCATATCAAAACTCCTGAAACAATCATTACATCTCCCAATATCATGAGGTATATCAGTCTGAATTCTATATTCGGAATGAAATCCAGCTTTTGGTCCCAGAGAAGATTCAAGAATGTTGAAAAAGGATTGTCGGCCACAGAAATCTGCGGCCATATTTTCCACAATGTCGTCAAAATAGCAAATATCCCAATCAAACAGAGTAATAAGCTTAGAGCATACGCAGACTTCTGCTTTCTAAGAGTATACGTCATTCTAGATTCTCACCTTTGAATTCGCTCTTACATTTAATTAGATTTATGAAGCATAAGTAAACATGTTACACCGAACCCACGTACTAGCTTGATAGACGGTTTCAAAAATTGTTTTCCAAACGATTGCCCGTGCAAGGTTGCCGATGTCTAAGTTCTAGTTGAAAAGTCAAAACAGTGATGCAGAAAATTAGTGTGTGTTGGCCAGATTCGAAGACCTCAGTATGTCTAGTTTTCATATAAGAAAAAAGGGTTTTTTGAGTTCGAGTTGTATACTAGTCGATTCTTCTGATTTCAAAAATCACTGGTCGGAATCCGTCAGTGCAACAAGAGACTGATGTCCCCTTCTCATTCATCCATGGAAAATTTCCGCCAGACGTCAAAGTGGTTATTACTTTATAGAGATCATTCCAAGCCCAATGACAGAATCCTTCCGGCATTCTCCCATCTTCGCCGACGACAAATTCTTGACCTACCTCAAATACAGTACAAGCGTCGACAGATTGTCCCAAAGGGGGTTTATCACCAAACAATTCCTTAGTGCTCGTCTTCTTCAGTACCTTTATCTTCAGTTTATTTCTCTCTGTCATGAAATCACCAACTTTCACTCACTTCTGTATACTGCCATTCTACTATTCCAAATACTTTTCCCTGATCCGACACTGTTAAGTCTGATGTGATAAGCTCTAACTTGGGTTAAAAGTGAAGTGGAAAATTATCTTTTGAAGCTGTGAAATAGAAAAAGCACACGCCCTAATACTATCATCAGTTTGCGGTTTCCTATCATAACACCCGGAAATGCTCAAAACACGCGAGTCTTCATCATCTGAACACAAATGAGCTTCCTTATCACAACTAGCCCAAACTCGAAGTCTACTTATGCTTGTTCAGATTTGAATATCAGTTACGCGTACCACAGCTTTTGGATAAAAGCTTTTCTCTCCCAGAAAGCCTTCGAATGCGTACGCAAACAATAAGTTTGCAGAACCCTAATCCATCACATCAGATTTGACAGTATCATACTTAACCCAAAATCTTAAGCATTTCATACTCGTATATCACTATGGGGTAAAGCTTAAGTTGTTTCAAGGTGTGCGAAGTATAAAATCTAGATTGTTTACTTTCCTATTTGTCTTCTTGCTTGCTATATCTTTTGTAGGTCATCGGATATCTACTGTTAGTTGTGTCGAGGTTCATGACGTAGCTATCACAGGTTTTGCAGTCTTCCCGGGCTCAGACGTATTTGTTCCTCCGAACATGCCTATTAATGCCAATGTTACTGTTGAAAACCAAGGTACAACCGATGAAAGTTGCAATGTGACTCTGTACTTCGGAAATGTAACCATTGAAACCATAACTGTCACAAACTTGCAGGCGGAATCAGAAACAAACGTAACCTTTGAATGGATCACTTTTCCAATTAGACCATTTATATTTCCGCCACCGTGGGAGAATCCAATGGAAGTGATGCATGTAAACGTCACCATGAAGGGTGTAGTTGAAGTTGTTCCTGGCGAAGTCGACACAGCAGACAACGTTTACATCGACGGAGTAATTCATGCTTTATGGCTGCTTCCAGACATAGATGGTGATGGAATAATCAACATGAGAGACATAGGCTTTGTTGCTAGGGCTTATGCCTCTTACCCTGGACATATTAGATGGAAGAGATATGCTGATTTCAACTCAGACGAAATAATCGACATGAAAGACATAGGAATCTCAGCCCGAACGTTTGGTTCATATTACGGTTGAGAACCGTGTTTTTCAATTCGCCATCATCCCTTGCTTAATCGTCTCTGAGTTATTGGTTTTTGAATTCTCTTTCGATTTCTTGAAATCAGAGTCACTTATTCTGACACTGATTGGAAAAGTGTTCCTATGCCGCTTCTTTGGGTACTGCTTTCAGAACAGACCTGATACCTCTTCTTCTTAAGCTACGTAAGCAGGATAAACGCGCATACAAAGTGAAGCGTGAGGGGCTGGAACATGTGTGTTTAGGTAAAGCTTATTTTGTTTTGGAGTAGATTGAAGTGTTATGTGATATAATATGAAGTTTTCATTCATAAATCCCAGTCAGGCGCATGGAGGTTTGGATATGTGTACAAAAGCTTGGCCTCCATTGGGTATGTTGTATTGTGCAGAGGTTTTGGTGAAGGAGGGATTTGATGTATCCTTGCTTGGTCAAGCTGTGAGAGGTTTCTCTTTTAAGCAGACTTTGGATTGGGTTAAGAAGGAAGATCCTGATATTCTAGGGTTTTCGGTTTTGCATAGTGCTGCAAAAGAGGCGCCTAACATAGCCGAGCGTGTGAAGATGGAGAATCCTAACGTCACGATTGTCATGGGAAATTACCATGCAACCTTCAACGCTGAGAGGATTCTCAGAAAGTATCCTTTCGTTGACGTGATCGTTCGGGGAGAGGGAGAATACACATCTCTTGAGCTTACAAAATGCTTGGAAAAAAAGGGTGATCTGCGGAAAGTCAAAGGCATAACCTTCAGAAGGAATGGGAAGATTGTGTCTACTCCTGATAGACCCTTGATAAAGAATATTGATGAACTTCCTTTTCCTGACCGTGATTTGATGGAGGCTGAATATACGTCGACGATTTTTGGAGTGAAAGTTGCCACTAAAAGGTTTACGACGGTTCTTTCATCGCGTGGATGTCCTTTCCAATGTACTTTTTGTGGATGCCGTAAATTCGCTAGAGGAGTTTGGAGGCCGAGATCTGTTGGGAACATCATGGAAGAACTGGAGTTTCTGCGAAGTGAAGGCTATGAAGAATTTCTCTTTGTAGATGACAACTTCACTTTGAACAGGAAGAGAGTGGTTCAGCTTTGTCGAAAAATGAGAAAGGAAGGGATGAACGTCAGATGGATTTGTGACTCACGAGTAGATACTCCTGGATACGATATGTTCCGGGAGATGGTGAAGGCTGGCTGCAACACATTATATTTCGGCATAGAAAGTGCCAACCAAAGGATCTTAGATTACTATAAGAAGGGCATAACCCCAGATCAAACTGTCAATGCTGTTCGCAAAGCTAGGAAAGCAGGAATAGATGTAATTGTAGGCTCATTCATTCTAGGCGCCCCTGACGAAACTAGGAAAGAGGTTGAAAACACCTTACAATTTGTACAGAAGCTTGGAATCGATGTACCTTCACTGAACATTCTTGGAGCCTTCTCTGGAACAGACATCTGGGCTGACCTCGTAGCAAGAGGATTAATCGACGAAGACAAATCATGGGAAACAAGCATCTATGTCCCAAAAATCTCACCTTACACTGTTCCTTTCGAAGAACTACGTACTATGATCTTCAAGTATTTCCGAGGATTCTACATCAACCCTGAACAATTGCTGAAACAGATGCTGAGAACATTAAAAAGCTCCTATAGACTTGCCGTAATCCTCATCAACCTTCCCCGATACAACAAAGTCATTGAAAGTGTACGAAGCGGCGTCAGATTCGACTAGCCCAGCAAAATCAGTTGTCAGGCTTTCAGAACAGAAAAATATCTCTTATGGAACGAGAGCTTTCATGAAGTATCCTGTGAAGAACTTTCTGAAATGCTGCTTTAATGCTTTCATTCTGAAGAAGCCGACTCCACTATTGCTAAGTTACGAGATTACCCAAAGATGTAATGCAAGATGCAGTTTCTGCGGCTATTGGAGACTGAAAAAACCGTCACTAGGCTTACCTCTTCCAAAAATAAAGAAGATATTTGAAAACGCATACGACTTGGGTTGCGTTCTAGTAGCAATAACTGGCGGAGAACCACTCTTAAGAAAGGATATACCACAAGTCTTTGAATACGCTGAGAAAACAGGATTATCAACCATCCTGTTGACAAATGGATATTTACTTCCTAACCGCATTCAAGAACTCCACCCATTCCTTGACGCAATCAATGTGAGCTTAGATTTCCCAGATTCCCGTCACGACAAGATTCGAGGACTAAACGGCTTACTAAAACGAGCAGTCACCGGAATAAAGCTGGCACGGAGATATAGGGTCACTGTCAACATAAATTGTGTAATGACCGCCCAGCACAGCTTAGAAGACATAAGACGACTGCTGTTCATAGCAAAACAGCTTGACACCACATTTTCGGTTGAACCAGTCTTCAGAACACCAAATCCTAACGGATCAATCCTTGGAAAAATGGAGAAGGAAGAGGCTGACGTATTAGAGATCAACGATTGGAACTTCATAAAACATGCTGCTGAAATGCTTCTTTATTACAAGAAGCATGGATTCGCAAAGACAATACTGAATACTGATGTTTATCTCAAGTTAATCCGAGACAGAGGTGAATTCGTTTGCTTTCCTTTTTCATGGCAGCTAGGAGTCGCATATAACGGAGAAGTATCTTCGATGTGTGTAACTGGTTTACCTAAAGGATACTTGGGCAACGCGGTGAACCAAGACCTGAGAGACATATGGTTTTCCAAACGTGCAAGAAAGCTGAGAGAAAAATACAAACGTTGCAAATCAGCTAAAACATATGGCTGCTACCTTTTCTGTATTGCAGAGCCTTCCCTACCATTAGATCATCCCGCAGTCTCTCTTGAATACATAAAAAGAGTCTTACCATAAAGAGAGAATAACAAAACGTACATGTATGTTGCTTCATGTTTCCTTTGCAGAAGAAATCTCAGATTTTTACATATTAAACAAGATAAAGAAGCTTCATGTATGCCGAAAAAAAGTGTGGTCAAACGGATTGCCATGAGAGAAGGGTGGCTTATAAGATGGAAATGAAATTGGAATAGAGCATGAGGCGTATATCGGTGCGTACTGGCTAAACAATATTACTGTGCGCTGATGACTTGTAATTCTATGTGGTGTTGTTAGCATGAATTTCTGTGTAGTTGGAAGCTAAACCTTATATGAGCAGGTATAGACGGTTCTCGGAAGTGCAGAGTGTATGGGACTAGTGAATGCGTTTAGGCGGTTCAAGGAATTTCTTTGGCGGGAGTTCTCGTTTATTACAGGTAACTATAGAATTCTCGTCATGAGCTGGATGATAATGGATATTGCAATGGAAATGCCTCAATCTAACTTTCAATATTATGTTGAAGCTTTAGAGGGGCCTCCCGTAGCTTTGGGACTCATAGGTTTTGCCAATTTCGTTGCCATGGCAGCTGTGGCTTTTCCAGGCGGCTTCCTTGCAGACAAGTATGGAAGACGCTGGTTGATTAGCACCATGACTTTTGCTATGGCCTTGTCGTTCCTATTCTTTGCGTTTGCTCCAACGTGGCACTTCGTATTGTTAGGATCAATTGTTAGCAGTCTTTGCCTAATCTATCAGCCAGCGTTGTTTGCAATGGTTCAAGATTCACTGCCGCCAGAGCGAAGAGGCATGGGTTCTTCAATCATCCAGCTTATCCACGGTACCTTTAACACTCCAGGACCTATAATCGCTATCTTCCTTTTCGTATGGTTTGGAAAGGTTATGGGTCAGAGGATTATCTACTTGCTTATCACTGTGCTTTTTCTTGTTGCAGCAGTGCTGCGGCTTAGGTTAAAGGAGACGATAACTAATAAGGAGTCAATTCGCTTCAGTTATCTTATTTCTTCATATCCGCAGGCCATCAAGGAAAGTGTTGGTGTTTGGCAGACTGTACCTAGAACAGTGTTCTGGCTTTTCTCAGTAAGGACACTAGTCATGTTGGGGATGTCCCTTACGGGTGTAATCAACGCGCTTTATGCAAGAGATGTACTTGGGATACCTGAAGAGCAGTGGTATTTTGTCTTCATCCCACTTTTACTGACGATGGTTGTAGCTTCTCTCCCAATCGGCAAGCTAGTTGATAATGTCGGCAGGAAGATTTCAATAATTCTCGGCTTATGCGTATTCGCCGCTGGTACAGTAGTATTCACCATCGGCAACTACACAATGATCATGGTTTCCATGTCCTTATTTGGTCTTGCTCAAATGTTAGTGATGTCAGGAGCGATGGCACTTTCAACAGATCTTATACAACCAGCAAACAGAGGCAAAGTAGTTGGATTCAACAACTTTTTCGGCTACATTATAATGGGCTTTGGCATGCTTCTAGGTGGCTACCTCTACGAAAACTTCACTCCTCAATCTCCCTTCATCATAAGCCTTGCAGCAACACTAGTAGCCTTTCTCATAGTCTTATTTCTCATACATGAACCCAAAAAACGAGTAGGCACAATCACATCAAAATAGAACTGGACGATATAGAAAGATTCGACATTCTTGAACGTTTTTTCGAGAAGAAACGTCATATACAAAAAACATTGGAAGAGGAAGACAAATATATCAAAACTGATGAACGCGCATACTGCACTAAAACAATGTCATTCTAAAATACTATGTCACTTCAGACAATATATCTCACTGTTGGATCGGTATCTCGTCTACATACCTTCACGCTTTTTACTTTCAGTTCTTTGATAATGGGGGAAGGGTTAAGCCACATCTCTACTTGAAATTGCCTGGCAACCCTCCTTTTATCATAAAGTAAGGGAACAGACTCGACAAACAGCCATTTGAAGGACTCAGCCAACTCCTTTCTCTCCAAGACTAAGAAGCGTTTCCTTTTCTTATAACCATGTATGTAAAAAGATGATAGAAGAAAACTCTAGAATTCAAAGCCAAAACCAATGTTTTACAGTTGGGTGTGAAAAAGACTTAAAACATCTTATGCTAAATTCTTTAGCCATTAAGGTGAACTGTATGGTTATTGGTAGAGAAGAGATGCAGGAGATAGTTAGAGGATACAAGGAACCTGTTGGACTGAATTTGGGTTCTCACTCTGCTCTGGATGCTTGGGGAGGACAACGCAACTACAATCTGAGAAGCTTGATCTATACAACACCTAGTAGAGCGCGAATCTACCTCCAAAATCCTATGGTTGGCAAACCAGATGAACCTATAGACGATTTGCCAGGTCTTGCGAGAAAGAACCTGCGTGTCATAAACGATTTGAGAGACATAAAGAAAAACGGCGACTGGAAAAGCGTAATACTCATTCTTGACAGGTATTCAGAGATAGTAAAATACGTTGATGAACTGATTGATTTGGAATGCTTGCAGATTCCCAATAGGGCTTTCTCAGTTTATGTTGGTGGAGACGAGTACTGCAGTGTAATTGAGAACAAATTTGCAGTTCCAATTGTTGGCTCCAGAACTCTCTTGAAGATAGAAAACAGAGGCGAAATCGAAGAAGACTACTACTGGTTTGCAGAGCAAGCTGGCATCCCATACCCCAAATCTTATCAATACGAAGTCTATGAAGGCGGAATAAGATTTAATGAACCAATTGATGAACCTATGCTTCTAAAGGCTGAGCACGCGCATAGAACGTTTGAAAGAGAATTCATCTTCGCCGCAAATTCACAGCATTTAGAGGAGAAAGTTGCACAAGAAGTTGAGGCGCAAACTCTAAATAGAGAAGGCTTAGAAAATGGACGCGTTGAACAAATCGTGTTGGGACCTCACGCTAACTTCAACTTCTTCTTTTCACCTCTAGACGCAAAAAGCGAATGGGGAGACCTAGACGACTGGTTTGCAAAACTCTACAACGTAAATATGGAAGAGGCAAGAATCTGCTTAGCCAACCAATTCCTATCCATAGATGAGCGGAGAGAAACCATACTTGACGGTTTGAAAAGGCTTCCGACAGACGTCCAGCAAAGACTGAAGAAAATCCCCTCCTTTGAGGTTACCGCCCATGCAATTTTAAGCCTCAGAGAATCCCTCTTAAAAGACGTTCACCGGTACGCTGACCGTTTCCTACTTTCCTGCAGAGAACACGCTTATCCAGGAATAGTTGGAGCATGGTGTCTGCAAACACTAGTCACGTGGGACCGCATCTCCAAATATGAACTCAAACCTACTGTAAAACTGGACTTCACAAGCGGGGGAAAAGCAAAGACTGCAGCAGACTATGGAGTGTATGATGTGCCTGAAGAGGGAGACCCATACATGCATATTCCAGTGACTCAAGACATCGCGTTGAGACATGGCGGAGGAACAAACGTACATATGGGAATAGGCTCACAATACGCAAACGCAAAATATAAGAAGCCAATGAGTATGGGCGACCGCATAGCCCTAGAAATCAAGAGAGCATGGAAAACAAACCAACTACACGAAATAGTCACTTAATCCATATCTGCATAATCCCTATATTCTTTAACAACCTCTGCGAGACCGGGAGCATCGAAAAGTTTACGGTTTGTTAATTCGTTTGCGGCAGACATATACATCTCCCCAATTATCGTTTTTAAGGCTGGGTCAAGCTTTGGAGGATTAGATCTGCAAAGTTTTCTCCAGTCTTCAACTCCTTCAGTTTCAGCTCTCCTCTTAGCCTCTTCAACATCTGTACACCACTCTGTTCTTCGATAGAATTGTCTAGCTACTTCTTTGCTTATCTGCAATCCATTATAGGTGAATCTGCATTCGTCAAGCGTTCCAACAACATCAACAACTATGAGGCTTCTTTCAGGGTCAAAAGCCAACTCTATCTTTCCATCCTCATTCCTGAAACCAGCCCTTGAAGCAATATGTGTTATCGTGTCATCCACTTCCAAAAGTAAACTCTTAACATCTTCTACCTCACTGTCAGTTAAACCCGCAATTCTCTGCGCTTCTCTCCATGTAACATATCTATCTTTCTCCTCAAGCTTCGTACTCACGTCAAAAATCGGCTTTACTAGTTGCTCCCCAGCTTCAGGATAATGATTTAAACCGAACTCTTCAATAGTGACTAAGCCGCGTTCAAGTCTCTTAAAGATTGATGAACCTTCAGGCAGCCCATTCCTGTAGATAATTTCGAGCGGAATCAAACAGTTTCTGAGGTTTGAGGTGAACATGCTATAATCATATTTAAGTCTTCCATTTTGCACGGAAGCTTCCGGTTTGAACATATTAACTAAGTCAAACTCCATTATATTTGTCGGCTGCTCTAACTCTTCAGAAGTGAGGAGTCCTCCATCTTGAGCAACCAAACCCCTACAATGAGTATTTATCCGTGCTTTCCCTTCAAGCCTCTCAAAACAGTGGGCGCCCATAAGGCATAAAGCTGTCCCCTTACCTTCAATATGATCTGGCATCGCGCCCCAATCAAAGACTGAGTAGCGATCTGAAAAATGGAACCTCCCCACACCCATACAGTCTTTCGTCGGTTTCTTAACAACTTCTAAGTCTTTCACACTACCCATGGCTCAGCACTACTTCAACTTCTTAACAGACTCATCAGCCTTTCCAATCTCTCTCTTCTTAGATAATTGATAATCCTTAACACGTTTCGCTGCTTCTTGGTCATTCAATGCAAAAATCTTTGCAGCAGCTATAGCTGCTCCTTCAGGTTCAATAGTCACAAGCAAACCTATTCCACTTGGAACCCGGAGAGAAGAATATATGTCTACTCCACCAAATTTTTCAGAGTACGGCGGACAAGCAATCACAGGTTTTGAAGTATTTGCATCAACAAAAGCACTCAGAGCGTTGGATCTTCCAGCCACCGTAATATAGACTACATTCTCCTTTTCGTACTCCTTCAAAATATCTACAACTTTGTTCGGAGTCTTGTGAGCAGAGGCTACACGAAACTCATAATCTACCTCTAGAAACTTGAGATGCTTAGATATTTCACGGCAAAACTTAAAATCCCTTTCAGAACCCATCAATATGGCAACCTTGTCTCCCATACTCCTAGAACATCCTCCATTGGATGTTGTCTAGAAAGCTGTACCACGCTATTAAATCTTTCAAAGAATATCGCATGGTGAGAACGGTAACGCGTTGATATAAACATTTATGAATAGGCTGTAGCAATGTTGAAGTTCTAATTTGCGTTAGAGATGGGAGACGCTGATGATCGAATGGTTTGGCTTTTTTCTAGCAATAGTCGTGTTGATGATTATATCTAGAAAGAATCTTGCCATCGGAATGTTGACTGGAGCCTTGATTCTAGGAGTTTTCACGATGTCTTTAGATCAAGTAGCCATAGAGTTTCGTGAAGCATTCACTGATCTGTCTACGGTCCTATTGGCCTTAGCCGTAGGATTAATCCCAATTATAGGTGGGACGTTGAAAGTTTCAGGGCAGATGGATAATTTGGTCAACAACATAAGAGTGGGTAAGAAAGCATTTCTTGCGGTGTCTCCTGCTTTAATTGGAATGCTTCCTATGCCCGGGGGAGCTCTTCTTTCATGTCCTCTTGTGGAAAAGGGAGGAGAAGGTGTATCAGACGCCAAGAAAGCAGCGTTGAATGTTTGGTTCCGTCATATTCTATATTTGGTTTATCCTTTAGCTCCTTCGTTGATAGTTTCTGCCAACGCTGCCAAACTTGACATTTACCAAGTCATTCCCTATCTTATTCTTCCTCTCCTTTTCTCTTTGTTTATAGGATACTTCTTCTTTCTCAGGGATGCCCCTGGAAAGATCGATTACGAAGACAAGTTTTCATTAAAGAGGCTTGTTCCACCCTTGACTGTAATACTGATGGCTCCACTTCTAGATTTTTTGCTTAAATCTTTCGTCTCTCCAGATGAACTTGCTACATTGATAGGAGTAGCTGCAAGTTTGGTTCTTGCGATCATTATTGGGAGAGCACAGATAAACAATTTATATGGAGTCGCAAAAGATTCAAAGCCATGGAATTTTGCGTTGATGATAGTGGGCATTGCAGCCTTTCTTAACGTATTTAATGCTTCAAATATTCCAGAGCTGATAGCTGGTTTTGAAATCACTGCGGAAATGCTTTGCGTAGTCATTGGGTTTCTTCTAGGCTTCGGTACAGGAAGGATTGTGACTCCTGCAGGAATAGTCATCCCAATATTCCTCACAAAGTTTGGTCCAATCTCACCCGTCATCTTCGCTATTACATATTTCAGTATATTTCTTGGTTATGCTCTCTCTCCTGTTCATCCCTGCGTGTCTCTCTCAGTTGAGTTCTTCAAGATAGACATGAAAACCTTTCTTAGAGTGATCGCTCCGCCAGCCTTGATCGCGTTCATAGTCAGTTTTCTTCTGATGATTATTGTAAAAATTTAATGTTTGAAAGAACGTGTGCCTTTTGTTGCGTGCCTCCTTAGTCTGCTTGACTTTTTTCCAGCACGCGTTTGATCAATGGAATAGTAGTATACCTTCCAATTCTCTATGTATACGTCAGAATTTGGAAATGAATCTAGACTTCAATTTTAGAATATTGATTCTGTTTTCTGAAGTTAAATATTAAACAATCAGCATTACAAGAAGTCGTGGGAAACTTGAAAGCTCATAGTGAATATAATCGCAATGAAATTCTATCTAAAGCAGCCCAAATAGATACCAGGAAGTCATATGGAAACATAGAGATTAGAAGTATCAACTCGTTGGAAAGTATTTCTCGAGAAGAGAGGAAAAAAGGAGCAAGAAAACCCCTATATTTGGCTCGATATGAATAACTCTACAGCAGATACAAAACTGAAAAGACTGCTGGATTTTTGTTTCAAACTTGATTCTTTTTAGCTTTCCCAGTCTAACAGTCGTTTTTCTCCTTCAATTTTTTGGATGTCAGTTATGTCCTGAGTTACTTCCATAGTTCCTAAATATTCTCCTTTTTTGTTTCTTACTGCGAAGTATCTGATGTGGACCAGACGGTTATTTATGCTAATCCAGAACTCAGCCACATCTTTCTTACCTGTTTTGAACGCTTCAACAATATTATTTACTATCTGCACGCTTTTCTTTGGATGGCATAATTGCACTTTTCTTCCAATAACTGCTTTTGTCCGGACGAAAATTCTTTTCTCAGCCTTATTGAAGTATTTTACACGATCATCTTTGTCAACAAATGATATGTCAACTGGAAGCGAATCTAAAAGCGCTTCAACTTCTTCTTCTGAAAGGGAACCCGTTCTAAACTGCAACATCTTTCCAGCCTCTACTTTCTCTTCAAGTTTTTTCTTTTTAACCTCTTCGGTTTGCCTTGATCCAGTCGCAGGTTGAGGTGTGAAGCAGCAGTATCCAATTTCATAGCGCGCGTTACGCTTCAGCATGTAACTGCGTAATCAAGTTTTTCAACATCTTCTTTTTGTGAGCCAATTCTTTCATTCCTTACGAGCTATTTGTATTACAATTGTAATAACATTTATTTATGCGTTTCCACAAGTCACAAGTGAAGTGCATAATAATGTTGCTTCCTTGCGAAGTTGCAGTAAAATCTGTTCTACCTGTAATTCGAGCCATGATAGCCAAAGAACTTATGATGAAACATAAGTTGAAACAAGTGGAAATAGCCAAACTCCTCGGTATCAGTCAGCCGGCTATAAGCTTATATTTCAGAAAGAAACGTGGAAAAGCAATAGACTTAGAGAATGAAAGCGAAATTACAGACTTGATAGAGCATCTAGCAAACTTTTTAACCAAAGAAAATTCATCACCTGAAAACTTTATTCCCATGTTTTGCGAAATCTGTAAAACAATTAGAGCAAGAGGTGCAATGTGCAAACTGCATAAAGCATTTGATCCATCAATAAATATTGAAAAATGTGGAATCTGTCAATAAAGGCGGTTGGATGGTCTAGTATATGGAAGAACAAAAAGTTATTCTACAAATCGTTGGAATGCACTGTCCCGCATGTGCACAGCGGATTGAAAAGAATCTATCAAACCTCGACGGAGTCATAGATGCCAACGTGAATTTTGCATCAAAAGAAGCCATTATACGTCTTGATTTAAAAAAGACCAACCTTGCGAAGATTCAGGAGATTATCAGGAAAACTGGATACAAAGCTGTAGAACAGATGGAAGGCATAACTGCTGAACAACGTAAGGGAGTAATGAAGAAGAAATTACTGCTTTTCTTTTTTGGATTTGCCTTAACAGTTCCAATTGTCATCATTACATATTTTTCAAGTTTCCCCGAAAAGAATCTGTTATTGTTGGTCTTGACAACTCCTGTCCAGTTTGTCGTAGGTTGGCATTTCTACAAAGGTGCATATAATTCGCTTAAAAACAGGTTTGCAGACATGAATGTGCTTGTCGCCTTAAGCGCTTCAGCCGCTTATTTCTATTCATTGTTCTCAACAGTCTTTGTTAACGCTATGATCTTTTATGAAGCTTCAGCGGTCGTAATTACCACTATAACTCTTGGTATGCTACTGGAAGAGATGGCTGTTGAAAAGACTGGAGATACGATTAAGAAACTCATGAAGCTTCAACCCAAAACCGCCATAATAGTAAGGGATGGAGATGAGCAAGAAGTTTTAGTTGAAGAAGTTGATGTCGGCGACATCGTGATTGTTAAGCCTGGAGAAAAAATTCCTGTTGACGGCGTTGTAGTCAATGGACACTCGTTCATAGATGAATCAATGATAACTGGTGAATCTGTTCCAGTTGAGAAGAGTGTTGGAAGTACCGTTTTCGGCGGGACAGTTAATAACGCGGGCACTTTGAAGTTTAGGGCAGTGAAGATTGGAAAGGAGACAACCTTGGCGCAGATTGTAAAATTAACCCGTGAAGTGCAGATAAGTAAGGCTCCGATCCAGAGGCTCGCAGACAAAGTTACGAACTTTTTTGTACCTATAGTCATCGTAATCGCTGTTGGAACATTTACAGTTTGGTTTTCTCTCTTTCAAAATGGAGTATTGGCTTTAACTACTCTTGTTTCTGTTTTGGTAATTGCCTGTCCATGTGCTTTAGGCATCGCAACACCTGCTGCAATTATGATAGGCGTCGGTAAGGGAGCAGAAAACGGAATTCTGATCAAAAACAGTGCAATACTGGAGGTTGTTAAAGAACTTGACACAGTTGTCTTTGACAAAACAGGCACATTGACTAAAGGTAAGCTGGAAGTCACAGACATTGTTGCAGAAGATCCGCATTACATTCTTGGAATTGCTGCTGTCGCCGAGAAACGATCTGAACATCCAGTTGGCAAAGCAATCATCAAGAAGGCGGAAAGCGAAGGAGTCAAAATCTTTGAACCAGATTCTTTTGAAGCCTTACCTGGACTCGGTGTAACGGTCAAGTTCGAACAGAAGAAGATTTTGCTTGGCAACCGGACACTAATGAAAAACCTTAAAGTGACAATAGAAAAGTTAGAAGGGAACATTGAAAGGTTGGAAAAAGAAGGTAAGACTGTATTAATTGTGGCTGTCGATGGAGAGGCGGCTGGTCTGTTAGCTGTCTCTGATACCATCAAGGAACATTCTAGAGCTGCTGTGAAGACGCTTCATGAAAGAGGATTGAAAGTTGTTATGCTTACAGGTGACACAAAAAGAACGGCAGAAGCCATCGCAGAACAACTTGATATCCGTGAAGTTTTAGCCGAAGTTCTTCCAGCTGAAAAAGTCAAAGAATTAACAAAACTTCAAAATGAAGGAAGATTTGTTGCCATGGTAGGCGATGGAATAAACGATGCACCAGCCATTACACAATCAAATGTAGGAATCGCCCTCGGCGGCGGAACAGACATCGCCATGGAAGCAGGAGATATTGTTCTAGTCAAGGATGATCCGCGAGACGTGGCAGTCAGCATTGAATTGAGTAAGAAGACATTACATAAGATAAAGCAAAATCTGTTTTGGGCATTCTTCTATAATCTGTTGACAATTCCCTTAGCCGCAGGCATTCTCTACCCATCTCTAGGCATCTTGATCAGACCTGAAATCGCAGCAGTAGCAATGATACTTAGCGACATCACAGTTGTCGGAAACTCTATGTTACTTAAAAGGTGGAAGCCCTAGCTCAAATCAAATATATTATTCCTTCTATGGAAATTATCGTTTCATACGCGATCAAATCTTGCATATGATAGGAACGGAAAACTGGAATAGTCACTGGCACTGTTCATAGTCGTCAGACTTAAATCTTTAATTATCATAATTAAACTTGGGATCTTAATTGGCAAAACCCATTGAAGTTTTTGTTAGAAGCCAAAAAAAGTTAACTGGAGAAAATATTCTTGTTCAAGTTGATCCTGGACACCCTTGCACTATGGAACATGGTTACGGCACTGCACATACAATTACTTGCAAGACGGAACATGTCTTACCAGATGAAGATAGACGTGTTTTGGATATTGCGATGGTCGTTGCTGAAGAAGAAAGACTGAAGATAAAAGTGCATGACTTGTCCAAGTTCGGTGGAAAACTGAAGGCTAATTTCAAAGGGGTCCAGAAAACTCCAACAATAATATTGGGTGACAAAAGAATTGATGGATCAATCACGAAAGAGAGCATACTGACTCTATTTAGGTAGCACAAAAACCAAAAAATAATACGTGTTATATCTGGTATGATCCAGCATTTGATGCAACAACAAAAATGGTGCTACATCAATATGCATATCCGAAGATTGTGCGAGTGTTAATCTCCTCGGATGGCAACTCTCCTGATTAAGGTTGGTACTGTGAAGGGTAAACCTAATTCTGCAAATCTATGTTTCATCAAAAGAGGTTTCCCAAGTAGTTCCCTTATTCCTTCGACGTGGGCTGCTCCTACAAGTGCAAGGATTTTAGATTGCTTTTCTTCTCTTGCGTTTTTTGATGCTATCCAAGCGATTCTCGCAGACATCAAGGCATTACGTTCATCAATTAGAACTTGCCATACAGATGGGAAAATCTTTCTAAGAGTTGCCATCTCTTTTTCGGAGTTTTTGATTACTCTCTCTTTGTAGCCTTTTTCCCAGAGCCAGATAGGATCTTCAACTAAGTAACGATATGAGGGTGGGAGATACATTTTGTAGAGTAGCGTTCTGTTTCTAATCCTTTGGTTTATCTCTTGTATTGTCATATCAATAAGCCATATATTGGCATTTACGTTTCCAAGTGCTTCAGCTGCTCCAGTGAATTCGCAAAGACCCAAACATGATCCACGTTTTGAACAATTTAAGCAAGCAGTGTTGAGCCGTTCAAAACGTTTCTGATCTAGTTCAATGGCAATATCTTCAGGCTTCAAAGATTTGATTGACTTGTAAGCGTCGTTAATGCTTCGCCTTGTGAAGTGAGCTGTACCAATGATGTCAACATAATTGTTATAGTCAATGTCATAGAGCTTCAACATGTTGTCCACTTGAGTTAGTCAATTTTTATTTCCCGTGTACCTTTTCTTTGAGACTTCTCTTTCTTCGGGATCGTTACTTCTAGTAAACCATTTTTGTATTTTGATGAAGTTTTTTCAATGTTGATGTTCTCTATGGGAACAGATACTGTCTTGTAAAATTTCTTTGTTTTGATCTCAACCTTGTCTTCTGTGACGTTTAGTTGTATGTCCTCTTTTTCTTCGCCTGGTAATTCAACGTATATCTTTACTGTCTTGTCGTCTTCAAAGACGTCTGCTAATGGTTCGCGGATTTCCTCCATGGCTGTCTTTGGGAGTTCAAAAGGCCTTTTAGGCATTGGTCGTCTTTCCCAAGGATAAAGCGGGTCAAGAGGGTTTGAAGGGTCAAGTTGATTCGACCAGAAGCTTCCTTGTATGACATATCCTTTCTTTGTAGGCTCGTCGATTTTTTGGACATCCCATTGGCCTTTCAACTTTCCAGTTTTAATGAGCTCCTCAATCTCAGTGAACTCTTGCTGGATGTTTTTCATGAACTCACTATTGAATCCGAAGTCTCCGAATATTTCGTCGAAATTAAAGAATTTTTTCATCTTGATTTTTCACCTCCCTACAGCTCTTCCAATTCTTCTAGAGCTTCTCTAAGCCGTCTTAATGCGAAGCTGATCATTATGAAGCCGGTTTCTCCAAACTCTGAACATCGATATCTGCCTCTGCCAATTTTCTCTAATAGTCCTCCTTCCCTCAGTTTTCTTGTGTTTTCCCATACAAGCTTCGGGTTTAAGTCGAGGTCGTGCATAAAGTCTGAGAAGTTTATTGTACGGTTTCTTTCGCGTGCGCGCATAAGCTGTTTCATCATTCTCAAGCGAGTTTCATGGGATAAAGCGTCAAAGATTTTAGAGAAACTCTCAAAATCGTCTTCAATGTTTTCAAATTCGTTTTCTAAACGTTTCCTTGACCAATCCGTAATCGAAAGCGGAATTTCGAATATTATTTCTCCGTCTCGCACCAGCTGCAATTTTAGTTTCATTTAGCTTCGCCTCTTATTACCATTAAGTAATTACTGTAGGGTAATATATAAACCTTACCATAAGGTAATATTCTCATTCAACATAAACTCACATTACAACAAAACGCACGCGCTTAGTTTAAAGGAAAATCTTATGTCTCCTTCCTGCTAAAGATATGATGAGGCAATATGGAGGACGGGTTTGTGGATGAATTAATTTTTGCTTCGGCAACAGAATTGGCGAGTGCTATTCGCGCCAAAGAAGTGTCTTCGGTAGACGTGGTGGATGCATACTTACAGCGTATTGAAGAGGTGAATCCCAGACTGAATGCTGTTGTACAAATAAACGGCAATAATGCACGTGCTCTAGCTCGCAAGGCAGACGCTGACCTTGCAAAGGGACATGTCAAAGGGCCGCTTCATGGAGTCCCAATAACTATAAAAGACAATATCGAGGTCGCAGGAATGATTTGTACTGGAGGCACCAAAGGACGAACTTCCTTTATGCCAAAACATGACGCGACTATAGCTGCACGGATGCGTGCTGCAGGTGCAATCATCTTAGGCAAAACTAATATGCCCGAGCTGGGCCTCGCTTTTGAAACAGACAATTTGGTCTACGGATGCACGAACAATCCTTATGATCCCTCTTGTACTCCCGGTGGCAGTAGTGGAGGTGAAGCTGCAATTATCGCAGCTGGAGGCTCTGCCTTAGGCTTAGGCAATGATATGGGCGGAAGCATAAGATTACCCGCCCATTTCTGCGGAATAACTGGATTAAAACCAACTTCAGGACGAGTACCCAGTACAGGCACCTTTCCATGGCCCGATAGTTGGCTAGATGTGTTATGGCAGAACGGCCCAATAGCCAGATTCGTAAATGATCTGATTATCACCCTCCCAATCATTGCTGGACCAGATTGGAGAGATCACATGGTGGTGCCTATGCCCCTCGGCAAGCCCGACAAAGTGGACCTTAAAACTCTTCGCATAGCCTTCTACACAGACAATGGTATCATGCCATCCACTACAGAAACTGTTGCTACTATAAAGAAAGCCGTCGACACATTGTCAGATGCATATTTAAGTGTGAAAAAAGATGTTCCCAAGGGCATCGACCAATCTTTCGAAATCTTCTTGGGTTTAGGAGCTGCAGATGGCGGTGTAACGGTGAACAAACTGCTCAAGAAAATTGGAACAGCCGAGATGCATCCGTGGTTACGAGCTCTTCTTGATTTCTACCATTCTTACTCTATGACCACGCCTGAATTCTCCAGTTTAATGTTGAAGTGGACTAGATTTAGAAACACGATGCTCTCTTTTATGGAGAAGTATGATGGAATCATCTGTCCTGCATGCGCTTTTCCTGCTCAACCTCACGGCACAACTTTGAGTTCTGAAAAGGTTCCTGCATTCAGCTATACCATGACATACAACTTGACTGGTTGGCCGAGTGTCGTTGTCCGGGGCGGAACATCACCAGACGGCTTGCCTATCGGTATACAAATTGTTGCCCGTCCTTGGCGTGAGGACATAGCTCTTGCCATAGCAAAACATATCGAGACCGAACTGGGCGGCTGGCAACGTCCACTCTTCTAGATGAAAGACACACTCGCTTAACTCGCGCGACAAATCATTATTCTAGGGAGACAAAACATCAGAAGAATCGGATTTTTTGGCAGGAGTATGATATGATGAGTCTAAGAGAGGTAGAAGAAGCAGGTAGGGTGATTAAGGGTTTAGTTAGGAAAACGCCTTTGAGAAGATCTCAGTTTTTAAGCAGCTTCTGTAGTGGAGAGGTATACCTAAAACTTGAAAACCAACAGATCACGAACTCCTTCAAAATAAGAGGTGCCCTTAATAAAATACTTCATTTGAATATTGAAGAAATAGAGCAGGGAGTTGTTACTGCTTCGGCAGGAAATCATGGCTTGGCAGTTGCCATTAGCGCTGAGAAACTGAATATTCACGTCAAAATAGTAGTTCCTAAAAGTGCGCCAAAGATAAAAACTGACAAAATGAAGAAACACAATGTAAAACTGATTTTGTATGGAGATATTTATGACGAAGCTGAACGGAGAGCGATAGATCTTGCACGGAAAGATGGGTTGACTTATATCTCTCCTTATAATGACAGATTTGTTATTGCAGGGCAGGGAACAATCGGACTGGAAATTCTTGAAGATCTTCCTAGTGTCGATACGATAATAGTGCCTGTTGGCGGTGGAGGTTTGATTTCTGGAATAAGCTTAGCAGTAAAGAGAATTAAGCCGCATGTGCAGGTCATAGGAGTCCAATCAGAATCTTCACCAGTCATGTATGAATCTTTGAAAGCTGGCAGAATAGTTGATGCAAAGATGAAAGATTCTATTGCGGACGGCTTATTTGGAGGTATCGAAAAAGAGTCAATAACCTTCAAGATTGTTCAAGAACATGTTGATGAGCTCTTATTGGTGAAAGAGAAGACGATAAGGAAAGCAATATTCTTGCTCTGGAAAAAGGAGAAGCAGATTTCGGAAGGAGCAGGTGCCGTTGCAATCGCCCCAGTAATAGAACATAAGCGTATGTTCACAGGGAAAACAACAGTTGCCGTGATAAGCGGAGGAAATATCGAAGAAAAACTGTTCAACCACATACTTGCTTCGGAAAGCGACGATGTGCACGATTTTTTTAATGAAGAGACTGGCACACTTGCATAATAGCATCTAGCATAGGAAGGTTACACTTTTACCGTTTTTCAGTTTGAAGAATTTGTATTTCTTATTTATCAGTAGAAAAAGAGGGTTTATTGGCTTTCAAGTGGCACATATGTGTCTGGAGTTTTTGGTTTACGTCTCCGCCTGACAATTACTGAGATTGCCGCGATGATTACTATTATAAGAACCAATGTAAATATCAGGCCACCTATTCCATTGGGTGGATTGGATGTTATGCCTTCAGCGATTGCCAAGTATGCAGTGTGCGTAGGGTCATGCTCTATTCTATAGCCGCCATATGTTGGATATGAGATTATGTAAAAGTAGTCTGCGTAGGTCATGTTGAGCAGTTGATTTTTGGCTTGTTCGTAGAGTGGCTCATCCATATGAGCTAGAGCTAGTGGAATATATCTCATTAGGAACGTGTGAATATGGAATATCGGGTTTCTTGCGAATCCTTCTCTTTTGACGGTTCGTGTGATAACGTCGTAGTTTCTGCTTGCTCCAGAAGTGCAGTTATGTAGTGTGTAAGTGTTCTTTGTGCCGAAATCCGTATCAAATATTTTTTCGCCATCCTCAGCAAACGTTGATACAGTGTCTTCGCTGACAAATAATTCGTTGTCGGTTGCATTTTGTCCGTTTACCCTGCTTTCTGTTAGATGGTCAAGTATTGCAGACGCTTGAAACTGTACAATGCTCATGCTAATACCGTGTTTGTGCAGAAATTGGTAGATTGTTTCATTAGAGTAGCTTGTCTTGTTCAAACGATAGCAGCCTGTGCTGTTATAGTGTACTATTACTGGAAAGATCCACCACCATTTGTCTATAACCCAAAGGTCGGTCATTCTTCCGATGACATAATTGCTCATGATTACTGCAGTATTATTGTCTGGATTGAAAATCAATTCGTATGTGAAAGTTAATTCATCGTAAACGCTGACGGCAACTGGTACACTGTTGTATGACGCGTTTCCTGGATCTATGTTGACGCGCCACCATATGGCTGTGAGGTTTGTGTAACTCATTCCCCACCGCCATGTGTTGTTGTCTGGATGTGTAAGCGGAATGATTGTCGTTCTACTGGTTAGAGCCGGTGAATCTGTCGATATCAGATTGGTTAGGTCAAAACCCATGCTGAATGATGCGTACAGAGTGTCATTCTTATCCGGTGAATCAGGATAAATGGAGTTTTCAGTTTCATTATATGCTAGCAACATCAGGTAAGAAGAAGCAGTCACAACATCTCTGCTCTGGTTTTCTGTTTTGTAATGCATCATGAATGTTTGAATAGGCAATGTTACAGTTAGCTTTCCAAGACCCATCGTTATGTTTGACAAGCCTGCGTAAAGCATCTGTAATCCAAGATAATTTACATAATTCATGTAGAGATACGCGTGTGCTCCTGCAGGTGGACGAGGTTTACCATGAGTAGAAGCATAAACATCCACATACTCCAAGTAGTCAATGACTTTTGACCAACTTTCTTCCTCAAAGTCTTCAGGCATCAAATAGTCCACTGCAAAAATTGGCACAATCATAGAGATTGTTAAAGCAAAGATCATAAGTAAAGCCGATATATCATAATTCCTTCTTAACATTGTAGCACCTGCTTTGCTCTAAAAACTCATAGCAGCCACATTAAGCTTGTGAACTGCCAATAAATATCTTGAAGATTCACAACATAAAATGAAAGTTGTGTATTGAAAACTCTTCTTCTTTCAATTACTCCTATAATTCCATAATGTTTCAACTCTTGAAAAACTGTGGATGCAACAAGCTCATATGTGCTTGTTTGTGAGTGCTTGCGAATCATTCGCATTCATTTAGATGAAGACTGAGGGACAAAGTTTATTCAATATGCATGTTTCACACTTGGGCTTCCTTGCCATGCAGATTCTTCTGCCATGAAATATAAGCAAATCCGTAATCTTCATCCATTTCTCCTTCGGAACAATTTCCATCAAGTCCCTCTCTATCTTGCGGGGTTCTGTGTGACTTGTAAGCCCTAATCTTTTGGCAACTCTCCGAACATGAGTATCGACAGCTATTCCCTCGATAACGCCATAAGCCTTTGACAAGACAATATTGGCAGTCTTTCTGCCAACGCCTGGAAGCTCGATCATCTGCTCCATCTTTTCTGGAACTTGCGAGTTGAATCTCTCAATCAGGATTTGACAGCATCTCTTGATGTTTTTCGCTTTATTTCTGTAAAAACCTGTTGATCGGATGTCTTGTTCAAGTTCATCCAAATTTGCATTAGCGAAATCTTCTACCTTCCGGTATTTATTGAAGAGAGTTTTGGTCACGATATTCACTCTCTTATCAGTGCATTGCGCTGAAAGAATTGTGGCCACCAAAAGTTCCAGAGGATTTGTATATTTCAAGGCTATTTTAACATCTGGATAATCCCTCTCCAATAACTCGACTATTTCTAACACTTTAGTCTCAGCACTGAGTTTCGTCTCAGTTTCAATTTTTGCGTGTGGTCTAACCTTTTTAGTTTTCATTACTGTTAACTAGATGAATTCATCGACTAAAAATTTTGGGCATATGAATCTGCAGTAGGAGTACTGAGTCAGAAATCTCAGTTTTAAATGTGCTTCTGACAAGTGCACGCTGTGACTAACTGGCTATTCAGTGCAGTTTCAAATGCAGTTATGTGATATCAAGAGTAATATTGTTAGTGCACGCTCAGAAATTGCCCAAGCTTCCAATCTTTACAACGTTTGTACAAGGTTCAAAAAACGAATGATTGTTTTGAAGCAGATAATCATAATTGGTGTCTATTGCACCAACGTTTATATTCTGTAAATTGCATATATTTATAGAGGATTTTATTTTGAATAATACGAAAAGAATCAAGCTTCAAAACTATAGCATCAAAGCATGCAGAGAAGGAGAAATGAGGCATAAGCAATGAGCAGTAAAACAATAATGTGGACACTAATCCTCCTTCTAATGTTAGCCACATGCCTACAATCCGGTATGTCCCTTCAGATAGACAATGAGAACGTAGCCACACTAAACAAAAATGCCACATTATTATCGGCATCAACCGCTATCCACAGTAGTGGATTACCAAAGGTAGATGAGATATACTTTAAGGCTTATCCTGGCGCTCTTCCAGAAACTATCGTGGATGAGTTCATTTCTGGGGAAATTGATTGGATGGGGGGTCCAGCCAGAAGCGATTTGTATCAATTGGTTGTGGATGCAGGACACAAAGTGTCTGAGTTGTGTCCAATGGCGGAATTCTCGTTCTTTCCAATAAACTGTCGAGACTATAAACTTGCTAGTGGAAATCCAAATGCGCCTTTGAATGATAGTAACTGGAGACTAGCCTTGTCATATGTTTATGGTGTGGATGATAAGCAAGCTGACATCTACGGCTATTACGGTGTTCCATGGAATTATGCTTTGGACAATCCTGTGCCTCCTGCTCAAGAACCATGGTACGACGCTTCAGTTGTGATGCCAGACACTGACAATGAAACCGCGTGGAGCATCCTCTCAAGTGCTGGTTACACAGTTCAAGATTATGATGGGCAGCCTTGGTTGCATAGAAACGGCATACCTGTGAGGCCTCCGGATGGACCTAACAATGGAAAGATAACGCTTCTCTATAGTGGTGGCACATGGGTTCCCGATGGGCCTGGGGGTGGAATGCGTGATAATTGGAACGCTTTCATCCAAGACTACTTAAACGCCGACGGTCCACTCATGGGAATAGCTCCAACAGACTTCATGACTATGGTTACTGAGCTTATGTCTACCCGCGACTATGACATAGTTGGTATAGGCCTCAACAGATTGGGAAGGTATGTAGATTGGATCTGCGACTTATGCCACTCAGACAACGATGTCGATTGGGGATGGAACTTTTTTGGAATCCGCGACGACGATTTTGACAGATGGAGCGAGATCATGATGGCGAGTATAGATGAGGATGAGGTTATTGAGGCTGCGGAGAATTTCACAAGGAAGTTTGTCTATGAACTTATGCCTTGGATGCCTGTAATCACGGGTTCAGATTTCTGTACGACGGCTAGGGATGAGCGGGGAGAGCTGACTAATGTTGTTCCTATGGATAATTATGGTCCAATGAATGATTGGAGTTACATGACTATTCATTGGAAAGGCGAACCAGATGTAACATGGCCTGGTGGCACCGTAACGG
>Ga0209427_10001346_pt1 | contig 28193 bp, 21 predicted proteins | sample DeeMarSWOR136_30_FD_187465 | JGI IMG/M metagenome (GOLD analysis project Ga0209427, IMG submission 187465) | Marine sediment microbial communities from White Oak River estuary, North Carolina - WOR-1-36_30 (SPAdes) (version 2) | ecosystem: Environmental > Aquatic > Marine > Intertidal zone >...
ATTTACTTGAAAGTAGGTGACAAGTCCAGAAAAGAAGATCGAAATTCGATGAACACTAATACCACAAGCTACTTTTTCTGTGAGCTGTAAAATACCAGAATTCTTCGTAAAGTCACCTCTTTCATAAGCTGAAAAACATCGCAATTTCCAGGTGACATTATGATACCAAAATGTCTCCACAGATGCTGATTTTGCCTATATCGAGTCCGAATAAATGTCATTTTTTGGTAAAATACGGATATTTTAAAATTATTAACGGATTAAGTAGACGGTGCTTGATTTTTAGCAGAGAACGCAGATTTTGTGTGAACGGAGAACTGCCCCATTTTCTCGACGTCACGACCACAACCATCATACAACCTAACAAGCCGTTATCTCCAAATTCGAAAAAATTCCTATTTCATAAATACTGAATTGTCAAAGCTTTACAAAAAGCTCAAAAAATGTTAACGTTTTCAATGAAAATATGAAGAGCAGGGCATCCTTAAGTATAATTAGTTTAGTAATGTTATGGGAAATTCCAGCGTTTTTGTATCACCGCTATCCTTGGAAGAATCTACCGGTTGCCATGTTTATGCGCGTGGGCGCGTTCGCGTTGACATTTGCTGCGTCCGTTGCATGCACCCGATCCGCAGCCGCACACGAGAAACCATCCTATCCTGTGGACGGCGCGGATGAAAACCTAACAGTTACCCTTCCCCTTGTGGATACTTTGCCCATCATCGATGGCGCTTTGGGCGAGGGCGAGTGGGAGAATGCAATTAAGCTGAGCAGTTTCCGTCGGTGCTGGACATTTCGTGGTACTCCGGCCAGGATTCAGACCACTGTATATTTAATGGGTGGGGACGGCCGGTCGTATGTCGCCTTCGAGTGCGAAATCGACGACCCGTCCAAGCTGCAGGCCTCGGAGACCCGTGAGGACGCGCAACTTTGGACAGAGGATCATGTCAGCATCCTTCTCGACACGCTTCATGATCATCGTCGTGTCATCGAATTGGCTGCGTCTCCGGGCGGTGCCCGCTACGATGCGCGCTGGGGTAACAATGAATGGGATGCGGTATGGGAGGTTGCTGCGAGGGTATACGAGGAGTGCTATATTGTCGAGATCGACCTCGATCTGAGTTCGCTCACTTATGAGCAGCAAGGGGGGCAGACTTTCGGCATTAACTTCATGCGGTACAGCATGGATCCCTATGAAGTTACAGCGTGGATGGTCGATGACCGACTCGGTTCATTAGATTCCCGATGCTTTCCTCATCTGGCAGGGCTCGTCCTGCCGGACAAGCTGGCCGAAAGGCCGGTGAAGGTCGATGCCTACGCAGTGGCGATGAACGAGTCGAAGTCCGGCACGGAAGGCTCCTCTGTGGAGGCGGGGTTGGACGTCGAGTATCCCCTGACGCCAAGCATCACGTCTCGCTTCACGCTCTTTCCCGATCTGACCAATGTCGAAGCGGCGTTCGAATCCATCGACGTATCCTATCGCGAGCAGTTCCTGCCCGACACCCGCGACTTTTTCACTCATCAGGCGGAGTTCTTTCCCGACCGCGAGCTGTTCCATTCCAGACGGATTGGCGACTTCGAAGGCGGAGCGAAGATCACCGGGGCGTGGGGCAATAACCGGATCGGCGTGTTGGACGCGTACGGTGACGACGAGCAACGGAACGATTTCGTCACTCATGTGACCCGGCAACTGGACCAGCACACCGACGTGGCGTTGTCCCTTGTCGATGTCCGCACGCCCGACCTTTACAGCACGACGTGGGGGGCGGGTCTGGGCACCGATTTCAAAGAGAACAGCCGCTGGCATCTTGATCTGGATCATGCCCGCAGTCTCAGCAGAGAATCGATCCGCGAAGGTCACCGCACGTCGGGGGACTTGAGCGTCAAGGGACGTCACGGGCAATCGGGCGGACGCATTGGGTACGAGGAGGTGAGTCCGAATTTCGATCCCATCACCGGATTCAATCCTCGCAGGGGATTCCGGAAAGGGACCATGAACGCGTGGAAGGTTTGGGAGCCGGAAACAAGCTCGCGATTTTACCGCAGTCATGAGCTGTTCTCCCACTACGGGCTGGGTGAGACCTGGGCCGGAGACTTCTACGCACGCGAATATGGTGGCGGTTTCATATGGAACGTCACGGACAGCGACCGCCTTATCCTCGTCGGGAACCGCGAGCGCCATCTGGAGGAGAACATTCGCCCGAAGCCGTTCACTGATGAAACTCTGACGCTTCGCGGCAACGTGGGACGCGGCAAGAATCTCAATGGCGGAGCGTCCTATACCTTCGGAACGGTTGAGGATTCCCGGCTCCACCAGTATCGTCTGGACGTGGACTGGCGCAAACCGACCTGGGACCTCCGGACGGATTTCGCATACAGCCATCGCAATCAGGACTATTTCGGTGGGCCCCATGCGTCGGCGGAGATCGTCGAGGTCGGATTCACGTGGCTGCTCAGCCCCGAACATTGGCTGTCGCTCCGCTGGTTTACACGGAGTGGAGACCAGGATATTGACAACCTTAGCGTGACGTACCGGATTCATAAGGCTTCCGGCAATGAGCTTTTCCTTATCCTCGGTGATCCGCTGGCGGAGGAAATCCGAGAAAGGATTGCACTGAAGTATGTTCACCGGTTTAATTAGGTGTGTGGCGGGCGGGCGTTGTCCGCCGGCGCCAAGTTAGAGATGGATTCTTGTGTGAAGTTTGCAATGCCAGTGGGGCTGTTGAAAAAGCTGAGATTGCTTCGTCGCTGCGCTCCTCGCAATGACAAAGAACGCATTTCCGCGTCATTGCGAGCGATTCGCAGAATCGCGCGGCAATCTCAAGCGTCACTGTGGGGCTTTTTCAACAGCCCCCAATCACCTTAAAACCAAGAAAGAGAAGAATATGATGGATTTCAATCGACGTGAATTTTTGTCTTTGGCGGCTGGGAGTGCGGCGGCGATGCTGCCGCTGGCCGGGTGTGAAAGTAAACGTGCCGGAAGCGCAGAGCCCGCGCTGCGCCAGGCGCCAAGCACGGCGAGAGCGAAGAAGCCGAACATTATCTTCATCATGGCCGACGATTTGGGCTACGGCGACCTGGGCTGCTACGGGCAAAAGCACATTCAGACGCCGAACATCGACAAGCTCGCCAAAGAAGGGACGCACTTTACGGATTGCTACACCGGCTCGACCGTGTGCGCACCGTCGCGCAGCGTCCTGATGACGGGCCAGCATACGGGCCATACGCGCATTCGGGGCAACATGGGCAAGGTGGGGGGCACGCTCGTGGAGGACGACGGCTCGCCGCAGCGGCGCGTCCCGCTGAAGGCCGAAGACGTCACGGTCGCTGAAGTGCTCCGGCACGCCGGGTACGCCACCGGCATTACCGGCAAGTGGGGCCTGGGCGAGCCGGAGACGACCGGCGTGCCCAACCGGCAGGGCTTCGACGAATGGTTCGGGTATCTCAACCAGCGGCGCGCGCATACCTACTACCCGCCTTACCTCTGGCACAACGAACACAAAGTCGTCCTTAGGGCGAACCAGAACGGGCAGCAGAATGAATACTCGCACGACATGTTCACCAACTTCGCACTGGATTTTGTTCGTCGGCACAAGGACGGTCCGTTCTTTCTTTATCTGCCCTATACCATCCCACATGCAAGGTATGAGATTCCAAGCACGGCTCCTTACACGGACGAGCTCTGGCCCGACGACGCGAAGGTGCACGCGGCGATGATTACGCGACTGGATGGCGACATCGGCCGGCTCACGGCGCTGCTGAAGAAGCTGGCCATCGACAAACGGACGTTGGTGTTCTTCTGCTCGGACAACGGGGCGGCGAGACGCTGGGACGGAATTTTCGACAGCTCCGGCCCGTTGCGAGGACACAAGACCGACCTGTACGAGGGCGGCATCCGCACGCCGATGATCGTCCGCTGGCCGGGCCGCATCCCGGTGGGCCAGACCAACAATGCGGTCTGGTACTTCGCCGACGTGCTGCCGACGCTCGCCGACGTGGCCGGCGTAAGACCGCCGTCGAACATCGACGGCATCAGCGTTCTGCCCGCGCTATTGGGCACGCCTCAAAAAACAGACGAGCGGTTTCTATACTGGGAATTCCCGGCAGGCAAGTTCCAGCAGGCGGTCCGCTGGCGTCACTACAAGGCCATCCACCTGGCCCCGCGCCAGCCGTTAGAGCTTTATGACCTAAGCACTGACATTGCCGAACAGAGCAACATCGCCGCCAAACGTCCCGACGTGATCGCGAGGATCGAGAAATTTCTGAAAACCGCCCGCACCGATTCGCCCAACTGGCCCGTCTTTGGCCGTTGACAAGCCGCGATGGATGGTGTCTAATCCCGCCCAACCTGTTTTAGCACAGAAGCCTCATTTGAGCTTAGTCGTATACAGGAGAAGACCCAATGCCGAAACGAAAAGACATCCACAAGGTCATGATCATCGGTTCCGGGCCGATTGTAATCGGCCAGGCCTGCGAGTTCGACTATTCCGGCACGCAGGCCTGTAAGGCCCTGCGATCCCTCAGCTACGAGATCGTGCTGGCCAATTCCAACCCGGCGACGATTATGACCGACCCGGGCATGGCGGACGTGACCTACATCGAACCGCTGACGCTCGAGAGCATGACGAAGATCGTGGCCAAGGAGCGCCCCGACGCCCTGCTACCGAACCTCGGCGGGCAGTCCGGCCTCAACCTCAGCTCGGAGCTGGCGCGGGCCGGCGTGCTCAAAAAATACGGTGTCCAGGTCATCGGTGTCCAGGTCGATGCGATCAAACGCGGCGAGGACCGTCAGGCCTTCAAGGACACGATGACCAAACTCGGCATCGAGATGCCGGGCAGCCTGATCGCCAACAGCCTGGAGGAAGCCGAAGAGGCGATCACCAAGATCGGGCTGCCGTGCGTGATCCGCCCGGCCTATACGATGGGCGGCACGGGAGGCGGCTTTGCCTATAACATGGAAGAGTTCCGCGCCCTGGCCGAGCGCGGACTTCGGGCCAGCCTCGTCGGACAGATTCTCGTGGAGGAGTCCGTGCTGGGATGGGAGGAGCTGGAGCTGGAGGTCGTCCGCGACAGCAAGAACCAGATGATTACCGTCTGCTTCATCGAGAACGTCGACGCGATGGGCGTCCACACCGGCGACAGTTACTGCACCGCCCCGATGCTCACCATTGATGAGAAGCTTCAGAAGCGCTTGCAAAAATATTCTTACGACATCGTCGAGGCCATCCAGGTCATCGGCGGCACGAACATCCAGTTCGCCCACGACCCCAAGACCGGGCGTGTGGTCGTCATTGAGATTAATCCGCGAACCTCACGTTCCTCGGCCCTCGCCTCGAAAGCCACGGGCTTTCCCATCGCTATGGTCTCATCGCTGCTGGCCGGCGGGCTGACCATGGATGAAATCCCGTACTGGCGTGACGGGACTCTCGAAAAGTACACGCCCTCGGGCGACTATGTCGTTGTCAAGTTCTCCCGCTGGGCGTTCGAGAAATTTGAAGGGCTCGAGGACAAGCTCGGTACGCAGATGCGCGCCGTCGGCGAAGTCATGAGCATCGGCAAGAACTATAAGGAAGCCTTCCAGAAATCCATCCGTTCGAGAGAAGACGGCCGGTACGGCCTCGGCTTCGCCAAGGATTATCATAAAAGGCCTCTCGAAGACTTAATGCGTATGTTGGCGGAACCCTCCAGCGAGCGACAGTTCATCATGTACGAAGCCCTGCGAAAGGGCGCCGACGTCCAGACCTTGCACGAGACGACCTATATTAAGGCGTGGTTTATCGAACAGATGAAGGAACTCGTGGAACTGGAAGAGAAGATCCTTATATACAAAGGCAAAGCCTTGCCCGACGATCTATTGATCCAGGCCAAGAAGGATGGATTTGCCGATAAGTATCTGGCCAAGCTCCTCGGCGTGCCCGAGACGAAAATCCGATCCGCCCGCACGAAGCTCAACGTCGTCGAGGGCTGGCATCCCGTCCCCGTCAGCGGCGTCGAGAACGCCGCCTACTACTACTCGACGTACAACGCCCCCGATGTTACCGACGTCTCGCCGAACCGAAAGATCATGGTCCTGGGCGGCGGCCCGAACCGCATCGGGCAGGGCATCGAGTTCGACTACTGCTGCGTGCACGCGGCGTTCGCGCTGCGCGATGAGGGGATCGAGTCGATCATGGTCAACTGCAACCCGGAAACCGTCTCCACCGACTACGACACCTCCAACAAGCTGTACTTCGAGCCGCTCACGGTCGAGGACGTCCTGAGCATCTACGAAAAGGAAGAACCCGAGGGCGTGATCTGTCAGTTCGGCGGCCAGACGCCGCTGAATATTGCCGGGGAGCTGGAGGCCGCCGGGGTGAAGATCATCGGCACAACGCCGGAGACGATTGAGCTGGCCGAGGATCGTGACCGCTTCCGGCAGAAGATGGAGAAGCTCGGTATCCCTCAGCCCGAGAGCGGCATGGCCAGCACACTGGCCGAGGCGATGAAAGTGGCGGCCCGCATCGGCTATCCGCTCATGGTGCGCCCTTCGTTCGTGCTCGGCGGGCGGGCGATGGAGATCGTGCATGATGAGGACATGCTCAAGCACTACGTGCAAGCCGCTGTCGATGTCTCGCCGGAGCGCCCGATTCTTATCGACAAGTTCCTGGAGAATGCGATTGAGGCCGAGGCCGACGCCATCGCTGACGGGACGGATGCCTTCGTGCCCGCGGTGATGGAGCACATCGAGTTGGCCGGTATTCACTCCGGCGATTCCGCGTGCGTGATTCCCCCGACGACTATCCCGCAGAAACATATCGACACGATCTGCGAGTACACACGCAAAATCGCCACGGAACTCCACGTCGTCGGACTGATGAACATCCAATACGCCATCTGCAACGACAAGGTTTACATCCTCGAAGCGAATCCGCGTGCCAGCCGCACCGTGCCGCTTGTGAGCAAGGTGTGCGGCCTGTCCATGGCGCGGATCGCCACGCAGTTGATGCTCGGCAAGAAGCTCGCCGATCTCAACCTCAAGCATCGCAATATCCCCCATTACGGCGTCAAGGAGTCTGTGTTCCCGTTTTACTTCTATCCGGAGGTGGACCCGGTGCTGGGCCCGGAGATGCGCTCGACCGGGGAGGTCCTCGGCATGGCGGACTCGTTCGGCCTGGCCTTCTACAAGGCTCAGGACGCGGCCCAGGGACGCCTGCCCACGGAGGGAACCGTTCTGCTGACCATTGCCGACAAGGATAAAGGCGATGCCATCGCCGAGGTGGCCCGCAGCTTCAGCGAACTTGGTTTCCGGCTTAAGGCGACCGAAGGCACCCAGGCATTCCTGGCTAAGCACGGCATCGAGGCCGAACGGGCGTATAAGATGCGCGAGCAGCGGCCGCATATCGCCGACGACGTGACGAACGGAGATATTCAGCTTCTGATTAACACACCGAGAGGCAAGGCCAGCAAGGTCGATGATTCCTACATTCGCAAGGCGGCCATTCGGTATAAGGTCCCGTACATCACGACGGTAGCCGCCGCTGTGGCCGCCGCGAAGGGAATCGCCGCCGTCCGCCAGCGCCAACCCGAGGTTAAATCGCTTCAGGACTACCACGCAGGGATCAAATAGCGACGCCGATTGGCGAACGGTATACGATCTTCGCGTTTGGCGCCGCACAAAAAAAACTGGCAATCTCTTCAACTGACGGCCGTTTGAACACTCTGTGTGTTTGCTTTTTTCCGAGATGTCCTAACGTGTCAGTCTCTCGATTTCCTCTACGGTAAGAGCTTGGTTGTAGATTCGAACATCCTCGATCAGGCCGGAGAAGAATGTACCAGGCTTGCGATAGCACCCTGTCCCAAAAAACAAACCCCCATCTGCACTTGCCAAGCTGGACAATGGTACGTCATCGTTAGCAACCTCTACTCCATCCACGTATAGATGTCTGTAATTACCATCCCAAACAAGACCTATCCGGTGCCAGTCATCGTTGGTGATACACGTTTGTGATAACAAGGGTGTGCTACCCCGACCTGGGTCTTTAAGCTCCGTCATCAGATAGCCTTCGACAGAATCAGTACACAGCCAATTCGCCGCACCGATTTGTGACAAAATGACTTGTCCCGGAGTGTCACCTTTAACCCAGACAAATACGCTAAAATCACCATCTGCCAGATTCAAGGGGTAGCCGACGACAACGCAATCATCAATGCCATCGAACAGAAGTGCTCCATTTATCTTGCCTTCTGTTGGCTTCCAGATTGGATCTCCTTGCAAAGTACCATAATTCTTTCCTACGCTATCATAAGCAATGTTTCCCATTTCCTCGTCCAGTGCCCAATGAGCAACCAAGTGGTAGTCTTCAAATAAGTGCTCTGCAAGAACGATAAGATCCTGGACGTCGACGATACCGTCACCCCAAGGCATTGGACCAATATCACACAAGGAATAGTCTTCACCCCAATGGTCAACCATAATGCACATGTCGGCAGAGTCAACAATCCCGTCGCCGTCAAAGTCAACGATAGGGATAATCGGTGCCTGATATATGTCGCCCCAAATCCCACCAAATCCGCCAGGACGTTCAGAACTAAAGTAAAGTGTGGAACCATCCGGTGATATTACAGGTGCGCCATCGAGGCTTGTACTATTGACTGTAGGACCAAGATTCACAGGAGTATCCCAAGGTTCAGAGGTGCTCGATCGCGTTGTTACCCACATGTCCACATTACCGAATCCACCGGATCGAATAGGATGTCCCCTATCCTCAGAGAAGAACAGTGCCAAGCCATCTGCTGAGAGGAAAGGATGGTCATCGCTGGCGGAACTATTTACGACTGCCCCAAGATTTATGGGCTGTTCCCAAGAATCATTTTTTGTTGCTCGTCTGGTGATCCAGATGTCGTCGGCACCATATCCCCGGTTGTAGTCAGTGAAATAGAGTTCCAGACCGTCGTTAGAAAGTCGCGGTGCGCCCTCTACACCAGATGTGTTAACCGGTGCCCCGAGATTTATGGGTATGCCCCACGCACCATTTCTCGTTGGTCGTCTGGCCATCCAAATGTCATAAGCATAAGGGTCTTGGCCATACCCCCCGGGTCTGTTGTGTGCATCGAAATAAAGTTCCAGACCGTCACTCGAGATACACGAAAAGAGCTCATCCTGCGAAGTATTGACCGATGGGCCAAGATTTTCAGGGGTGCCCCAGTCGTCGACTATCGTTTGACGCTTGGTCACCCATATATCTGCACCACCATATCCATCAGACCGATCAGAGGCAAAATAGAGCATCAGCCCATCGGCAGAGATGCTTGAAACAGCTTCCCCATACGAACTGTTGATCGTTGGCCCCAGATTAGTTGGAGTGCCGAAAATGAAATCGGCCTTCGTAACATTCATATTCAGGCTAAATGTCAGAACCAATACAATTAAAATTGTTTTTTTCATCTTCTTTCCCTTTCAAAAAAGGTCCCCTAACCTGTCAGCACCGCGATTCTCTATTTCATTCGCGCTCATCTCTAAGCCGAACTGTAAAGCGCCAGATATTGCCTTTGTGTATAACGGTGCCGTCGGCCCCAACATCGTCAATCCGCCAAAAGTAGGTTGTACCTGGAACCAGTCCGTCTCGATATGGAAATCCGGCGAATCCAACAATAAAATATGTTATGGTCTGATTGCCCCGGAACACCTCGGCAGTGCCCTCTTGCACATCGCCAAATTTCTCTCCGAAGTACACGTCGTACGAGGCTGCCCTCATCCCCTCATTCCAACTCAGATTTACCCATGTATCCGGATGCACAGCGCCGTTAGCAGGATTAGAATTATGGGCAACCATATTGATCGGATCGGCATAGATTGTGGAGCCATATTGATCACGAACTCTAACCGTCCACCAAGTTTTATCAGAAGGAATTGTGGTTATGACAATATTTGGCGGACTTGGCGAATCGGAAATGACCTCATAATCCATAACACGATAAGGATCGGAACCGAACAAAAGCTCATAGCCAACAGCATTTTCACTCTCCTCACAACTTAAAATAACGCCGTTGTGATCTTCTGTGGAGATCGGTCCAATAAGTGTCACAGGCTCTGGCAACCTGCCAGGATACTCCGTCTCATGGAACAAAGCCATTTCGTTTTCATTTGTCCAATAGAAGTAGTGGCCAACGTCACCCTTTGCCAGTTGTAGATTTTTGCCTGGCCCAACAACAGACCAGTATGCTCCAGCAACAATACCATGATTGAATTCATTTGCTGAGTGTGTCATGAGTGAATCCCAATACCATTGCCAAACGGCTGGATGATCGTGATCCCCCAAATAAACACCGAGAATGTTATGTGGCACATCCTCTAAGCGGTAGCGATCCCCCCAATAATGATCAATCCAGCATTGTTCTTCATCTACCGCGCTTTTAAGAAAGATTTCATTCGCTTTCTTGTAAAAATCCATTGCTTGATAAAACCAGCGGCAAGGAGCATCCAATTGAGTGACGTGGTTCACGGCATACCGTCGATCTTGGTAGGATCGATTAAGACGAATCCCAACGTCCAATGCGGCTTGCCCACCTGTACTAAAACCGATAGTCTGAATTGGTTGCGTATACTCCGGAGCAATCTTTGAAAGGTAGACGATGATCATATCACCATAGTGGTAGTAGGTATGCCAAGATTCATAATTGGTGGTATCTGGTCTATATCCTTGGGGAAAACTAATAACATTTACCAAATCATGCCAATTCAGCCATTGGCTCCTATATGCGCTTTGGCCTATTCCGCCATCTACACAATCTCCTCCACCGAAGTAAATCACTAAAGGTTTGGTCGGATCAAAGGGTGGATTCTCCTGCACCAGAGTAGTGGTTCCGAAATCTGGTACAATGAACACTTTAATGGTATCAAGCAGACTTGTTAGCTCACCGTCGCTGACGACCAGTTCAAACTCGCATTCTTGAACTTCGTTTGTCTGGGGAAAACCCTGGGGCCTTGGTGTCGGGTCTCTTGGTGTGTCTGGTTGTAGAGATCCAGCAATGGTCGGTGTGGCGGTGTTTGGATCTATGATAACGACGGATGGGCCGCCTATTTGCCGCCACGTGTAACTCAGTGGGCCGGAATTATCTGGATCATAGGATCGGGTTCCATCAAGAACGATCGGTTCCGGCCCTGCGTATCGAGACAATCCGGCATTTGCTATGGGCCTGACATTCTGAGGCTGGCCTTCGATAGGGCTCAATGCAAATAGAGCAACGAGCGCAATTGCGGAAATTGTCCATTGGATTTTGGGATTGGATGCTCCGGCCATCTTTCTGTCCTCCGCCCCCCATGTCCTGTTGCAGTCATCAGATGACGTCTTCTGTTACGACTCGCCAAAAAGAGTCGGATCGCTAAACTTCACGGGTGCTTTTGTGTAAGGTATCACATACGAGCAACAATGTCAATGGCGGCGCGTATAGATTTTCCCACAGTGTGCGGACAAACTGCGAAAGAAATTGTAGATTGTTAGACAAAATGGCAGCTTCAGGCTGTCTTTATGGGTGAATTGATCCGAGGGCAACATCTTGGATGAGAATCCAGCGGACAATGTACTACGTGCGGCTCTGGCAGGAAATGATCCGGGAGCGGGTGTGAGATTGCTGTGGGACCGCTACGCCAGCGACCTATTGGCGTATCTTCAAGCGAGGCTCTGCTCGCTGCACGATGCCGAAGATGTGCTCCAGGCGGTTTTTGTCAGGATGATTCGCAAACGCCATCGAGTCGCCAGAGCGCGATTCCTGGATGCCTATGTATTTCAGATCGCGCGAAATGAAGCGATCCGATGGATCGGTCGTCGCAAAAGGAATCCGGCGACGGGGCCTGTGAACGAATCGTGGCTCCTGAGTCGCGAAGGCAGCCGGGAGCCGGGAGATCTGGCCGAACGTTTGCAGACGGCTCTGGGGCGTTTGCCGCAGTCGCAACGAGAAGTGATTGTGATGAAGATATACAGGCAGAAAACGTTTTTGGAAATATCGCAACTTCTGGGTCTATCTCCAAATACGGTGGCGAGCCGATACCGCTACGGCATCGAAAAGCTACGAATCCTGCTGGAGAATCTGATATGACAAACGGAAAAGACAGGCGAAACGAACCGATCGAGAACCTTTTACGAAAGGTGCGCTTACCCGAACCATCAATCGAGCTTAAAGAGCGGATCACTGCCGAGGCAACGAGGGTCTGGAAACAAACTTCAGTGGAATTATCCTGGCGAATTCCCTTTAGACGTTTGGTCGTCTCAGCCGCGGCGGCGGTGCTCGTTATCTGGCTGGCCAATGTCTCCAGCGATTACTCTGTGGCCCGATGGCGGTATGAAGCACTATCTAAAACAAATCAACAACCTTCTGCGTTGGATATATTGCCGGAGATGCCCTACGGTTCCTTTGCCAGGCATTTAGCTTCAGTCGCCCGCGAGTTACCTGCGACTGAGGCTTCGGGATTACATCAGTATGTTGAAACGATGCAAGAACTTCTCAATGAGGTACAGCAGAATAACGTCTCGCAGCCGCCGGCGCCGACAGGCGGAAGTCGCCTGCTTCCGGAAGAATCCCGTTCGAATTCATACTCTTAGACGAGAGAAGGGACAGTTCCAATGCGAAAAAGAACCGTGAGGATCCTGAAAGGAATTGGCATAGCAGTGATTGTTCTGGGATTGATCTATGCTATCGCCGTCGCTGTTTCGGTGGTGAAGCTTCGCCGGGCCTATACAGACCTGGAGAATGATGGGCGGCCTATGAATCGGAGTAATGTCATACCGCCGACCGTTCCCAATCCCGAGAACGCCGCTCTGCTCTATGAAAGCGGCATGCTACTGCTCAGGGCCCAGCCCGCGCCGAATGAAGACCTGCTGAGGTATTTGTGGAGCCTTTCCGATAGGTTTATGAAGGAATCTCTCTCTCCGGAGGAGCTTGACGAATTGCAGCGGTTGATCGAACAGGATATTGTCACCCGAGCCCTTTGGGCCGTCGAGCAAGGAACGCAGCGACGTCGATGCCGATTCCACCTCGATTATAGGGGCGGTTTCAACATGCTTATGCCCCATATACCAGGGTTGAGGGAACTCGTGCGCGTCCTCGGTGCCAAGGCATGCCTTGACGCCCGAGCCGGCCGTCTCGACGATGCATGGAACATGGCCCGAACCCAATTGGGATTCGCCGATGCGTTGCGGACTGAGCCGGTTCTTCTCAGCCAACTGGTGCGTTTGGCCTCGATAGAGACCTCGTGTGAGACCATCCGGAAAATCTGCGAAATTGCCCCACCTAATTCGGAGCAATACCGCAGCCTCGAAAGCCTGTTATCAGACTACGAGACGCGTACGCCGCTCGTCCTTGGCCTGGACGGCGAACGCCTACTTATAGGTGAATGGGCGTTCAATCTGTTGAAGAGTGGATCGCCGAAAGTGTTGACAGCCGACACCGGTGGTGAACCGGAATTAGGGGAAGTATTGCTGAGTCTCTACTCGGCTTTCAAGCCTTTATCTTTGGCGGATCATGTGGCCTACCTTCGGATCATGGGCGATTACACCCAATTGCTCCAGCAGCCATACTCGCCCGACGAGGCAAGCGCCATGGACAGAAAGGTCGAACAAATGGGCCGTCGTCTGCACATAGTAACGGCCATTTTGACTCCGGCCATAGGTCGTGTAAAGGAGCGTTACTGGGAGCTGGTCGCTCAGATGCGCATCACCCGGACAGGTCTTGCTCTGCTGCAATACAAGCAGACCCATCCCGATATGTCGGGCTTTCCCGCCATGCTCGAAGCGCTCGGGCCAAGCGACGTTAAGGACCCGTTTTCCGACGGGCCGCTCCTCTATCGATCCGAAGCGGACGGCTTTGTTCTCTACAGTGTTGGGCCGGATCAAAAGGACAACGGCGGCAGCCCAAAACAGGATAAGCAAGAGACAGACTGGGACATCGTCTGGCAGTTCCCCGGCGGTAGGGTGCGATGAATCGCACCATCGGCTATCTACGATATTCGGCAATCGTGGTCTTGCTGTATCTTGACCAGTGGGGCGAGTTGTCCGGCGAGGCCAACACGAGCGTCCTTGACGATCATCACACCGTCAACGCCATCAATGGCGGCGATCTGCTCCAGCGCAGCGTCCACGTCCTCCGCCGTCCTAACAAGGTTCGCCGCACGGGTGGCGGCGGCATCGGCCAGAGCGGCGTCTTTCGAGACAACTGTAGCCAAATCGCATTGTCCCAAGCTTGTTGAATGTCCCATCCGCCCCGATGAGGAGCATATCGCAATAGGCGTATCGCCCGGCTCCAGCGAGAACGCCACCCGGTCGGCGAGCTTGGCCGCACCGGTATCGAGGCCGATGATGACCGGTGCTGCGGCCCGGAGATAGATGTCCCCTCCATTGTCTACGATAACTTCCTGCGCTCCAGCTTCCAGACCCGCTTCGACGGCACACTGCGCCATGGCGCCCGCAACAGCGGCCATCGGTCCGACACCTGCGAGCCGGGCCGCGTGCGCCATGCCTTGTGCAATCGAAGGCGCATCATCGTGCAATTCGAGCGGCTCGAAGGAACGCCCAAAGTCAGGATGGCGACCGATGTAATCCTCCAGAATTTGTCGCTGGCGAATGACTTCGGCTGTGACGGCATCAAACGCATCGCAACAGATGCGGTAGGCTGCCCCCTTATGGGTGAAGACCCGGTAGCTTCGTTTGGTCGTCATGAGCGCACCCGAACGATCTGTTATCAACGAGAGTGTCTAACGCGAGCTAAGATGACTAAAGTAGAGAAAAACAACTTTGGGCACTTTAGTCACTTCAAACTTTAGTCACTTTCAAAACGCCGATGCACAGGCTCCGAAGGGACAGACGCGGATGCATGCCAGGCACTCGATGCATTCTGCCTCGCTATAGCCCACTTCCCGTGTCGCGCTGTCGGCGATATGCAAGGCGCCGGTCGGACAGTAGGGAACACAGTACCCGCAGTGCGTGCAAGCCTCCTCGTCCCGTATCACCCCCTTGCCGGTGGTGTTGATAGAGACATTGAAAGTCCTCACAAAGGCCATGGCCCTTTCGATATCCGCTTCCGTCCCGGTCACGTCCAGCACGAGATAGCCTTCTTCCTCCGGCGTGACCTTTGCACGATATACGTTGACCACGAGATTGTGATCCTTCACCAGGTGGTAGATGATCGGTTTTTCACACTCGCATCGTGGAAAGAACAGCATCAGCTTTTTTGTCACCGTTTCACTCATGACGGCTTCTCCCTTGTCACAAGCGGTTTCATTTTTGTGTCTTTGGGAAGATACGCACTGGGCGCGGCAAGCGGGAAATCGCCGCGCTTGATCTCGTCGGCTAAGAGATGAGCGATCTCCAATGCCTTGTGATAGGACGACAGCGACCCCACCGCCACCTTCTGGCCCTCGACCTCGATCCGGCCGCTCCGCAATTGCTCGTAGCTTACATGGCATATGACTTTGCCCGTGTTCTGCGGGTATTCGCTGCTATAGTCGATCACCGGCGCGAAAATGTCGCGGTCGCGTACGCAGGTCCGCTTCAAGACGTCTTCGTTTAGTACAGGTATGGGTATTCCGATCCCAAGCGCCAGCGATACGCCGTACCCGCGAAAACTCACGCCGCGAACGAACTCCGGACGCATCTGCTTCATATCGGCGGTCAACGCCAGCGTGCCCGCCCCTTCTTTGGGGACGCCGTCGGGAGTTCTCTCGCAGCTTCCGGCATGTTGAGTCCCCTCGGCGTAGACGTGCCCATGAGCCCCCGCCAACCATACTCTGGTTCCTACGCCGATCACATCATAGGTGGGATCGTTAAGCAGCGGCGAGAGCTGACCGGCCGAGCAGTAGCTTGCATTCTTCCTGTTAGGCTCCAGCGTGCCCAAGTAGGTATAGATGGTCGCGTCCGAGTCGTTGATGGCGACGTTGTAGTTTTGGTAGCAGTTTCGAGGGTTGACCATGATCGCCTGGTTCAGGTCGTCAATGGTAAAGTACGTGCGCAGCTCGCGTAACGGGTAGCAATCGGTGCCGTACGACAGGGCGAAGAGTTGAAGTGTCTTGCCCGCGACAAGGTCCGCGATCACGTGGCCTCCGCCGTAGCGGAACTCGCCCGGATAGTACATATTGGCCGGATCGCCGTGGCGTAGCTGCGTGGCGCCGAGGTAAACGTCCACCGCCGCGATACCCGTGTAGACGAGAACGTCCTGGACCCAAGCTTCCGACATGCGAATCTTTGGTTTGGAATGCCCGAAGTTCAGAAAGCATCCCGACGAGCACATCGGGCCGAATGTCGCCGTGGTGACGACGTCCACTTCTTCGGCGGCCGCCGTCAGCCCCTTCTTGTCCACGTAGTCCATGATCTCATCGGCCGTCAGGACGACCGCCTTGCCCGACTCGATCCGGTCATTGATCTGTTCGTATGTCTTCATGGTTCCTTCCTGCCCAGCTTCATTGCATCGAACGCGAGGGTGTCAATCTACCCGTTGAGAGCAGCGTTGTCAATGCTCTGACCTTGGGTTGGTGGGAGGCTTTCCGGCCTGAAGATGCCGCAGGCAGGGCCAGGAACGGCAATTTTTGAAAAATCGTTTGCCTTTCGAGCGGAAGTCCGCTATGTTCATGGCTTCAGAATGCAGGCCCGAGTCCGTTGGGGCCGGTCGGAAACCGGCGTGGCGGGGGGCACACGACTGACCAGGTGCAACGCACCACCGACGATAGATAGGAGATAAATCAGTGAAAACTGACATATTGGATGCCGTTGAAAGCAAGAGTTTGAAAGACAAGATTCCTCATTTCGAGGTCGGCGACGTGGTGGACGTTCACTGCCGTATCAGAGAGGGCGACAAGGAGCGCACGCAGGTCTTTACCGGCACGGTCATTGCCCGTAAAGGCCGGGGCATCAACGAGACCTTTACGGTCCGGCGAATCGTCAATAACGAGGGCGTGGAACGCATTTTCCCGCTGCATTCACCGAACGTCCTGGACATCAGGCCGATCCGCAGCGGCAAGAAACGCCGAGCCAAGCTCTATTTCCTCCGGCAGCGGACCGGCAAGGCCGTCAAACTGGCCCAGCGGCACAGCGACCACACCATCTCCAGATAGCGAAGGCCAAACGAACGAGATTCGATATACGAAATCTTCTGTCGAATAAGCGCAAGCTGTTAGCGGACAAGAGAGTGCTCGGCCAGTGGGGCGAGAAACGTTGCGAGAGATTTCTCAAACGCAAGGGCCTCAAAGTGCTTGCGCGCAATGTCCTCTGCAGAACCGGCGAGATTGATCTGGTTATGGCCGATACCGATGGGACGCTCGTCTTTATCGAGGTCAAGACCAGAGCGAACGAGGACTTCAGCCCGTCCGAGTCGGCCGTCACATCCGCCAAAAGAACCCGAATGCTCCGCGCCGCCCGCTACTTCCTGGCAACGCATCACATCGAGGACCGCCCTTTTCGCTTCGACGTCGTGACTATCGTATTAGGCCAAAAACGCCCCGCCCAGATCCGACACTACGAGAATGCCTTCGTGCCGTAGATGCTTAGGAGCAGACGATGGAGCTGATTGATACACATTGTCATTTGACGTTTGAGCCGTTGGCCGATGACGTCGAGGAGGTATTGGAACGCAGCAGATCCGCAGGTGTCACCGCGTGGATCACCGTCGGGACCGACGCTCAGCAGAACCGAAAGGCCGTCGAGCTGGCCGACAGGTTCGAGCACATGTATGCCGCAGTTGGCATCCATCCGCACGATGCCAAGGACGTTACAGGTCAAACCATCGCCGAGCTTGAAGAGCTTGCCCGAAGCGAGAAGGTTGTGGCGCTTGGTGAGACGGGCCTGGATTATCATTACAATTTCTCGCAGCACGCCGAGCAAAGACGGGCCTTCGCCGCCCAATTGGAGATTGCGCGTAAACTAAACCTGCCGGTCATCGTGCATTGTAGAGAAGCCTTCGATGAGACGATGGATATTTTGGAGCGGTCTATCCGCTTGGAGGGCCGGCTCAAAGGCGTGGTCTTCCACTGTTTCAGCGGCTCGGCCGAGCAGGCGCGGGTTGTTCTCGATTACGGCTTCTACATATCGCTTACCGGCGTAGTGACTTTTAAGAACGCAGCCAAGGCCCAGCAGGTCGCCAGAAGCGTACCGACGGACAGATTGATGCTGGAGACGGATTGCCCGTACATGTCGCCGGAGCCGATGCGAAAGCAGAAGATCAACGAACCGGCGCTGATGATCCACACGGCTCGTTTTTTGGCGGAGCTGAAAGAAATGTCCCCGAGCGACTTCGCCCAGGCCGTCACGGCCACGAGCAAGACCTTCTTCGGCCTGCCGTAGAGCATACAGAATTCACAGGGACGCCAGGGCAGCTATGGCACGACTAACGTTCAGTCTTCAGGAGCTTGTGGAGATCGTTGTCTCGAACGGACTCTTGCCCCGGCAGATCGTCCGTGTCCGCGTCAAAGGTGAGAGAATCCATTTCGTGATAAAGACGAACTCATTCATTCTGCCGTTCATTCCGGCGTCGCTGGGATACGTCGGTTTTGACGGCAGCAACGCGGTCTTCGAACTGACTATTGTGAGCGGCCACGTCAACAAAGCCCTGGGCTGGCTTCATCAGGCTCTCGAGCTTAGGATGCCGGCCCTTGTGAGCCTTGACTTTCCCAAGGTCTCCGTGGATATCGACCGTCTGCTGAAAGAGAGGAACATCCGCGGCATCCGCGTGAAGGACGCCGTCCTCAAAGACGGCGAGTTTGCCATCGTCACCGGTGCCGCTGAGTCCGGTCCGCCGGGCTAATCGTTCAGGTCCTGCCGAAGGAAGATCAGAAGGCCGGCCCCAAAGGCGACGACGCCGTAGAGGCAGGACAGCCCGATCATCTTCCAGACCTCCGGATGCCACTGGTAGTCCACGCCTTGTGCCATCTGTTGCAGTATCTGCCAGGGATAGCTGATATACCTGGTAAAGATATAGGGGTCCAGACCCACGAGGTGCTTCGTGAAGTCGATGATGTAGAGTGTGCCGATGCTCACCGCCACGGCGGCACCGGGACTGCGGACGATCGTCGAGATGAACAGGCCGTAGAGCACGATCGCGCCCAGAGGAATCCAGGTCAGGACGAAAGCAAGCAGGAAATTCCCCAAGACCTTACCCTGCGAATAGATCACGCCAAAGCTGTCGGAAACCGCGCCGAAGCGGTAGTGGACCTTCGCCAGTGCCATGGACAAAGCGAGCGTGACAAACGATATCACAACCATGTAGAGCAGGCCCATAGCGGCCTTGGCCGCGTAGAACTCCCAGCGATACAGTGGTGCTGCCAGCATCGCCCGGATGGTACCGGAGCGCGTTTCGTCCGCCATGAGCATGGCGGAAAACACAAGTACGAAAATCAGGCCGATGTCGGTGAACACCAACTGCATAGACAGGGTCACGTACCCCCACGCATTGCCCGTATCCGCCGTGCTTAATTCGTCTGCGACCACGTAGGTGAGCACGCAGATCAGGGCCGCGCCGAACAGTCCGAAGTAGGGCAGCTTGCACCGCACGGCTTTGGCAATCTCGTTTCGCAGCAGGGCCGGAACTTGGCTACGCATTGTCGTTGTCTCCGGTGATCGAGAGAAAGAACTCCTTCAGCGTCTTCTGCCTGGGGCTAATCGCCGCCACTCTGAATCCGGCCTCGAGCAGATGCCGGTTGAGCCAGACCGGCTCGTCGGTGGCTAACGTGACCTCCAGACTACTCGCCGTCAAAGTCTCGACCTGCCTGATCCGTTCATCGGCCATGAGCGCGTTGCGCTCCGGGACCTTGCCTTCGAAGGTGACTCGGACGATCCGCTCGTGCGGCGTCAGGATGTCCTTAACCTGTCCCGATGCGATCAGACGGCCCTTGTTAATGACGAAGACGGTGTCGCAGTATTCCTCAACTTCATACAGCAGGTGGCTGGAGATGAAGACGGACAGTCCGCCCGTCCTGACCCTCTCGCGCAGGAAGGTGAGAATCTCCCGCGTCCCTTCCGGGTCCATCCCGTTGGTGGGCTCATCCAGGATGAGCAGCCGGGGACGGCCCAGCATGGCCCGGCCGATGCCGAGCCGCTGTTTCATCCCCATCGAATAGGTGCGGACCTTGTCACGCTGCCGGTCCGCCAGGCCGATGCGTTCCAGAATCTCGTCGATGTCCCTGCGTGGGACTTTGCCGAGGACACGAGCGGCCAATTCCAGGTTCTTTCGTCCGGAAAGGTAATCGTAGAACGCCGGCGCTTCCACCATGACGCCCACAGACCGAATCGCCTGCTTGAAGTCCCGCCAGATGTCCACGCCGAAGACGCGGATTCGGCCTCCGCTCGGACGCACGAGTCGCGGGATCATATAGAGCGTAGTGCTCTTGCCCGCGCCGTTGGGGCCCAGAAAACCCGCCATGTGTCCGGGCCGGACCTCCAGCGAGAGCCGGTCCACGGCGCGGATGCGCCCGAAGCGTTTCGACAGGTCCTGCAATGCCAGTGCCGGTACGGTCACTTCCGCGCTCCTTAACGTTCTTCTGATTGGGACAGAAACACCGTGATGCGGGACACACGTCTTTCTTGCACGAGGAGATCGGATATGCCGTCACCGTTCAGGTCGGCGATGTCGGTCCACGCGTCCACGGGAGCCCTGAAGCTTCGCGGCGGCTCTCTTCGGAAAAAGCCGGTATCCGTATCACTCAAATACAGATCATACTGGTCCGACGAGCGTTCGAGAAGGATATCCTTGCGTCCGTCGCCGTTGAAGTCCCCGTCAATCGAGAACATCCACTCAACAGATTTGTCGCTCGGTGTCCTGGAGGTCATGTCCATCTGAAAGTCCGGGCCTCCGGAGTAGTCGCCGTTCCGGCCGGACCGCACGGTGAAAACCCAGTCCACGCCGCCCGAAAGCGCCATGTCCACCAGACCGCTCCAGGAGGTCACTCTCGTCTTCAGCGCAACCAATACGAGCTCACACTTGCCGTCACCGTCCAGATCCCACATGGGTGAGATGCCGTGCTCCTGGTCCACGCGGATCGGGACTCCGCTGCCGCGCAGCACGTGCGTCGGCCGCTCCGGGAGCCGGCCCTCCCGATTTCGAAGGAAAATCAAAACGGTGCTTTTGGGATGCATGTCTCTCTGTGACTTCCAGAGCACGAGGTCCTGGCGCCCGTCCCCATTCACGTCCTGACGTTTCACGCCGTAAGAGCTCGAATCCGCATCTGCTCTTATATCGTCGATCAGTTTCTGGATGGCTGCGTTTTCGGCTTCTCTCTCTTCGACCCGGTTCTGGTCATCGTTCGTGCGGAACTGCGTCCGGATCGACACCGTGTGCGAAGGGTTTGCCCCGGCCATCCAGTCGAGATGCTCTCTTTGCCAGCGTGTCTGCGTCATGCGAAGGTCCAGGGTCCGGCCGGGACGCCACTCGTAGTCCTGGCCCTTTTCGTACAGCACGGCATGATCTTCGAACACGACCGGGATGACGTCATTGGCATCTCCGGACTCGGCGGGCTCCGGCATGATCTGCGGATATTCCGTGAGGAAGACTTGCCTGGCCTCAATCAGCGTTCGAAGTGACGGCTCGAACACACCCTCATTTTGTCGTAGATAGACCAATCCCGCGGCGGTGGAAAGCAGCAGCTCCTTGCCGGGATGGGCATCCACATCGTATGAGCCGACCCAGGCGGTGTGTTCCGGCAGCGCGATGGTCTGGTCCGGCGTTGTCGTGAATCCCGACCTCTGCTGGCGATACACCTGCAATTTGCGCTCCAGTGGAACAACGGCCAGCAGATCGATCAGACCATCGTTGTCAATGTCCATGAGGCGCGAACCCGTCAGCCACGCCGGATCGGGAGACATCGTAAAGACCTGGCGTTTGAATTCCACAGCCGGAGCCAAAGCCGCGCCCAGCAGCAGACACACCAAAACGGATTTAACGGATAGCGGCCTCATCAGATGTTCACCTTACCGGGCGCGACTTAAAAATGTGCGAAAGGCACCCGCCCTTTTGAGTTTCATGACTAAGTCACTGATGCCGTCGCCGTTAAGGTCCACAACCCTGAACCACTCTATGGGCTCGGCGTAGGCAAAGAACAAACCGGCATCCTGCTCGAATCCCACTTCTCGCGAGACAAACGAATACACGGAGATGCGATCACTTTTGTCCCTGACAAGCAGGTCCCTGTGTCGGTCTCCGTCGAAATCGCCACTCAGATCGACGAATCGTTCGAAATACCTCCGGCGCCCCCAGTTCATGTCTATGGAATGACTGTCCAGGCGGATCTCCAGGTCCCTCTGGAAGTCCGGCTTTTCGGGATAACCGGTCCCGGGTCTGAAGAAGTGAAACCTGAGATTGAAGTCAAGCCGTTTGGCCATGAATGCCTTTCGAAATCCTTCCCGGGTATCGAAGCGATTGTAGCCCAGCACCAAATCGACGTGCCCGTCACCATCTACATCCACGATAGGGATAGAATCGATCCAGTCGTTTTTTCGGAAGACCTGTTGTGGTTTCGGCGGGATTTGCCCTTGGGCATTCGCGAGGTAGATTTGCACAATGACCTTGCCGGACAAGGTGCCGGGCAGAAACCACGGCTCGCCGATCCATTTGTTTTTGATAAGGTCAACTCGGCCGTCCCGATTGATGTCCAGCCAGCAGTACCATAACCAATCCCACTTCTCTGACCAGGTCAATGTGGGCTCGGCGGCGAAGGAGCCGCTCTCCTGCTGGGTGTATATGGCGAACGTGCAGGTTGGCATGTCGCTCGTGCGCACGATGATGTCATCGCGCCGGTCCCCGTTGACGTCGCCGAGACTCATGTCGATCTCCGTTGTCTTGTCGTATCCAATAACCGGGACAGGAGCCGAGATCCTGGTCTCCAGGACGTCATCGAGAGACCGCATGTGCTGCCACGTTCCCCGGTGGTGCCAGAGCTGCATATCTCTCTCCACGGGTACGAGTATGACGGGGCCGTCGTTGGGTGTATCCACCGAGAAAGGAAAATATTCGACCAGCGGGGCCTTCAACCGTTGAGGAATCGCTGTCCGCTGAGCAATAATCTGCCTGGGTGCGGCGGGGCGCCTCCGATCCGCGAAGCTTAGCTCGGCCACACCCTCGCTGGTCATGACCAGCAGGCTCTCGGCGGCGCTGCCGAGCTTGGCCGGCCACACGAGCGACGGCGCCTCACCCAGCTCGTATACCAAGTCAGGGCTCCTGGCGAATCCTCGCGCGGCGTCCTGGAAGAAGAGGACCAGGTTGGGCTCATCGACCAGCAGAATGTCCTTGAGATGATCGCCGTCGAGATCGCAGAAGAGGATTTCCGAGCCCCTGCCCTGGATTTCGCTGGACCTGAACTCCGGTGCGGCAGCGGCCAACGGACACACCAAAATGATGATGCACAAGAAAACGTGCAGACGTACCCTCAGAGTACACATGGACATCACATAGAGTGTTATCTCCGTTGGTCCCTTCATATCAGCGTAGCGATTATATGTGATGCGTCATTTCGTGTCGATCATCGATTGCACACGTACCATCGTCATCTGCCGTGTGTCACCGATATAAAGACGTTGCAGAGCATCTTTCGTTAACCGATATTTCTGCTTCTTACGGGAGTGAGTCTCTCTTCGGCCCTACATATCGTCCGAAAAAATCTGCATAATATTAAAAAATTCGCACTTTTTTTGCCAAATCCTTTTGACATGCCCTTGTGCATTGGTAAACTAAGCCTGTTGGACGGGTCTGGCTCGTATCTCGTCGTTCGGCGCTCGTATCTCGAACAACCAGATACGAGGTACGAGAAAGGGGCCGTCACATGGTTCTCCGCTGGTCTCGCGAGAGGCGCGCGGGCGGCGGAGTCGCAAGGATGTGCAAGGAGTGCGATTTCGGGACTATCGCAGCGCGAAGGAGCCAAGGGATTGGCCTCAGGGACGAGTAACAAATCGACACCCTCATCCCCTCCGCGGCTCGTATCTCGTCGTTCGGCGCTCGTATCTCGAACAAGGAAATGCGAGATACAAGGTACGAGATACGAGATACTATACTAGGTACGAGAAAGGAGGATAAGCATGAAGCTTAAGTCGGTTCAAGTTAAGAACTTCAAGTGCGTGGAGGATTCCACCGAGTTTGAAGTGTGTCCCGTAACGTGTCTGGTCGGAAAGAATGAGGCCGGCAAGACGTCGTTACTTGAAGCCCTCTACAAATTGAACCCTGACGTGGAGGAACTCGGGGAATTTGATGTGCTTCTCGAATACCCGAGGCGCCGCCGCAAAGAATATGAGCAGGCCCGGCGCACCGGGGACATCGAACCGGACGATGCGCTGATCACTAAATGGGAGCTCGAAGACGGGGATGTGGAGCTGCTCGGGGCGCTGCTCGGACCGGATGCGGTCAAGTCCAGAACGGTGACGATTCACAAAGGATACTACAAGGGACGCAAGTGCACGGTGGATCTCGAAGCGTTGCTGCCGACATTCGTCTATTTCTCCAAATTCCTTGTCATGAACGGGCGGGTCTCCATTGATGACATCATCGAGAAACAGCGGGACGGCAGGCTGTCGGGCTCCGAACGAATCTTCCTGGCGCTGCTCGACCTTGTGGGCACGACCCCGGAGAAGGTCAGGGACGTTATGAGTTCGGAGGAACTGATCGCCGACCTGGAAGCGGCATCCGCCCCGATTACCGACAAGATCTGCCACTACTGGTCTCAAAACAGGAATCTGAGGGTGAGCTTCCATGTTCATGCCGGCAAGGCACAAGACCGGCCGCCCTTCGATAAAGGCCTGGTCTTCGAGACCCGGATTATGAATACCCGCCACAACGTGACGCTGAACGTCGATGAGCGAAGCAGCGGGTTTGGCTGGTTTTTCTCCTTCCTCGTTTGGTTCTCTCAGGTCAGGAGAAACTATGGAGACAATCTGGTGATTCTCCTTGATGACCCCGGGTTCGGCCTGCACGCCAAGGCCCAGGAGGATCTGCTTCGGTACATATCGGAAGAGTTGGAACCGTACTACCAGGTCATCTACACGACCCATTCACCCTTCATGCTCGATGCCCGCAAGCTGCGAAGGGCCCGGACCGTCGAAGATGTTGTCGGCATATCGGACGACGGCAGAGAGAAGTACATGGGAACCAAGGTCGGGGACCGGTCCTTGAGCACCGATGCGGATACTCTGGTTCCGATGCAGGCGGCGCTGGGATACGAGATCACGCAAACGCTGTTCACAGGCGAGAACGTACTGCTGGTTGAGAGACCGTCGGATTTGCTTTACCTGAAATGGTTTTCGGAGCGGCTGGCACAGAAAGGCCGGACTGCCCTGGATCGTGCGTGGACCATCGCGCCCTCCGGAGATATCCAGAAGATGTGCGCGCTCATGTCGCTCTTGCGCGTCGGCAAGCCCAACGTGGCGATCTTGCTCGACGGAGCGGTCGGGCGCAAGAAGAACGGTTTGAGTCCCGAGACCTCCGACCTTCTAAAAGACTGCCGCGTCTTCACGGCAGATATGTATCTGGATGCGAACGGAGGGAGCATTGAGGATCTGATGGGACGGCGGGCATATTTTGAGCTCGTGAACTCGTGCTACAGACTCCCGCGCAAGTACGAACTTCACGCCCCCCGCGAGGTCCTTTCCGGCGTTCCTGTTGTGACCGAGGCCGAGGAGCACTTCAGGGCCCTGCCCTCGGAAATGCCCGCGTTGGACCGCTACGCACCGGCGGAACACTTGGCCGAAAACGGAAGGAAGCTCGTGCGCAAGCTGCGCGACCTGGATGAAGGACTCGATCGTTTCGAAAGGCTGTTTGCAGACTTGAATTCATGTCTGTTCGATGGGCCGGTCCGAGTCATAAGTCCCGGAATTCGCGAGTACATGCAAGCGAGGGACTCCGCCGTTTCGGTTGCAGCGGCAGGGAGTTCGTCCCAGACAGAGACGTATGCAGTTTCAAAGTGAATGGGCCGGGGAGCTTCAGGATAGCCCTGGGATACATTGCCCCGGTAGTCGCCGAGACATTCGAGGGGTCTGCGTTCGGTGTTGGGAAGCAGGGGGGCAGCGGTTTCCGGCCTGGATAATCCTTCGATTTGTGGTCTGTACTTAGGCCGGCCGAGAGTCTTCTTTTCGATAAACCAGGAGCCGATAGGTTTTGAATTTCTTGAAGTGCTCACCGGTTCGACTGCCGCCGGAGTACTTCTTAGTGACCTTCTCCAGCTCGTCTCGATATTTCCAGCTCACGAGCTTGAAGATGCCCGGGTACCTGTCGGCCAGCAAGCCAGTCACCGCGTCCATCACCGGCTTGCCCACCTTCGCAAGTGCATCATCCATGAGGTCCATGGTCGGCGCCGTCTGTTCTGTAATGTCCACGTCCTCAATGCGTTGAAAAGGATGCGTTTGCACAAGCCTGAAGAAGTTGTTCAGTTCATGTCCCCCGCTCTGCCGGCCTTCTTCGGTCAAGCCCTTCTTAAAGATGTCACATATCAGCATGTGCCCGCCGACGTTTAGGAATCTGGACGTGTTAGCCAGTGCCTTCGGCAGCTTGATATACTGGAAACTCTCAACGAACAGAATCAGGTCGTAGCGCTTATCCGTTTCCAGCCCTTCATATTTGCATTCGAAGATTTCGCTCTTCTGGCCTACGGATTTGCGGGCCTGTTCCGTCAGAAACGTGCTGGGCGAGACGCAATCCACCTCATATCCCATCGAGAGCAGCTTCCGGGCAATGCTCCCCGCGCCGCAGCCCACATCAAGGATCGTCTTGACCCCGGCGGGAATATGCGAGAGAAGGAATTCGACGTATGCTTCCTGGGCCAGACGCACATTGGCGATATCGACGTCCAGCTCGCCCGTCCAATACCCGTAATGCAGGTGTTCCAATTTCAGAAAGTACTCCCCGCATATCCACCCGATCTTTAGGCCCACTTCCCGGGAACTGACTTTTCGCTTCTGCTTCATCCTGAACCTCGTATATCGTATGTCGTATGTCGTATATCGCCCATCGACCGACGACATACCCCCGACGAGCGACGAGCTCAGTATACCGGTTTCTCAGAGCCTGGTGAAGGCTGGAACTGCCTATAGGGTGGAAATAGAATAAAGGCTGCAATATTCATCGCAGGACTCTATAATGGTGGCCAGAATGATTCTTTCAAAGGAGATCAATAAATGAGAAAAGAACTAACAAGGTTTGTCACATTCCAACTTGATGACTTCCTGGGCAAAATGAGCAACGTGGCGGCACTGACGTTTTTTCTGTTCTGTACCGTTATACAAGGCCAGGATAGGGCGCCCTCATCGAAGGAAGCAGCCTCACGAATCGCACCGACCGACTTGCGATGTGAATACCTCAGCGAGCCTTTGGGCATTGACGTGGAACAGCCGCGGCTGAGCTGGAAGCTCAAGGCAAACGACCTAAAGGAGCGGGGCCAGGCACAGACGGCATACCGGGTGCTGGTGGCCGGCTCGAAAGAGCGGCTCGCTCAAGGCAAGGGCGACCTGTGGGATTCCGGCGAGGTCAGGTCCGCCCAATCACACCTCATTGCCTATGGGGGGACACCGCTGTCTTCGGGTATGCGATGCTACTGGAAGGTACGGGTACGCGATGAGCGGGGGGTGTTATCGTCCTGGAGCGCTCCGGCCCGGTGGACGATGGGATTCTTGGATCCATCGGACTGGGCGGCGCAGTGGATCGGCTCGGGCGAGACGTTCGCCGAGGTGAAGAAGTTGCCGCCGGAAGGCGACTATCTCTCCGATCCGTGGTTGCGAAAAGCCTTCACTCTGAACCGGCAGCCTCGGTGGGCGACGATCTGTATCGCATCCGTGGGCTACCACGAACTCCATGTGAATGGAGAGAAGGTGACAGATGCGGTTCTGATGCCGAATGTGGCCGATCACACGAAGCGATCGCGTTACGTCACGTACGATATTACCGATCATTTGCGAGCCGGCCGCAATGCGATTGGCCTGTGGCTGGGGACCTCGTGGTCGGTTTACCCGCTTTATAAATCCGAGGACAAGCCGCAAACACCCATCGTCGCCGCTCAGGCCCAAATCGAAATGCCAGACGGCAAGGTCCTCCGCCTGGTCACAGACGAGACCTGGAAGACCTATCCCAGCCCCAACGTTATGCTGGGCACGTGGATGTTCACGAACTTCGGCGGCGAATATTACGATGCGGCTAAGGAAATGCCGAACTGGTGCAGCGCCGATTGCGACGATACGAACTGGAAGCCGGTGACGGTGTATCAGCCCAAG
>Ga0209427_10001348_pt1 | contig 28169 bp, 17 predicted proteins | sample DeeMarSWOR136_30_FD_187465 | JGI IMG/M metagenome (GOLD analysis project Ga0209427, IMG submission 187465) | Marine sediment microbial communities from White Oak River estuary, North Carolina - WOR-1-36_30 (SPAdes) (version 2) | ecosystem: Environmental > Aquatic > Marine > Intertidal zone >...
GGCAAGGATGTCATACTGGCGACCGTACTGGCCTATGATTTCGGTGCGAGAAGCGCTCTGTGCGGCAGTATATGGCGGCCCGACCCGGAGAAGGGGGTCGTATCCAGTATCTACGGCAGCAGCGGTTTCAATACCCTTGCCTCAGCCGTAGCCGCGGCCAAAATATTCGGATTTGACCGAGCGCAAATGGCCAATGTCATGGGTATCGCTGCCTATTTCGCCACCGGTGCCATAGAAAGCAAGTTTTCCTTCACGCCACCGGCAAATTTCAATAAGTCGGCGGACATGGGCTGGTTCTGCCTGGGCGGCATCATGGCGGCGTTATGCGCTCAAAATGGCTATGTCGGCGACCCTTCGGTACTGGACGGACCGCGGGGTTTAACGGCACTGCTGGGAGCACTTGAATTTGATGATGATACATTCGTGGCGGAACTGGGCGAACGCTGGTATATCATGGATGCCGGCTTCAAGCCCTACCCGACCTGCCGCTGGTTCCACAACGGCGCGGGCTTACTCGAGAATATCATCAAGGAGCACGACCTGAAACCGGAGGACGTCGAGCGAATTGTCATCAACACCCATCCCCTCGGTATTACCCTGCCCACCTATGTTGCCGGCGACAAATGGGCTGAGTTTGCCAACAGGGATTTGTGGTTCTCACAGTTCAGCCTATCTTACGCGCTGGCCTGCACTGTGTATAACATAACCCCGGGACCCGAGTGGGCCAGTGAAGAAACCCTGACCAGCCCCAGAATCGCGGAGATGACCACGCGGATTACCCACGGTGAACACCCGGACGCAGTGAGGATGGCGGCAACATGGACCGGGCACCCGGGCAAGCTCTTCAGCCAGCCACCTGTATCAATAGAGGTAATATCACGAAAGGGTAGTTTCACCGCCGATTCGACCGATATCCCGGGTGATAGCTGGAATCCCCGGGCAAAGCTGACGTATGACCAGATAGTTGCCAAGTTCCGCAACAATGCTTCCTATGTACTCAGCGACGCCAGAATTGACAGGATTATAGAGACCGTAGAGAACCTGGACGGAGTAAAAAGCCTGAGCGACCTTACGGGGCTGCTGGTCCAATAGATGATTGCGAAAACCGCCCCGCTAGTCCTGCCCAATTATCGGGAGCAAGGCCTCGCCCAGTTCTTCTATAGTCCATTTGCCTGGCTTCCGGAGAAGCATATGTGCGTCTCCAGGTAATACCAGTGAACGAGCATATACGCAGACATAACCGCCGGAAATATAGATATACCGGCCGGTGATACTCCGGGCTTCGTCCGTAGCCAGAAACACAATCAAGGGCGCCACATATTCCGGCCCCCGCTCGGATGAAATGGGCATATTATCACCAATTGACGGTGCCGGCCCCGGGAAGAGCTTGGTTTCAGCACTGGGTAATACAGCATTAACGGTGATGCCGTTTTCCTTCTGCTCGGCAGCAAGCATCGATGTGAAACCCAGAATCCCGGCTTTAGCCGTATTGTAGGCCAGACTGGCGGCGCCCAGGGCGGCCGCGCGAGAAGAAATATTAATTATCCGGCCGCTTTTCTGTTTTATCATCTCGGGGACGGCCGCCTTAACGCAGCTGAAATGCCCCTTCAAATGGACGGACATAATTGAGTCCCAGTCGTCTTCAGTTATGTCCACAGTTTTCACAGTTTTAAAATTGCCGGCGCAGTTGACAAGAATGTTGATTCTGCCAAAATTGCTCGTGGCTGTCTTAACGATATTCTCCCCTCCTGCAATCGTGGCCACACTATCATAGTTAGCGACAGCCTGGCCACCGGCTCCATTTATTTCCTCGACCACGTTATCGGCCACTTTCTTACCATCCACACCCACACCGATATCATTCACCACCACCTTAGCTCCCTCGGCGGCCAGCGCCAGAGCCGCCGCTCGCCCGATGCCATCCCCGCCGCCGGTCACCACAGCTGACTTTCCCTGCAGTCTCTGAGTCATAGCCCGAAGATTCTCCTTTTTTATATATGAATTCAATATATTTATATATTATAAGGTCTTATATCAATTTATCAGGCAGGCGGCTCTATGTTACTTTGTATGAATAATTTTGTCAAAACTACCAAATTGATAGCGGGCCATCGTGCGTGAAAATTCAAACCATTGATTGACACGGTGAGACCGGGCATTATAGATTTATATGAGTCAAAACAAGGAGGTGACGATATCTTACATGGAAATGACGATTACGGATAAATGGGCTGATTTTCTCACTGCCTGCACCTTTGATGATATACCCACTGAAGTCGTGCAACAGACGAAGATGTTTATCCTGGACAGCATCGGTTGTGCTCTGGGAGGCTATGCTATTGACTGGGGCAAGAAGGTTGCCGCGCTTGGTCGCGACCTTGGCGGAAGGCCGGAAGCCACCGTAATCGGCATCGGCGACCGGCTCCACTGTGCCCACGCCGCCTACGTCAACGGGAAGCTGGGCAACATTCTTGATATGGACGAGACCCTGTACAATAACCGACACATCGGTGGCGTTCCGTTTTTCCCCGCCCTGAGTGTCGGCGAGAGGACTGGAGCTACGGGCAGGGATGTCATTCTGGCAACTGTCCTGGCCTATGATTTTGCTGCCAGGAGCAGTGTCTGCGGTTCCTCGTTCCGGCCTGACCCGGAAAAAGGGGTAGCTATCGGTGGTAACGCGGCTATGGGCTTCAACACCTTCGCTGCCGCCGTCGCTGCGGCCAAAGTATTCGCATTTGACCGGGAGCAAATGGTAAATACCTTGGGCATTACCGGCTATCTCGTACCCGGTGCCATTGAAAGCAAGTTCACCTTCACACCTCCCGGTAATTTCAACAAGTACGGCGACATGGGCTGGTTCTGCCTGGGTGGCATCATGGCGACCTTATGTGCTCAGAATGGTTATGTCGGCGACCCTTCAGTCTTGGACGGACCGAGAGGTCTGGCGGCAGTACTCGGGGCACCGGAATTTGATAATGATACCTTCGTGGCTGACCTGGGCGAACGCTGGTATATCATGGATGCCGGCTTCAAGCCCTACCCGATCTGCCGCTGGTTTCATACCGGTATCAGATTGCTTGAGGATATTATGAAAGAGCACGACCTGAAACCGGAGGACATTGACCGAATTGTCATCAATACTCACCCCCTGGCCGTCAACCTGCCCCTGTTCCAGGCCGCCGCTAAATGGGCCGAGTCCCCGGGCAAAGAGCTATGGTTATCCGTCGATAGCATTACTTACGCCCTGGCCTGTGCGATATACGGAATACCTCCGGGACCCGAGTGGTGTCAGGAGGAGACACTGAACAATCCCAGAATCATCGAAATGACGAAGAAGATAATTCATGGGGAACACCCTGATGCATTGAAACAGTCAGCCGCCTGGACAGGGCACCCGGGGAAGATTTTCAGTCAGCCTCCCACCTCCATCGAGGTAGCAACTCGAAAGGGCACATTCACTGCCGGTTCGAACGATATACCCGGAGACAGCTGGAATCCCAAGATGAAGCTGACTGATGACGAAATAGTTGCCAAGTTCCGTACCAACGCTTCGTATGTGCTCGGTGATAAACAAATCAATAACATTATCGAGGTGGTCGGGAGGCTGGAAAAGCTGGAGAGCATCACTGAGCTTGCGAGTGTACTGGCACCGTAAGCAACATCTCAATAATTCAGATGATTAGACTTGAAAGGGTTTCGATAATGGTTGAATTAAAGAAGGGAAAGTCGCCGAATGCTCAGCAGATTTACGGTTATAACGGCAAGATACTGAGAGCCGACCTTTCTACGGGGGAAAGCACCAGCCAGCCAGTTGACGCAGATACATTAAGTATAGAATAGCTGTGGTATAATTGGATATTGATTTCATATTGACTGGCCATTTTAGGGAATTTAGTGAAGGCCTGGAGCATAACTGATTAATTAACGATGAAAAGAATTTCAATTATCTTATGGATATTTGTATTAATATTTAGTTTTCAACCTATAGACGGGGAGGTACACGCTGACAACGGGATTACTTTCGACCAAGCGTTGCTGGATGCCTTCGATGAATCCCTGCAGTACGACCTGCTCTATCCCTACTACCCCACTGCTGAGGACGCTGACGGCGGTTTCGTGGAGAACCGCAGCAGTACCTGGGAACTGGAGCAGGACAGCGATAAATTCGTAGTAACCCAGGCCCGGTACACGTGGACAGCCGCCAAGGCCTCGCAGTTCTACGCGGACAACACCACCCAGGCGGCCATATACCTCAACAGTGCGAATGTTGGATTTGCGTTTCTTCAAAACATGTGGGGACTCGATTACGGGGAGGAGGGGACTGGCATCGCCATGGTAGTGGACAGGGACGGAAGTAGCGGTAGAGTGGACGGTCACGAAGATTATATCGTTTACGGGCACGCCTTTGCCCTCTATGCCGCTTCTGCCTACTACGCCGCATCCGGTGAACAGGACGCCCTGGACCTGGCCGTTCAGATTTACAATTTCCTTGATGATAATGCTTACGACCCCGTATACGGCGGCTACTACTTCACTCTCGGCGACCTGCGTAAGGACACCAACGTCAATTTGCATGTGCTTGAAGCCCTGATTGAGTTCTACCAGGCGTTGCCCGAATCCCACGAACTGCGCCCGGAGGTGGCGGACCGCTTAAACGAACTCCTCGCCTGTTTCCACGACAAGGCCATGCACTACGAGATAGGGACGGACTGTTTCACCTACCCGGTCATGAGTGAGAACTGGTCATCTACCAGTAATGATATCCAGTTCGGTCACGATGTCGAGCTGGCGTTCCTGATGGTAGAGGCCATAGCAGCCCTTGGACAGGACCCGCTGACCAGTCCCTACTTTACCAAAATCAGGAATATGGTCGACTTCACGTTCACCCACGAAGGTTACCGGGGTGATGGTGCTCTATACTACGGCGGCACCTACGATAACGGTAACGTCATCGTTACCGAACCCGATATTAATTACTGGCTCCAGGCCGAGGCACTGAATGCCGCGGGTCTGATGAGTATGCTCTTTCCGGACAACACCTTCTATGCCGACACCGTCAATCTCACCTGGAGCTATATCGATAGCCAGATTATCGACCATACCAATCACGGCTGGGTTGCTCTGCCCGGTGATTGGGGCAGGGACAAGGCCACGAAATGGCATGCCAACTATCACGACGGACGCGCGTTGATGAACTGCCTGAAATGGCTCTCCACACCGACTATTGACTGGTCCGTAAGGCTTTGCGATTCAATAATAGAAATATATACTCCTGACACATTTGGACCCTGGGATTATACACGAGGATTAGTTCTAGAAAGTATATGGAGGGTATATCAGAGGACGGGCAACAATGATTATTACGACTTTATTAAGAGCTGGGTAGACAGGTTTGTGACTAGTGACGGATTGGATACCAATATCGTTCTGTACAGTCTTGACAACATGATGCCCGGGGTCCTGCTATGCCACCTCTATCAGGCAACCGGCGACAACCAGTATAAAACTGCCGCACAACAGATAAGAAACAGGATTGACACCTATCCCAGGACCTCGGACGGCGGCTTGGCACACAGGACATCCTGTGATGACCAACTCTGGTTGGATGGAGCTTTCATGCTGACGATTTTCCTGAGCAACTACGGCGAGGTGTTTGATGACGCAACATACTGCAATAATGAGTGTTCGAACCAGTTGATAATATACAACAGCCACCTGCAACATGTCGCAACAAAGCTTGCATGGCATGCCTGGGATGAGGACGGCTCGGCAAGCTGGGCTGATCCTACTACGCATCTTTCACCCGAGGTCTGGTGTCGGGGACTAGGCTGGTATGTACTTGCGTGCACTGAGGTTATCGAAAAGCTGCCACTCGACCATCCCAATAGACAGACATTAATCGACATACTCGTCGAGCGACTTGAGGGCATTAAGAATTACCAGGACAGCACAACTGGCCTGTGGTACCAGGTCGTCGACAAGGGTAACCTAACCGATAACTGGGTAGAACAGTCCGGCTCGTGCATGTATACCTATGCCTTGTCCAAAGCCATAGATGCAGGCTATGTGAGCAGCACTGACTACTACACCACCGCCAAAAAAGGGTATGAGGGGATTATGAGCGAAATAGAACTTGACGCGACAGGCGAAGTAATTAACGTCTACGGTACCTGTGTGGGTACCGGTGTCGGTGATGATTACTCGTATTATATCAATAGAGCGCAGTTAACCAATGATTTTAAAGGTTACGGAGCGTTCCTTTTTGCCAACGAGCAGCAAAGGACAAAGTATACTGATCTGAGGCAGTTATACCAAGCAGAAAAGGGAACCTTGTATAACGCTGTGACAGAAACTTCAAACAGGGGGTTTACAGGCGCCTCGTATGTAAATTTCTACAACGAGGTAGGGAGCTATATTGAAATTACTCTAAATGCAGCTTCTACCGAAACGAAGACCCTATTAATCAGGTATGCAAACGGAACCACGGATGATAGGCCCATGAAAATTTACGTCAACGGAAATGTAGTTGATGACAGTCTTTCGTTTATTCCTTCGGGAGCCTGGTCAGCTTGGAAACCGCAAACAATTAGCGTTTCGCTTAATGCCGGAGACAACGTTATAAAATTTGAGTCAATTACTGATACAGGAGGCCCGAACCTCGACTGGGTTACGTTTGATACAGTATCTATCACCCAAACAACCCTTACTCGAGGCCCTTATTTGCAATCCGTTACGCCCACCTCGATCCTCATAGTCTGGGACACAGACGAGCCAACTGACAGTGAGGTAGAATACGGGCTCACTGCTGAATATGGGAATACTGTGAGCGACTCCGCTTTGGTAACTAGACACGTTGCGCTTTTAGAGGGACTAAGTCCCTACACCACGTATCATTACCGTGTGGGGACAAGCACTTATGATTTAAGCGAGGATATTACCCTGAAAACAGCGGCTGATTCCACCCAGACCCAATTCAATTTCGTCGTTTATGGAGACTGTCGGCACTCATCAGATTCAATCAATCACCAGAGCGTAGTTGACGGTATAATCAGTGTTTCGCCTGATTTTTATTTGAATACTGGCGATTTGGTCAACGATGGTGACGTGATAGGCGATTGGAATGAATTTTTTGATGTAGAGAACGATTTAATGAAAACGACAACCCTCTTTCCCGCATTGGGGAATCACGAGCGCGACCACGCAAACTATTTTAACCTCTTTTACTTGCCTGGTAACGAGAGATGGTATTCATTTAATTATGGCCATGCCCACTTCGTTTGTCTACAAATTGATGGATATGCAGATTACATCGTCGATTCTGCGCAATATGTTTGGCTGGAGCAGGATCTGGCCAATAACACCCAGCCTTGGACATTTGTTTGCTTCCACATCCCACCCTATAGCTCGGGGGCACATGGTAGTGATCTGAACGTCCGGGCTGCCTTACAACCATTATTCGACACATACGGCGTTGATATGGTCTTTAATGGACATGACCACGATTACGAACGCAGTATAGTAAATGGTGTTACTTATCTCGTATCTGGAGGAGGAGGAGCAAGTCTGCACGAAAGGCAACAATGGAATGACTGGACTCTCTATTTTGAGACTACTTATCACTTTATACCTATATCAATAGATGGAGATATGTTGACGGGCATCGGTGTCAGGCCCGATGGCAGTAAATTTGATTCGTTCGCTATTGAGAAAACTCCTACCCCACCGACCATGGAGACCATAGTTGAGGCCGGGGGCCAGTACTACAACACTGCTCCCATATTATCCAACTTTGGCTTCGATGATAATGTAGCTCTTAACGATGGCTGGTACCAGATGGACTCCTTCAACGGGACATGGGAAGTCCTTTTCAGCGACGTTTCCGGTGTCTCCTGGGATGACGATGGCTGGATAATGCCCGGTTTTAACGCTCTCAGCGAAGGCAGCCACACTATTTACTTCATGGCCTCGGATGATGCCGGCTATTTTGAAGGTGAATCAGGGGAGTGGTGTTGGCAGTTCTTCAAGGATACCATCCCGCCCGGTGACCCGGGTGATGTCAGCAGTACCAGCCATACACCCGGCGCGTGGTCCGGTGACAATACGATTGATATTACCTGGACCGGTGCCATCGATAATCTCAGCGGCATTGACGGCTACTCCATCATGTGGGATACCAGCGCAAACACCATCCCCGACCAGACCAAAGATATTGAGGAAGTAACGGCTGCCACCAGCCCGCCTCTGCCCGACGGTAACAATCACTATTTCCATATCAGCAGCGTGGATAACGCCGGGAACTGGCAGTCCACCATTCATCTGGGACCGCTCTTCATTGCTGCCACGTCACCGGTCTTATCCGATGGAACGGTATCCCCTGCCAGTGGCGACACTTCCGTTAACTTTACCTATTCCGCGAACTATACCGACTTTGAGAACGAGGCTCCTGCATCGATAACAATATCAATTGATGGCGGCACTTCTGTAAACATGACGGCCGCGGAAGGTCAGGACGGTGACTTCACCAACGGTGAAATCTACGAATACATCACTATCGGTGAAGACCTTGGCGTCGGCTCTCATACCTTTCAGTTCGCCGCGAGCGATGGTACCGATAACGCCATCGGCGATATCGGCTCACACCCCGGTCCTACCGTGTCCCACCATGAACCTGAGCCCGGAGATGCTGACGGTGACGGTGTTATCGATATCTTTGACATGACCAAAGTAGCCAGGATAATCCTCGGTCTTGATAGTGAAACACCCGGCGCCGATGCCAATCAGGACGGTGAAGTCAATGTCTTTGACATGACCAAAATAGCCAGAATCATTCTGGAACTGGACTGAACTCTTGTCTGAAATACGTTGTACGTAATCAGCTAGAGTCCTGCGGCAGCTATGATGTCGGGGACCACTTCCTCCCGACCAATGGCCATAATATGAACGCCGTCACAGATGGAGTCCTTCTTCAGGGCAGCAATCGTACGTCCTGCAATCTCAATCCCTTTGGCAAGCACCTCTTCCTTCGGCACACCGGACAGTTCGTCAATCAATTCCTGAGGAACAAAGATGCCGGGGACGTTTTCCGTCATATATTTAGCCATCCTAGCCGATGACAGCAGAACGATACCGGCCAGTATCTTAACGGGAAACTGGCGGGCGTACTCCATAAACCTGCTGAAATTCTCCAGGTCGTAAATAGCCTGTGTCTGGAAAAACTCGGCGCCACCCTCAACCTTCTTTTCGAATTTTATCAATTGTGGCTCGATTGGCTGCGCTTCGGGGGTAACGATAGCCCCGGCACAAAACTCCACAGCACCGTCGAGGTCACTTCCTCCCAGGTCTTTACCGGAGGTCAGCTCCCGAATTGTGTTCAGCAGTTGCAGGGAATCAAGGTCAAAGACACCCTTGGCCTCCTTATGGTCACCTACCGGTACGGCATCGCCGGTAAGACAGAGAACGTTCCTTATGCCCCGGGTGTAAGCCAGGAGAAGGTCGGCTTCCAGGGCCATGCGGTTGCGGTCGCGGCAGGTCATCTGCATGATAGGCTCACCACCGGCTTCTTTGATGGCCAGACAACCGCCAAGGGAGGGAAACCGCATCACCGAGCTCTGGTGGTCCGTAACATTCATCCCGTCCACTCTGTCCTTGAGTAGGTCAATGTGATGCAGCATCTTTTCCAGGTTCGTTCCCTTGGGCGGGGCTATCTCACTGGTAATCACAAATTTACCGGAGTTGAGGGCATCTCTGAAACGTGATACCATTATACTTACCCCCTCGCTAGATTCTGAGCACCCGCGGTTTCAGCGCTATATGATGATTCCGGGGCGGCTGATATTTCTTCATCAGATCAAGCCTGCCCTGCTCTTTCAAACGTTCGTAGATGAGAGTCCAGGCACAGTCCCTTTCTTTGTCGACCTCGCACTTACCGTTATTGGTGCCACCGCAGGGTCCGTTAACCAGCCCCTTATGGCAGGCGGTTATCGGGCATATACCGGCGGTTTCACCGAGCAGGCACTGGCCGCATTGCTCACAGGCCTCACGAAAGTAGCCGGGGCTTTCCTCTACGGCTATAAACAGGGTATCCTGGGCCGGTATTACCGGTTTTCCTATATAAAGGTTCATCCGGTGCACGCCCAAAGCACAGCTCATCGACAGGATACAGTCGGCGCTGCCGATAGCCTGCTTGTTTTCCTTCATGGCCACCTCGGTCATGTCATCACAGGCAGTTGGGATAACCGTCCAGCCGGTAACACGTTTACCCAACCCCTGAAGATACTCCTTCATCTCGACAACCTGGTCAATACCACCGGTCTTGGTCATGGTGGTGCAGGTGCCGCAACCGATAATAAATACCCTTTCCATACCCTGCAGAGCTTGTTGAATCTCCTCCGGTGATTTCTGCTTGGTTATCGATTTCATGGCGCTCCCCTCCTTCCCTTAATAAACTAACCTTCCAGGTCGCATCTCAGGCACCGCTTGGCTTCTCTTATGGCTACCTCCTCGGTAAAACCGAGCTCTATTTCATTAAAGCTGGTTCTCCTCTCTGCCACCGGTAGTGTCCGCACCTTTAATCTTGGCTGCGTCTCCCACGTCTCCTCCAGCTCCTGAACGCTGACTCCCTCAACGATGCCGGTCTTTCGTTCATGTACATCAACCCTGGAAGTATCACCCCTCAGGTATTTATCTATGGCGATGGCAGCCCTACGGCCGGCGGCAATGGCGTCCACGACCATACCCGGTCCGGTAACGAAGTCGCCGCCGGCGAAGACACCAGGGACATTGGTTGCCAGCGTATTGCTGTCAACAACCAGTGTCTCCCACCTAGTACGCTCCAGTTCACTGTCGGGAGGCAGGAAGGATAAATCCGCGGCCTGACCCACGGCGGCAATGACAGTATCCGCTTCCACCGAGAATTCGGAACCGGTGATGGGAACAGGCCGTCGCCTTCCGCTGTTATCGGGTTCTCCAAGTTCCATGCGGATGCATTGCAGGCCGCTTACTTTCCAGTCGTCACTGGCAATCCTCGTCGGGGTGACCAGGAAATTGACCTGAACGCCCTCGGCGATGGCCTCGTCATACTCTACCTCGGTTACCGGCATTTCATCACGCGAGCGCCGGTAATATATCTTGACGTCCTCGGCACCAAGGCGCAGGGATGTACGGGCCGCATCAAGGGCCACATTGCCACCGCCAAGGATGGCCACCCGCTGACCAACCGCCAGTTGCCGGCCCAGCCGGACATCCCTGAGGAACCTCAATCCGTAATAGAGCCCGTCAATATCTTCCAGTTCTCCCGGTATGCCGATGCGTTGACTCCGCTGAGCACCGGCCGCGACGAAGACAGCGTCAAAGCCGTCCTTCCTCAGGTCTTCCACGGTAAAATTGGTATTAATCGGTGTATTGTATTTTATCTCCACCCCCCGTCTGGCGATATAGTCAATATCCTGCTGGATAGCAGCATACGGCAACCGAAATTCAGGTATCGCCACGGACAGCATACCACCGCCCACGGGTAGAGCCTCGTATACCGTCGCCGGGTAGCCCGCCTGGGCGAGGAAGTATGCACAGGAAAGCCCGGTGGGGCCGGCTCCTACCACCGCCACCCTATGCTTCTTGGTCTGAGGAAATGGCTCAACTTCGGGAAGCTCGGAGCCATGATCGGCATACCAGTCGGCGGCATAGCGTTTAAGCGACCTGATGGCTACCGGGTCATCCAGCTCACCACGTCGGCACCGGTTCTCACAGGGGTGGTGACAGATACGACCACAAACAGCGGCGAAGGGATTTCTTTCCCTGATAGTTTCGATAGCTTCTTTATATTCACCAGCGGCAATATGGGCCACATACCTGGGGATATTGATACCCGCCGGACAGGTATGCTGGCAGGGAGATATCATCAGGGCTTCACAGACGGCGGCGGGACAATTTTTCTCCTTGATATGTGCTTCGTACTCGTCACGGAAGTAGTTAATGGTGGAGATAACCGGATTGGGCGCCGTCTGCCCCAGAGCACAGAGCGAGCACTCCTTGACCGTTTTGGCTATGGAAAGCAGAGTATCGATATCATCATCACGCCCCCTGCCCTCGGTAATTCTGGTCAGTATTTCCAGCATCTGCCGGGTTCCCAGCCGGCATGGCGTACATTTACCGCAGGACTCTTCCTGCGTAAAACTGAGGAAGAACCGGGCTACCTCCACCATACAGGTTGCTTCGTCCATCACCACCATGCCCCCGGAGCCCAGTATCGAGCCCAGCTTTGCCAGTGTTTCATATTCAATCGGTGTGTCCATAAAGCGGACAGGTATACAGCCTCCCGAAGGGCCACCGGTCTGCACCGCCTTAAGTCGCCGCTCGCGGGGAACGCCACCGCCTATCTGATTTACAATCTTGGATAATGGCGTACCCATGGGCACCTCTACCAGTCCGCTGTTGGCAATCTTTCCGGTAAGGGCAAACACAGTGGTACCCCGGCTTTTTTCAGTACCGATGCTGGCATACCAGTCCGCGCCCTTTTCTATGATGACAGGGATGGTGGCCAGAGTTTTCACATTGTTTATAATGGTCGGTTTGCCGTCAAGTCCGGACTGCGGGGGGAAAGGTGGACGGGGACGTGGCATGCCGCGTCGGCTCTCGATAGAAGCCATCAACGCCGTCTCTTCGCCGCATACGAATGCACCGGCGCCTTCTTTAATATGCAGTTTAAAGCTGAAATCGGAACCGAGGATGCCACTTCCCAGAAAGCCCTTTTCCTGGGCCTGACCTAGGGCTGTCTTAAGCCGGCTTACCGCCAGCGGGTACTCGGTACGGACATACACATAACCTTCTCTGGCGCCGATGGTATAGGCGGCAATAGTCAGGCCTTCCAGGACGGCATGCGGGTCTGCTTCCAGAATCGAACGATCCATAAAGGCACCGGGGTCACCCTCGTCGGCGTTACAGATGGCGTACTTGGGGAAGACGGGATTCTGGTAACAGGTCTCCCACTTCACCCCGGTGGGAAATCCTGCACCGCCCCGACCTCGCAGTCCTGAGCGCTTGATTTCCTCGATAACCTCTTCAGGCTTCATCGTCAGGATTACTTTCTTCAGAGGCTGATAACCTCCCCGGGCGATATAATCGCCAATCCGCTCGGGATTGATATGCCCGCAGTTACGCAGGATGACACGCTCCTGCTCATGGTAAAACTTTATATCCGAATAGCGCGGTATCGCCTCACCGGTTATCGGGTCGTGATAGAAGAGACGCTCAACAGGTTTTCCGTCACGCAGGTGTGAAGATACAATCTCAGCGGCATCATCGGCATCGACGTGCGTATAGAAGATGCCGTCCGGTTCAACCACCACATTGGGGCCCTGCTGGCAGAAGCCGTGACAGCCGGTGAAATCAATCCCGGCCCCGGTCACGCCCTGCTTCGCCAGTTCAGCCTTGAGGGCTTCATAGACAGCATCGCTGCCTCCCGAAACGCATCCGGTGCCCCGGCATACGAATACTGTGCGCTTCCGCGGCATATTACTCCTTCTCCTTCGCTGCGAACAATCGAGCAACCTTCTTGGGATTCATATCGCCAAAGGTCTCTTTATTAATCATGATATTGGGCGCCAGGGCACAAACGCCGATGCAGGCGACCGTTTCCAGGGTGTACTCCATATCTTCAGTGGTTTCTCCCTCTTCTATTTCCAGGTGCTGCTTGATTAATTTTAGAATTGACTTCCCGCCGCGTACGTGGCAGGCGGTCCCCCGGCATACCCTGACGATATTTCTACCGCGGGGCTCGGTGTAAAGCTGGGCGTAGAAAGTGACCACGCCCTGCACCTGACTAGGAAACAGTCCGAGGGCGCTGGCGATGCGGGGTATTACCGCAGGAGGAACATACCCGACCTTCTCCTGAATCTCCTGAACGAGCGGTATCAACGCCCACCGCTGCCCCCGATAGCCGTCTATGATTTTCTCTATCTGTTTCAGGTCAACCTTGGGGGGACTTTTTCGCTGAACCATTATCCATCCTTTCCAATTTCACGGCACACGACTTGAGTGCCGGGGCACCAGTCTGCTGGTCCAGAACCGTATCGAATAGCTCATAGACAGGACTATCGGGGAAAGACATCGGCATGAACAACAGGCCCGGTGACAATGTGTCGCTTATCCTGGCGGTGGTCAATAGCTCTCCCTTCGCTGAGGTAACCTTGACCCTGTCGCTATCTCTGATGCCAAGACTTCTGGCATCAGGTTCGCTGATTTCAATAACTGCTTCGGGGGAGAACCTGATCAAGCGTAACGCCCGCGAGCTTCGCGAACCAGCACCGAAGTGGTGCCGGATGGAGCCGACCAGCAGGGTCAACGGGTAGCCATCCCGGGCCACGCCCTGCGGAGGGGAAAACTTAACGGGAGAAAACCGACCAAATCCATTGGGGAAGAGTCCCTTATGAAGACGTCTGGTACCCAGACGGCCGCTTTCCTTATCGGCCCAGTCCAGTCCCTCCCTCTCCAGGTCGGTATAAGAAAGGTTCTGGTAAAAGGGCACCAGCTTTTCGATTTCATCCATTATCTGCTGCTCGGAGGAATAGGCCATGGCAGCATCTAGCTTCTCTGCCAGCCGAAGGATTATCGTTGCATCGGGCAGGCTGCTGCCAAATGGCTCAATCACCTTTCGTATTTTTTGAGCCCTTCCTTCAAAGTTAGTGACGGTCCCCTCTTTCTCGGCAAAGCTAGCCGCCGGTAAGACCACCGAGGCGAGCTTGGCAGTTTCCGTCAGGAACATATCGGTGACTGCCAGAAAGTCGAGGGAGGCAAGGGCTTCCCTTACCTGGGACGGCTGCGGAAAACTCGCTACGGGATTTTCTCCCATAATAAACATACCCTTGATTTTACCCTTTCCGGCCTGCTCCATCATTTCCAGGGCTGTCAGCCCAACCTCGGCCGGCAGCTGGCTCCCCCACTGCTTCTCAAACTGCTGCCTGACCTGAGCTTCAGCAACGTTCTGGTAGCCGGGGAGAAAATCCGGTAGAGTGCCCATATCGCACGCGCCATGAGCATTGTTTTCCCGCTGCAGGGCAAAAATGCCGCCGCGCCGGCCGATATTCCCGGTGAGCATGGCTAGATTGGCCACGGCGATAACGGCATCGGTGCCAGCAGTGTGCTGGGTGATACCGTTGCCGTAGACGATAGCCGCTTCTTCAGCTTCGGCAAGGAGGCGGGCTGCCAACCGCACGTCCTGCCTAGGAATACCCGTCAGCACCTCAACACGGTGGGGAGTATACTCTTTCAGGCTGTTCGACCAAGGAATATAGTTATCGGTCATGCGGGTGACAAATTCTACGTCGAGCTTCTTTTCGTTAATAATCACCTTGGCCAGACCATTCAACAGTACCAAATCAGTACCCACCCTGGGCTGGAGCCAGAGGCGTGCAAAGCTAGTCAATTCGGTTTGGCGGGGGTCAATGACACAGAGTTCGGCACCGTTATACTTGACGGCTCGTTTTATAGCATATGCTACCGCCGGTGCTGACATTTCGGGATTGGCGCCTATGACCATGATAAACCGCGACCGCTCCAGGACATCCAGCGTACTCGTCGTGCCGGGATAGCCGATGGAGGCTCCCAGGCCAATCCGGCTTGCCGGACTGTACAGACGGCTGCCGTTATCAATGTTATTGGTGCCCAGAACTCCCCGGGCGAACCTCTGCAGCAAGTAGTTCTCTTCATTAGTGCATTTAGAGGAGCCGAAGACAGCCAGGCTGTCGGAACCATTTGTATCTTTGATTTCCTTGAATGCGGTCGCTACCTGCTCCAGGGCCTCCTGCCAGGTTGCCTCCCGAAACTCGCCGTCAATCTTTATCAAAGGACTGCTCAGTCTCTCCGGACTGTGAATAAAATCGTAGCCGTAGCTACCCCGGACACAGAGAGTGGCGCGGTTTACCGGACTAGCCTCACCTGGCCGCGACCGCACGACTCTACCATCCTTAACGCCCAGACTAACGGTGCAGCCACAGCCGCAGTACGGACATACCGTCTCGACCGTGGTCGCTGTGGTGCCGGTATAGACCCTCTCCTTCTCCATGATGGCCCCGGTGGGGCATATGGCCACGCAGGTTCCACAGAAAGTACATTCAGATTTCTCCAGTGCCGTATCGTTCAGTGTGGCTGGCCTGGTGGCGGAACCACGGTGGATATAATCAATGGCGCCCTCTACCACCAGTTCCTGGTCGGCCCGAATACACTTACCACACAGGATGCATTTGGAGAGGTCGCGTTCGATGAAAGGATTGACCTCCTCGATGAAGCCTGATTGTGGGATTCTCTGGTATTCTACGAGTCCGATACCCATTTCGGCGGACAGCTGGCGTAGCTGACAGCGGTTACCCTTATCACAGATAAGGCAGGAGTCGGGATGACTGGCCAGCATGAGTTTGAGTATCGCCTTCCGGTGTTCCACTACCCGCGGTGAGTGAGTGCTGATTACCATTCCCGGCGCTATCTCAGCAACACAGGAAGCAAGCAGTGCCCCCGAACTCTCGTTCTCCACCAGGCAAAGTCGGCAGGCACCGGTCGAAATGAGGTTAGGGTCGTGACAGAGTGTAGGGATGTTCACACCTGACTCCCGAGCCAAGTCCAGTATGGTCATCCCGGCGTAGCCGCTGACCTCAACGCCGTTAAGCGTAATCGTTACCGCTTCTTTCATAGATGGCCCTTGGCACCTGCAGCAAAAAGGGGCTGATTAGTTTCTGCTGAGCGTAAGTTGCTTCCCCTGACTCACCGACCTTATGCCATTCAGCAGTAGCGAACTGGCGGCCGCCTTGGGGACAAAGCCCAATGCCCCGGCTTGTTTGCTGGCCAGGACATTTTCTTCATCATCATACTGGGTAAGCATAAGTACCTTGGCTAATGGGCACTCCTTGTGTATTTGCCGTGTGGCATCCAGACCGTTCATTATGGGCATGACGATGTCCATTACGACCACGTCGGGGGAAAGCTCAATGGTCTTATCCAGCGCTTCCCTACCGTTTACCGCCTCGCCCACTACCTGCATATCTTTCTGCAGGTCTATAACTGCCCGAATACCGTCGCGAACCATGGCGTGGTCATCGGCAACCAGTACCTTAATACGATGGGTTGCTTTATCCATCAGCTTCTCAACGCGGGGCACCAGTGCCAATGGCTCTATCGGTTTAGCCAAGAAGTCCTCGGCTTCACATTGCATTCCTTCGTCTCTTCTCCACCCTTTAAGGATTTCCTCCCCACGACAAGCATTAATTACTAAGATAGGTACATCACTAAACCTGGAGGTATGTTTCAGCCATTTATGAAACAGGAAAGCATCTCCTCGTGGCATAATCGTGCCCAGGATTACCAGGTCCAACGGGCGGTCTTTAGCCATTGCTTCGGCCTCGTCGCGATTGTGAGCCATGACTACCTCGCAGCCTCTTTCCTCCAATGTTTCCCGCACAGCCTGTGCAAAATCGATTTCGTCATCTACAATCAAAATTTTATTTTTCTTTTCCATCTTCCTCCTCCTTCCCAAAAGATATCCTTACATCCTACTATAAGCCATCATCGAGCAAAGCAAAACAGGGGTTTTACCCCGATGGTGGGGATATAACACCCCTGAATTTCACCGGATTTTTTCCTTTGCAGGTAAGGAGCAAACAGACGGGCATAAAATAACGAACCTAAAGTATCGTCCGGATATATGATGGAAAGAAACGATACGAGCTAGATAGTTATGATACCTTTGCGTAGGGCGTATTTGACTAGGTCAATACGATTGTGGATACCAAGCTTGGCCATGAGATTGGTCTTATGGCCTTCGACGGTCTTGGGTGTAATTACCAGGATATCGGCTATTTCCTGGGTACTGTGGCCTTCGGCCAGAAGCTTGAGTACATCCCGCTCCCGTTCTGTCAACTGGCCGTATGGGTCCTGCACAGTCCGTCCGCTGGCGGTGTGCTGGTAGTTTTCTACCAGGAGCTTGGCCACCGAGGGGGAAAGGTAAGATTCCCCCTGATAAATCGAGCGGATACCCGAGGCAAGTTCCGAGGATGCGGCTGCTTTGCTGATGAAGCCGGAGGCCCCCGATTCGATAACCGGGAAGACGTATTCCTTATCGTCGTACTGAGTTAGTACCAGCACCTTTGTCTTGGGGAATTCCTTGTTTATCCGGCGGGTGGCTTCCAGCCCACCCATAATGGGCATGGCTATGTCCATCAGCACCACGTCAGGGTTCAGCTCCCCGACCATCTTCAGGGCCTCGTTGCCATTGGCCGCTTCACCCACTACCTCAATATCCCCGGCAAGGGCAAGCAGGGCACAGATTCCATCCCGTACGATGGTATGGTCATCAACTACCAGTACTTTTATTTTTGGCATCCTCACCATCCCAGTTAACGGGCACTCTCGCCCAGAGTGTCGTCCCCTGCCCCGGTTGGGACTCGATTTGGCAAACACCGCCGAGAAGACCGACCCTCTCCTTCATGCTGAATACGCCGCGTCCGCGTCCGCTGTCTTCGATACTGGTAATTTTGGAGACATCAAATCCCTGCCCATCATCGGTCACGCGAAGATACAGTTCATCTTCCTGATATTCCAGTAATATGTTGGCGTTTTTTGCTTTGGAATGCTGGGCGATATTGCCGATGGCTCCCTGAACCCAGCGGAAAAGCCCCGAATCGACCTCCGAGGGCAGCCGTCTTTCCGTTCCCCCGGTCTCAACGGTAACGTTAATCCCCAGCGGATTAAGGCTGTTTTCAGCATATCGGCGGATGGCGGGAATCAGTCCCAAGGTATCAAGCAGGGCGGGACGCAGATTGGCAATCAGTCGGCTTATCTCACTGTGTACCTGGACCACAAGAGTTTGCACCTTCTTCAGTCTGTTTTTAAATTCCTCGTCCTGGCTGCCGGATATCTCCACCATGTCCACCAGGGCCTGTAGCTGCAATGCCAGTCCGGAGAGCGCCTGACTGGTCTCGTCATGCAGCTCGCGGGCCAGCCGCCGGCGTTCCTCCTCCTCGGCCACCAGGGTCTGCCGGGCAAGCCGTCGGTACCTTTCAAGGGCCATTCTCAGCCGCTCGTGCAGCCTCGCCTGCTCAATAGCAATACCGAGCTGGTCACCGATGGCATAAAGCAACTGCATATCATTGGTGGTGAAGTGATGCGGTACATTACTGGCTACATTCAGGACACCCAGAACCTTGTCTTTAGCCCGTAGAGGAACACATATAAACGCCTTTAGGCCCTCGGCAATGACCATCTCGCGGTGAGCCACGCGGGAATCGGAGGAAATGTCTTCCAGGAGGATGGCCTTGCCGCTCTGAGCGACGCTACCGGTAATGCCTTCACCCAGGCCGAGGCGTATTTTCTCCACAAACTCCTTGCTGTAACCCCGATATACGCGGTGGACGAGTGTCTGCGTTTCTTCGTCAATGAGTAGTATTTCGCCAATGGTCCCGTTCATGATTTCCAGAGTGCTGTCCAGGCCAACGCCAAGAATAGCGTCCAGGTCCCACAGACCGCTCAGTGCCGCAGAAATACGACTCAACACGAGGATTTCGTTCTGCTTTCCCCCTGTCTTGGCTTTTGGCCGACTACTTTTTATTTTGTCCGACTTACCCGGTGCCATATTCTCAAAACCTCGATGTATGATTACTCGTGTATTCTTTATCTAGACTAGACTATATCAAAGTTGGTGACTTGTCAAACTGAGCCGCTGGAAACAGACTTGACTTGATACGAGACCGGTGATATTATTAACCTGATATTGGCCATTATTAAATATTCGAAATAGTAAATCCCAAAAAAGGGGGTGTTGATGTTAGGTCAAGTTGCTGTCATCCATAGCGTTGTCACACCCCGGCAGGTAACCGGCTAAACGTTCCTTATTCAAACTATTACGATAACCTGGCCGTCCCACCGGGACGGTTTTTATTTTTACCGGCGCATATATATTGAATAGTCCTGACCTGAAAAGTAACCGCGGGTGTGATACATCTGCGGTTTTACTTTTGCATTCATAACGCTAAAGTTCCAGTGTTAAGGACATTTTATATGAACGAGAAATACTCAAGGAAACGTAATAAACAAACGCCTCGGCGTAAAAATCCGGAGAAACAGTTTGTCTGCAAGCACTGTGGACGTACGGTCAGTACGGAAGCAACGGGAACCCGACATCGTAATCACTGCCCCTGGTGCCTGAGGAGTGTCCATGTAGATGACCAGGCGGGTGACCGTGCTTCGTCCTGTGGCGGCATCATGGAGCCGATTGCTGTCTCCGTGCGGCGGGGAAACGAATGGATACTTATCCATCGTTGTACCAGATGCGGCGCCCTGAAAGGAAATCGAATTGCCGGTGACGATAACGAACTGGCTTTGATGTCGCTGGCGGTACGCCCGATCGCTCAACCACCCTTTCCCCTGGAAGGACTATATTCGGAACAGGAGTAAATATATAAAGGAGTAAAACGGTGAATATCAGTAAAAAAAGAATGAAAGAACTTCTCAAAGCGGAGCAATTTCCGCTCTCGGCGAAATACGACCCGGAATGGGTTTTAAAGGGCTGGATGGGCCCCAATGTCCTGTGGCTTACGGAGTGGCTCTGCGAGAAAATGGAGTTTAAGTCTGGTATGCGCGTACTGGACATGGGGTGTGGCAAGGCATTGAGCTCGGTCTTCCTGGCCAGGGAGTTCGGAGTGCAGGTCTGGGCCAACGACCTCTGGATTAGCCCCACCGAGAACTGGCAGCGTATCCGGGAGGCCGGACTTGAGGACCGGATTTACCCGATAAACGCCGAGGCGCGCTCGCTGCCCTATGCCGAGGAGTTCTTTGATGCGATTGTCTGCGTCGATGCCTATCAATACTTCGGCACCGATGACCTGTATCTAAACTACTTCCGCAAGTTCGTACGCCCCGGCGGGCAAATAGGGATAGTGGTGGCCGGATGGGCTCGTGAGTTTGACGGCCCGGTGCCGGAGCACTTTACCCGCCCCCGGAAGGACGGTAGCGTGTTCTGGGTACCGGAGTGCTGGTGCTTCCATACCGCCGACTGGTGGCATCACCTCTGGGCACGAACGGGACTGGTCGATGTGGAAGAGGCCGACGTTCAGCCGGACGGCTGGCGACTCTGGCTCCAGTACGAAAAAGCCTGCGAAGAGGCGGGAACGCTGATGTTCCGCTCCGAGGCGGACGTGCTGGAAGCCGATGCCGGCAGGTACTTCGCCCTGATACGGATGGTGGGCCGCCGGAAGGAATAGAGACGTGAGTGACGGCAGGGAACACCCCATAATCCTGAAAACAGGAATAACGGCTTCTCTGCCGTCACCCGCTCTATCAGCCTTAAATCACATATAGTCTGAATACAGCCGGACCGACACCATAAAAATAGCACAATGGTTGAACTTGAAAAGCATTTCTGGTAACCTATTAACATCATAATTCCTTCATTAGTGTTAAATTATTAGTTAAAAACTAATAAAGATATATCGGTTATATTAAGATATGCGTAAAAACATTAAGACTGCCTTAGTTATTCTTTTGCTTATCATTATCACCGCCACAGGTATCTCCGGATGCACCGGCAGTTCATCAAGGAAAACCCACGACCCAACAATTGACCCGTTCTATGACGACCGTGTTGCCACGGTACGCCTCGTGATGAAGGAAAAAGATTGGAAATTCTGCATGACCAATACCTTTGAGGAGCAGTATGTTCGGGCCGATTTCTGGTTCGATGATGAGCGGATACGCGATGTCGGTGTCAGGCCCAAGGGAAACTCATCACTGGGGCAGGCGGTCGGCTGGGGAAGTCCGCGCATGCCTCTGGCGGTTGATTTTAATCTGTTCAACCGGGCACGCACCTTCCACGGCGTGAAAAAGGTCTTTCTCAACAACGGCTGGAGCGACCCCACGCTTATCCGTGAAGTCATTTCCTATAAAATTTTCCGTGACATGGACATTCCTACTCCACGTGCCTCCATTATCGACCTCTGGGTCAATGATATTCATCTCGGGGTTTATACCATGGCCGAAATGGTCGACCAGGCGTTTCTCCAGCGACATTTCGCCGATGCTTCCGGTAATCTTTACAAACCCGAACTTGTAGCGGCACGTCTGGACTGGACGGAGGCTGACGCTGGCGAAGATTTTGAAATGCCGTTCATGCCCAAACAACCCCCCCGCCACGACCCCATCCTCTATACGAACCTGGGCGGTGCCCCGCTTATCGACCTCCTGAGAGCCCTTGACGAAGAGGAATCGGTGGCCCTTTACGAGCCCTTACCCAAGCTCGAGGGAAACATGGCCCGCGGCCTCCCGCCTTTCAGAATTCCGCGCAACTATATCGAAGCCATGGCCCTGAAGACCAATGAGAATAGCCCGGACCACTCCACCCTGTTCCGCTTCCTCGATGTCCTCAACAATGAACCTGATGAGACGTTCGTGGAGGAAATCGAAAAGGTGCTGGATGTCGACCAGACACTACGGTTCATCGCGGTATCGGCAGCTATCGTTCACCTGGACAACCATATAGGCATTGGTCACAATAACTATCTTTATGAAGTTGACGGCAAATTTACCTTTATCCCCTTTGATACGAACATGGCCTTCGGGACTTTTAACCTCGGCATTACCAAGCAGTATCTTATTGATTATTATATTGACGAACCGACAGGCGGCGAAGTCAACAGGTATCCCGTTGTCGACCGATTGTTTTCACACCAGCCTTACGTGGATAAGTATCACGAATATATGGAAGAAATACTGGCTGGCCCCTTTTCCCTCGATGTTGTCCTGCCGCGAATCGACCGGATTGTCGAAATGATACGTCCTTACGCCGAGGTCGATACCGAGATGTTCTACTCCTTCGAAGACTGGGAACGCTGCCTGACCGAAGACCTGAGACCACCGGACCGGTTCGAGGGATGGATGGCCGGTGGACCGTCACCGATGCTGCCCTTCTTTCTACCCCCAAATGAACACTCCTGCCTGCGCAGGAATTTCGGTGTGAATAGCCTTTTTGAGCTTATGAACCGCGAATTATCAGATGATGACCTGGCTAAACTGGAGTCCTGCTTATCTAAAATGAACTATGATCTGTTCCTGCAGAACATATTCGGCCCCCTGATGGCGCCGCAGCCACCCCGCCAGCCCGGGTTCGGCCCCAACTCACTTGGCCTGAAAACATTTATTATCGAGCGTCACAAGTCGATCCGGAAGCAGCTTGATGGAGAACTGCGCAGTGGTACCGGTTACAAGGGGGGAAATTCAGGCAGTATGTGGATGATAGACTGGATGGGGGGATCTTGACTATCCATATAATGCAATATAGCGGGAGGCAATCGAAATAGAAGCAGCTAAAACATCGGTAGACGAACATGTAACCGGCACAGTTAAACCGACGCAAAGGTTCGAACGTAAATTTTTCATAGTGCCCAGAAATATTGGCTTCGCTTATACTTTTCTCAGGCAGGTCTGCCGCCCCGATAAAGAATATCCAAAAGACTACGTCCACAGTCTGTATTTCGACACTCCCGACCTTGACCAGTACATACGGTCAGCATCCGGCGACTTCAAAAAGGACAAGGTACGAATCCGCTGGTACGGCGATATTACTGACCAGCAGAGTACGGTTCCTGTATTCCTTGAGCTCAAGACCAGAGAGGGCTTTGCCAGTAGCAAGCAGCGTCAAAGACTGCTGGTACCGCGACAACGCCTTGAGGTAGCCCAGTTAACTGGTGGCATTGTTGATAGAACCGCACTTATGGATACACTGGCCGGGTTCGGCCACTTCCCGGAAATGCCCCTGAGGCCGATTATCCTGATATCCTATTTACGCCACAGGTTTAACGAGATGCAGACAGGGGTACGTGTATCGTTCGACCAGGATATCAGCACCTCGATCGTGGCACCGGAACTGGGACGCCAGGAACGAGAGCTGCGTCTGGCCGGGGCCGTCATCGAGGTCAAAGGACCGACCCTGGAATTACCAACCACACTCAAGCGTATGAGAATACTGGATGCAGACTGGAGTCGATTCTCGAAATATGGCTATTGTATTGAAACGCATCTAACAGAGCCAGGTACCGTGGCTCGTTTTTGGCCTTCGGGCAGAATGGTTGAACCATAGATGAAAAGGAGGATATGCCATGTTTGATGAACTCTGGGAACTCTTAACGACTTTGCAGTCCCCGGTAGGACTCTGGGAAGGTGTTGTTGCCATCTTGTTTTCGCTAATAGCTTCCATAGTAACATACCTCATTTACCAGCTGTTTTACGGATCGAGACATATCGGGGCCGGTGTACACCGTACGTTCATTATCGGTGGACCGGCCATCACGGCGCTGTTCTTGGGTATTCAGGTATCCATACCGCTCTCACTGGGACTGCTGGGAGCGCTATCATTCGTCAGGTTCAGGACTCCCGTCAAAGACCCGGCAGAAATAGGGTTTCTCCTTTTATTAATCGCCTCTTCAATCGGCGCCGCCACCGAGAACTACCTGGTAACCGCCATTCTGTTCGCCGTGGTGATAATATCATTGACGATTCACTGGTTAACGCGCAACCGATTTAACATTTTCGGACGGGGACACCTGATGATTTCCGTAGACCAGCCCTCTTATCCGGGACTGGAAGGTAAGCTGACGGCTTTCCTCAGGGAACGACTGGGCGGACTCAGGTTGGAAACGATGTCCATGCTGGAGGAGCGCGTTAGCCTGCACTACCAGTACCGCCGACGCACTGGCTTCGACTGGACTGCTTTTACCAGCGACCTCAATCAACTTGCCGGCACGGCCAAGGTAGAGATATTCGTCGGATAGTAGCGCACTACCCTGACATGTTTTTGATGATTACAGCAGCCTGAATTGTACTGCTTGAGCGGTTTCATGGTTAGTAGCCTTAATCGGCTGCTTCCCCTAAACCGATTTCTCTACCAGTTCAATGACATCATATACCTTGAGGCTGCTGCCACTGGCTTTGATGGCACCATTTAAGTTCTGCTCACACCATGGACAGGCGGTGACCAGTGCCTTGGCCCCGGTGGCCTCGGCCTCTTTGATTCGCTCATTAGCCGTCCACATGGAAAACTCGGGATTTGATTCGCTAACCCCGCCCCCGGCACCGCAGCACCAGGCATATTCCTTAATCCTCTCCATTTCCGTCAGCCTGACGCCGGGAATGCTCCTGAGGACATTACGTGGCGGCTCATAAGTGCCGTGTGTTCCGCGCCGGAACTCCTTGGGCGGGTCAAAGCGCCGCTGGTGTCCGGGGATGGGCTTGCCTTCCCAGTGTATCCACGGCTCTCCCAGCCTTCCGAGGTAACACGGGTCATGATAGGTCACGCGAAGATTGACCTTCCTGGTCGGCTTCAGCCTGCCCTCTTTTATCAGGCGGTCGATATACTCGGTGATATGCAGCACTTCCAGGTTGCCCTTCAATTCGTATTTATCGTAGAGCACCTTGAAAGCGCCATAGCCGTCGGCACAGCCGGTGACCAGCGTTTTCGCCCCCGATTTCTTAACCGCCTCCATATTCTTTTTGGCCTGATTCAGGAAGTCTTCCTTGTAGCCCATCTGGTAAGTGCGGCCGCCGCAGCACATTTCGTTCTCTCCACCGATGCCGAAATTTACGCCGGCTTTTTGCAGCAGTTTTGCGGTGGCTTTAGCCAGCTTCCACATGTCCTTGTTGAAGCTCGTAAGACACCCGACATGATAGATAACGTCCACCTTCTCTCTGGTGTAGTCCTTCAGGTTAAGTCCGGCAGCCCACTCGCCACGCCTGGCCTTCGCTCCCGGCACCATGGTGCCCTGCTTCCGCAGACTGTTAATCAACTTGTCGAGGGCCGGGTGGGTATGGCCTGTCTCAACTGCCCTGATTCTGAACTCATATATCGGCTCCAGGACTTCCATGTCCATGGCGTATTTGCACGAGATATCACAGGCGCCACACGTCTGGCAATTATAAACTATATCAAGCAGTTTGTCCGTGTATTCCAGTCTGTTCTCCAGCATCGCCACACCCATACTTACCCGGCCACCTCCCGAGTAGGCATTAAAGTTATATCTGGATACGCTGGGGCAGATATATACAGGCTGAACTCCCTTTACTTTCTCCAGAGGAATGAATTTGCAGATACTGCACTTGCAGCACATTTCCATATCAGCTCTTAGGTCTTCCAGTGCCATCTCGTTTCCTCCTCAGATTCATCTATGCGTAAATATCTTCCACGAACAGGTATTAAAAGCATAACTTGCCTGGATTCATAATATTGTTGGGGTCGAATATCGATTTAACCCTGTGCAGAGCTTCAACAGTGGCCGCATCTTTATTAACGATGATACCCGTGTTTTCACCGTATGGCCTCGAGAAGTAAGCCCCCTCGCACGACAGCCTATCCACCGCGCTGGCCGATAGCTCCTTTACCCTCCCGGCATCTTTCTCGCTGGTCGGGTCATAGAACAGATTGAACTCGACATGGCAATTACTGCCCTGAACTATCGGCTGGAGATAGATACCCATATCCGAAGCCGGATATCCGGCCTCGTCAGCCAGGTCATACATGGCGGTAATCAGGCCGGGGAGCTTATCGTAGATGGTCACGAAGAATATGTCCTGGCAGGCCCCTGCACGGCGGAGCTTCCAGTAAGGCTCATCGGAGGGCCGGTTGACCATTTTTAACAGGTCGCCGGCCGTTATTCTGCCAATGGCCCCTGATGGCTCCAGGCCCGTCCGCTGGGCCACTCCCTTCATATCATTTACATGGGTGCTTACCCTCTCCTCAGGCAGATAATCGTAACCGGCAATATTAAAGAACAATATATAAGGAGGCAGGCTGTCCTTAATCGCTTTATAATCAGCCGGCCATTTCTTCGCCATGATAGCCGCCAGACTTGTATTGTTCAGCACGAAGCATTCGTTGACCAGCCTCAGCCTGATAATCCAATGAACCATCTCAAACACCTTATCAATCTGAGATGAACCCACCAGGTAAGGCTGCTCAAGACTGGGGAGCAGTTCGCACCTTAACGACGCCCAGGTGACGATACCCATCGTTCCCTGTGCCCCGCCGACAACCCTGTAAAGAGAGGTCTGACCGGGCCCGGCGGCTTCTTTCTGCGAACCCCCGGCCGCCCATTGCTCCTCTACGGTGCCCGGTCCGGCGGCGGCGCCGGTCCTGAATATCTCACCGTTCCCGAAAACTACCTCGACACAGGCCAGAGGGTCGGCGATATCCCAGTGATACTTGGGCATTATCACCGGTTCTCTCTCCAGCATACTGCCGACAACGGACTTGGTTTGACGCGGCATCAGCAGCATATTGAGTCTCATTCCTGCCCTGTTGACCGCCGGTATCAGTTCACCGAAGGTCACACCCGGTTCAATCATAGCTACCCGGTCCTTCCGGTCGACCCTGATAATCTTCTTCATACCGCTTAAATCGACAATAACAGCCCCACCGATACCGGGAACGGTATCACCCCGAAAATGAGGCGGACCCGAGCTTACCGGCACAAGGGGCGTCTTTGTCTCATTAGCAAGCTTGATAATTTTCTCGACATCCCCGGCCGTCTTGGGCTTGACAACATATGCCGGCCTTACTGGATTAACAAAGCTCATGTCTCTGGAGTACTCGTCCAGTACCGCCGGTTTATCGCTCGCATTGCCGGCACCGACTATTCTGGCCAGCTTCTCTTCTACAGCCATTTTCGCCTCCTATTAATTTCACCCCGGTTACGCATCAGTATCAAACAGATAGCAGGTTAAGCCTGCAACCTGATAAGTATAAAATAAACCGTTAATACTTGTCACGGCGCTAATACATATAACCGATGAACAGGATTATCAACACAGTAAAAACAGACCTGTTTTCAGCTGATTTATGCATAATAATACTATTTCGAACTATATCTGGCTAAAGTACAGCTTTTACGGCGGCCAGTATTTTTGTTCTATCGGGTATGACATACTGTTCCATAACAGGACTGAACGGAATCGGAACGTCCAGCCCGCAGACGCGCTTCGGGGATGATTTCAGCCGACTGAAGACCGGGTCATCCTCAACAATAAGAGAAAGGACTTCCGCCGCCGCGCCGCATGTCCGGCAGGCCTCGTCCACCACCAGCAGCCGGCCCGTCCTGAATACCGATTCCCTGATAGTATCACGGTCAAGGGGCACCAGAGTCCGCGGG
>Ga0209427_10001349_pt1 | contig 28167 bp, 23 predicted proteins | sample DeeMarSWOR136_30_FD_187465 | JGI IMG/M metagenome (GOLD analysis project Ga0209427, IMG submission 187465) | Marine sediment microbial communities from White Oak River estuary, North Carolina - WOR-1-36_30 (SPAdes) (version 2) | ecosystem: Environmental > Aquatic > Marine > Intertidal zone >...
CGGCTATATCTCCCACATCGATGCCTGTGGTGTCCTGGAACCAGACAATCGGAACGCGGTCCCTGCCGCAGAGGGTTACGAATTCATTCATCTTGATCAAACCCTGGCGGTACAACTTGCCGCCTATGCCGGGGTATGGCGCATATTCAGGATATTTCGCTCCCAGGAATCCCTGCCTGTTGCCTATGAATCCCACCAGAAATCCGTCAATCTTGGCAAGCCCTGTATATACCTCCGGACCGTAATCTGGCCTGAATTCCATGTGCTCGCTGTTATCAAAGATCCGGGCCATTACCTCGTCAAAGTTGTAACTCCGCTTCTGGTTAAAGGCCACGATACTGTTGATGTCATCGATCGGGAATTTGGGTTCCTTGGGCTCCGCAACTCGGAAGAAGGCCGGATCATAGGCTGGCATCATATCCATGTATTTTTTAAGGGCGTCAAGCACTCCTTCCTCTGTATCATACACCTCTTTGAAGAATCCCGTTTCGTTATAATGTATTCGCACGCTGCCCGGCGGGACCTCCTTGAAGTGGCGTGTTGCATCTATCAGCACCTCGGCGCCCTCTTCATCAAAGTATCCCTTTGGGCTCATGCCTCCCACAATACCTCCGCCGCCGACCGCGATGTTGGCGTCCTTATGGGCGATAAGAAGTGTAGGGCTAATCCCCTGATACCCTCCTCCGGCCGGGTTTGTCCCATAGATTCCCGCAAGGATAGGGACACCTAATTTCTCGAGTTCCGCGTGTCTGAAGAAGGTGGTTCCGTTCCCCCTTCTATTGGCATAGACCTCTTCCTGTTCCGTGAGTTTAACGCCGCTGCAGTTAACAAGCCAAACGAGCGGGACATGAAGTCTCTTGGCTATGTCGGTCACCCTGAGCTGGTTATCCGCCTGGCCGGAGATCCAGGCACCAGCCATAACCTTGTTATCAAATCCTATTACAACCGCCCATTTGCCGTTTATCCTGGCCATACCATCAATAACGCCTGTAGTGCCTTCCTCATTAAACTGCGGATTATATATGGTGTGAAGGGGGCACCATGAACCAGGATCAACCAGGTACTCGATCCTGTTCCATACGGTCATCTGGCCCCTCTTCTTTATTGTCTCTGCTGGTATGCCTGCATTTTTGACCGATTCAACGGCATTTAACATCTCATGTTCCACTTCTTTAATCTGTTTAATATTCTCCTTTGAGTCTTCCCTCTGTTTATCAGTGAGGGCCTTCCCAATCGGAGTCATCTTTTCAAAATATGGTCTCATCTATACCTCCTATAATTTTCAGTCCTATCAAATCCATGTAATCTGACAGGCTTGATAGGACAATATTTAATAATCAAAGCATTGCCATGATCCGGAACCATGCGTGCAGATTTGTACGCACCATGATGTTGAACCGGATCTGTTTACTATAACGACCTGTATTTTAAAAGATCTATCTATTTGCTTTGCGAATATCCAGCTGATCAAGGGCAGTTATCATCTTGCAAATATTTGAAGACCCTTCCACAAGCTGATATGCAGGGGCATCCCTATAAAATCTGGCTACAGGATATTCGGTTGAATAACCATAGGCGCCCAGGATCTTCATAGCGACCTGTGATGCCTTCACCGCTATCTCTCCCGCGAGATATTTGGCTTGGGCTACTTCCAGGGTATTGCCCATCTGGCCTTGGTCCTTTTGCACTGCCGCCTTATAGACCATGAGGCGCGCTGCCTCTAGCTCACAGGCGACCTGAGCTATCATGTCCTGGTTCATCTGAAATTGGCTAATAGCCTGCCCGAACTGCTCACGTTGTTTACAGTAGGATGTCGCGGCGTCGAGGCATGCCTGAGCAACTCCTATTCCGCCGGCTGCTGCCGAGAGTCGTGTCTGGTTAAGGGATCCGAATACTATCTTTGCCCCATCGCCAGGCTTACCCAGTATGTTCCCTTTTGGGACCTTAGTGCCTTCAAGTATTATCTCCCCGGTTGGTGTAGATCTTGTCCCTATCTTGTCCAAATTGGTCGTGGTAACACCGTTAAAATTTTTAGGTTCTACGACAAAGGCCGAAAGGCCTTTTCCCTTGGCCTCTCTATCCGTATAGGCGTAGTATATCAGTGCGTCGACTACCGTAGAATTCGAGATCCATGTCTTGTAGCCGTTCAACAGCCAGTGGTCACCCTTGTCCTCAGCGGTTGATTTCATGGCCATTACATCAGAGCCGGCATTGGGCTCTGTAATGGCAAAAGCGCCGATATATTCAGCAGTTACCAACTTGCGGATGTATTTATCCTTTAACTCATCCGATCCATACCTGAATATGGTAAAGGCGCAGCCGAGGGTCTGCATGTTAATCTGGACCCTCAGGGAGCTGGACGCCCTAGCAATCTCTTCTGTGAGTATCATGGCTGCGAGCCAGCCCATCTCATTACCGCCATATTTCTCAGGGATAACTGTCCCGAAAAAGCCCAGTTCAGCCATAGGTTTTATTACTTCCTCATAGGGGAAAAAGTGCTTCTCATCCCATTCGTCGGCAAAGGGCGCTATCTTTTCTGCTGCAAAGTCCCTCGCCATGTCCCGTAACATCTGCAACTCTTCACTAAGGTTAAAATCCATAAAACTTCCTCCTTTATCTTTATTATTTGTCTGTCTATATGATCGACTATGATATTTTTTAAAAATGTGATATATACTATTAATCTCGGAATGCCAATATAAAAATCAAGGATTATTGAAACATTTGAACCTGTAACTGAAAGACATTTAAAAGACGTTGAAAAACAATCAGAGATTTCTAGCCAGTACAGGAGGTAAAAAATGTCGAATAAGAGAATCATAATAGGTTTTATCGCAGTGGTGATATTATGCATAATTGCCTATTTCTGCTATGGCCTTATAACCGGGTGGAATAAAGAGAATATTGAGGCAGCGACAAATCAGGAGCGAAGACTATGTCAGGAACAGACCGAAATCCTGAAAGGGCAGATCGCGAGGCTTGAAGATGAGATTAAGGGCTTGAGGGGGGAAAAGGATTCCAGTGACAGGATAGAGAAGTTATTTGGAAAGGGATCGTCCACATTTTCACTGACAGAAAGAGACATGAGCTTTGAGGATATAGAGAAGCAGATTATCGCGTTTTTTGCCTACCTGGATGAAAAGGGATATATTGAGAAGCATGGCTTGACAGGCAGCGCATACAATCAATATGAGTTAATGGTCAATGAACTGTCCTCGAAAATTCCGATTATCACCGGGGAGACAGAGAATTTAACCAATCTGTTTAATAATATAGCCCACTTTTACAGGGTATTGGGCAAGGAAAGGCTTTTCCTTGTCAGTGATATATTAAAAAACGAGTATGATATTTATGAACACGCGATGAAACTCTTTTATACCTGGTACACCTATGAAAATAATGATGGAAAAAGGATAAAGGGCAGGCCTTCTATAAAGGTATTGTATGATTATGCAGGTTTCTTTCTTACAACCCTCGGGGGAAGGAGTTATCTGTTCAGGAGGGATTCAAATATCCGCATCCTGATGACATTTTACAGTGTACTCATTGTTGATTTAGCCAATGATAAAGGATTGAATTCTAACGGGATAGATATCAGGCCTGCTATCAGAAGAAGCTACAATGATATCATTGAATACACGGGCCTGATCGATCAAAACGACTATCTGACGGTGCTGGATAATTTGAAGGTAAAATACAATATGCCTTGAAATGGGACATATCTGTGCTTTTAAAGGTTGTGACCCGGATAGTTCATAGAAAGATTGTATAACCAAATCCGGTAGCTTGATCAGATTTTTCCGGTAATCAGTCTACTGTGCCGGCTGAGCCGGAGGAAGAGCTATAACGAGCATCTCTGCTGTGACAAAGCCGGTGTTTTTGATCTCTTTTGTTGTCATGGGTCCAAGGTGAATTGAGTCCCCAGCCTTTAAAACAAAGGTGCCGTCGTCCAGAGTAATGGAAACCTCGCCTTTTATGGTATAATAAATTATTTCTGACGGGCTCGCATTCTTTGATGCGCCGCCGCCCGGAAGAAAATGGGAGAAGCCTATTGCAATCCTTCCGTCATTGACATCAGCTGGATTGTGAAGTCTTGTGGTGCGCACATCAAAATGACCTGGGGCATCATATCTGGCAGCCTCATTTGACCTTGTTATTTTATAACTCATTTTTATATTCTCCTTGAATGGATTATATTGATATGAGAACACTTTTGACGAACGGAGTATAAGTGTGATGCCCTTTCATGTCAAATGATATTCAAACGAGAGTCCTACCCAAATGAATTGGGAGTGAGATTGATTTTATCAAAAGTCAGTTAAAAGACGAGGAAAGGGGATTTGCGACCGCCCCTGGAGAAAAGAGCAATGATTGATTCACGGAAACTTTGAATGATTGACAAAGTAAGCAAGGTCCTCAAAATATTTTTTTCCCCCCACGATAAAGGTGTCATTATGCCCGGCCCCCTTTATTGCGTAGAAAAATTTTGGGTCCATTGATGCCTCGAACAGCTTCTTCCCCATGGAAAAAGGCACAATCTCATCATCTTCGCCGTGTACGATAAGCTTCGGCGCATTAATTTGCGCAATCTTTTTCAGGTTATTATAGTTCGAAGGAAGGAGAAATGAGACTATGTTCATTGGGAACATAGTTTTTGCCATATCCTTTGTTGATGTGAACGCGCCCTCTATGATGATTGACCTGATATGATTTTTTATCGCCACATCTATTGCTGCGGCCGCACCAAGGGACTGACCGAAAAGGATAATATTATCGGTAACTATCTTTTCCTCATTAACGAGGTAATCGTAAGCGGCCTGGGCATCCATGTATATGCCTTTTTCTGAAGGAGCACCGGTACTCTTGCCGTAGCCTCTGTAATCAAAGAGGAAAACCTGCAGATTCATACCAGTAAGAATATTCGCGTAATCCAGCATGTGGGAGATATTGCAGGCATTGCCATGAGAGATCATGATAACCAGCTGACTCTCATCAGTCGGGAAAAACCAGCCATGGAGTTTTTCACCATCCAGAGAATCGAAGTAGACATCTTTATAATTAAGGTGGAGATAATCCGGTGTAATCTCAAAACCAGTCTGGGGGAAAAAGACATAGTAGTTTTCGATTTTGGTATAAAAGACAACAGATAAGACAATAAAAATAACAATCAAAGATAAGATGTATGGCCATGTGATGGGCATAAAGAATATGCTCCGAAGTCTTTTTATTATTTCAGGCAATATAAGCGCTCCCTGCCCCATTTATCGAAATATCAATCATACAACTTATGCTTCTCCTCTTAGGGTAAGAGAGAATGGAAGGTTTGGAGGAGTTAAATTATTAATCATATTAAAGATATGACACGCTACCATACTTCCTGACAAGACTCAAGCCGGGATTCTATTAATACAGCAAGGTAATTTTCAGTTCGTCCAACTCTACTTGTCCAATGAATGTAAAAAAAGTTATAATGATAAAGGCTAATAAAACATATCAAGTCCTTTTCAGACATTAAGCAGGAGGGGAAAATGGATACAAAGTTGCTTCAAAAAATAGCTATCGGCCTTATATGCCTTTCTGTCCTGGTTATAATCGGCCTGACTATTTTCCAGCATCAACTGCTCAAGAAGATGTCCCAGAGTGCGGGCCTGGAGACAACTGTCAGCGAAGAACCAAAAAGGGAAGCGGTATCGAGATCCGATGAGGCATACGGGGACAAGCTTCATGAGAGAGAGATTGTTACAATGTTTGCTGAATCACTTGACCCGGATGACAAGTTGACCGAGGCCCAGCAGCAGGATCTTGTCAACGCCATGTATCAGGAACGAAAAAATGTATATGCTCAACAGGATTACGCTGAGGATAGGATGGCTTTCCCACCGGAGCTGGATGATAAGGGCATATCGATAATCATGGATATTACAGACCATGTTTATGAGGGTTATATTAAAGGCGCTGGCGCCATCTTATCAGCAACTCAGATAGAACAGTTTAAGAGGTATCTAAAAAGTCAGCTCGATATGATCGAGTCGGAACTTAAATTGGACGCCCAGAAATATGGCGGACAAATGATACAGGAAAGCGATGATAAGGAATCTAAGTAATTGATTTTTAGCGAGTAAAAACGTATAAGATTTTTGACAATAGGATTGTATATCCTAATATTTCAGGTCTTTAGTGGGAGAATATTATGAAAGAAAAGATCAGGGTATTGATTGTTGACGATAAGAGATCCGACAGGGAGATCTTTAAGCGGATACTGAAAAACAGCAGCGATCTACACATCGAAGAGGCATCGAACGGCAAAGAGGCCATGGAGAAGATAAAAAGATTGATACCCGATATTGTATTATGCGATCTGCATATGCCTAAATTGGGCGGGATTGAGTTGGCCCGGATCATTAAAAACAGTCCGGGACTGAAGAGCATATACCTGATTATGGTCAGCTCGGACGATACCGAGGCAATCAAACTTACATGCATGGACGAGGGGGCGGACGATTTCCTTGCAAAGCCTATAAATCCTGATGAACTCATCGCGAGGATCAGGGTCGGAAAAAGGATATCCTTGCTCTTAAAGAGCACGAAACTTGAAACGGAGAAGATGTTCAGGGAGATAGACGTCCTGTTGATACAGGACGGGGGGTGCGCCCCTGGATATAATCCTGTCACGGCCTTTATCACCTATCACCTGGAAGCCATGGGGAGGGAGGTATACGCGACCACCGAGGGTTTCAAATCGCTTCTTGATAAAAGCGATAATATTTTGAGGCTTGTTTATAACAGGAATCTTTTAAAAAAGCTGGATCATATCCCAGGTGTCTATCATGCGGCGCCTCTTTCGGAATGGCGCGGAGCACAACTCCGGAGCGAAAGATTCAAGGACTTTATGAAAAAGGAGGTCCAAAGAAAGGCCGCCGCTCTAATAAAAAAGAAAAAAGTCAAGGCTATTATAGCGATAGGGGGAAACGGGACATTCAGGGGGATCTATGATCTTTGCGAGTTTCTGCCCACGTCTGTCCAGGCCTTTTTCATACCAGTCACTATTGACAGCGATGTAGCGGGCACGGAGTGTATTGGCCAGCATACGGGCGTAGAGGTCGGGGCCGAGAAGATCCGTCGCTACATGGCAGATGCCAGAACCCATAAAAGGGTATATATCATAGAGATGATGGGCGCCAATAGCGGTTTCCATGCGCTTCATTCCTGCCTGGGTTCCCGCGCCCATCTGGCTGTTCTGCCGAACAGTGTCATAGACCATAAAAAGGTGGTGGAAGCGATCAATAAGAGGAGCGAGACAGTAATAGTTGTAGCGGAAGGCTACAAGAAAAAAGAGCGGGAAGAAAAGGGCTTAAAGGATAACGCGGCGGAATATTTTTACAGGGAATTGGTTAACACCAAGATGAGGATAAATAAAAAGGTTGTGTGTGAGCCATTTTCAAGGGATATCCGTGGTGCAGCGCCCAATAACCTTGATATATCACTGGCCCAGCGCATGGCCTATAATGTCTCCTTATATCTAAAGGCTGGCACATCAAGGCTGATGCCCGCTGTTCAATCAGGCAGGGAATATGCCATACCGTTTAATGAGATCACAACAGATAATATGAAAGAGGAAGGCCTTATGAACCTGTCTAACCGGTTATTATCAAAGGATTAACATCTCTGCCTATGGAGGTTCCTATTTATATGGAAGGCTGTCATTTCATTTTTTGCAGTATAATAGATTAACATTATGCCGGTTTATGAATACACAGCCCTTGACAGGGCCGGGAAGAACCAGAAGGGGATTATTGACGCCGATAATCCCCAGGCTGCGCGTCAAAGATTGAGGAGTTCGGATATCTTTCCTATTGAGTTGAAGGAGACCTTCGCTAGACCCAAGAGTCTGCCATCTGAACATATCTCAATGTCGTCCATTTTTCACAGGGTCACGCCGGGAGAGATATCATCCATGACACGGCAACTTGCCACCCTTTTAAGCTCTGGTATAACCCTTGTCTTGTCTCTGGAGGCGTTAATTGACCAGACGACCAATCCACTATTTAAGAAAATTCTGGCTGAGATAAAGGAATCCGTCAATGAAGGGAACAGTCTTGCCTCTTCCCTATCTCAACACCCAAAACATTTTTCTCAGGTATACATAAACATGGTGCGAGCGGGTGAGGCCTCGGGCTCTCTTGATCTGGTGCTGGAGAGACTTGCGGATTTCAGTGAAGATCGCGAGGCATTAAAGGGGCGTTTCAGGGCGGCAATGGCCTATCCCATTATTATGTGCATAGTCGGCGTGATCGCACTCATGGTGCTTGTCACCTTTGTTGTCCCAAGATTTGTTACGGTATTTGATCAGATGGAACAGAGTCTGCCACTTCCAACTCTGTTTGTAATCGGCGCGAGCAATTTTTTAAAATCCTTCTGGTGGGCAGTTGTGCTTCTAATCGCGGCTATAATTTATGCAGTCAGGCAATTTATAAATACAACCGGTGGTCGTTATCTATGGGACAAGGTTAAATTCGGCGCGCCTGTTTTTGGGATAATGAATATTAAGATGGCAATGGCCGCATTTGGAAGGACTTTAGGCAGCCTTGTTCAAAGCGGTGTTCCGTTGATTTCATCCCTGCAGATAGTAAAAAACATCGTAAACAATAAGATATTTGCAGATGTTATCGATGATACGATAGAAGAGGTCCAGACAGGGAAGTCACTCGCAGTACCCCTTTCCAGAGGCAAATGGATACCGCCTGTTGTTATACAGATGATAAGCGTTGGCGAACAGAGCGGTGACCTGGAAAAGATGCTCAGCAAGATCGCGGATATTTATGAACGGGAGGTCGAGTCCCAGATAACCATGCTTACTTCAATGCTGGAGCCGGTCATAATCCTTATAATGGCCGTCATTGTGGGATTTATAGCCTTTTCAATCGTGCTTCCCATAGTCGAGATGAGTCAGGTATTGCATTAAAAACGGAGAAAGGTATACGGTGTAAGGTATAAGGTTTAAGGCAGGGATCAAAGCTCAAAGCTTCCTCCCCTTTTAGGGGAAGATTGAGGTGACAGGAGGGTATATTTAATGAGATATAAAACCGATGAAAGAGGCTTCACTCTTATAGAGATAATGGTAGTTGTTGTCATTCTGGGCATACTGGCAAGTTATGTAGCCGTGAGATGGGTAGGGCAAACTGAAAAGGCCCAACGCACCCAGGCAAGGGTCCAGATTGAGGGTTTTGGGACCGCGCTTGCGCTCTATAAGCTGGATAACGGGACCTATCCTTCTACCGAGCAGGGTCTTCAGGCCCTTGTGGAACCGCCCACTGTAGGCCAGCTCCCGAGAAAATGGAAGGAGGGAGGGTATCTGGAAAAAAAGCAGGTGCCTAAGGATCCATGGGGAAATGATTATGTTTACCTTTCGCCCGGCCTTCATGACGAGTATGACCTGTCTTCATATGGGAAGGATGGGGTCCAGGGAGGAGAGGGCAGGGATGCGGATATCAACAGCTGGGAAGTTGAAGAATAGACCGTGGTTCATCAGGTGTCCCGGAGGATTTACACTTATTGAACTGACAATAGTGATCCTCCTCATGGGATTTATGTTATCATTCGCATTGCCCAGGATGCGCGATGTAGCGCTCAGCGATAACCTGAAAACAACCGTTCGTATACTGACCTCCACGATAAAAGAACTACGATATCAGGCGATAAAAGATAATCAGGAATATTTTCTAAAATTCAGCTTTGCCTCCAAAAAGTTCTGGAGCGATTCGCCAAATCTTTCTGAAGAGGATCGAGCCACTGCTATAAAGAATGCCTTTTCTCCTCCCCCCGATGTTAGGATTATAGATATATGTTTGATGGACGACGAAAAATATCTTTCCGGTATAATAAGCATAAGTTTCAGCAGAGAGGGATATATCAGTCCGAGTGTAATTCATCTTGGCTCGGAGGATGGGAGACAATTTACCCTTTCTTTAAGACCCTTCCTTGGAAATGTTTATGTTTTAGAAGAATATGTTGAGATCTGGGATTTAGAGATGTGAACCCTGATAATCCAACTAATAATCCGGAGATGATCCGATAATGAACGCCCCAACAAGACTCAAAAGAGAGGGTTTTACACTGCTTGAGGTGATGGTGGCCCTTTCCATTGTTGCCAGTGTCATGGTCCCATTGCTGGTATCACAATCTGAAGGAATTTCTATACAGGACGAGACAAAATTCCGTACCACCGCCGCCCTCCTGGCCCAAAAAAAGATCTCCGAGATCGAAGTAAAAGGCAGGGATGACCTGATAACCGATTACGGAGACTTTGGTGATGATTTTCCGGACTATTTCTGGGAGATCAAGATACAGGATCTTTCATTTCCGGAGATTTATGAAGAGGCGCAGGAGTACACAAAATATCTGAAGCAGATTGACCTGAATGTCTACAGGGGAGAGAAAAAAAGATATCAATACGCCCTCAGGCTTTATAGATTTTTTCCATAAGCGTATAAAGACCCCCTCCCGCCTCCGCCTAAGAGGGGGAGGCGGGAGAGAGATGTGAGAGGGGGCGGGGAAGTTATGACAGGATTTATGAAACTGAAACATATATGCGATAAAAAAGGTTTTACCCTTTTAGAAATACTTATAGCCATCGCGCTTTTCGCGGCCCTCGTGGCAATGCTATATCCGGCATATATCGGGACATTTCGGAATATTGATGTTACCGAATCATATGGGACGATCTATCGGATGGCGCGGATCGCATTGGAAAGGATTTCCGAAGACTTGGCGGGTGTCTGTCCTCCCAGTATAACCGGGAGCCTAGATGATGAGGACCCTATGAAAGGCTTTTTAGGAAAAGACTCGGAGATAGAAGGAAGAGGCGCCGATGAACTCTGGTTTGTATCTGAAAAACATATCTCATTCAGGTCACGGGGAAAGGTCACTGACTCCGAAGACATGTCTGAAACCATCTCGGAGATCCTGATATCTGGCAGAGGGTATATTAGATATTACATAGATGAGATAGAAGGAAAAGATGGCTTTGTACTCTACAGGTCAGATAACCCTGAATTAGCGGATCAATCAGTAGAAAAAACAGAGAAATACATCCTGTGCGAGGGTCTTCATGGAGTAAATTTCTCCTTCCAGGATGAAAACGGAGACATATATGATGAATGGGACTCCTCAATAGGCAGCTTTATGGGGAAACTACCGGCGCTTGTATCTGTTGAGCTGGAGTTTATAAATCCGTCCGATCCTGAATCACCGGTAAAGTTTATTACCTCTGTCTCGATTCCTTTGTCAAAGAGAGAATATGGCAATAGATCTTAGGGAAGATAAGGGGATAGCCCTTATCCTTACAATTACAATCATCGGACTTATTGTCTTACTGAGCCTTCAGTTCAGCAGATCAATGCGCACGGGGCTTTACGAAACAGCCAATTTTGACGATACGATCAGACTTAAAACTGTTGCGAAATCAGGTTTTAACTGCGGCCTTGCGGCACTATTTGAGGATAATCCAAACGAGGATTCATTCCATGATATATGGGCGTCTTCAAAGGAAAATTCTCTGATTTCCACAATGCTTTTTGATAATGACAGTATGTTTCAGCTTGAGATTATTGATCTTGCCGGAAAGATCCCGGTTAACCGGTTAATCAATCAGGACGGCGAATATAATATAAAAGAGAAAGAAATCCTGACAAGATTGTTGAGTATGCCAAGATTCAATCTGGAGCAGGATAAGGTTGAAGATATATTGGACTCCATAAAGGATTGGATTGATAAGGATGACGAATCAACCCGATTCGTGGCGGAGAACTCCTATTACCAGACGCTTGATCAGCCATACTCATGCAGGAATGCCCCCCTTGAGTCGCTGGAGGAATTACTTCTGGTTAAAGGAATCACGAGGGAACTGTTTTACGGGACGGATGATGTGTCCGGAATTTCAGATTTTTTGACGATCCATGGGGATGGGAAAATTAATATCAACACTGCCGATCCCGTGGTGCTGAAGTCCCTTTCAGAGGATATTGACGACGACATGGTTAATGAGATTGTCGCTTATCGAGAGGATGACGAGAACGATCTGAATAATCCCGAATGGTATAAAACCGCGCTTGGGACGAATGAGCCTATTATTGATCCTGATCTGATAACTATAAAAAGCGAGTATTTCGAAATAAGGTCAAAAGGCATAAATGGCTCGCGCAGCAGAGAGATCCGGGCAACTGTGAAGAGAAAAGCCAAAAGCCTGACCGTATTGTCCTGGAAAACACTATAACTTATTGCGGTTAGAATGTTTTTTGTGTAGTATTAAAAAAGGGTTCAAGGGGGGCACCCACTTCACTCTACGAGCTTAGGCACGGCAAGAGAGAATATGTTTTTTGTCATTTCGACTTCAGGGAGAAATCCTATTAATTCGAAATGACAGATTCAAGCATATCAGAATTACAGGGAAAAAACATGTCTGGCAATATCTTAGGTCTTGATATCAATGAAGATTTCATCAGCGCTGTTCAGGTTACTAGCGGCCTGAAAGGTTTTCAGATCATATCACGAGCAACCGTTATGATCGATAAGGATAATAATCTGGATAAAGCGTTGGAGGAACTCTCTCAAAATATGGATATGAAAAGCGACACATGCATAGCTTCCATCAGTGGGGGCGTGGTGTTATATCAAAACCTCATAATGCCTTTTAAAGAACTGAAAAAGATCAAACAAACCCTACCCTTTGAAATGGAGACACTTGTCCCCTTCCCAATCGGGGATATCATAATCGATTTCAATATTATAAAAAGTTCGGAACAGAGCGAAGTGCTGGCAATATCGGCAAGAAAGAGTCTGATATCGGAATACCTTGAAAGGCTAAAGAAGCTGGGTGTGTCTCCCTATATTGTTGATGTAAGGCCTGTTCCAATAGCGCTGTGGCTGTTGTCCCAGAGAGAAACTCCTGATGAGGGGCTACTGCTTGATATAGGTCTCAACGGGTTTGCTATTGTTTTCTTCATGGAGAGGAGGATTGCGCTAGTGCGTTATGCATCCCTTAACGGCGGATTTAAATCATACAGCAACGTCAACAATATGAGTGCCGGTGATGATCCTGAAAGGGAAGAGACAGACTCAATCTTTCAAACTTCAAGTGTAATGATAAACAATTGCCTGCGTTCGTTTTCCTGGCAGATAGGCAGAAAGATCGAGCCTGAAAAGATATTTCTGACAGGAATCGGATCCATGCATAAGGAGACCGGGGATTTTATCTCGAGGTCCATTGGCATTCCCATTGAACGGGTTAATGTCAGCGAGGATAAAAGGATCCACATGGATTACGGTATGGAAGCGCGATGGGATCCGGCTTTAATGGATGGTGCGCTTTCCCTTGCCGTCAGGGAGATCAAGGAGGGTCATGGATTTAATCTGCGAAAAGGCGAATTTGCAATAAAGAAGGGTATTTTTAAGACAGGAAAAGAACTACGAAAGACAGGCATCTTTATTCTGATTATTCTTATTCTACTACTGATAGATCTTGGCACTGATTACCTTTTGTTGAAGAGCAGATATCAGGCGGCCCGACAGAGATGCGTGGAACTTTACAGCCTTACGTTTCCTGATGCTAAAAATGTCAAAGAGCCTTTGCTGGAGATGAAACAAAGGATCAGTGAACTGGAAAAATCGGCCGCTATCCTGTCCAGAGATATTAATAGGGCTCAGAAAGTTCTTGATATTATGGCTGATATTTCACGGCGAATCCCCTCAACCTCTGACGTTGATATAAAGAGTATGGATATATCAAGTGAGACTGTTCATATTTCTGGAGAGACTGATTCGTTCAACACCGTTAATAATATAGAAAGCTACCTGGAACCTTCAACCTATTTTTCCGATGTTAAGATCTCTGGTAAACTTGACAAGACCGGTAAAAGGATTGAATTTGACCTGAAACTTCAGAGGAAGTGAACGGGACTGGCATGTTAAAGATAAAATTGGCAAAAAGAGAAAAATATGTCGTATACACCGCAACATGTCTTATCGCAATCTTTATCTTGGTGATTTTTCTTATCATTCCTTTTTTCAAAGAGAGGGAGCGACTGAGGAAGGGGATTAGAAAGGCGGAAGATGATCTAAAAGAGATCGCGGCCCTCAGTGTTAAGTATCAGGGATATCAGAAAGGCTCCATGGACGTGAAAAGGATAATCGAGGCGCGTGATAGGGAGTTCACCTTGGCCTCATTTCTGGAGGAGGCTGCCCGGAAGACGAATATGAAGGACTACATAGCTGGGATGACATCATCGCCATCATCCTCAAAGGGAGGCCCCTATGAAGAGTCGACGGTTGAGTTGAAACTTTACGGGATCAACGCGGAACAGTTAGTCAGATTTCTTTATTCAATTGAAAAACCTGAGGACCTTATATTTATTAAGAGGATAACGATCAGCGATAATAAAAAACTGGAAGGGTATCTGGATAGTGTTATACAGGTTTTGACGTATCAATAAAGGCATAAGGTATAAGATTTACGGTATAAGGTCATAATGAAGATTATGAAGCAGTTTTTTTTAAATAATAGGAGATGGATAGGGTATGCCTTATATTGTGTCGCACTGACCCTGGCGCTCCTCTACTATAAGTTTCCATCAGACGCTGTCAGGGATTATATACAGGCGACCGTGCAAAGGATAAATCCAAACATCCTTGTCACATACGAGAGGATGTCTCTTTCCTTCCCTTTCAGCTTCAGATTTGAAAAGGCAGAAATCCATTTGCAGAATGATCCTGAAAAGGATTTTTTTAAGACAAAAGAGATTATTATAATGCCAAAGATATGGTCTATTATCAGAGGGAGGCCTGAATACTGCCTTGTTTGTGCGGCCTATGACGGGAATATAACCGGTTGCATAGATTTTAAGAAAGATGATTATGGGACCATATGCAACTCTTCTTTCAAATTAAATGACATTCATATAGATGATAATTATCCCCTTCCTTCCGGTATAAAAGGCCGCCTGGACGGACTCCTGGAAGGGAGTCTGAACTATAGCGGAAGGGATACGTATGATCCGGATGGAACGGGCGAAGCCTCCATAAATCTGTTAAATGGTTCTTTCAGGCTTAGCAAACCTGTTTTGGAGGTCGAGGCTATTGATTTTAAAGAAGTATCAATCAAGATGACCCTTAAAGATAAAAAATTGAATATCTCAAACGCCGAACTGAAGGGCGATGGCATCCTTGGCCAGGCATCGGGCTCCATAATCCTGAGAGATTCCATTCAAAAGAGCAGGTTGAATATCAAGGGCACTTTTGAGCCGACAGCCACCCTTTTTAAGGGTTCAAAGAACCCGGAGGACGCCGTGCTTTTATTAAAAAAATTGTTGAAAAATGGAAAGATGCCATTCACTCTTCAGGGGACTGTAGATAAGCCGAGTTTCAGATTGGTTTAAGAATTATATATTAATAAATGCCCTATGAGAAAATTCTACCACATTATATTTAATATTTTCGCCATTGCCGTAATTATCTATATAGGGGTCGATACCTTTTACAGGGTAGCCCGGACTGAACTCATACAGGCAGATATTACAGGGATTGACTCCTGGGATATATCTGTTGGTAAGCAGGCCGATATATCACGTTTGGCCGATTATCAGACCATTATTGATAGAAACCTATTCAGCAAGCTCAGTGGTGCTCCCGTAAAGGATACAGATATTGATAGCCGGGATATAAAACCCACATCCCTGAAATTAACCCTGCTGGGTACCATTTGTTCGAATGGCAAAAACTCGGCGGCTGTTATTGAAGAGACGGCAAAAAAGACACAGGGGCTTTACAGGGTAGGGGACAGCATACAGAATGCAGTGATAAAGTCTGTCTTTGCCGGGAGAGTCGTATTGATAGTAGATGGCCATGATGAGGTCCTTGCTATGGATGAGCTTAAATCCTCCGAGACAGTGATAGCGCCGGCCGATAGCGTGCGGACAGCCGCTGTGAGCGCACAGGCAGCACTGGCAGCTACTCCTTTAATGGAGAGAAAGATCAGCATCAAGCGCCAGGATATAGACGAATCTTTTGAGAATATAAATGATCTTATATCACAGGCTACCATTAAACCCCATTATACTGACGGCGAGGCTGATGGATTGACAGTCACAGGCATCAAGGCGGGTTCCATCTTCAGGAAAATGGGCCTTAGAAACGGTGATATTGTTAAGGGCGTAAACGATAATGAGATTAAGACTGCTGAGGATCTTATTTCTATGTATAATGATCTTAGATCAGATTCAAATGTCTCATTACAGATAATAAGAAGAGGCAGGGAGACAAATCTGAATTACACCTTTATCGATTAACCGGTGAGCGGTATGTACAATTCCTTTTTCGGATTTTCAGAAAATCCGTTCAATCTGACTCCTGATCCGCGGTACCTTTTTATGAGTCCCTCTCATAAAGAGGCTATAGAACATATGCTTTACGGCATTAACGAACGGAAGGGTTTCATTGTCATCACCGGTGGCATCGGCAATGGAAAGACAACATTATGCCGTACACTCCTGAACATTCTGGGCAATGACACGCGAAGCGCCTTGATCTTCAACTCATTTGTTTCTGATATGGAACTCCTGAAGGGCATCAACCAGGAATTCGGCATACACATGCCGCCGGAGTCCGGGACAAAAAAGGATTATATTGACGCGTTGAATAGATTCCTCCTTGACATCTTCACTAAGGGCGGAAACGCTGTGCTTATTATAGATGAGGCCCAAAACCTTTCTCATGACGTCCTTGAACAGATAAGAATGCTGTCCAACCTTGAAACGGAAAAGGAAAAGCTTATCCAGATTGTCCTGATGGGACAGCCTGAGCTTCATGGCATTCTATCGGGGCCTTCCATGCGACAGCTCAATGAAAGGGTTATGGTGCGTTTTAATCTGAAGCCCCTTTCTTTTAAGGATATCAGGGGATACATGGAACATCGCATGATAGTCGCTGGAGGGCACGGCAGCGCTCGTTTCTCAAACAGAGCGGTCAGGAATATCTATTCCTATTCCGGCGGCAACCCGAGACGCATCAACAATCTGTGCGATAGGGCTCTACTGATTGCCTACGTAAAGGGAAAACATGATATATCAGGAGATATTATCAAAAAGGCGGTCAGGGAATTGGCCGTTAATCATAGTGTCATGGCTGAAATGGACAGAAAATGGGAAAGACGCATTATATATGGATTTATCCTCCTTGTCCTTCTCATTGCAGCGGGCATCGGCGGATTTAAATATAAATATCGTCTGCCTGCTGTCGCCCCTGCGGAAGACACCGAAGCTATTTTAGAGACCAATAATGCCCGGAGCGCGGATATTGAAATGACACATGAGAGTGCCCCTCTGGATATTGACGAGCAAAAAAGCCTCTCCATGCTTTTATCCATGTTTTATAATATCTCCGGGAACGTGATCCATGATTTTGAAAAATCTTATCTGGATCTCGTTTCATACAATATCAGTCCTGAATATTATTTAACGTTAAAAAAGCCTTTCAGAGTTTCCATGTCAAGCACCGATAGTGCGGTAAGATATCTGGTTATCAAGTGCGCGGATGAAAAAGGGGCGACAGTCATAGACGCGGACGGATCGGAACAACCTGTCAACAGGGATTTTATCATAAATAATTGGGGTGGTCAGGCGTCGTGGTTATATCCGATGCCCAAGAAGAACACCTCACTTTTTCTTGGGATCAGCGCCCCTGAAGTCCTTGAACTGCAAAGGACACTTGCTGACATGGGTTATATGGTTAAGATGACCGGAATCTATGACCAATCCACCTTTCAGGAGATAATGAGATTTCAGAGGGACTTTAGCCTGCAGGTGGACGGCATCGCGGGCCCAAGAACCAGAGCTTTATTATACCAGATGGTAAGATGATATGAGCTATATCAACGAAGCGCTTAAAAAGGCCCAGGAGGAGAGAGACTCCCGTTACATGAAATATAACAGTATTGCCGGTAGAAGCGATAAACTCAGGGAATGCTTTAGCGGCAGAATATTCTGGCCTTTGATTTCGACTGTATTCTTAATCTTTTTCCTATACGGGGCCTATGCGTGGCTGGAGCCATCAAACGAAAGGATAGAGTCCTCTGTTGAACCTGGGATTCCAGAGCTTAAAGATATGGGAGAGGACCATTTAGGTAAAGTAGCACTTTATGAAAAGGCATCAAAACTTTTAAAGCTGGGTCGTTTCCAGGAGGCCAAAAAAATATATGAGGCCGTGATAAGCATGGACCCGGGTTACGTGGAGGCTTTGAATAACCTCGGAATCATATATATTCATGAAGGGGATTTTGATGCGGGGAAGGAGAACCTTGAAAAGGCGGTCAGATTGAATCCGAGACATGTGGAGTCTTATTATAACATGGCATGTCTGTATGCCATTAAAGGCGAGCCTAAACAAGGCCTCGAATATCTTAAGAAGGCAGTATCACTGGACAGTAATGTAAGGGAGTGGGCGAGGAATGACAGCGATCTCCAGAATCTTAGATCATTGGAGGAGTTTAATCAACTGTTGTCTCGCTAGAGGAAACTTTCACATAGTCCTTTTATTGTCATTCCGGGCTTGACCCGGAATCCAGAAAAATACAAAGGTAACAAAAAGTTCTGGATCCCCCGGTCGCGCCGGGGGATGACGGTTGTAGTAGATTCCGGCTGAAGTTTATTTCATACTCGATGATGTTAATGAATGATAAATATGATGATTTTATTTAGTAATACAAATCATTCAGCAGGACAGTATGGAAGTCTAAGACTGTTGTCGATGAGCACCCGGGATCTTCGAAAAGGAGTGAATGTAATAAACATTTTATTTAAGGGAAATCCAATGCGATATAAAAAGAGAATATATCTGTTCGGCATGCTTTTCTTACTACTGACCTATTGTTTTACCGCCGGGGATGCCAGCGGCGCGCGACTTTCGGGTGACAATGAGGTCACCACTGCTGCGCCCGAATCTGTTCCTGCTGCCGCAACCACCTCAATCCCAGTTCCTGTCACTTCGGCGATGGAAGAAACTTCAGGAACGGGCAGTGATCAACAGGATAATCCGGCTGCCAGGAGTAATAGTGATTCATCCGCAAGAAATGTTGCTAGAACAGCCGGTAGAGCAAGAGACAATTACGAACATGGCGATTATATCACGATCTATTTCAATAACGTGGATATAGTCGAATTTATTAAATACATCAGCGAGCTCACCGGGAAGAATTTCATTGTTGATTCGAACGTTAAAGGCAAGATAACCATCCTGTCTCCCACAAAGATCACGATTAAAGAGGCATATAAGGTATTCGAGTCGGTCCTGGAGGTTAACGGTTTCACAATAGTGGAGTCGGATGCTGTAACAAAGATCGTCCCCATGATGGAGGCGAGGTCCAAGGATATTGAGACGGGACTGCGAGAGGAGTCGATTGATCCTGAAGACAAGGTTGTAACCCAGCTTATACCCCTTAAGTACGCGAACCCGGAAGACATCCAGAAGGTCCTCAGCGGGCTAATATCAAAAAGCAGCCTGATCGTCTCATACGCCCCTACTGGTATGCTTATTATTACGGACGTATTATCCAACATTAAACGGTTGCTTGAGATCGTGGACGCGCTCGATGTGGAAGGGACGAATGAGGTAATCTCATTGATTCCGCTCGAGCACGCGGGAGCCGAAAGCATGACTAAATCACTGACATCAATCTTTAAGACTACCGCGACAAGGACCGCCAAAGATACCTCCCCATCTATCGTTATTGTTTCAGACGCAAGGACCAATTCTATTATAACCCTCGCCTCTGAAGTTGATACATTGAGGATAAAGGAGCTTATCAAGCTCCTTGACAAGGAGGCTCCTAAGGGAGAGGGAGATATACATGTCTATTACCTGCAGAACGCCAATGCAGAGGAACTGGCCAAGGTCCTCATGGCGATTCCAAAGGAAAAGACGACAACCACCACAGCACCGAGCACTGAGACAACCATTGTATTATCAAAAGACGTGCAGATCATACCCGATAAGGCAACTAACTCCATCATTATTACCGCAAGTAAGGACGACTATCGCGTGCTGGAGGATATTATCCAGAAACTCGATATAGTAAGGAAGATGGTATACATAGAGGCACTTATCATGGAAGTTAGTATGTCGAAACAGTTCGAACTGGGGGTGCAGTGGTACGGTGGAAGGCCGGCCGGTGAACTCGCGGATAAAGATATCGGTATATTTGGAGGCTCCAATGCCGGCGGCACCAGCAACTTGCCGTCATTAAACCCTGACACATTAGAGGTTGATCTTCCGACGGGTTTCTCCCTTGGCATTTTAGGTGATACTATAACAATAGGGGGTCTCACATTTCCAAGCATAGCGGCCGTTGTGCGGGCCTACGCCACAAATTCGGATGTCCACATCCTTTCAAATCCACAGGTCACCGCAGTGGATAACGAGGAGGCTGAGATCAAGGTCGCGGATAATGTCCCGATCCTGAAAAGCCAGCAGACGACCACAGCCAATTATGATTACAGCAACTATGAACGTCAGGACATCGGCGTTACTCTCAACATAACGCCGCAGATAAATCAGGAAAGATTCGTAAGGCTGAAGATATCACAAAAGGTGGATCAGGTTATCAGTCAGGATGTGGTGGGGCTCCCTACCATACTTACACGTGAGGCAAAGACAACAGTAGTGATAAAAGATGGGCAGACGATGGTTATCGGAGGGCTTATCGATGAGACAAAGAAAGATACGGATTATAAGGTGCCCATCCTGGGAGACATCCCCATAATTGGTTATTTCTTTAGATCGAAGACACAGAAGATGGATAAGAAGAACCTCTATATCTTCATTACACCGCATATCATAGAAAACCCAGCTGAGGCGCAGGAATTGTACGAGAATAAGAAAAGCAACATAGATGCTGTCCAGCAAGGCGCCATTTCAATGAACAGGGGAAGAAGCGCCCAGACCAGAGATAGTCGCCTTGCCGATCTGGCTTATGGTTATATACAGACAAAGGATTATGATAAGGCGGCTGAATATTATGAGAAGGCCCTTAAGATAAATCCTGATAATCCCTATGCCCTTCTTAACATGGGATTTATCTACCAGAAGAAAAAGGATAATCAAAAGGCCATTGAGATGTATGAAAGACTCATCTCCCTGAACACTGATGAAAGGGCCTATGTGTCTACGGAACCCGCGCAGGCAGGGCGCAAGCTTTCCGACATCGCCAGGGATAATTTGAAGAATCTGCAGGAAGTAGCCAATGAATGAGTCGCCGTGACGACGGATTAATAATAATTAGCACGGATACGGACCACGGAAACAGATACGGATTATTAATGAGACTAATAGGTGAAATATTAATAGAAAATTGCGGGCTGCCGCCGGATGCCCTTTCACAGGCATTAAAGATCCAGGAAGATAAGGGCGGGCGTATCGGAGAGATATTGCTTCGGCAGAAGGCCATATCAGAGCACGACCTGTTAAAGGCCCTTGGTGAACAGTTTTCCATGAGATTCGTTTCCATTCTCCCCATAGATGAAATGAATTTAGGATTTACGGAGTACGTGCCGATACATTTTCTTAAAAAATATGGCATGGTGCCTATAATCACGCAGGACAAGGCATTTATTGCCGCAAACGATCCCCTGCTGTTTCAACCATTGGACGGACTGAAACTCCTCTTGGGCATGAACGGGTCAGAAGTGGTTCTCGCGCCCCATTCGATTATCCTGTCCGCGATAAATTTCGCCTATGACATGAGCCGTGACTCGGCCGAACAGGTCATTCAGGATATGCAGAATATGGATGGTGAGCTGATTATCTCTGCTATTTCCGGCACAGGCGACCTCCTTGATGACACGAGTGACGCGCCGATAATAAGGTTAGTTAACCTCATGCTTTCACAGGCCGTGAAAGAGAGGGCGAGTGACATCCACATTGAGCCTACGCAGACTGGCCTTAAGGTCCGATACAGGGTTGATGGGATATTATATGACAGGCTCTCCCCTCCGAAACACATCCAAGCCGCGCTGACGTCACGCATCAAGGTAATAGCTGATATGAACATAGCTGAAAAGAGGCTGCCCCAGGATGGTCGGATAGAGATCAAGATCGGAAACAAAAACATCGATATCCGTGTTTCAACAATACCAATTGCCTTTGGGGAACGTGTGGTGCTGAGGTTACTGGATAAAACCAGGATACTGCTCAATGTGTCTGACCTCGGCATGCCCTCCGCGAGGTTAAAGGATTTTAACAGGCTTATTCATACCCCCCATGGGATCATACTTGTTACAGGGCCGACGGGAAGCGGCAAGACGACCACGCTTTACGCGGCGTTATCCACTATTAATAGGGCAGATATAAATATTATCACCATAGAAGACCCTATTGAGTATCAGATGGATGGAATTGGGCAGATTCAGGTCAATCCCAAGATAGGCCTTACATTTGCCAATGGACTCAGATCAATTGTCCGGCAGGACCCTGATGTGATCCTCGTGGGAGAGATAAGAGACCTTGAGACCGCGGAGATTGCCATCCAGTCGGCCCTGACAGGTCATCTGGTATTCTCCACCCTGCACACAAACGATTCCGCGAGCGCTGTAACCCGACTTATAGATATGGGGATTGAACCCTTTCTCGTGACCTCCTCGGTAATTGCCATACTTGCACAGCGGCTTGTGCGCGTTGTCTGCGACAACTGCAAGGAGGAATACAGTCCGGACCCGGAGTCCATGGAAGGCATCGGTTTAACCCCGGAGATGCTTATGGGAAAGAGGATATTCAGGAGCAGGGGGTGTCCTGTCTGTCTGAATACCGGATATCTGGGAAGGACCGGCATATTCGAACTCATGTTGATCGACGATGAGATCCGAAACCTCATATTAAAGACCTCCGATTCAAACATGATCAAACAAAAGGCCGTAGAAAATGGAATGGTAACACTGAGCAGAGATGGTGCGCAGAAGGTTGTGGAGGGCGTAACAACCATAGAGGAGATCTTCCGTGTAGCTCACCAATAGTCCCCTATATTCATCCCAAGATGTCAGAAACGATTTTTACAAGTTTGTCGGGAGCTATTGGTTTGGAAAGGAACAGCTTGGCCCCTGCTTCGATTCCATGCATCCTGTCCTCTTCCCGGTTCTTGGCCGTAAGGAAGACAACAGGTATCTCATGGTAATCTTCCTTGGCCTTGATCTTTTTGCACAATTCAAGGCCATTCATTTCCGGCATAATAATATCTAAGATCAAGAGATTATATCTTTTTTTATCAATCCTCTCGAGGGCTTCTTTAGCATTCCATACGGTATCTATTTCATAACCCTTTGGTTTGAGGAGTTCTGTAAGGGCCATACAGACCATTTCGTCATCATCAACAATCAAGATGGATTTTGCCATTATATTGCTCCTTTAATTTATAAGGTTTTCAAGAGTCAAAGATTCATGTGTAAATACGCAGGAGCCAAAAGCCAGAATTAAACATTTCTGTCCACTGTGTCCCCCTTGATCCCTTGAATCCGAGTTTTTTATTTTTCTTCACGATCTATTGGGATCAATATCCTTACCTCAGTACCTTTGCCAAGTTCACTTTGGACATCAATCCTCCCCCTGTGTGATTCAATAATCCCAAAGCATAGTGAAAGACCCAGTCCGGTCCCTTTTCCCACCGGTTTTGTACTGAAAAAAGGCTCTATGATCTTATTCAGGTTCTCTTTCGGTATGCCAACTCCTGTATCTTTGAATGATACGACCACATAAGGGTTACCATCCTCCTTAACGGATGATGAAGAGATAGTCAATACCTTATCTCTATTTATCTCATCCATTGCATCTCTCGCGTTGGAGATAAGGTTTAAAAAGACCTGTTCGAGCTGGTTTATGTCTCCCGAGATCTTGGGTAGGTCATTGGATAGATGCTTTTCTATTAATATATCATGATTAAGGAGCTGCTGCCCTGTCATAATCAGGGCATTTTCAATCGGCTCGTTTATATCAAGAGATATAAACTCCGTTTCCGTCTGTCTGGAGAATTTTCTCAGGTGATCTACAATCCTCTCTATACGGTCATTGCATTTGCCTATCAGTTCCAATCGTTCCCTTTCAGGATTATCTTTAGGGAGCCTCTCTAAGATAACGTACAGGATCGTTTGTGAGGCCATTAAAGGATTATTGATCTCATGTGCTGCGCCCGCGACCAGTTCACCGAGGGCCCTCATCTTTGCTGTCTCCACAAGGCGGGCCTGGGTCGCTTTAAGTTTTTCCTCCAATAATTTCTTCTCTGTTATGTCTTTGAATATCCCGGCCGTTCCGATAATCTGGTTGTTATCGTCCCTGAGGAGGAAAAGGGAGGTTTGGATCTGCAGGATCTTTCCGTCTTTTCGCTTGACCTCTATCTCATAATTCTCAACATGTTCATTTTGTCTTAGGATATCCATTATTTCCCTTGCCTGTTGGATTCCCCTTAAATAGTGCAATGAGATATGCAGACCCAATAATTCCTGCCTTTTATACTGGATTTTCTCCTCCATGGCGCGGTTAATGAATGTAATTTTACCTTTGAGGTCTGTTGTTATGATGCCGTCGACCGAACTTTCCATAATATTTTCAAGGAAATCTTTTGTCTCCCGTAATTCCCGCTCAAGGCCTTTTTTCTTGGTGATATCCTGGACGACCTCTAAAAATCCTTTATCATTTTCCGAATGTCCCTTTATCGCCGTAGTAGTGCTATAGGCCGGAAACCTTGAACCGTCCTTTCTTATCCGGTACATCTCCAGATCATACATGCCTTCCTTGGTTGTCCGCCTACTTATCTCCTTTTGAATCTCATTCATTATGTCTTCAGGGGTGAAGGTAATGCTGATATTTTCCTTGTTAACCACCTCCTCTTTTTTCCATCCAAATAAATTTTCCGCGCCCTTATTAAACTCAATAATATTCCCGTGAAGATCCAGTGCTATAATCGCATACTCCGTTGAACTATCGAGGATAGTGTTCAGGAACAGGGAAAGGCTCCTGTATTTTTCTCGTGATTCCTTTAGTTCCATTGTTCTTTCCCCGACCATCTTTTCGAGATTCGAGGTGTAATCATCAATCTGGCTGATCAGACGATTAAAGGATGTGCCGAGGACACTGACCTCATCAGTACCGGTTATATTGACCCTCTGGGACAGATCGCCATCCGCCATCTTTGCAGTAACATCTGTGAGTTCCCTGATGGGATCTGTCAGTAGTTTTGAGAGAATGATCGTCAGGATGAGGACCATGACAATGCTTATTATAACTATGATGATTATGAATCTCTCTGTCTTGTAAAGGTCCTCATAGACCTCCTCCTCGTATGTCCCGACAGATATTATCCAATCCCATGGCTTGAAATAGATATATTTATTGATTTTCTGTCTTGGTTTGGTCTCTCCGAGTTCCGGATTGATCCATTGATAACGAATGGTCCCCAATTCTCCTCCAGGCAGAGTCAGGGCATTCTCGATCATGGCGCGAATATATTCAAAACCTGAAGAATCTTTGGAATCAATTATGTTCGTTCCTTCTTTTGCCGGGTGGATTATGAGCTTTCCCTTTCCGTCAATAATATAGGCATAACCAGTCTTCCCAACCCTGATGCCTTTTATCTCACCCTTCAGGGAATTGATGGCCTGATCCTTTGATTGGGACATCTCCTTATGGACGTTACAGATGTAATAGATATATCTGACAAGGTGTTCCAGGTCCTGCTCAGAGGCCTTTTGCAGGGCGGTCCTGAAGCGTCCTAAGGAGAGCGAGGCAACTACCAGGAGCGGGAGAAGGACGAGGGTGATGAATACGCTGAAGAGTTTTGCCCTGATTCTCATATTTTGAAATAGAGGGATAATCATCTTAAATACCGAATAACAGATTTATTCCGGCCCCGCAGCGGGACTTTCCCGGACTATGATCCGGGATGCGGGAAAAACTAAGGTCGGAATCCAGAAAGACTTGAGATGATAAAATTAAAGCACATTATTTCAATGAATGCAAAAGTTCTTATAGATAATCGATAAAAGATATAATCAACAATTGAATGTAGAATACCTGCCTGCAAAGACCTTGTTTTAGTGGTGATGGTTATTTATTCATATTTCTCTTAGCTGAAGAGGGATACTGATCATTTCCTCCCCCTCTTAGGGGGAGACTGGAGGGGATCTTGAATAATTTTGATGAGACCCCACCTCAATCCTCCCCTAAGAGGGGAGGAAATGTTGTTATCTTCTCTAATAGGGGATGTATATACAATTCCAATATTAAATTATAAATGTCGAATAAGGAGATTAATCTTACTAGAAGTGATTGGGAGTCAATATTTTGGGTCCGGGAAAGTGATCATGGATTCAGGTTTTTCAACCATTCTGTACATGATGGGAGAAACCCATTTGCCTCGAAGGATGTCATCTGCGACATCGTTTATAATCCCGTCGTGTATCGCCCAGCTTCGTCCTCTTATGCTCTGGGCGAATTCCGGCCTGCGGAAGGGAGTGCTATTGTCGAGTTTATTGAATAAGACTCCACCGGGTTGAAAAAGCTCATTGATCCTTTTCATTCTATCATAACCTATAAAATAACTGAAACCGTACCTTTCATAGGCGATGGCATTGTGATAAAAGAGCGCTTCCAGCCTGATGCTTTTTATGTCAAGGATTCGACAAAATATATCAAGGGCATGTATTACATCTCTGGTAAGGTGCAACCCTTTCCTGGACTGCCCGGGGAAATATCCCGCCTTCATGGCCTTTTCCTCTTCATTGATATTTCTTGATGCCCATCCGAAAAGCGTGTCTTTTCCTTCCTCTGTCACATGCGTGCGAAATTGCCGTGATGATGGATCATTGATTATTAAAAAATCCCAAATCATCATGGTGGTATCAATGGAATCAGAAATTTCAATATAATAAACAGGCTCCTCGATTTCCTCGATCTTGATTTCCACGAAGCAGGTATTCTCTTCTTCAGGGCAAAAGAAGCGAACGACCTTTACACCTTTATCATTACGGAAGTTAACGGGGTTGATTTTTAGCATTCTGAAGAGGGAAGGCGGGATAAGGTGCCCGTAAAATCCCTCCTTCTGATCCTGATCAAATCGGTTAATATGTTGAATCCAGCCCATGAATTACCTTATAAGTTATCGGTAATGTTCACCGTACATTTTCACCTTAAAAAAGAGATCCCATCGAACATTCCGGAGGCCCATGATGCATATCTTTACATTAGTTGCGAATATTTATGCAAATACTTTTTAAACGTTACATAATCGTTTGATGTAAAAGATATTTTTATCTTTATTATAAATAAAAGACAGCAATATGCAAATAATAGATTGATATTTTTCATTGACTCAATCAAGCTGATAATATAGTTGATAAATTGAAGGGCTCAAGGAGACAGGAGCCAGAAGTCAGAATTCAGAATAATGAACAGGGAACCGTAGTATTTTTCCAGCTAGTCGGACAAAGGACTTTTAAAGATAACGGAGGGCCAATCCTTGTCGCAGGATGATGTTCAAAAGTCGGGTTCCATATTTGTTTTTTCAGATGAATTGGCCGGTTTTGATTTTGGAGAAGACCATTATTTCAAACCCGAAAGGGCTGCCAAAACATATGAACTATGCAACCGGTACGGGGTAATGAATCACCTGTGGATGAAGATACTCAGACCTGAGAGCATTGATAGATCTCTTCTTACACTATTCCATGAAAAGGAATACCTTCGGATCCTCGAACAGGCGAGTCACGGGGAAGTCAGCCTCGAGATACTTGAAAGGGGCATCGGGACGACCGATAATCCGATAATCCAGGGCATCTTCGAATGGTCTCTTAAAGTAGCAGGAGGCACTCACAAGGCGCTGGGCCATCTGGTAGACGGCGATGCGCTCGCAGCATTCAATCCCCTTGGGGGCTTTCACCATGCCAGACGCGGCCATGCCGAGGGCTTCTGCTATATCAATGATATCGCTATAGCCGCAAAGGCCGTCCTACAGGAATCACAGGATATGAAGATTGCCTATATAGATATTGACGCGCACCATGGCAACGGCGTTCAGGAGGCCTTCTATAATGATCCAAGGGTGCTTTTTATCTGCATACATGAAACAGGCAAGACGCTTTATCCATG
>Ga0209427_10001351_pt1 | contig 28159 bp, 14 predicted proteins | sample DeeMarSWOR136_30_FD_187465 | JGI IMG/M metagenome (GOLD analysis project Ga0209427, IMG submission 187465) | Marine sediment microbial communities from White Oak River estuary, North Carolina - WOR-1-36_30 (SPAdes) (version 2) | ecosystem: Environmental > Aquatic > Marine > Intertidal zone >...
GATAATCCCGATGCTCCCACTGTGAGTGTCACTTATCCCAATGGTGGAGAGACGTTGTCGGATTCTGTGATGGTCACCTGGACGGCTACCGATCCCGATGTGGGTGATTCGGCTCTGTTGGTGGTGGATCTGGATTATAGTGATAATGCTGGAGGATCCTGGGAATCCATCAATACTGGTGAGGTCAACGATGGTGTTTACTCATGGGATATCTCCGGTCTGTCAGATGGCTCCGGCTACCTCCTGCGCGTTACCGTCACCGATACCAGCGGTCTTTTTGACTCTGACACCTCCGATGCGATCTTTACCATCGATAATCCCGATGCGCCTAGCGTGACTGTCATTTACCCCAATGGTGCGGAGACGTTGTCAGACTCAGCGGTGATCACCTGGTTGGCTACCGATCCTGATGTGGGTGATTCGGCTCTGTTGGTGGTGGATCTGGATTACAGTGATAATGGTGGAGGCTCTTGGATGCCCATCAGCACGGGTGAATCTAACGATGGCTCCCATTTTTGGGATGTCTCTGAGCTGAGTGATGGCACCAATTATCTGGTGCGCGTTACCGTTACTGATACAACTGGTCTTTTCGATGTCGACACCTCCGATGCGGTCTTCATAATCGATAATCCGGAGCCTCCGGCAGCCATTTCTGATCTGACGGTTGTGCTGACGGATGGTTCTATCCGTTTAAGCTGGACAGCGATCACCGAGGACACTTTGGGTATGCCCATTGTAGTGGAGTACTACAATGTATACCGCAACGTGGACCCGTATTTCTCCTCCGGCCCAGCCGACTCCATCGGCAGCACTACTGGAACGTTCTATCTTGATCCAACTCCCGCGCTGAAAGACACGAGCGTCAATCACTACTACTTGGTGCAAGCCGTTTCTTTGCAGAGGAGGAAATCTGCAGATTCCAACCGTGTGGGAGAGTTCGATAGAAATATGACGGACATCGAGCCTTCGGGGCCTCCTAAGAATAGACGATAGCAAAGGAAAATTCAAATTTACCACCTAAGGACGGGCGCCTACTCTTCGAGGTGGCTTTCTCTGCTCCGAGAGCTGAGGAAGTATCACGATCACCTCTGGAACCAGAGCTTTGGCGCCCGATTTTTTTTCGCAAGAAAGCGGTGAAAGGTTGGAGAGATTTGGAATTGCAAAGGAGCTTGAAGCCGAGTCGAGCATTAAGAAGCTGGAAACTAGTTTGAAGTTGTGGAAGCTAGTAAGGAAGCTGGAAACTAGAGGGTGGATGCTGGAAAGAGGATATATTCCAATGGATTGTCTTTTTCAAATCTCGACTCTCCATTCTCAATACCCAAATACCTTGCCCAACAAAGCATTAAGCATGGCTTTTCCGCCTTGCTTGTCAGCCATATCAAAAGCTGAGCCTGGACCGCGAGGAGCAATGGGATGTCGCCTCAGGGATCATCGGGCAGGATAAGCCTTTTTCCTCTGACAAAAGTCCTTGACTTGGTGCTTCCTGTGAGATAATATGAATATTAGAGAGAGGGTCTCGTTTCAACGGCCAGGAGGTGTGCGATGTCTACCCGTCGTATAGGGACGGTTGGAGTCATATGGGGGATTATTTTATTTTGCCTGCTTTGCTTTGGCCTCACCTGCAGCAGGAGCGACAAGGAATCTGTGGAGGACGAGAGCAAGTTGGCTGATACCACTAAATCCCAGGTGGTGCAAGCATACGGAAAGCTTCCCCTTTCCTTCACAGAGAACCGGGGACAGATGGCCGAGCCAGTGCGTTTCTATATCCGTGGCCCCAGGGGCACCGTTTATTATACCCCGGAAGAGGTGGTTTACGATGTTGTGGAGAAAACAGCGGAGCCAAAGAGGACAAAGCTGCCCGAGGAGAGGGATGAGATTGTGTCCTCCGACACGACCTTTAGGCGCAAGGGAGTTGTTGTCCGGATGAGGTTTTTGGGCGCCAATTCCTCCGTCGTCCTGGAAGGGATCGATGAGTTGGAGGGCAAAGTAAACATCTTCCGGGGAAAAGACCCCTCTCAATGGAAGACGGGGATTCGTACCTTTAGGGGAATCATCTATCGGGATCTCTACCCTGGAGTTGATCTCATGTACCATGGCCAGGACGGCCGCCTGACACACCGACTGACCATAGAGCCCGAAGGAGAGGTGAGGGACGTCGTATTTCGATACGAGGGAGCGGATCAAATCGAGGTGGATGCGTCGGGCAATCTGCGCATCAAAACGGCTCTGGGGACCATCACCGAGCCGAAACCTTATCTCTATCAAGAGAAGGCTGGAAAAAAGATAAAAGTGGAGGGAGGGTATCGGACGCTAGGCAGGGATGCAGTGGGCTTTTCGGCGAAGAAGTACCAGGGCAATCTACCCCTCATCATCTCCATGGGAGTAGACCATTAAACCATGGCAATTTACAAGATAAAATCGTTTCAAACACAGCTCTTTGGGCCCTGGACAGTTCACCGAAACAGTCTGGATGCCGTGGTGAGTGCGTTTTTGTTCTTGAGCTTATGGTTCTTGTGCTATGACATCTCATGGGCCATTGAATCGGACCTGGTCTGGAGCTCCTTTCTAGGAGGGAGCTTCAAGGATTTTGGGTATGATGTTGCCGTAGATAATTCGGGCGTCTACGTGACGGGGCATACAGAGTCTGCGGATTTCCCAACAACAGCTGGGGCTTTCGACGAGACCTTAAATGATAACGGCGACGCCTTCGCGACTAAGTTGAATCCAATGGGCAGCAATATTGTGTACTCCACTTTTTTGGGCGGAGGTGGTTGGGATGAGGGATACGGCATTGCTCTTGACGGTGGGGGCGGCGTTTACGTAACCGGGTGTACTCGATCGGTAGATTTTCCGATTACCTCTGGGGCTCTAGATACAATCCTTGGCGGCCCTTCAGACGTCTTCGTGGTTAAGTTGGAAGCCATGGGAGGGGCTCTTTTTTTTTCAACTCTCCTGGGTGGAAGTGGAGATGAGGTGGGGTTTCGGATCGTCGCGCAGCGTTCCGGGAAGGTCTATGTGACAGGAATTACCGAATCGGTGGATTTTCCCGGAACTGAAGGAGAGATTGTTACGAATCATCGCGGCGGCAAAGACGTCTTCGTCACTCGGTTCAACACCTTAGGCAACGCTCTGGATTACGCCACCCTTCTGGGAGGAGTGGAAAACGAATTTGGCTGGGGCATCGATGTGGACGGCTCTGGTAGCGCCTATGTGACAGGGTACACAGAGTCAGCGGATTTTCCCACCACAATAAATTCTTTCGACGCTACTTTCAACGGCTTCTCAGACGTCTTTATCGCTCGGTTGAACCCCCAGGGCAGTCTATTGGAATATTCCACCTTTTTAGGAGGCAGCTTTCGGGACGCCGCCCGGAGCGTCGTCGTGGATGGCTCTGGCAGCGCTTACATAACCGGTTACACCAATTCATTCGATTTTCCCACCACACCAGAAGCATTCGACACGGCGCAAGATTTCTCCAACTACAATGCCTTTTTGGCCAAACTTACCCCCGATGGAAGCGATCTGGTCTATTCGACCTTTTTGGAAGGAGAGGAAAAAGAAAGCGGTTACGGTATTACCGTGGACGATTCCAGCAACGCCTGGGTCGTTGGCTTTACAGAGTCCCCATTTTTTCCTACAACGCCTGGGGCCTTTGACGAATCACATAACGGTGGGAGAGATGTTTTTGTGGCTAGGCTCAACGGGAAGGGCAGCAGCCTTGACTACAGCACCTTTTTGGGGGGTATGGGAGACGATTATGGCTGGGACATCTTTCTGCATGGTGTGGACGAAGCTTACGTAACGGGGTATACCCTTTCAGCGGATTTTCCCACCATAGCCGGGGTGTTTGATGAAACGCACAACCACAGTGAAGATGCATTTGTGACCCGACTCTGCCTGAGAGGGCTAGTTCCTGTGGATCCAACCGGTCCTGTAGAAGCGTTGCCAGTGATCTATATGTTGCACCAGAACTATCCTAACCCCTTCAACGCCACCACAGAAATCTGCTACGCGATTCCCAAGGATGGTCACGTAGTGCTGAGTATCTTCAACTCTCTGGGACAAAAGGTGCGGACTCTAGTGGACTCTGAGCAAAGGGCCGGGGAGCATGTGATAGTCTGGAATGGGCGAGACAATATGGATCAAGATGTGGCCAGCGGATTGTATTTCTGCCGGATGAGAACGGGTAAGTTCACCCAGACTGTCAAGATGATGCTGGTCAAATAAGCGCTGGTTATCATAGGTATGAAAAGGCCCTTTCGGACCCCCGGGAGGGCCTTTTTTCTGTGAGGAAAGGATTAGAGGAATCGAGGATTCCAGGATAGCCGAAACCCTTGGCCGGCGCCCCTGTCAATGCGGATAAGACTTTCATGGTGGATTTTTCCTTAAAAACCGGAGGTTCTACATATGCAGATCCTCAGCTCTCCTGTATGTAAATTCTTTCTTGACAATCTCCTCTGGATTTTGTAGACTTGAGACAGCTGTCATGGTCGATGTTTCTCTCGTAAAATAGGAGGTGAGCTATGGCCGAGGATGCGAAAAAGGAAGAGGTGGAGACAAAGGAATCTGAGGGGCGCGGAATGGCCCGCAAGCTGGACGCAGTGGGATGGGGGCTATTCCTCATCTGGATCGGGATTGTCTTGCTGCTCAATGCCAGCTCCAGTGTGGCTCTGCTTGGGATAGGTGTCATCATCTTGGGCGTACAGGTGGCCCGGGTATTTCTCAAGTTGAACCTGGAGGGCTTCTGGTTTGTCGTCGGTGTGCTCTTTCTGGTGGGCGGCATCTGGCAGCAATTGGACGCGAAATTGCCTCTGGTGCCCATACTCCTCATTGTGGCTGGCTTAGCGGTACTTTTGACAAGGTTTATGCCCAAACGTCGAGCCTAAAGGAGGGAGGAAAAAAATTTTCATGAGGGTTTGAGATCACTCTGTCGCTGTTTCAGGAAGTTCTTGACTTTCTTCAGGCGATTCGGTAACATTGGAGCGGATCGTAAAGAGGTGTTAGCCTTGGACATACCGAAGACAGCCTACATGCTCATTTCTTCTGATTTTGGCCAACTCGTGCTCGTCTGGAGAAGTGCCCTCCGCGCCCCGCGGGTGCTACGGGTCCTTCTACCAGGTGAGAAAAAGCAGGTGGAGAGAGCCCTTCGAGATGGATTTCCCGAAGCTGTCAGGAAATCGCACCGGGACATAGAGATCATCTGCACTCAAATTCAGGCTTTTCTTCAGGGAGAGCCCGTTGCCTTTTCGCTGGACCGCTTGGATTTTGGGATTTGTAACGACTTCCAGCGGCGAGTCTTGAAGGGCGAGGCGAAGATCCCTCGGGGGCGAGTGAGTACTTATAGCCGTCTGGCCGAGAAAATCGGAGCCTCTGGTGCTGCCCGGGCGGTGGGAAACGCTTTGGCACAAAACCCTTTCCCTGTCATCATCCCCTGTCATCGAACCATCAGAGCACATGGCCGCCTGGGGGGTTTTCAGGGCGGGGTGACTCTCAAGCGAGCCTTGCTGGAGATGGAGGGTGTTGACTTCGACGAGAAAGGCCGGGTGCCCGGTCGGTTTTTGTGGTAGGAGGAGGTGTTCGTGGTGAACTTTTTCAAGTCCAAGATGTGGCCTTTTGGGGACATCGTGTTGCTCAAGCTCTACTGCGTTGTGGTGGGAATCATCATCGGGGCCTACATCGCCTCGTTTGTGAAAAGCTATTTGTGGCTCTTCGTCCTGGTGGCCATCGTCTTGGTGGTGAGGCTCTTTTATTTCTACTTTTTCAAAAATGAGTAACGGAAGGTTGATGTACTGGTGTGCAGGAAGGTTCCTATAAGGTGAAGGGCTCTCCGCAAAATGCCCCCCCTCGCCTATATGGCGATTTGGCTTGGCTTTGGCCGATCATAAGCTCGGTGGAGGATTATAGTAAGGAGGCCGAGTTCTTTGCCAGAACGATCCAAGAAGAGTCGCAGGTCCCTGTTTCTACCCTACTCGATATTGGATGTGGTGGAGGACACCTGGACAATTACCTGAAGAAGCACTTCCAGATCACCGCTGCGGATATCAGCGAGCCCATGTTGGAGCTGGCCAGAATGCTGAATCCCGAAGTCGTATACCTCACTGGTGACATGTGCACCATGCGGCTGGGCCAGCTCTTCGACACGGTGATCATCCACGATGCCATCAACTATATGCTTAATCCCGCTGATCTAAAGGCAGCCTTTCAGACTGCCTTTGAGCATCTCAGGCCCGGTGGAGTCTTTCTCACCTTTGTGGAGGTGATGACTAGGTCTTTCCAACAGAACAAGACCTTCGTCACCTCACGGTCGCGAGGTGATACGGAGGTTGTCTTCATCGAGAACTACTACGATCCCGATCCGCATGACACCACTTACGAGGGCACCTATGTTTACTTAATCCGGCAGAAGGGACATCTATCGGTGGAGACGGATCGCCACCTGGGGGGCGTTTTTCCGTTAGAAACTTGGCGCTCTCTGCTGAAGCAGGTGGGTTTTGTGGTCAAGCAGCGAGAGTGGAAGCATTCTGAGTTTGTTGAGGGCAAGGCCTTACCGCTTCTAGTCTGCACCAAGCCCGGAGAGAACGCCGCTTATTGATTAGGCTAGATACAGAGGAAAGGAGAGGGGCTGGATGCACTCCTTTTGCACCAAGGGAGGTGGAATATGACCAGAGTCTTGACGGCCATCTGCACGGGAGTTTGTCTCCTGTTTGTCTTTGCTTTGGCCGAGGGCCAGGAACGGTTGCAGGGAGTGGAGAAGGGCAAAGCCAGGGAAGTTCTGGCTCATAGCGACGAGGCCTTTCAGAGTCGAGATTATGCTCAGGCCCAGGAGATGTACAAACTGACTGTTCTGGCTGCAGAACGCGAGGGAGAAGAGGAAATTTTAGTGGAAGCCCTGGCTCAAGTAGCCCGGAGCCACCTCATCCAGGGCAAAAAGGAACAGGGCCGTTCCTGGTTGGAAAAGGCGAAAGCACTGGCCTCAAAAAAGATGCCCATGGGGTGGTCGCGGTATCTGGGAGTGCGTGGGCGGTTTGAATGGAAAGATGACCAGCTGGAGGAGGCCACCGCGACCTTCAAGGAGATGTACCAATTCTGCCTGAGCCACAAGCTGCACAGCCGCGCCGTGGATGCCGCTCACATGGTGGCCATTACGGCTCCCCATGAAGAACAGATTGTTTGGGGCAAGAAGGGTATCGAGGCCGCCGAGGAGGGTCACTTGGAGAACTGGCTGGGGCCATTATGGAACAACCTGGGCTGGACCTTCGAGGAGATGGGTCGGTATGAAGAAAGCCTGGATGCCCTTTTGAGAGCCCGGGAGTATCACTGGAAATTGGGATCCGAGCATAACAAGCTGGTGGCCGATTGGTCCGTGGGGCACGCCTATCGCCAACTGGAGCAGCTCGATGAAGCCTCACATTGGCTGCGGCCCATCCTTGCCTGGGCCGAGAGGCGCTACGTCACGGATCCGAACCCAGATGCTGCCGAGTGGGTGGGGCACTCGCATCGAGAATTGGGCCAGCTGGCTATCGCGCGGGGAGAGATGGAAGAGGGTTTAGGGCACCTGCGCAAGGCCGAAGAGAAACTCGGCGAGGCTGAAATGCAGGAGTGGGATCCGGAGGACTTTCAGCGCCTGAGGGACCAAATCGCCGAGATCGCAGGGGAGGTGCCGTCCGAAAAGGTGAGATCCACTGTCGTGCACTTCGAAATTCCCTTCGATGAGGAGTCCCGTGCCATCTCTTTCTATCGTGAACTATTCGGCTGGGAAATCGTCGAGATTCCGGAGACGGATTACTGGCTGGTGAACACCGTGCCCACAGACGAACAGGGTCGTCCGACGGAGCCAGGAATCAACGGCGGCATGATGAAACGGGCGGTCCCCGACCATGTGACCATCAACTACATCTCCGTGGTCTCGGTGGATGAAACTCTCCGGAAGGCAGAATCTCTGGGGGGTAAAGTCATCTTCCCCAAAACGCCCATTCCCCAAATGGGATGGTTTGCCCACATAGTCGATACGGAGGGCAATGCATTCGGGATTATGGAGGAGGATCCATCAGCCCCATAACGGGTTGCCCCCGTTATCTGGATTTTGTTGGCAATTTTCAGGAAGGGCCGCCCGCCACAGCAGGCGGCCCTCATTACTTTGCGGACGATAGGGATTCCCGATTGGCTTGGCCATAAAAAGCTTGACACTCAGTTGGAGGATATGCTACAATATAAAAAGGGCGATCCGGCCTGAACCTGGTTTTTTTGAGAAAGCCTGTGTGGATTTGCCATCTTGTTCCATTGAGGGATAAAAGCTTGAAAAAGAGAGGTACTGTGCACAGAAAGCTTATCCTGACGACCGTCTGGGTCCTTATTTTGGTTGCGGCTCGGAGCGTAGTTGCTGAGCGTATTACTTTCACCATGACCGCCGGCCCGTACCAGCTTCAAGAGGAGGACGGATTTCAAGTGGTTAAACTGGAGGGCTTCGATCGCTTGCAGATACCTGGAAAACCCATGGTGCCGGCCAAACAATTTCATTTCGCCCTGCCCCCAGGAGCCCAGGTGTCCGATGTGAAGATCATGGGTGTTGAAAAGGTGTCTCTTGAGGGTGCCTACCGCATCGAGCCGGCACCGTGTGCCATCCCCTTGGGGCTTGACAAAGAGGCATTGCAAAAGAGCAGAGGCGACTGGCAGCGCAGCTATGATGCCACCTACCTCTCTGATGCGCCCTTTCCAGGGAAAGTCGGAGAGAACCTGGGTGTGAGCGGGCTGCGCAAGTACACGATCCTACGGGTCGCTTTCTACCCCTTCTCCTATCAGCCTCAGTCTGGGCGGCTTACCTTCTGCGCGCGTGCGACCGTTGAAGTGGACTTTCAGCTGCCTCCTGTGGGAAGCGAACCGGACCAGCGGGCGCAGCTGTCTTTGATGGATCGGGCAGGAGAGGAGCGCGCTCAGGAGCTTGTGGACAATTTCCGTCAAGCCAGCGGATGGTATGCCCCTCAGGAAGGAGCGCGGTCCTCCAAGTCCACCTACGACTACGTGATCATCACCAGCTCCGGCCTGCAGAGCGCCGTCTCAGATCTGGTGGACTGGAAGGAAGAAATTGGCCACACCGTCAATGTGGTCACCACCAGCTGGATCTCCAACAACTATTCCGGCTGGGATCTGGTGGAGGAGATCCGCAACTTCCTCATCGACAAACATCTCGATTGGGGCATCGAGTATGTCCTCTTGGCGGGCGACCTCGACGTCATCCCCATGCGTAACTGTTACCCTGACGGTCACTCCAGCTATACTCCCACCGATTACTATTACGCCGACCTGACTGGAAACTGGGACTCTGATGGCGACGGTTACTACGGTGAACCCAGCCAGGATGCTGTCGACATGCTGGCCGATGTTTACGTGGGCCGCATTCCCTGGAGCAGCTCCACGACCCTCTCGAATATCTGCGACAAGCTCATCGCCACCGAAAGCGACACCGGCAGCTGGAAGAACAACGCCCTGCTGTTGGGTGCCTTCACCAATTTCGCCAACCAGGATCACTCTGGATGGCCGGCTACCGATGGAGCCTGGTTGGCAGAGAACTTACTCTCCGACGTTCTCACCGGCTGGAGCGCCACAACGATGTACGAGAAAGCGGGACTGGCTACCTCTGCTTTTTCCTGCGACTATCCGCTCACTCGCAGCAACGTGGTCAGCCAGTGGTCGGCCAACGATTACGGAATTGTCACCTGGGCGGCGCATGGGTCATACGATGCCGCATGGAGAATACATTGGAGCGGGGATGATGGCGATGGCGCACCCGAATCCAATGAGATCAGCTGGAACAGCTTCTTTCAGAATTCCGACGTCTCCTCCCTGGACGACGATCATCCCGCCATCGTCTTTTGCTCTTCGTGCGAGAATGGGCATCCAGAATACTCGCACCTGGCCCGGGAGTTGATCAAAAACGGAGCCGCCGGCGTGGCGGCTGCCACCCGTGTTTCCTGGGGCATCGTGGGTTGGACAGATTCAAATGATGGCGGGATCGAGTCGTTAGCCTACTATTTCGATGACTACCTGGTCAACCGTGACCAACCGCCGGGGGACGCATTGTACGACTCAAAATATTACTGCTGGACCCATATGTGGGAGAACTACCAGAACATGTACGACTTCTGTCTTTACGGAGATCCGGCCTTGAACAGGGAGGGAATAGCCGCCACTCCGCAAATTCTGGCCGTAAATCCGGAACCAAACGGGTACATCGCCTCGGTGGGCTGCGACCTTTCGGCCAGGTTCGATCGGTTTATGGATCCGACCACCTTTAATGACACCACTTTCGTGGTCTACGGAGTCCAGAGCGGCCGGCATCGGGGTCTCATCGGCTATGATCCAGATAGTTTTTCAGTGACTCTCGATCCCAATGGCGATTTTCTACCGGGGGAGATGCTCACGGCCATAGTGACCTGTCACGTTCTCTCGGCAGGGGGCATCGCGGTTAGCGGAGGCCACGCATGGTTCTTCCAGGCCGAAGCGCCTGGGGGGAGCGGAATCTTCGGGTCAGACAGCTCTTTTGGCTCGGGTACGGACCCGAGTGGAGTCTGCTGTGGCGATTTTGATGGGGATGGCCATGTCGACCTGGCCGCCGTTAATCTGAGTCTAGATAACCTCTCAATCTGGACCAATGATGGCCAGGGTACCTTCTCCTTGGATGGCACCTATGGGGTCGGGGCCGATCCCAGAGGTGTGGCAGCGGCCGATCTAGATGGCGACGGGTATCCAGATCTCGTGGTGGCTGACTCCAGTGCCCATCAGATATCGGTTTTGCTTAACAACGGCGATGGCTCCTTTGCCGATGACCAATTGTATGGAACCGGCCAGTCGCCCAGGTCAGTTTTCATCGCAGATCTGGATGGGGATGGGTATCTAGACGTAGCTGCGGCCAACAGCGGTTCCGGAAACCTCTCAGTGCTGATCAACGACGGCGAAGGCGCCTTCGCTCCTGCTGTCAATTACGGGACGGGCAGCGTCCCGCGATCTGTTTCCGGTGGGGATTTGAATGGCGATGGACGCGTGGATCTGGTGACCGCCAACTATAGCTCCGATAACATCTCGGTGCTGCTCAACGAAGGAGGTGGTCTCTTTGGCGCGGACGTGACCTACGCCGTGGGCGATGGTCCCCACTGTATCTGGACAGGTGACCTGGACGCTGACGGCGTTCCTGATCTGGCTGTGGCCAACAAGAACTCCGACAGCGTCACAGTGCTCATCAACGAAGGAGCAGGAGCGTTCTCTATGGAGAGCAACTATGCCGTGGGCGATGAACCTCTTTTCATCTGCGGGGGCGATCTGGACGGCGATGAGGACGGCGACTTGATGGTAGCTAGCCGCGAAGGCAACTCGTTATGCATCCTTTTAAATGGGGGCGACGGCAGCTTTGAGGGCGTCACGAACTATGGAGTGGGCGTCGATCCCGTTGCTTTAGGCACAGGCGATCTTGATGGAGACGGAGACCTGGATGTGGCCTCGGCCAACGCGGGCTCCAACGACATCTCCATTCTCTTCAACATCGATGCCCTGAATGTCATAGCCACCTCTCCCAGCAGCCATGAGGCGGACGTGTCGGTGGCCACCGAGATTGTCGCGCACCTCAGCAGCGCCGTGGACAGCACCACATTGAGCGATTCCGCCTTCTTCGTCTATGGTTTGCAGACAGGGCGGCATTGGGGTCAGGTGCAAATGGGATCCGATGACTCCAGCGTGGTCTTCCATCCCGACCTTCCGTTCTCGGGCGGGGAAGCCGTGGCCACCATACTGACCCCCGAGCTGAAGAGCGACATCGGCGCTCCCATGAAAAAAGGCCATTGGTGGTCTTTCTTCGCAGCCGCCGAGATGGCCGGTGAGTTCCATGTGGACTCCATCTATGCGGCAGGCGATGGGCCCCGAGACATCGCCGCCGCCGACCTGAACGGCGATGGCCACATCGACTTGGTGACGGCCAACTATCTAATCAGCTCTGTGGGGGTGTTTATCAACCAGACGGATGGAATCTTCCATCTGGACAGCACTTACAGCGTTGGCTATTGGCCTGCTTGTGTATGTGCCTTGGACGTTGAAGGCGATGGGGACTTTGATCTTGCCTCAGGAAATGTCTACGCTAGCACAGTCACCGTCTTGCGTAACAATGGAGGTGCCTTTTCCATAGATTCTACTTACACTGTTGGGAGCAGTCCCTATAGCATATGTGCCGTCGATCTGGACGGCGACGGCGATCTAGATCTGGTGGTGGGCCACGCACTCGGCGACAGCGTTTCTGTACTGCTGAACGAGGGCGATGGAAGCTACGCGCAAGCAATTTTTTACGCTGCGGGGAAAACACCTTACGGAGTGTGCACTGGTGATGTGGATGAAGACGGAGATGCGGATTTGCTGGTGGCTAATTACGAGGACAAAACGCTGTCGATTCTGCCCAACAAGGGCAATGCCCTCTTCGGTAAGCGACGGGTCTATCCCCTGAGCGGTAGTCCTCGCTCATTGGGTGTTGGCGACCTGAATGGGGATGGGCATCTGGATGTGGCCCTGGGGAGCTATATAGAAGGCGAGGTCTCGGTGTTGTTTAATGAGGGAGATGGGAGCTTCGAACCGGACACCGCCTATGTCGTGGCTGGGAAACCCTCTGCGGTCTTTATGGGTGATCTGGATGGCGATGGCGATCTGGACCTGGCCCTCTCTAGGGCCACCGGGAATGACGTGTTGGTGATGAAGAACGACGGCCAGGGGGTCTTTTCAGTTCTGCAGACTTATGCGACGGGAGAAAATGTGGTGGGCCTATGCGCAGGCGATCTGGATGAAGACGGTGATCTGGACCTGGCCGCGGCCAGTTACAATGACGATATGCTGGCTGTGCTGCTGAACTCCTCGGGCGGCTGGCTTCCAGCAGCGGTCTCGGATCTGACAGCCACCTTGGCGAGCAGCGCCGTACATTTGAATTGGACGGCCGTCACCGAAGATGAGGTGGGCAACCCCATTGTCGTAGACCACTACACCATCTACCGCCAGACCAGTCCCTACTTCGTGCCCAGTGCGGAGGACTCCATCGGGGGCACCGCTGAGAATTTTTATGATGATACCGGTGCAGAGTTGAAGAATCCCAGCATCAACCATTACTATGTGGTCAAAGCTGTCGATTCCACGGGAGGCAAGTCTCTGGCATCCGATGTGGTGGGGGAGTTTGATAAAACCCTTCAGGAAGGAGCTAAGAGACAAGACAGCAAGGGTTTTAAAGAGTAGCTAAAAACGGGCAGAAATAGAGAAAGCCGGCCCTTTTATCGGGGCCGGCTTTTTTCATCACGGCAGAAAGCCGTGATCGCTCAGTCTTCTCCGGGATAAGGGGGCATCAGCTGGTCGAACTCCCCCACCTCGGGAAAGCCTTTCAGCCGAGCGAGCACCTCCTCAATCATCTGATAGAGTCGTTTTCTGGTGGTAAAGGACTCCCCTAAGATAACCAGCGTGGGCGTGTTGGAGGAGGCCCGCACCAGAAACCAGCTATCGTCTACGAACTGGATTCGTATTCCGTTAATGGTGATGAGCCGATCGATGGCTACTCCGGCCAGCTTGCGGCCCTGCTTGAAGTCTCCCTCATATTGGGCCTGCAGTTTGGCTACCACATCGTACTTGACCCGGTCGTCGGTGTGGGGTTGCATATTGGGCGACTGATAGGATGGGGGCAGCTCCGCCAAGATCTGGGAGAGGGACTTGTTCTGTTCCGAGAGCATGGAGGCGAAGATCAGACCGGAGAGGGTGGCATCGTCGTAACCCCTTCCCCAGGGCGGGCTGAAGAACATATGCCCACTGCGCTCAAATCCGGCCGTGGCCCCGTTGTTGCGCACCGCCGCCTTGATGTAGGAATGGCCGGTCTTCTCCCAGATCACCTCAGCCCCAAGGGGCTTGACCATTTTTTCGAACAGATAGGTGGACTTGACGTCGATAACAAATTTGGCCTCTCTCCGCTTTCTTTTCACATGGGGGATGAAGTGTCGGGCCAGCAACAGTCCCACCTTGTCGCTGAACACCTCTTCACCCTTGTCGTTCACGATGCCCAGGCGATCTCCGTCGCCATCCACACCAACTCCGAGGTCGGCCCCGGCTTCCCGAACCGCTCGGCCGATGGATTTTAAGAATTTGACGTGCTCAGGGTTGGGATTATAGTTGGGGAAGTTCCAGTCCAGTTTGGTGTGTACCTCTGTGACATGGAAGCCAGTTCGTCTGAAGGCCTCCGGGGCGAACAGACCCGCCGTGCCGTTGCCGGTGTTGACCACCACCTTCAGGGGGCGCTCTGCCTTGGCGCGACCGACCAGGTCCTCGATGTATCGCTCCCGAATCCCCGCCACCGTTCGATAGCGTCCGGCGCCCTCTTGGAACTGGCCACTCTCCACGATAGCTCGGAACTCCTTGACCTGCTCCGGCTCGAAGGTCATGGACAGCCCCTGGGCGAGCTTGATGCCAGTCCAGCCGTTTTCATTATGGCTGGCGGTGATCATAGCACCGGCAGGGATGTTCAGATGGTGCTGGGCGAAATACAGGGCCGGGGAGAGCAGCAGACCGGCGTCCACCACATGGGCTCCCGTGGCCAGCAAGCCCAGGACAAAGGCGTTCTTAACGTTCTGAGAATATGAGCGAAAATCGTGTCCTACTACTACTTGCCGGTTCTGCGCGAATCCATCGAGGTGTTCGAACAGCCAGGTGCCGAAGGCCTTCCCCAGGACAACTAACCCGCTGTAGTTCAGCTCTGGCTCCTCGCCACCCTCCAGACGCCAGCGCACATCGTATTCTCGAAACCCCGTGGACTTAATTAAGGGTTTGTTGAAAAAATCACCGGAGTTTGCGGGAATCCCGTCCTGATAGATGCGATTGTCACTGCCCATGAGTTGATCTCCTGTTTCGTCGCACGACCTGATTGATTTGCGGGTGCTTTGTGGATACAGCCCATTTTAAGATAGCCCAGAGGTATTTCGTCAGCAAGGACTTTTTTGATTGAAAAAACCGGAGGAGATGTAACCGGGTATGAGGTTATGATGGACGTTCGGTGGAAGGGCGGGATCTCTGAAGAAAGGCTCTCTTCACCTTAAAAGCGGTGATGTCGTTTATAATGCCAGAAGATCAGAAACTGAGGTCAGCACAGCTCAAATCGATTTGATAGTGATTTTTGAGTTCTCATCCGCGTTGAGGTCTGCGACGAAAATTGAGCGGTTTTGGAGGAGCGTGTAGCTCAATCGAATTGGCTGTTCATGGAAAGGTTAAGGCTTCGACCGGTGCGAATAAAGGGATTTCTTAGACCGTTAAAGGCTCATCTTAGGTTCTAGTAAACCCTGTAATTCAGGAAGGTCGTGCGGTCGGCTCTTATATTCACGTCCGGGATGCTGAAGGATTCCACGAGCTCTTCTGAAAATCCAAAAACATCTACGGAGATCTCGTAGTCCCCCTCTGGCAATTCCAGCCTTGCCATCAGTATCTTCTCGGGAAGCGTTGTCCAACTTCTGGTATCTGCGCTTTCCGTGGCAACGCCGAAAAGATTCACTATCCAACCAAATAGTTTACCCTTGCTTTTCTCGGCCTTACTTGTACCCAGATACTTAGCCAGGCCTCTCAGGACGGTCTTGAGAAGAATGGTCGCCTTCCTCTCCTCAAAAGCTCTCCAGGCCAGGTTTCCGGGATTTTCCACGAGGGTGGTGGACACCTCTTTTCCAAATGAACCATCAGGGTTTACAGTTCGAATCTTGGCATATTCAAATCTGGAAGGCTCGACCACCATCTCGGGAATGGAGACTCTCAGCAGATACTCGATCTCCCTTCCATGAACGACTGGTTCTCCATGGCGGCCTGCAAGCGTCACCGCCAAAGCGTCTTTGTCCCAATCATCGCTGACCTCATCCTTGTAGATTGGAAGAACGATGTTTATCTCTCTCTTGAAAGGCACGTAGCCGCACTCCAGAAAGATGTTCACCGCTCCCCAATCATCGTCGGCAGCCTCGTCGCCGGTCCGTCCGCACTCTTTGCGGTACAGCTCCGCCTCCTCCAACTCTCCCAGGGCTTGGGCGCTTTTGACCAGATCGCAGTAAAGAAGCTCAGGGATTTCCACCTGATACGCTTGGTGAAGTTTCTGATACCATTCCAGCGCCACCCGGAGAGAGACGTTGGCATCGACGTGCTCGCCCTCCATGAAGTAGACCATTCCCGTCAGATATTGGAGAAACGGATCATTCACATAGTAAGATCCTTCCTGATCCAGAAAGGTCTGCAGTTTGTGATTGAGCTTTCTGCACTCGACGAGGGCCTCTTCGGGTTGGCCGAGGTAGAGATAATTTAAGATCTTGTAGTAATGAATAAGAGCCGATTCGAACCGCTCTCCGCGATACTTGATGATCACATCAGAAGTTACCAAAGCACCGACCTCTCGGGAGACACTTCTGGTATAGAGATCCTCAAGGAGAAGGTCGGATTCCTCGAAACACCGGTTGCTTTCCTCGAAGCTGCCCTCATTATGCAAAACAAGGCCCTTCTCATAAAGATAGAGAAGGGCCGAGGTCTTTTTGTCAATCTTCTCAACTTTTTGGAGGGTTTTCTCGTAATCCTCCTGGCTCAACAGTTCCCTCATACGAAGGGCCCTGGCTGTGTATGATGCACAGGATGACAGGGAAAAGGCAATCAGAAGAATTGTCGCAAGCCCTATGAATACATCGACCTTAGCTCGCGTGCTGCCTCGCATATTCAGCAAGGGGACATATCCTCGGTTATCAGAAGCTCACTTTCTTTCTGCCGATATACTTTTTTATCTTCTTCTGACCGAGCCAGACTTTTGAATTGTCTTCCAGATGAATGAGATTTAAGTCCACTTGGTAGAATACGACTTTTTCCCCCTCCTCCTCATCAGTAATGGTGGTGATGACACCCCCCATCATATAATCCGCCCCCTTTTCCATGCCCCACCTCTTCATGGTCTCTTCGCTGGCGTAGTCTTGCTGGTCGGCCCTCTCATCTCTGACCTGCTCCCGCTCCTCGGCACTTGCAACTATGGCCACTTCGCCGGAGTTGATGAAGGCTCTTTCGATGTCTCCGATGAAAGTATCGACGGCGATGTGCTCAGAGCTTTTATTTCTGATGATCCCCACGATGACAACGGGCTTCTCCTTGTATGTTTCCCAATGCCTAGGTTTCCACGAATGCATCAGGCAGTCAGCGATCATCTCCTCAGAGACCAGTCTCGAATCGGTATCGTTCCACCGGCCAGAAAGATCGGTGACCGTGTCGGTTGAGATTCTGGTAACGGTCTTCTTGGCACAGCCAAAGCACCCAAGAAGTAAGGCACCCATGAGTATCCAAAAGACAAGTTTGACAACTCTCATCTTTGACCCCCTTTGGAGTGAGGCTCTCTTATCCAAGGAAAAAAGCTCTCCGAAAGCCCCGGCTGTAGTGAATTTTGTGTCTGTTTTTGCTTGATTCGTGAAATTACTGGGCTTGATAATGCCAAAAGCAGCCTTGAGCCGATGTGACAACCAGTGCATCAGATGGGTGATTGTCAAATATAGTACTGATCAGCAATTCGGTCAAGGGAAAAAAGATTGGGTTTTTATGGTGGAACAGAAAAATCGCCCTCTTTGTTTACATGAAGCTAGAGTGTGGTTTGAAGTTTGTGGAAGCTGGTTCGGAAGCTGGAAGCGGGAGGCTGGATGCTGGATAGGATGAGTCCGAAAACTTGGGTTTTTTCCGCTTAGCGTTTTAAGCATCTTGCAGTCATACCAGTTTCCACACCTATAGATGAGCACCGAAACGTGGATCGTGAATCGCAAAAGCTGTGGCTGAGGTTATGTCTTTTCACGATTCCCGATACACGAAATCCGAAACCCGGCTTTCCCCCAAGTTTTTAAGAATTATCAAATTTCCCCCTTGACAAAAAAAGGGAGTTATGATAAACTGGTTTTGAAAATTCCAAAGGTGTTATTTTAAAAAAGATACGAGAGGAGCTATTCAATTTCACATCTTTTCTTTCTAAACCTTTAACCTCACAGGAGGTCTGCCATGAGGGCGAGCGTTTTCGTGGTGGTGCTGTCGCTGGTTGTTCTGTCGACCGCAGCGCTGGCCGCTGGGCCCGAATTAAATTTGGGCCAAGCTGATGAGTTCGCATCGACAGGCATGCGGACAGAAGTACCCGGACTGATGAGTTTTCAGGGTACTTTGACCGATGAGCATGGAGTGGTCATGGACACGACGGTTTCCATGGTCTTTTCAATTTACACCGATTCTACTGGGGGGACTCTGGTATGGGGTGAGACGCAAGCAGCGGTGGTGGTGAGTCGTGGGGTGTTCGACGTTCTTTTGGGAAGAGTGAATAGCATCTCAGACACGGTGTTCAAGGATTCTGAGCGCTGGTTGGGAATACAGGTGGGAGGTGATCCTGAGTTGCAGCCTCGGCAGCGGATAGCTGCGGTGGGGTATGCCTTTCAGTCTGGAAGTGATGGTGATTGGACGATAGCAGGGGTTGATATGTCTTCCGCGGTGTCGGGTAATGTGGGCATAGGCACGACAAGTCCACAGTCGAAGTTACACGTCAACGGGGCTATCCGGCTGGGGGGTGGATCTGCCAAGTATCAGATTCAGGAAGTAACCCCATATAGTGGGGGTGGTTGGAAAAGTTACATCGATTATGGTGGTATAGGGATCGGCAGCAATGACGGCACCAATCGGCAGATGTTCATGTTTACTGATGGTGCCGGCTCCAACAATATCTTTACCGCAGCGACCAGTGAGAACGGGGGCAGCTCTTGGGAGGCGGATTTTGTGATTCAGCAGGATGGCAAAGTTGGTGTGGGGACAGGGAGTCCGGCACAGAGGCTGGAGGTGGTGGGTACCGCCCAGATGACTGGATTTAAGTTGCCTCCGGGAGCCGCTGTTGGTCATGTTTTGACCTCAGATGCCAGCGGTGTGGGTACCTGGCAAGAGCCCGCGGCGGTATCCGATGGTGACTGGACGATAGTTGGGGATGACCTGTATTCCAATGTGGCCGATCAGGTGAATATCATATCCACGACGAAGAAAACTGAAGGCGCACAGAGACGTGAAGGCCCAAGGAGAGAAAAGAGAGATATCACCAAAGGGAAAGCGGGCAATGCGCTATATGTGGAAGGTGATAATAAGACAGTCATCCAAAGTTACTTAGCTGGGACCGATGCAGCCGCAGATGGAAGGGCGGCGCTCTGGGGTATCTATGATCCATGGTGGGCGGGGAATGCGGGTGCCGGGTACGCTGCTTTTGAGACGAATAGTGGTATTAGTGGCTTGAATCTTTATGGCGATCCGTATACCTTTGGTGTGGCCGGTTATAGTGAGAATTTGAGTGTTAGATCGGGAGGTGTTTTGGGCGCAGATATGACTGCAACCTATTGGGGTGCATTGGGATATTATGATGAGAACCTTAACAACTGGGGTGTTTATACCCCCAGCAATGCTTACTTTGGCGGGGCTGTGGGCATCGGGGTGGCCAGTCCGGCAGACATGCTTCATGTAAACGGCAACATTCGTTTTAATTCTGGGTTTGGCATTAATTTTGTCGATTACAACACTAGGATTTACGAGAATCTAGATGATTTGTGCCTTGAGGCCGACAACGACATCTATATCAAGCCGGACAATGACATCTTCATGGATATGATCACCCTCGTTGTGGACGGCTCGGCAAATAGAGTCGGTATCGGAACATACACTCCGGCGGAGATGCTGGATGTGATTGGCACTGCCCAGGTGACCGGTTTTAAAATGCCCACGGGGGCAGCCGCCGGCCGTCTGTTGATCTCAGACGCCTCGGGCCAGGCAAGCTGGCAGGATCAAGCAACAATCTCCGATAGCGATTGGACCGTTTCGGGCATCAACATCTATTCTGCTGTCACAGGGAATGTAGGCATCGGGACAACAACCCCGGATTATAAACTTGAGGTTGCCGGCAATGCCGGATTTAACGACTACCTGTATCATACCGGCGACACAGACACTTACCTCTACTTATCAGATGATCAGTTCGATGTGTATACAGGTAATGTCAGAATGCTGACAGCCGATGAGGCCACGCAGGACGTTGTTGTCATCAATGAGGGCGGTGTAGACGTTGATTTTAGGGTGAAATCGGACAACGATGCGAATGCCTTGTTTGTTGAAGGTAACACTGGAAGGGTGGGCATAGGGACGGCGAGTCCAGCACGAAGACTGGATGTGAGTGCGACGAGCGGTATTGGAATTTATGGAGAAAATAACGATGCGACTTATTCCGCTCTCTATGCTACTAATAATGGCACTGGACCAGCCGCGAGATTCCAAAGTGGCGAGGTTATCGTGATGGATAACCTTGGCATAGGGACAGAGATCCCAGCATATAAGCTTGATGTATCAAACACTGCAGGTACTGCTGCGCATTTCGTTACATCGGAAAACAGCAGCTCCGCGTATGGGTGCTATGCTGTGGCAGCTCCGGGAGACATCACCGATGCGAAAGGTGTATATGCAGTCTGTGACCCTGCTGATTACTACGGCTACGGAGTTTATGGCAGTGGCGGGTATCAGGGTGTGTATGGTGCATGTCTCCATGCGGCGACAGGCCATACAGCATATGGCGTCTATGGCTATGCCTCCGGGGGGACTACCAATTATGGCGTTTACTATTCGGGGGGTCTAGGAGGTTCTGGTTCTAAAAGTGCCATAGTTCGGACCGAGGAGGGACCAAAGGCTGTGTATTGCCAGGAGTCTCCGGAAAATTGGTTCGAGGACTTCGGCATAGGTGCCATTTACGATGGCCGAGCTCAGGTTCAATTGGCCTCTGATTTTCGCCAGACGGTGACCATCGACGAAAAGGACCCTATGAAGGTCTTCATCACACCGAACAATCGAATCGGCGGCGAATGGTGGGTGGAAAAGAGTACTACTGGATTCACTTTAGTAGCTCCAGAAGCACCCGCTGGCGCTCAGTTCGACTACCGCGTCGTGGCCAAGCGGAGAGGGTTTGAAGATCTGCGACTCGAGTCGACACCCGATGCCTACGCTGATCGTTACCTCTATCCCGATATGAACGATGTGCCCCTTGAGCACCGAGATTCATGGTTAAAATCTGCTCCAGAAGAGCAGCGGACCCAATAAGGTGCTGGCCTCAAAGTTGAGCATCTGATCTTTACCGTAGGGCTCAATATATTGAGCCCCTACAAGCGTGTGGATTCGTATAAAGCTTAATGGGGATTTGGATCATTTAATAGTTCGTTCCGTTTATTTAAACTTCCCGAAAGTTTCAAAATTTCGGGAAGTTCCCCTCTCCTCTATATCTAAAAGTATCCGCCGCACTCTTCCCAAATTAAGATCCTAATTCCCGCTAGAGGGGATAGATCGGGGCGCAGCATGTTGCGCCCTTTTTTTCATGAAGCTAGAGGCTGGTTTAAGGTTGGGGAAGCTGGTCAGGAGGCTGGAAGCGAGAAGGTGGATGCTGGACAGGAGGTGTCCGCTACCCGAACACCGATTCAAAGCTTTTTTCTAAGTTCTTAAGAATTACCAAAATTTTTCCCTTGACAAAGTAAATTAGGTATGATAAAATGGCATTGAGATTTCTAACTGACTTTTTTAAACAAGTTACTATTTCGTGCTTTTTCCCTTTTCATCTTTCTTCTCCACAGGAGGTGCGCCATGAGGGCGAGGGTTTTCGTGGTGGTGCTGTCGATGATTGTTTTGTCGACCGCAGCACTGGCCGATGGGCCTGGATCGGCGGTGGGCCAGGCCGACAGGTATGATTTGGCGCGGGCCAATGAGTCCGCATCAAAAAGCGTTCGGAAAGAAGTGCCTGGGGTGATGAGCTTTCAGGGCACTTTGACCGATGAGCACGGGGTGGCCATGGACACGACGGTTTCCATGGCCTTTTCAATTTACAGCGATTCTACCGGGGGGAATCTGGTCTGGACCGAGACCCAGCCGGTAGTGGTGGTGAGCAGTGGTCTTTTCAACGTCTTATTGGGCAGGATCAACAGTATCCCGGACACGGTGTTCAAAGAACCCTCGCGCTGGCTAGGGGTTAAAGTTGGCGGGGACCCCGAAATGACCTCTCGGCAGCGGCTTGCGGCTGTGGGGTATGCTTTTTGGGCTGCTGAGGCCGATACAGCGGGGTATGCTCGTACTGCTGTGGCTGCTGGTGATAGTGATTGGACGATTTCTGGGGATGATCTCTATTGTGCCCAACCAGGTAAGGTGGGCATCGGGACGACAAGTCCGCAGTCGAAATTGCATGTTGATGGAGCCATACGGCTGGGCAGTGGATCAGCCAAGTATCAGATTCAGGAGGTGACTCCCTATAGTGGTGGTGGTTGGAAGGATTACATCGCTTTTGGTGGTATTGGGATTGGCAGCAATGACGGCACCAATCGACAGATGTTCATGTTTGCTGATGGTGCCGGCTCCAACAATATCTTCACAGCAGCGACCAGTGAGAACGGGGGCAGTACCTGGGAGGCAGATTTTGTGATTCAGCAGGATGGCAAGGTGGGCATCGGGACGACTTCGCCGACTGCGCCGCTGACCATACAGACCATCAATGGAACGGATATCGCGTTTACCAGTACAGGAAATAACGCAGATATCATGGCGCCTGGTACATTAAAAATCGGTACCACAGGCGGTGGCTACTGGCTGCACTTTTTGACAGATGATGGGTACAAGATGAGCATCACCGGCGCAGGCGATGTGGGTATTGGCACCACCAGCCCTGCCGCGAAGCTGGATGTCAGCGGAGATATCAATGCCGATTCCCTCTACAAAATTGGAGGAAATACGGTGCTCTCTGTAACGGACCTGGATAATCTTTTCGTGGGTGAGGGCGCCGGAACGAACAATACGGGAAATCATGGAACTTTTGTGGGAGATCAGGCTGGGCACAATAACCAGGGTTCTCAGAACACATTCTTAGGGAAAGCCGCAGGTCTTCTCAACGCCGATGGTTTCCAGAACACGTTCGTGGGATCTAATGCAGGCGTTTCCAACACCTCAGGCTATTACAACACATTCCTGGGAAGTTTTACAGGGGGCGACAATGTGACCGGCGACTTCAACACATACCTGGGCGCTTACGCGGGCGACGGCACTAAAGGTTCTGAGAACACATTTTTAGGGTATTTTGCCGGTGCCTTTGACACCGCGGGCAGCGGGAACGTCTTTCTGGGTCATAAGGCCGGTATGAATGAGAATGGTTCCGACAAACTCTACATCGCCAATGGTCCCGATACCAGCGATGTGCTCATTTATGGGGATTTTTCCACCGGCAATATGGGTCTTGGGACGCTCATGCCCTCCGAGAGGTTGGACGTCGCTGGCGGGAGGATCGGTGGGGTGGAAGAGCCGGACTCCGATGATGATGCCGCCAATAAGGCCTATGTTGACAGCGTTGCGGAGGGCGTAGCAGGATCAAACATGCAGGTCATTTATAATGACAACGGCACGGCAGCAGGCGCCGAAGTGTATTATGATAACGCTACTGGCAACTTGGGCATAGGGACACCTACACCTGATACCAAGTTGGCCATCGAAGGCCTGACCGATGCTATGGCCCTGGCCAAGATCAACCAGGTTGGTGGTCGGCAGTATGTGGGGCTCCGGGTGGATAGAAATGATACCGAGAAGTGGTTTGTCGGTATGGGCAATACAAATGACAGGCTGATCTTTAGAAGGTCGGCAAGCACAGACGACATGGCCATCGATACCACCGGCAACGTGGGCATTGGGACAACCAATCCTACTCAGAAGCTGGAGATAGAGGGTACAGATACGCGGCTTTTAATTCAAGGTGGAGGTACCAATACCGGTATGGCCATAGATTTCACAGGCACAAGTGGTCGGCGGTATGATATTTTGTCCACTGGGGCCTCGGATCCCATAGCTGCGGGCAAGTTGAAGATCAGAGACGTCACCGGGGGTACGGATGTTTTTATCATTGAGTCGGGCAGCGTGGGCATTCGCAAGCGGCCTGACAGTGAGCTCTCAGTGGAAGGAGATGCGGATTTTACCGGCCATGTGGGCATCGGGAAAACGAACCCCGAAAGAGACTTACACATTCTCGGTGATAATCCCAGGATTCTCATCGAAGCAAGTTCCTCGAGCCCTGAGATTAACTTCAAGAACACAGATGATGTGGGCACTGAGGTTTGGTCACTGTACAAGCACGGGACCACTGACGATTTTCATTTCTATCAGAATGGCAACAGAGTGACCATTCAAGACAATACCGGCAATGTGGGCATCGGGACGACCAGTCCGGGGTACAAACTTGAGGTGACTTCTTCTACAGGAGAAGCCGCTCATTTTCTGACAACAGAAAACAGGTATTTCACGTATGGTTGCAAGGGCGAGGCAGTCCCCGGTGGCAACACCAATGCGTTGGGCGTTTATGGAGTGTGTGAGCCTGCTGATGGTTATGGGTGGGGGGTATACGGGCAGGGTGGGAGTATAGGTATGCAGGGAGTGTGTATCCACTCTACAACGGGCCATACAGCTCATGGTGTTTATGGTCAAGCTAGCTATGGAACTACGAATTATGGTGTTAGGGGTCAGGCAAACGCTGGGACTACGAGCTATGGTGTTTATGGTTACGCGTTCGATGCAACTACGAATTATGGTGTTTACTATGCTGGTGGCTTAGGTGGGTCTGGCACCAAAAGCGCCATCGTGCGCACCGAGGAAGGGCCCATGGCCGTCTATTGTCAGGAATCCCCAGAGAACTGGTTCGAAGATTTTGGCAGCGGAGCCATCCACGGAGGGCGTGCTGAAATTGAATTGGCGCGAGACTTCCGCCTTACAGTGACCATCAACGGCAGCTATCCGATGAAGGTCTTTATCACGCCCCTTGCGGACATCGGACGGTGGTGGGTGGAGAAGGAGACGACCGGGTTCACTCTGATGGCCCCCGCAGCACCTGAAGGTGCTGAATTTGACTTTCGAGTTGTTGCCAAACGCAAAGGTTATGAAGACTTGCGTCTGGAGAAAGCGACCGCCAGCTATGCCGATCGCTTTCTCTATCCTGATGTGAATGACGTACCACAGGAGTACCGAGATTTATGGTTAAAAGCTGCTCCCAAAGAGCGGCAGACTCAATAGGCAGTAATTACACAGAGCGGTTGCCTAGCCATTGCCGTAGGGGCTCAATACATTGAGCCCCTACAAGCGTATGGATTCGTGTGAAGCTTAAAGAGGATTTGGATCATTGAATAGTTTGTTTGTTAAACTTCCCGAAAGTTTAAAACTTTCGGGAAGTTCCCCTTCACTCCATTCCTCAAAGCATCCAGCACCTTTTCCAAACTTAAGACGCTAAGTCCCACTTGAGGAGATAGATCGGGGCTTAGATGGCTGCACCCTTGCTCTTTTCGTTACAAAGACTGCATCTGAAATTCAGGTTGTATGAATGATCGAAAGTCCTTATTTTGATCTTAGTCAGGTTCCTCAACATTTGAGGTGTGAATGACGCGAACAGCATTTGTTGCAGTTCTCTTATTAGCTTTGTTCGGCGCCTGCAGTATAGAATCACCTACAGATACTCGCAGGCCACAGCCGGGAACCCGCACCTTCGCCATGGGATTCACAGACTTTCCCTACGCTAATTCTTTTAACGCCTTGCTGGAAACATACGCTGCCATCGAGCGAGATGGCGACATGACCGTCATGCACTTTGACGACGGCGTGCCCTGGCAAGAGGCCCTGGACGGGATAGCCTATGATCCCAATTATCTCGGGACGCTTACAGCAAAGGCCAGTATGATCCCCGCCGGGCATGTGGTTTACCTGGCTGTGACCCCCATTGCCTTCAGTCGCGACCGTCTGGCGGATTACAGAGGCGCGACGGGGAGCGAGCCATTACCACCACCCTGGGACGAACGGTCTTTCGACCATCCCGAGGTGATCACGGCCTTCACAAATCATTGCGAGAACATGATATCGCTTTTCTCTCCGGACTACTTTGCCTATGCCATCGAGGCCAACATGCTGATCCAGCTCGCTCCAAATAGTTGGGATGCCTTTGTAGCCCTTGCCGAAACCGTTTACACCAATCTTAAGACAAATTATCCAGACCTACCAATTTGCATCAGCCTTCAGGTGCAAAGCTATTATTCGGACCCCACCTCCCAAAAGGCCGGTTTTCAACAGGTTCTGCACTACACGGATATCATCGCCCTCAGCAGCTATCCCTTCTCACAGGAGACGAATCTGGAGCTGATACCGTCGAATTATCCCGCGGAGCTGGCGAATTTAGCTCCTGGCAAGCCTTTTGCCATAGCCGAGACGGCCTGGCCAGCGGAAGACGTTACGGCGCCATATCCGGTTGATATACCGGCAGATGAAGACAGGCAGCGTCTGTACATGGAATGGCTCTTGTCAGAGAGCCTCCGAAGCTCCGCTCAATTTGTGTGTTGGTTTTTCACCCGAGATTACGACCAGATGTGGGAGAGCGACTTGCAGTACCACCCCGATGCCGCTCTGCTCCGCCTGTGGAAAGATACGGGCTTGTACGATGGGCAGGGCAATGCTCGCTCGGCCCTCTCAGCCTGGAGAAAAGTTTTGGCCTATGAGCGGCAATGAGGTCGTGGAATTATAGGCAAATAAGTTTACAATGGGATGGAGAATGTATCGTGGCTCTCCCCAGTATCGGGAGGGCCTTATTTTATATTGATCTTTGCAGGGAAAGATTTAAAAGACTTGGCTGCGATTTTTAAAATCTATCATTACTTTCTGATGGTTGTAAGTAGAATTTATATGGGTTTTTATCTTGACAAAATTTGCTGGTTATGATAAAATGAAGATAGAAGCTCTCAAGAAACTTCATGTATTAAAATATGTTGTTCTTTTTCTCACTTCATTACTTCATCACTCTCATTCTCGAGGAGGTACAGCCATGAGGGCGACAATTCTCATTGTGGCGCTGTCTGTGGTTATACTTTCGGCGCCGATATTGGCCGATGTGCCCGGTTTGATCAATTACCAGGGCACGCTCACCGATGACGATGGTGTGGCATTGGATACCACCGTTGCCATGACCTTTGCCATTTACACCGATTCTACGGGAGGCGGTAAGGTATGGTTTGAGATCCAACCAGCAGTTGTGGTCAGCCAGGGGCTGTTCAACGTGATGTTGGGCAAGACGAGTCCCATCCCAGACACGGTCTTCGATTGGCTCACATGCTGGCTCAGCGTCAAGGTGGGAGTTGATCCTGAGCTACAGCCCAGGCAGCGTATTGCCAGTACGGGATATTCATTTCGAGCCGCCGAGGCCGATACGGCGGACTATGCTCGCAGCTCCGCTGCTGCCAGCGACGGGGACTGGACCATCTCGGGTATCGATATGCACTCTGCTGTATCAGGCAATGTGGGCATCGGGATCGCCTTGCCAGAGCGCAAGCTCCATATTTACAACGGATCCGCCGGATCAGTGACGGCATCGCCCTATGCAGAGGTCGTCATCGAGGATGACGATCATTCCATGATTCACTTTCTGACACCGAATGTCAGCACCCAGGGGTTGTATTTTGGCGACTCCGACCTCACGACGGCAGGATGGCTTTTATACGATCACAATCAGGATGAGATGAGATTCGCGACTGTCGGTAGCATGCGAATGACCATTGGGAGCAACGGCAATGTGGGCATCGCCACGTCATCTCCAGACTATACACTTGATGTCAACGGAAACGCCGGATTCAACGACTACATCTATCACAATCAGGATGGAGACACCTACCTTTTTCTGTCAACAGATCAGATGGATTTGTACGCCGGCAATGTACGTATGCTCACTGTGGACGAGGACGCAGAGGATGCCGTCGTCGTGAATGAAAACAGCGCGGATGTTGATTTCCGGGTGGAATCTGATAATGAGACACATGCACTCTTTGTCCGAGGCAGTGACGGCAATGTGGGCATCGGAACGACTAATCCCAGCTACAATTTGCATGTGTATGATGGAAGCAGCGGCAACTTCGGCTATATGGCCAGCAGCAGCTACGGTGTCTATGGCAAACACGCAGGCAGCAGCGACTATGGTTACCTGGGCGGAAGCGGCATAGGAGTGCTTGGCTCCAGCAACAGCGGCTATGGCGTGTATGGCTCCAGCGGCACCTACGGCGTTTATGGCGGCAACTCC
>Ga0209427_10001352_pt1 | contig 28141 bp, 18 predicted proteins | sample DeeMarSWOR136_30_FD_187465 | JGI IMG/M metagenome (GOLD analysis project Ga0209427, IMG submission 187465) | Marine sediment microbial communities from White Oak River estuary, North Carolina - WOR-1-36_30 (SPAdes) (version 2) | ecosystem: Environmental > Aquatic > Marine > Intertidal zone >...
CATTTCTAAGATATCATAACAACAAGTATTTGTCACGTTGCATAATGAACATGAAATGGATTTTAATAGTAGTGCACCTGACTTTTAATCAGGGTGTCAAGACACTAGGTCAGCCGACACCCTGATTTTATTGTTTTTACCACCAAATATCAATAATGTGACATTATGCAGAAATGTTGTGCGCAACAACTTACTGTTTTGTAGAACGAGTGACCCGTAGAATCAGCATGCCGATTAACATGACGAGGAAACCACCACCAAGACCAAGAAAGATACCTGCAGTAATATTACCGATTAAAAACCAATACCCATACCGATAAAGAGTCCTGCAGGTATAGCAACACCAGCTATCCCCCATTGCCTCTTCGTTTCCTCTGATTGTGGGGACATACTACCTCCTATTGTTGTCAATCAGCGAAATGGGACACTTTTTAAACCGAACACTTTGGCATAATCAGGTGGCATTAGCAAGCTCCCGGAGGCCCCGGTTGTAGTCTCTTCGACGATTGATCGTTTGTATTTGCACCTCCTTTCTTCGTTGTAGTATCTGCTCTCTCCTGCCCTGGAGGACATCAGCTGGTGTCACATTGCCCAATGCCTTGTGGTACCGGCGGAAGTCGTAGTATTCAACGAAGTCGGCAATGGCCCTCTCAAGTTGGCCAGGGAGTTCATAAGGGACCTGATTCACTTCTTGCTTGATGCTCTGGTGGTAGCGCTCCAGTTTGCCGTTAGTCTGAGGATGGAAGGGCGCAGCTAGGATATGCCCAATGCCCACCAGACGCAGGTAGTTCCGGAAGGCCTTGGAGACATAGCCAGCGCCGTTATTTGAGAGGAGTCTGGTGCGGTCCTCGACGGGCACATCGGTCATCCCAGTGGCGTCGATAGCTTCCTGGATTACCTCTATGAGGGAGTTCGCCGAAATATCTCTTTGCAGCTTCCAAGCTAGGATGAAACGGGAGTAGTCGTCACATTGCCGGCACGAGATAATGACTAGGGTGCTCTGGCCGGTCGTCGTAGAGACTGCAATAACCGATCGCGGCTCTCTTTCGTGTCTCAAATGTAATGACCGGATGGGTGTTGGTCATGCTAAGGGGGGTGAGAATTCGATATTGTATCACCTCTTTCAGCGGTTTCCCGGTCAACCTTTCAAGGAGGAACCCTAATATTTTGTATCCGAGACTTGAGTAATGCCAGTATTGCCCTGGAGGTACACTGCTCTGCGTTTCCCGTAAAGCCCATGAATCATAAAGACCGTGGGGCGCCAGTTCGGTACCGCGGATAATACCGGCGGTGTGGCCCATCAAATGATGCACTGTTATTGGTAGATATTTGGAGCGGACTTGAAACCAAGGCAGGTATCGTGCTACTGGTGCGCGCAGATCCAATTTTCCCTCGTCATAAAGTTATAACAGTGCAATGACGGTGAAAGACTTTCCTATGGACGCTATCTCGAATAGGGAGTCGGGTGTAACGGGGGTTTTAGCGGATATATCGGCAAATCCAAAGGTCGAGGTTCCGAGTAACCCATCGCGGTCTGTGAATGCAATGGCCAACCCCGGAATGTTTGCCTCCTTAATTTTAAGGGGGATGAATTCGTTGATGTGTTCGAAGGCCCTTTGAAGGCTTGTCAAGAGATACTCCTCTAGTCTTATATTGTTGTGTTAAGGATTTTACTATACTTTCGGCGATAGTCGCCACAAAGAGATGACTGATAATTATACTTAGTTTATTTCTCTGTTCCCTCAATTGATGGCTAAGTAATAAGTAATGATTACCTAATCAAAATTGCATTGTACCCAATAACGGTTCAATTGATAAGGTGAGGAACCCAGAGAATATTAGGCAGTATGCTATAGACTCGCGGAGAATGATAAACGAGCTACACAACGAGCTAATAGAGCGAGTATTCACCTGATATGCTAATTGGAGTATAATATAATAACGCAAGAGTATCATGCCCATGTGAGGCAACACTTGCACGATAATAATGGTGCATCAAATGATAGAGGATGAAGAAGGCAGGACACGAATAGTCATTGAAGAAGTAAATCCCGAGATTGACGGTAGTCGCTTCCCTATTAAACGAATCGTTGGCGATAAGGTGGTCGTAGAAGCTGATATTTTTGCCGATGGTCATGATGTTTTATCTGCTGCCCTCTTATATTGCAAAGATAGCGACCCAGATTGGACTGAGGTTCCCATGGAGTTTTTGGTTAACGACCGCTGGCGTGGTTCCTTTATAGTCAGCGAACTGGGGTGTTATCGGTACACTTTCACTGCTTGGGTCGACCGGTTCAATACTTGGCAGCAGAAGTTGGTGAAGAAAGTCGAGGCAAAGCAAGATATCCCTGTAGACTTTCTGGAAGGGGCTCAACTCATTGAGGAAGCGAGCTACAGTGCGACCAAGCGAGATGCAAAGACAATGTGTGATAGTGTGGAGTACCTACGTTCAACCGAGGTGTTTCCGTCAGCTAAAGCTAAACTGGCGCTGGGCAAGAAACTGACGACGCTCATGACCAAGTATCCCGACAGACAGTTTGCCACTACTTACCCCAAAGAGCTGGCGATAGTGGTCGACCGTGAAAAGGCGCGTTTCAGCACATGGTATGAGATGTTCCCGCGCTCCTGTGCGTCTGACTACAGCCGACATGGCACTTTTAAGGACTGTGAAAAACGTCTTTCCTATATTGCGGAGATGGGTTTTAACGTGCTCTATTTACCACCAATCCACCCCATTGGCTGTACCAACCGGAAGGGGAAGAACAACATTACTACAGTTAGCGCAGGCGACCCTGGGACACCCTGGGCCATTGGGTCAGAGGAGGGAGGGCACAAGACAGTTCATTCCCAACTCGGCACTCTGTCAGGCTTTCGGAGGTTAATGACCAAAGCCCGAGATTACGGCCTAGAGGTTGCTTTGGACCTTGCTTTCCAGTGCTCCCCTGACCATCCCTATGTGAAGGAACATCCGGAGTGGTTCCGGTGGCGTCCTGATGGGACAGTGCAATATGCCGAAAACCCACCCAAGAAGTATCAGGACATTTACCCTCTGGAGTTTGAGAATGAGCACTGGCGAGAACTCTGGGAAGAACTAAAGAGTGTCATCTTTTTCTGGGCAGAGCAAGGGGTCCGCATCTTCCGGGTGGACAATCCCCACACCAAGCCCTTCGCTTTTTGGGAGTGGCTGATTAGTGAGGTTAAAAAGTATTACCCTGAAGTTATCTTATTAGCCGAGGCATTCACCCGACCTAAGATTATGTACCAACTGGCTAAGCTGGGCTTCAGCCAGTCTTACACTTATTTCACTTGGCGCAACATGAAGTGGGAACTCACTCAGTACTTTACCGAGCTTACTCAAACTGAGGTACAGGAGTTTTTCCGTCCTAACCTGTGGCCAAATACCCCTGACATTCTGAGTGACTATCTTAGAGATGGTGGGCGACCGGCATTCATGACACGATTGGTACTGGCGGCAACCTTGGGGGCTAATTATGGTATTTACGGTCCTGCCTTTGAACTCTGCGAGAACCACCGTAAGGACACGATAAGTGAAGAATACCTGAACTCGGAAAAATATGAGCTAAAGCACTGGGATACCGATAGCCCCAATAGCCTGAAGGATTTTATTGCCCGGATAAATCGTATCCGCAGGGAAAACCTAGCTCTTCAGAGTGACTTGAGTCTACGTTTCCATTCAGTGGATAATGACCAGCTCATTTGTTATAGCAAGCATACCGAAGACCTTTCCAATGTAATACTGGTCGTGGTGAACCTGGACTATCGATATAAACAGTCGGGCTGGGTAGAGCTTTCTCTTGAGGAACTGGGACTTGACTATGGTCAGTCATATGAGGTGCACGACCTTCTGGTGGATACTACCTACCAGTGGCAGGGTTCGCGGAATTACGTCGAACTCAACCCCCAAAAGATACCAGCCCATATCTTCCGGATACACTGGGGGATTACTAAGGGTGAGAATTAGCGTATAATGCGTAAAAGAGGCTATTGATATGGCAAGCAGTGATAAGAAGTACTTCTGGCGGGACGGTGATCCCCTCTGGTATAAGGATGCGGTTATCTACGAGCTTCACGTCCGAGCCTTCTACGACAGTGATGGTAATGGCGTCGGGGATTTTTCTGGACTCACGGAGAAGTTGGATTACCTTCAGGATTTGGGAGTCGACACGATTTGGCTCCTTCCGTTCTACCCATCCCCGTTCAAGGACGATGGCTATGATATCTCAGACTACACCAGTATCCACGCTACTTATGGGACGATGCGCGATTTTAAGGACTTTTTGAGAGAGGCTAATTACCGTGGTCTACGCGTGATTACTGAGCTAGTCCTTAACCATACCTCAGACCAACACCCCTGGTTTCAGCGAGCCCGGCGGGCAGCACTTGGTAATCAAAGGCGTGATTTCTATGTCTGGAGCGATACCTGGGATAAATACAAGGAAGCCCGGATAATTTTCAAAGACTTCGAGTCATCGAACTGGACATGGGATCCGGTAGCTAGAGCTTATTACTGGCACCGCTTCTACTCGCACCAGCCTGACCTCAATTTCGATAGTCCTTCCGTACATGAGGCTATCCTGCGGGTGGTAAGTTTTTGGCTTAGTGCTGGTGTTTCAGGACTTCGGCTTGATGCGGTACCTTATCTTTACGAGCGGGACGGCACCAACTGCGAGAACCTGCCAGAGACGCATACCTTTCTTAGGGAATTACGTCGTCAGATAGATGGGAGGTTCCAGAATCGTATGCTACTGGCTGAGGCAAATCAGTGGTCTGAGGATGCTACTGCCTACTTTAGTGAGGGAGACGAATGCCATATGGCCTATCACTTTCCCCTCATGCCCCGCATGTTTATGGCGATTCGTATGGAAGACCGTTTCCCCATTATTGATATCCTCCAGAATACTCCTGCGATTCCGGAGACCTGTCAATGGGCTCTTTTTCTCCGTAACCATGATGAACTCACTTTGGAGATGGTTACTGACGAAGAGCGGGACTACATGTACCAGGTGTATGCTCAAGATACCCAGGCTAGACTCAACCTTGGCATCCGTCGCCGCTTGGCGCCACTTCTCAACAATGACCGGAAGAAAATCGAACTGATGAATGGACTTCTCTTTTCGTTGCCCGGAACGCCGGTGATTTATTATGGTGATGAGATTGGTATGGGGGACAACTTCTACCTGGGCGACCGCAACGGCGTCCGCACTCCGATGCAATGGAGCGCTGACCGCAATGCGGGCTTCTCTCGTACCAATCCTCAGCGCCTTTACCTTCCGATTAATATTGACCCTGAATATCACTATGAGGCCATCAATGTGGAAGCCCAGCAGAATAACCCAGATTCTCTTCTCTGGTGGATGAAGCACCTCATCGCCTTGAGGAAACGCTTCAAAGCCTTTGGCCGCGGGAGCCTTGAGTTCATTTTGTCGGAGAATCGAAAGGTATTGGCTTTCATCCGCCGCTACGAGGATGAGGCCATCTTGGTAGTGGCTAACCTTTCACGGCTAGCCCAGCACGTCAGCCTTAATCTAACCGAATTCAAAGAAAAGATACCCGTTGAGATTTTTGGGCAGGCAGAGTTTCCCCGCATTGGGGAGGCACTATACTTTGTTACCCTTAGTCCGTACGCGTTCTACTGGTTTTCCATAGAATCAAGACAACCGGAGCCGAGCGATTTGCAGACTAGGCCGGCGGTGGAGGTTTCAGTACCAACCCTTGCCTTAGCCGGTGAATGGAAGGACGTGTACAAGCGTGAGAGAAAGCCTATTTTGGAAGCAACGCTACTGAGCTACATAAGACAACGCCGTTGGTTTGGTGGCAAGGCACGGCACACCCGTTCAATAGAGATACAGGACGTTATTACTGTACCTTATAATACGTCTGTGGCTCATCTGGTCCTTGTTAGGATAGAGTACTCCGAGGGTGAACCTGAGACCTACCATCTCCCCATCACCTTTGCTTTGGAGGAACAGGCGGGCCGGGTCGTTGATGAGTTCCCTCAAGCTATTATCGCCCGTCTGAGGCTAAAGGGCAAAGATGGCGAGATGGACTGGGTCATTTATGATGCCCTGGTTGAACCGGGCTTCCGCGATGCCTTACTTAAGGCAATGGCTCGGCGTCGCTACTTCAGGGGAGAGAAGGGAGAGCTTGTCACCTCCCACATTCGAACCGTATTTCGCAAGATACACGGACCAGTTCAAGAAGCCCTGGAATCTGCTCTCCTCACGGGAGAGCAAACTAACACTTCAGTGGTGTATGGGGACAGGTTCAAGTTGAAGCTCTTTCGCCGTCTGGAGGAGGGGGTCAGTCCTGAACTCGAAATTGGACGCTTTCTTACTGAAAAGGAGTCATTTCCCTATGCTCCTCTGGTAGCTGGAGTTCTTGAGTACCGGCATCGAAGGCGGGGTGAGCTAGTAACCCTGGGTATCCTTCATGAGTATATACCCAATGAGGGTGACGGCTGGGGGTATACTCTGGATTCTTTGAGGCGCTATTTTGAGAGGGTTCTAGCGCATCCAGGAGTAGAAGCGCCGCTACCTCGTGGAAGCTCTTTCGTGGACATAAGTGAGGAGGCTCTCCCCCCGATAGCCCAAGAGATTATCGGTCCATACTTGGTCTCAGCTCAGCTTTTGGGACAACGGACTGCCCAACTCCACTTGACGCTGGCCTCAGCCGTAGATGACCCAAACCTTGTTCCTGAGCTGTTCTCAGTGACTTACCAGCGGTCTCTTTGCCATGGGATGAGGGGATTCGCCTCTCAAGTCCTGAAATTGCTGCGTCAGCGTCTGAAGCAACTTCCAGATGAGGTAAAAGCGGATGCCCGGAACGTTCTCAGCCTCGAGGATACCATCATGGGATGTTTCCAAGATTTAGCCAAGCGAAAGATTACTGGAATGCGTGTGCGCTGCCATGGTGACTACCATCTGGGGCAGGTGCTGTATACCGGTAGTGACTTTGTCATTATTGACTTTGAAGGTGAACCAGCCCGACATCTACGAGAGCGACGAATCAAACGCTCGCCCCTCGGCGATGTTGCCGGTATGATACGCTCGTTTCACTATGCTGCCTATGCTACTCTACGTGGTCAGGCATCGACCATACTCCGGACAGAGGACCTGCCAGTGCTGGAGGAGTGGGCGCAGTCTTGGTACCTTTGGGTCTCTGCCACCTTCTTGAAATCCTACCTGCAATTCGTTGCGGATATTCCTATATTGCCTCATAATCGCGATGAGGTGAAAACCATTCTGGATGCTTATCTTCTTTATAAGGCTATCTATGAGGTAAACTACGAACTCAATAATCGCCCGGACTGGGTTGGGTTGCCTCTCCAGGGTATCATGCAGATGCTTGAGGTTGAGGCAGAGCCAGTCGAGACCGTGGCTGAAGCGCCACAAGAGCCTGATGAGGCGATTAGAGAGGCTGGGGAGAAAACCAAGCAGAAGGCTGAGAAGTGAGTTACCCTTCGAGTGTTCGCTCCCTCCATCAACTAGCTCGTCTCTATGGTGTTCAGATGGCCTATTATGATGTGAATCACCATCGGCAACAGGCTAGTGAAGAATCTTTATTGGCGGTGCTCCGTTCATTGGGAGCCCCAATTGGGAGTCTTCATGATGTGCCCTCAGCGTGGCGCCAAAGGCGACAAGAACTCTGGCAGCGAGTGATAGAGCCGGTCGTCGTCGCTTGGAATGGCAAGCCACTTCCGGTAGAAATCCATCTCCCCCTTAGTGCCGCTGACACTAATATCAACTGTTATTTGAAGTTGGATACCGGCGAAGAGATACGATGGGAGTGGTATGGTGCTGACTTTCAAGTTTTACAGACGGCAAATGTAGAGGGCAAGCCATACGTGGTTAAACAGCTTGTATTGCCCGGTCAGTTACCTTGGGGATATCACCACCTCACTTTGGAGTTGCCAGGAAGACAGGAAGAAAGTGTGGTCATTTCGTGTCCGCTTAAGACCTACGCCCCTCAAGCAGAACTGGATAACCGGAGTTGGGGAGTCTTTTTTCCCTTATATGCCCTGCATTCGGAAAAGAGCTGGGGGAGTGGCGACTTTTCGGACCTCCAGACCTTAGTAGCATGGGTGGCTGGAATGGGTAGTCAAATGGTAGCTACCCTACCTCTATTAGCCACTTTCCTGGACGAGTCCTCCGAACCCAGCCCTTATCTCCCCGCCAGCCGCTTATTCTGGAATGAGTTTTATTTGGACATAAGTGCGGTTCCGGAGTTGCGAGTGTGTTCTTCGGCACAGGCTCTTTTGGCATCGTCACCATTCCAAGATGAGATTAAGGCTCTGCGTGACTCACCTCTGGTAGATTATCAGCGGCAGATGGCTTTGAAGTGTGAGGTTCTTAAAGAGCTGTGCCAGTGCGTATTCGCTGAGGCATCTAACCGACTTGAGGAACTTCATCGCTTTGCTGACACACATCCGCTGGTTGAGGACTACGCTCGCTTCCGGGCAACACGTGACAAACATCGCAATTCGTGGCGGTTGTGGCCACATCCACTTCGAGAGGGCATCTTAACCAAAGGCAACTACGACGAGGAGAGTAAGCGCTACTACTTGTACGTGCAGTGGCTAACTCATCAGCAAATAGAAAGTGTCTCAGAAAAAGCCAGGGAGGAGGGTGTCCAACTGTATCTGGACCTTCCGTTGGGAGTTCACCCCGACGGCTACGATGTGTGGCGCGAACGTGAGACTTTCATTTCGGATACCTCGGTTGGTGCGCCTCCAGACGCCGTTTTTACCAGAGGGCAGAATTGGGAATTTCCACCGCTGCACCCGGAAAGAATCAGGGAGCAAGGTTACCGCTACGTAATCGCTTGCTTGCGCCATCACCTTCAATGTGCCGGTATCCTTCGTATTGACCATGTCATGGGTCTCCACCGGCTTTTCTGTATACCGAAGGGTGCGGAAGCCGATTGTGGAGTCTATGTCCGTTACAGGGCGGAGGAGCTCTACGCCATACTGGCTCTGGAGTCATATCGCCATAAGGCTATTATTATCGGTGAAGACCTGGGCACGGTACCTTCATACGTAAGACTAGCCATGAACAAACACAACTTCCGTCGCATGTATGTAGTGCACTACGAACTTGCCTCTGATTGGCGAAAAGGACTCCTCCCGGTTTCTTCCAATTCGATAGCCAGCCTTAATACCCATGATATGCCGCCATTTGCGGCATTCTGGCAAGGTCTAGACATCGAGGAACGGAAGAGAATCGGTCTTTTAGATAAGGCAGGTGTAAAAGAAGGGAGGGATAGGCTCTTGAGCATGAAAAAGGCTTTGCTCACTTTCTTACGTGATAGGGGCTGGCTCTATGGCGCAGAAGGTGATGTCGCCACCGTTCTCAAGGCGTGCTTATCATTTCTAGCTGCCGGCCAAGCCCGGATGGTTCTCGTTAATCTAGAAGACCTTTGGCTTGAGACCCAGCCGCAGAACGTACCGAGCACTAAGAAAGAATACCCAAACTGGCGGCGCCGAGTACAATATACTTTTGAGCAGTTTTGCCAATTGCCCCAGGTAGTTGATACACTACTGACTATTAACGAGCTCCGTAAGGGGAACAAGCACCGGCGATGACAGAGAAAAAAGTACACAGCAAATCGACCTCAAGACCTGAGATAAAGAGGAAAAGCTTGCCAGGGTCACCTGAAATAACCCTGCTGACAGAGGATGACCTTTATCTTTTCAATGAAGGGAGTCACTTTTGTTTGTATGAGAAGCTGGGAGCCCATCCGCTGACTATTAACAACCAAAAAGGAACCTATTTTGCCGTGTGGGCCCCGGACGCCAAGCAAGTGTGCGTTATTGGCGACTTCAATGGTTGGGATAAAGCCAGCCATCCTTTGCAACCCCGGGGGCAATCGGGAATCTGGGAAGGATTTGCTCCGGGGATAGGCAAGGGCGCCCTCTATAAATACCATATCACCTCCCGCTATAAGGGCTATAGAACGGATAAAGCTGACCCCTTGGCTACCTATGATGAAATACCGCCCAAAACTGCCTCTATAGTCTGGGACTTCGAATACACTTGGGGTGACCGAGAGTGGATGGAGAAGCGGCAGGAACGTAACGGACTTGATGACCCGATAGCTATCTACGAGGTACATCTGGGCTCCTGGAAAAGGGTGTCTGAAGAGGGGTATCACTCTCTTTCCTACCGTGAGCTGGCGCATGAGCTAGCCGATTACGTCCGACAAATGGGCTTCACTCACGTCGAGTTTCTCCCGGTCATGGAGCACCCGTTCTTTGGCTCCTGGGGTTATCAGACTACAGGCTACTTCGCACCCAGTAGCCGCTACGGCACTCCCCAGGATTTTATGTATTTGGTTGACTACTTACACCAACATGGAATCGGGGTAATTCTGGACTGGGTGCCCTCACATTTCCCCACTGATGAACACGGGCTGGGGTTCTTCAACGGGACACACCTATACGAGCATGCCCACCCTAAGAAGGGTTTCCATCCTGATTGGAAGAGCTACATATTCAATTACGGACGACCCGAAGTGCAGAGCTTCCTCATGAGTAGTGCCCTCTTCTGGCTGGATAAGTATCACGCCGATGGCTTGCGTGTAGACGCCGTCGCTTCCATGCTCTATCTTGACTACTCCCGGAAGGAAGGAGAGTGGATTCCTAACAAGTATGGTGGCCGGGAAAATCTCGAAGCCATTGATTTCCTGCGGAAATTCAATGAGGAGGTCTACAAGAACTATTCTGGCGTCCAAACAATTGCTGAGGAGTCTACAGCCTGGCCTATGGTCTCCCGACCAACATACGTGGGTGGCCTAGGTTTCGGCATGAAGTGGGACATGGGCTGGATGCATGATACGTTACAGTATATGTCTCGTGACCCTATTTACCGAAAATATCACCACAACGATTTAACCTTTCGCATGCTTTACGCCTTCAACGAAAACTTTATTCTTCCCCTTTCCCATGATGAAGTGGTATATGGTAAAGGTTCTCTGCTGGGCAAGATGCCGGGTGACGATTGGCAGAAGTTCACCAATCTGAGGCTGCTTCTGGGATATATGTATAGCCAGCCGGGGAAGAAGCTACTCTTTATGGGGGCAGAGTTGGGGCAGTGGCGAGAGTGGAATCATGATGGTAGCTTAGACTGGTATTTTCTGGAATACCAGCGACATGCCGAGGTTCAGAAGTGGGTGAAGGCTTTGAATCAGCTTTACCGGAGTGAGCCAGCACTTTATGAGCTGGACTGCGGTCCGGCCGGCTTTGAATGGATTGATGCTAATGATGCCTTACAGAGTGTCATCAGCTTCGTCCGCAAAGGCAAGTCAACGGATGATATTCTAGTTATTGTTTGCAATTTCACTCCCACGACTCACTTTAAGTATCGGGTTGGTGTCCCGCGTGGCGGTTTCTGGAGAGAAATCATCAACAGTGATGCCGCTGAGTATGGCGGTAGTGGTCAGGGAAATCCAGAAGGGATGAGAGCACGAAAAATACCGTGGCATGGACGCCCTTATTCTATAGAAATCACTCTACCACCGTTGGCAGTCGTGTACTTTAAGAGCCGGAGACGGAAGACATGAACAAAGAAAGCCACCTGGGTGCTACATATTTGAGTAATGGTCGGTGCCAGTTTATGGTATGGGCACCCATTATTCAAAGGGTAGAAGTACACATCGTGTCACCTAGTGAGATGATAGTGCTTTTAGCGAAAAGTGCCCAGGGCTACCATCAAGCAATTGTTGAGGGTGTGGAGTCAGGAAGCCTGTACTTTTACCGCTTGGACTCGGAGAAAGAACGCCCTGACCCGGCATCTCGGTTTCAACCGCAAGGTGTTCACGGTCCGTCTCAAGTAGTGGACTCATTTTTCCCATGGGAGGAGCAAAACTGGGTGGGATTACCTTTAGAAAAATATATTATCTATGAACTGCACGTAGGAGCCTTTACTGATGAAGGTACCTTTGATGCTATTATTCCACATCTGGACGAACTTAAAGATTTAGGCATTACCGCTGTGGAGCTAATGCCCGTTGGTCAGTTTCCCGGGAACCGTAATTGGGGATATGATGGTGTATACCCTTTTGCTGTGCAGGATTTTTACGGTGGACCGGAGGGTTTGAAGCGCTTGGTCAACACTTGTCACCAGAAGAGACTGGCAGTGGTCTTGGATGTTGTCTACAACCATCTCGGTCCCGAGGGGAATTACATCGCTGACTTTGGTCCGTACTTCACTGACCGCTACCGGACTCCGTGGGGAGCGGCGCTTAACTTTGATGGCCCTCACAGTGACGAGGTGCGCCGCTTTTTCATTGAAAATGCTATCTACTGGCTTACTGAGTTTCATATTGACGCTCTCCGGCTGGATGCACTCCATGCCATACTTGATATTTCGTCCTATCCTTTCTTAGAAGAGCTTGCCGTAGCATTCCATGAGCAGGCAGCAGCCAGAATGGAACGGCAAGCGTATCTAATCGCTGAGAGTGCGGCTAACGATGCCCGTATTACTAGGCCGCTGGAGCTAGGAGGTTACGGTCTGGATGCCCAGTGGAACGATGACTTTCATCACTCACTTCATGGGCTGTTGACCGGTGAGCAAACTGGTTACTATCAGGATTTTGGTCAGCTTGAACATCTGGTTAAGGCATTTCAGGAAGGTTTTGTCTATTCCGGACAGTATTCTCGTTACCGCCAGAGGAGGCATGGTGTCTCCTCTAGAGATATTCCGGCCTACCGTTTCGTTATCTTTGCCCAGAACCACGACCAAGTGGGTAACCGGATGAATGGCGAGCGCTTAAGTCAACTTGTCCCCTTTGAGGCACTCAAGCTGGCGGCTGGCGTCGTCCTGCTATCGCCTTTCATCCCCCTTCTCTTCATGGGTGAGGAATACGGGGAGACGGCTCCCTTTCCCTACTTTGTTAGCCACTCCGAGCCAGAGATGGTGGAGGCGGTACGAAAAGGACGCCGGGATGAGTTTGCCGCTTTCCAGTGGCCGGGCGAGTTGCCCGACCCCCAAGACGAAGCTACTTTTTTACGGGCTAGGCTGAATCACGACTTACGCCGTGACAGTCAACACCGCATCCTACTAGAGTTCTATAGAGAACTAATTCGACTTCGTAAGGAGACCCTGGCTTTAGCTTGCTTGAGTAAGGACGATATGGACGTACGAGGTATTGAGGAGCATATACTGCTATTCCTCCGTCGTTGGAGTGGAGATAACGAAGTCATGGTCTTATTCAACCTAGATGATAGTCAAACATCGGTCACTCTGTCAGTTCCAGCCGGACGCTGGCACAAGAGACTAGACTCGGCAGAGGAGCGGTGGCATGGCAGGGGAAGTGTTGTACCCCAACGGCTTAGCTCAGAGGAGAAAGTTACTGTCACGCTCAGTCCGTGGGCATTTGCCCTGTTTATCAAGGAGACTTAGATGGAACGTTATATTTGTATTCATGGTCATTTCTACCAGCCGCCGCGGGAAAACGCTTGGCTGGAGGATATTGAGATGCAGGACTCAGCCTATCCCTACCACGACTGGAATAAAAGGGTCGCTGCTGAATGCTATGCCCCCAATACTGCTTCACGCATTCTGGACAGCGATAGCTATATTACTCAGATAGTTAACAATTACTCCAAAATGAGTTTTGATTTTGGTCCAACCCTTCTCGCCTGGATGGAAGAGAAGGTGCCTGATATCTATCAAGCAGTTCTGGAAGCCGACCGAGAAACTCAGCAGACCTTCTCCGGGCACGGTTCAGCCCTAGCACAAGCCTACAACCATATGATTATGCCCCTGGCTAATCGCCGGGACAAGTATACACAGGTGCGGTGGGGAATTCGAGACTTCGAGCACCGCTTTGGGCGGAGACCGGAAGGGATGTGGCTGCCAGAAACTGCTGTAGATGTGGAAACCTTGGATATCCTTGCTGAACAAGGAATCAAGTTCACCATCCTCGCCCCTCATCAGGCTAGACGAATGCGCCAAATCGGTACCGATGCCTGGAATGACGTTAGCAGTGCCGCTATTGACACTACGATGGTTTATAAGATTAAGCTGCCGTCAGGTCGGGAGTTAAATATATTCTTCTATGATGGATCTGTCGCCCGCAGTGTCGCTTTTGAAGACCTATTGAATAGTGGTGATAATTTCGTTCACCGCCTTACCGATGCCTTCTCGGAAAAAAGTGCTTGGCCTCAGCTTGTCCACATCGCCACTGATGGCGAAACCTATGGTCACCATCACCGCTTTGGGGACATGGCATTGGCTTTTGCTCTCTACTACATTGAAACCAATGGTCTGGTGCAAATTACCAATTACGGTGAATATCTGGAAAAGCACCCGCCCACACACGAGGTTGAAGTCATTGAAAACACCTCCTGGAGTTGCCCTCACGGGATCGAGCGGTGGCGGAGTGATTGTGGATGTAATACTGGCCGGAACCCAAAATGGAATCAGGCTTGGCGTGCCCCATTACGTGAGGCACTGGACTGGCTCCGCGACACTTTAGCTCCTAAGTACGAAGTAAAGGCACAGGAGTTCTTAAGAGACCCGTGGGCTGCCCGTGACGATTACATTGAGGTAATCCTTGACCGTTCACCGGAGACCGTCCAGAAGTCCTTAGACCGGCACCGCACTCGTGAGTTGAATGAATCAGAAATGATAACCGTGCTCAAGCTCTTAGAACTCCAGCGGCATACTATGCTTATGTATACCAGTTGTGGCTGGTTTTTTAACGAACTGTCCGGCATTGAAACGGTACAGGTTATTCAGTATGCCGGGCGGGCGGTTCAGCTGGCAGAGGAACTCTTTGGGGATGATGTTGAGCCGCATTTTATGAAACGTCTTGAGTTGACTAAGAGCAACATCCCGGAGCATGGTGATGGTCACCGTATTTATGAGAAATTCGTGAAACCAGCTATGGTAGACCTGGTCAAGGTTACCGCCCATTTTGCGGTGAGTTCCTTATTTGAGGAATATGGTGAGCAAGCTGAAATTTATTGCTATCACATGGACGTTGAGGATTACCAGAGTGCTTTCGCTGGCAAGCCAAGGTTAGCCGCAGGAAGGGTCAAGGCTACGTCTAATATAACCAAGGAATCAGCTACTGTAAGCTTCGGCGTCCTGCATTTCGGCGACCATAATGTAAATGCCGGCGTCCGTGAGTACCATGGAGAAGAGGAATACCAAACAATGCTCCAGGAGCTGACCCAGACCTTCTCTACGGCTGATTTCCCTGAGGTTATCCGGCTCTTAGACAAGCACTTTGGGACTTCGACGTACTCAATCAAGAACCTTTTCCTAGATGAACAGCGGAAGGTTCTAGATAGTATCTTGGAGTCAGCCCTGTCTGAAATTGAAGCGGCTTATTATCAGGTATATGAGCACCACTACCCACCAATGCGCTTCCTTTCGGAACTGGGCAACCCGATTCCAAAGAGCTTTCAGTCAGCCGCTGAGTTCATCCTGAACAGTGAGCTGGGTAAAGCAGTCAGTGGTGATAGTCTGGACTTGGAGCATATTAGAAGCATTCTGGATGACACGCAAACATGGAAAGTGGAGCTTGATACCGAGGAACTGAGCTACCTCTTACAGCAGACCCTGGAAAGGACGGTGGCAAGATTAGTCGCTACTCCTGATGCCATTGACTTTCTCAAGGAATTACTGGCGGCAGCCGAAATGTTACACCTGTTACCGTTCCCGGTAGACCTTTGGAAAGTACAAAATCTCTACTATAAAATGCTCAAGTCCATTTATCCTGAATTTCAAAAAAGGGCACAGCAGAGGGACAAGGCAGCTCAAGAGTGGCTTAGCCAGTTTGTCTCCTTGGGTCAACGACTATCCATACGGATTGATTAGATGTTTGACTTGAGAATACCTGTCGCCACCTACCGGCTTCAGTTCAATAAGAAATTCCGCTTTAAAGATGCCCACGGCTTAGTACCTTATCTACACCAGCTAGGCATATCCGACCTTTATGCCTCGCCCATATTCAAGGCACGCCAGGGAAGCTCACACGGCTATGATGTAACTGACCCAACACGTTTGAACCCGGAACTTGGCACAGAGACGGATTTGGATGCCCTGGTGCAGGAACTCAGGCACCACAAGATGGGACTGCTTCTTGACATTGTTCCAAACCATATGGCAGCCAGTCCCGAAAACCTATGGTGGCAGGATGTCTTGGACAAAGGACAGGAGTCACCCTATGCCAGTTTCTTTGACACGGATTGGCTTGCTTTCGATAAGACAGGGGGTAAGCCCGCGGGTTACCGGCGCTTCTTCGATATCAGTGACTTGATTGGAGTCCGGGTTGAAGAGTTACAGGTATTTGAGGCTACACATTCCCTTATCTTCAGGCTAGTGAGTGGGAGCAAGGTCTCAGGCTTAAGGATTGACCATATAGATGGTCTCAATAACCCGTTGCAATACCTCACCCGCTTACAGCAGTATATCGTCCCGCAAGTAGAAGAAGCAGGCATGCTCCCCCGTTTCTACGTTGTCGTCGAGAAGATTTTAACGCATGACGAAGTTCTGCCAGTAGAATGGCCTGTCTTCGGTACCACCGGATATGACTTTACCAATATGGTAAATGCCCTATTTGTCGACAGTAGAGGGGCACAGGCATTGGATGAGATTTACTCCCGCTTTACAGGTTCACAGGCTGCCTTTAATAACATTGCCTACGATAAAAAGAAGCTGGTCATCGAAGAATTGTTCCCTGGTGAGGTGAGCGCACTGGGGCAATATCTCACTCACTTGGCTTATCAAGGTGAACTTACCGCCAGCTTATCATTTGAAGAGCTGACCAAGACCCTTATTGAGGTGACAGCTTGCCTGTCCATCTACCGGACTTACATAAGAACTCCAGAAGTGTCTCCTCAAGATAGGGTCTACTTAGGACATGCAATAGGGGAAGCCCGATGTCAGAACCCGGATATAGATACTCTTGCCCTTGATTTTATAAGGCGAATACTTACCCTCGACTTCCCCCCCGACTTTCCTTCCGAACAGAAAGAAGCGTGGCTCGACTTCGTTTTGCGATGGCAGCAGCTAACCAGTGCCATCATGGCCAAGGGATTCGAGGATACAGCCCTGTACTGTTACAATCGTTTAGTCTCACTCAATGAAGTGGGAGGAGACCCTGCCTCTCTTGGCTTGTCGGTTGATGACTTTCACCACCGCATTTTGGCACGAATGGCACATTGGCCCCACACATTGAACGCTACCTCAACCCATGACACGAAGCGGAGCGAGGACGTCAGGGCTAGAATAAATGTGCTCTCCGAGATTCCTGAGGAATGGGAGAAGCACCTTAATCAATGGATGCGATGGAACGAACCGAAAAAACAGAGGGTGAGTGGCATGCCTGTGCCTGAGCCCAACGCAGAGATACTGCTTTATCAGACACTAATTGGCGCTTGGCCTCTCTGCGAGAAAGAGGTACCCGAGTTCAAGCGGCGACTGAAAGCATACATGGTGAAAGCGGTGAGGGAAGCCAAGGTTTTCACTAACTGGCTCTCACCTGATTCAGACTACGAGAGTGCCCTTATCAACTTTCTAGAATCCGTTCTGGATAGCACCAAAGAGAATGATTTTTTAGAAGACTTTTTGCGGTTTGAGAAGCGGATAGCATACTACGGGGCCCTTAACTCCCTGTCACAGGTCTTACTTAAGATTACCTCACCCGGGGTACCTGATTTCTATCAGGGAACAGAGTTCTGGGACTTCAGCCTAGTAGACCCTGACAATCGGCGCCCGGTCGATTTCAAAACATGGGCTAAGGTGCTGGATGAACTTACTCAACAAGAAACCCGGGGGCAACAATCACTGGTCCAGCAGGTTCTAAGCTCGTGGGAGGATGGCCGGGTGAAGCTTTACGTGACCTATAAGACAATAAATGTCCGTGAAGCCTATAGCGACTTGTTTCAGGTTGGAGAATACATCCCATTGCAAGTCGTTGGGCAGAGGCAGGAACATGTGTGCGCCTTTGTCCGACGAAGGGGGAGGCGGTGCGCTCTGGTAGTAATTCCCCGACTATTAACTAAACTGGTTGGTGTCGGTGTTATCCCGACAGGTCAGGACGTGTGGGGAGAGGACCTGTTACTATTACACAACAATGCGCCTGAACTATGGCTTAACATTCTTACTGGCGAGAACCTGAAGGCATCTGGGGCTGAAAAGAGATTGCCCATTTTTGATATACTGGGTAAATTCCCGATGGCTCTATTAATTGGTATTTAATTCAAAACTTAGCAACATAACAGGTTAAGGAGGTGACCAATGCCATTTAAAGGGTACTATTTGAGCACAGAAGGAGTTGTGTACAAGGACTTGAGTGCAGGAGAAATCAAGAATGCCTTTGAGTCAAAGAGAGGACTGCTCTGGGTAGACATCAGCGAGACCACAGAAGAAGATGGCAGTTTCTTAGAACGAAACTTCAACTTCCATCATCTCGCCATAGAAGACTGTGTGAGCCCACTAATCCATCCACCGAAAATCGATGATTTTGTCAACTTTCTTTTTATCGTAGTCCACGGTATCAACCATGTTGTGGAGTTTGACATTGTTGAAACAGCCGAACTGGCGATTTTTCTTGGCTCTCACTTTGTGGTCAGCAGCCATAATTTCCCTCTCTACTGTGTTGAGGCTGTCCGACGGCTGGTAGAAGATGATGGCCGTCCCATGAAGCGTGGGGCGGACTTTCTGGCTCATGCTCTTGTAGATACGCTAATCGATAATGTTTTGCCTACCATTGATAAGATGGATGAAGAAGCCGATGGGATAGAAGAAGAGACAATTCGTCGTCCCCAGCAGTCAACTATAGAGGCTATTCTGAAACTCAAGCGTTCCACGCTGCGGATACATCGAGTAATGGCTACTCAGCGGGAGGTTCTTAACCGGTTGAGCCGGCGTGAGTTCCCACTCATAAGGGAGGAAGCACTGATATTCTACCGTGACATTTATGACCATGTGGTGCGGATTGAAGACCTGAACCAAACTCTTCGTGACCGAGCTGACAATGCCCTAGCCACTTATTTGTCCTCGGTGGCTAACCGGCAGAATGAGACGATGAGAATCCTGTCCATGGTAGCTACCATCTTCCTGCCCCTCGCCCTGATAGCCGGCGTCTATGGCATGAACTTTGATAACATGCCGGAACTGAAGCTGCCCTGGGGATATTTCGCCGTGCTTGGTTTCATGGGGGTGGTCATTGCCACCGCACTATGGTGGTTCTGGGCGAAAAGATGGATAAGCTGGGGTCGTCGACAGATGGCACGAGTCAGACCCTTTACTGTGCCAAGAGATAGACTCAGAGGTTACTTTAGTCACTGGGCAAAGCAGTCCTACACCAACACAGACGGGAAGTAAACTCAAAACCAGAATTGTATAAATAAGGAGGAAATGGTATGAAGAAGCCACCAAGTCTGCACGTGCCTGATGTTCCTCGCCAGGAAGAATTGCTGCACCGTATCGAGCGTCTTACTGAGTTGCCTCTTCTGATTTTTGCCTTCGTTATGATTCCGCTTCTGGTGGGCCCTCTTTTTTGGGATCTATCACCGAGAGAAGAAACAGTCTTCATCACTCTTGATGCTTTTATATGGGCGGTATTTGCGGTTGACCTAGGAATTAAGATTGTGGTGGCTCCCTACCGCTTAGCCTACCTACGCAGGCATTGGCTTGAGGTTTTAGTCGTAGTCGTCCCATTCTTCAGGCCATTGCGTATTCTTCGTATATTCATCTTTGGCTCTCGTGCCTGGGTTGGGGTAAGAAGACTGGTAAATGTTGATTTCTTGCTCGTTTATGGCATAGGGCTCATTATAGTGGCTGCTACCGTAGTTACTTCAGTTGAAATTGGCGAGAATACTTCTATACAATCCTTCACCGATGCCCTTTGGTGGGCAGTGGTTACCATTACTACAGTGGGCTACGGTGATATGGTGCCGGTCACTGCAGCTGGACGGGCTATTGGCTTCATCTTAATGTTTGGAGGAATAGCCTTATTCAGCGGTGTTACTGCCAATCTAGCTTCATACTTGGTTAAGGGGGCTGAACCTAATAAAAGAGCCCTCACCCAACTGACCAAAGAGGTGGAGGGTCTGCGACAAGAAGTCGCAAGGTTACGCGGGGAACAGACTAATGGTTAGCTTACCCGGGGTCATTTTTTATAAGTCTTAGTAAAAACAACAAACAGGGGTAAGAAGAGCATTTGTTTTTAATAACTCCTCAGAGGCTGAGCAGCCGGCTTGTACATCTGCTCGGTGTATTCCTTGAGCATTCGCCTAGTATTATAGACGGGTGCAATCGAACGAATTGCCTCCTTAATTATGCGAATCCAACCATGGGGTACCCCACCTCGGTCGCGGGCATAGTACAGAGGTACAATCTCCTCTTCTAATAGGCGATACAGTGCTTCAGCATCTGTTATGTCTTCCTCGTCTGGTCTGAGAGCATCAAGGTCACCACCAATAACCCAGCCGTTGGTGCCATTATAACCTTCGTGCCACCAACCATCACGAACGCTCAAATGAAGCGCACCATTCAATGAAGCTTTCATGCCGCTAGTACCGCAAGCTTCCTGTAAACGGCGGGGGCTATTCAGCCATACATCTACTCCGTGAACCAAATAGCGAGCCATGTGCATATCATAGTCCTCGATAAAAGCTATCCGTCCCTGAAACTTACGGTCTGCCGCCAGCGTGTACACTTTATGGAGAAGATTCTTGGACGAAAGATCAGCCGGGTGAGATTTACCGGCGAAGATAATCTGCACAGGGTGCCATCGGTTATTAATGATTCGTTTTAGACGGTCAACATCGTGGAAGATCAACGTTGGGCGTTTATACTCGGTGAAGCGGCGGACAAAGCCAATGGTCAGCGTTTCAGCGTCAAGCAACACACCCAGGGCAAGTACCTGCCTGGGTGGCACATTGTCCACTACCCAGCGATTTCGTGCGTCTTCGCGCATAGCACCGATGAGTTTGTATTTCAGTTGTTGGTGCACTGCCCACAATTCCTCATCGGGGATATCCAGTACGCTTTCCCACAGTCCGCTATCCTCATACTCTTTCATCCAGTTCTTTCCCAGATACTTTTTAAAAAGACTGGCAAGTTCTGGAGCGACCCATGAAGGCACGTGTACCCCGTTAGTTACATGAACTATGGGTACTTCATCTTCTGGAACCTGGGGCCAAAGACCATGCCACATCCTTCGGGTGACTTTTCCGTGAAGCTGGCTGACTCCACAGCGCTGATTAGACATCCTCAAAGAAAACGCTGTCATGTTAAAGGTTTGAGTTGCATCACCGTCCTTCAGTCCGAGTCGCAAAAATGTCTCTCGGTCAATTCCCAGAGATTTACGGTAACCGCTGAAGTATTTCTCCAATAGCTCGGCAGAAAACGTGTCATGACCAGCCAGTACTGGGGTATGGGTTGTAAACACGGTTGTTGCTTGCACCCTACTTGTGGCTTCAGCAAAAGACAACCCTGTTGCCACCAGTTCCCGTATGCGTTCTAGCATCATGAAGGCGGTATGTCCCTCATTAGCGTGCCATACTAACGGGTTTATGTTTAACGCCCGCAGGACACGTACCCCACCAATTCCCAGAACAATCTCCTGCTGGATACGCTGTTCCCAGTCGGCAGTATATAGACGGGCGCATAACTGTCGGTCCTCGGGTGTATTCCCTTCGACGTCACAACATAGCAGATAAAGGTTGACTCGACCCAAATTCACTTGCCAAACCCCGATATGTATAGGTCTATTCCCCACTTCAACCTGGACTAGTGGGCTGCACCACCCTTCAGTGGAAGGGCAAATTGGATTGATAGGTGCTTCTTCGAACTTAAGCTGCTGATAGGCTTCTTCCTGCCAGCCATCTGCGGAAATACGTTGGTGGAAGTAGCCTTGAGGGTACACGAACCCAACCGCCGCCATTGGTAGACCGATGTCGCTTGCTTCCTTACAAATATCACCGGCTAATACTCCCAAGCCGCCAGCATAAATGGGAAGAGAATTATGGATAGCAAACTCCATCGAGAAAAAGACGACGGGACCTTGCAGCAACTTGCCATATTCGCTGGTCCGTGTATTTGAAGATAACATGTCGGCGTCAAATGCTGACATTACGGAGTCATACAAAGCCAAGAAAGCTGGGTCGTTAGCAGCTACCTCCAATGCATCTTGGCTAACCTCGTGTAACTGTTTGACTGGGTTATGCATACTCATTTTCCACAGCGGATAATCCAGGATACGAAACAACGTGCGTGCCTCTTCATGCCAGCTCCACCACAAATTGTTGGCAAGTTCATCAAGCCTGCTGATACGTCCCGGTAACTTTGTGATTATCATAGCATTCTTTGCTCTTCCTCTACTTCCTGGGGTTCAACTTAGATTATACTCTGTCTTGAGACATGAAAGTCAACTTAACGTCATTGGTTATCTTTAGCTGAAGTGCTGGCTACCCTATCTTAGTGTAAAAATGTTAGCAAGTCACGCTAATACCCATAGCCTCAGAGATGATGGAAATCATGCTAGGTTTTCAGATATGACAAAAGCCCATTTTGTTATTTTGCTTGATAAAAAACTGGGAAATGCAATTAACGATCACATCGAACTTAGTTTACGCCTCAAACACAGAAAGGAGGTGTCCTGCCGACAGCCATTGTCAGACCACCTGAGAGGACTTTCCCCACAATGAAGTATAAGAGATAACACTCCGTTGAGGCCACAACGAGTAACCAATTGGTGAATTTTCGAGCCCTTCATTGTCGAAAGAGAGTACTTTTTAAGATTCCGTAAGCATGTTTTACAGAATCCAACATGCATTTGAATGTGCATTTAAGAGTACTTTTTAAAACAAAAGTGTCATAGTATGATAACTATTTTAAGCTTTAGGTATCAATCCGATGGCTGTGAAAAGCCGTATATGTTGACTAATCACCCTTAATGTAACCTGAAAAGTATTAAGTATTCCCTAAATGATACTATATTGCTGTAATAGACGGCATAATATTGCTCTTGAACGTCAGCAAAAGTAATGAATAGGAGTTTATGTCGGTCTTACCCGTGATATTTTCGGTAATAATGCATAACACTGAGACCCTAACTGTGGATCATGTGTACTTGTTTCAATTTTGTTTTTCGAAAATAACCCTATAAACGTTCCTTTTTCGGGTTAGCCCTTTGGCCTTGAGCATTTAGCTTTGAAAACCAGCGGACCTTTTTTCTTGGTTTTTAGAAGGATATTGAATAGTGTGGTAACCAACTTTGAATAAATCGTCTGAGTGTTTATTTACTCAATCTTATTCTCTTTAGTTTGTCTAGCTGCTAACTGAGCCATAGCTATCTCGTGGCCTTTTTCAAATCCACGAGTAACAAAAGTGACAATATTTCCACTACTGATTATGAGAGCAATAAGAGACACCACTATCAAATAAAGTAGCATCAGTAGCATAGGGAAATAGGCTCCTACATCTAATATTCCCATACCGCCAATGAATGCAAAAATAAGTGAAAGTAGAAATATAACTGCCCAAGATGCCATTAACGGAGGAAATACGACTATAGCTCTACTTGCCTTCTCTGCCGCACTCAATAGCATTAGACTTTCCCTTACATGTCTACAAGATTGGTTTGCATCAAAAAGATGTTTCTCCAACGACTCATATGTATCAAGACTAGAAAAGCTAAAGGTTCTGTTACCACTCTGAGATTCTAGAGCTTTTGCTGTTGCCCACTCATTGAATATTTTACTCGCTCTCAGGATCTCCTCTGTATCTACTGTTTGCCCCCTTATATACATGTATGATTGCAAATACAACTCAGTAAGACGATCCGAAATCTCCGGGTGATTTTTTGCCGATCTTGTCATTTGATGGGCAAGTTCAATCTGTGCTTTTTCGAGTCTGTCAACTAGCTTATCCCTCCAATCCGTTATATATCGGCTAAAAAAGATGGCTAAGGCTAAAGATATCGCTAGTAATGCACCAGAAGCAGCACTAATAGACGAGGTAATACTGACAAATGACCCACCGCCGATGACAGCCAAATCTTTCAGTGTCATAAAGAATATTACCAATAGCACTATAGCTATACATAAGTGTATAGTGACATGCTTGAATGAAGGAATAGCACATTTTTCTAAGAAGCCGACTAGTCTATGTGGTTTAACACTATTTTCCATATCAAAGACCTGTGCATGCGATTGTATCAGTAGTGAAGTTGCTATTCAAGTGAGCAGGTAGCTCGGATAAAAAGGTCCGCTGGTTTTCAAAGCTAAATGCTCAAGGCCAAAGGGCTAACCCGAAAAAGGAACTAAATTGCGTGATGTTCAGTCAATGCTACATTCGCCTTCTTGTCACCTAATACGACATCTTACTGATTTTATCCGATTTCTCTATCTGTACTGACAAATACCCAACAGAGGACTAATTATTGGTGGCAGGTTATTAGCTTTTATATGGTCTCTGATTATGAAGTAGTATTGACAACCGGTTCAGATGATGTACCGCTGGAAAAATTGAGAGACCCGGTCTACGTATACACCTGGCATCTTACGGTAGACGTTGACATGCTCTGCGCTGGGTACGATCCAAATCCTGTCTCTCGGATTGCCGGAGATGTCGTGGAGTTCCTTGGTCTCCTCGGCGGATACCACTACATCGTCCTCACCGTGAATGAAGAATACAGGCTGGTCTACTTGTTCTACCACCTCTGCCGGCCGCACCTTGCTGAAATCCGCCTTGAAGAAAATGCGCCCTGCGAATGCAACAACGGTGGCGAACCAAGAGGGGAGACGGAATGATCCAGCACACAAATTCTGTAGAACCATCATGTAGTCCAGGAATCCACTGTCGCTAACTACCGCTGGAATACGAGGCTCCTGTGCCGCTACTAGAAGCGCCACTCCAGCCCCCAGCGAGAATCCCAGTAGTCCGATGCGCTCCACTGGAATGCCGCGTTCAGTTACATAATCGATAGCACCGAGCACATCCCATTGTTCTCGGTCTCCCTCGGAACTGCGGTGCCCTCTTGACTTCCCACGAGCCCGAAAATCAAATAGCAACACGCTGAAACCACGATCAACCAAGTCTCTTCCTAATCGTAAAGCTCTGATCCCCGGGCTGTTTCTATGGTGTTCGGTACCCTGGATCAGAATGATGCACCGGTCATCGGCAGCCGTCGGCAGGTACCAACCGCTGAGGATGACTTCGTCGCCTCTGCTTGGGAAAGTCACATCTTCCCAGGGAAGACCAAACTGAGAGGGATGACCTGTCACGGATACCCTCTCTACTGCGGTCAATCTGTGAGCTACCCAAGCAGCGTATGCTAGCATGGCCAGCAAGACCAGAAGGACTAGCCCTGCCCAGCCGAGGAGAATCGGTACCAGCAATTGTCATTACCCCAGCCGACCGGCCTTACCTGCCCGTCGTTTCCGTAGAATTAATTGCTGCTTCTCGTATCGATCCGAGTGCGATGCCTCCAAACTTGTGTCGAAGTACCCACGCTTCTTCATGATGATTCGCATACCTTCATTGACTAATAGCCAGACGATGTGCCGGACGACCTCGTCGGGTACCCCGTCGGTATAGTAGGATCTTGGGTTCATGTCCGGATCGGCATTTATGTAGTCTACAGTGTAGAATTGGCCGTCCTCGTCCAGGCAGATCTCTGAAGTGAAGAACTTCATCTTGGAGACCCGGGCGATGTCTCTAATGATACGAACCAAGGGAGCGAGCTTATGATATTTATACTGTGCTGGTGTAACCAGGTGGTACTCGCCGTTTGAGGGATTCCACCAGCAGGGTATCACCTCGTTTATAATGTGGAACATACGGAACCAGCCCTTGTGGGATCCCAACCATTTCGGATTGAGCCGCCGCTGAACCAGGAAAGCGCTGGAGTTCGGGGCCTGTTCCGCTGATTTGTGCAGGTCATAGTGAGAGCTTCCTTCTAGTAGAACCCCCAAGCTGCTATCTCCCCAGGCAGGTTTAACCACAAACGGTACCCCTACTACAGCTTTTATCTCTTCGGTTATCTTGAAACTATCCAATTCCTTCCGGCTCACGATGATGGTTTCTGGAACGAGTATGCGGTTTTCCATCATAATCTGATGAAACATGGCCTTGTGTGCCACGACGCTGGTGATGTCGGGATCATCTATCACATAGCCGCCTTGCCGCTTCACCTCTTTGGCCAGAATCAGGAATGGATCATCCGGATTAGTCTGGTCGTTACTCAAGTCCAGGCATACCCGCACACTAGTTTCCTTCTGCTGTAGCTTCTTTGAGAAATCATTCACCCATACCTTATCCGCTACGAAAAAGGTTAAGTTCAATTGTCCGCAGAGCTCCCGCATCCGGTGAGCAAAGAAATCATAGTTAGGAAATGGGCTAGAGAGAACGAAATCATAAGATACCGTCACATAGCACCCCCTTACCTAACGTAAAATCGGGAGACGTCGGGTCTTAGCCAGAACTTAGCTTATACTAATCATATTATTATACTTCATCTTTTTGGTCAAGCCAATGATGCTTTAAATATAAGGTCGTTCACGGACTCCCCCTAGAAACTTGATGTATAGGAATACTTATTTGCTCCTTTTTTTGTATAATAATGGAAATGAGTAGTAGCCAACCATACAGGATCGTAAAGAATAGCGACTTTTCGGATCTCAAATCTTTACCAGCTGATACTGGCGGCAAGCATTTAGCAAATAGTCTGGGTGCAACAGATGCTCCCTATGGTTACTACATATATCTTCCAGCCGGGTATGAGCAAACTGCAGGCGATTATCCTCTGTTAATATTTCTTCATGGTGACGGCGAGCGAGGAAATAGCTCCAAAGATGCTCAGGAAAGGATAGCCAGGCTCCTCAGTTGGCTCCTGCCACGATGGTATTCTAGAGTACCGGCTATAAGAGAGAAACCGATGAAGCGGATTTTTTCGGTGAAAAACTGGCCTATTTTTAGGTCTGCCCTTGACTTGGTACTAATACACGGCCCGCCGCATTTGATCCATAACGGTAGGTGGACTCCCCCTTATCCCATGATCGTTGCTAGTCCTCAATCTCATGATGCAGACTGGCAGCCAGAGAAGATTGACGCATTCATTCGTTATATTATGAAGAACTACCCTGCCAATCAAAGCCGAATATATTTAACTGGTTTGAGCATGGGGGCCGATGGTATTTACTTGTATTTAACTGAAACGGGTAACAGGAGCCTTATAGCCGCAGCCGTGACCATTTGTGGTGAGGGCGATGCAGCTGAAGCAAAAAAGGCAGAGGTCCCCATCTGGATTTTTCATGGCGAGGCTGATGATGTTGTGCCGCTACAAAAAGCTATTGAAATGAAAGGAGGTTTTAGCAATGTACCCGAAGCTAAATTAACCATGTATCCGAACGCAGGACATGATGTCTGGGACCAGACATATGATTTATCCGGAATGGGCAAAGAAAGCAAAGAATATGACCCATATAATATTAGCATATATGACTGGTTGTTTAACTTTTCATTATCAGAAGAATAACGAATAATACCGAATACCTAAACTTGCTGGCATATAGACACATCAATTGAACTTTTTTCCAGTCGCACAACATGACGAAAAGTGCAATTAAACATACTGATTTTTATTCAACAGTAGCTTCATATAACATCTTTGCATAATGTCACATAAACTCAGAATATTAACTTAGCCCCCGCAATTCTCAGTCAAACAACATTGGCACTACACGACTGAATAGATGATGAGGGTGGTCTCTTTGAAGTCGAAGAATGTTGCTTGACTTATAAGTTAATAGGCGAGGAGTTGCCCGAAGAATCGATTTGCGACTCAGTAAGACCGCTTCATTGTCCTGAGCCTGATTAGTGGCTATTCTTGGTCAAAGCTATCAAGAGAGGGAGCCTCTTCGGAGGCCCCCTTCCTCTTTTAGAAGTTATTTAAAGGAATTCTATTTATATAGAAGATGGTCAAAAACAACTTTTGCAGATAATAACACCTTGACTTAGGTTCAATGTGTCGCTCACCAGTCAAGTACCACAACGCGCTTCACGCTTCCGGCTATTTCGGCACACCCTGCAATCTATCCATTGGTGAATACTTATGGTGCTGGTCTGTAATCTGGGAGCTAGTGAAGTGAAGGTAATGG
>Ga0209427_10001355_pt1 | contig 28116 bp, 32 predicted proteins | sample DeeMarSWOR136_30_FD_187465 | JGI IMG/M metagenome (GOLD analysis project Ga0209427, IMG submission 187465) | Marine sediment microbial communities from White Oak River estuary, North Carolina - WOR-1-36_30 (SPAdes) (version 2) | ecosystem: Environmental > Aquatic > Marine > Intertidal zone >...
GTCCTTGTTGAAATGCTTTTTCTGGAACTCCAACATTCATCATTATTTGAGTTTTAGTTTTTGGTATCTCATCAAGTTTTAATTCATCCTTTCTAAACTTTAATAAACCTTCATATATGCGGCCAACACCCTCTGAACAATCAACAGTTACATTTGAGCCCTTAGAAATTGTTGAGGTACCATTTCCAGTTCCAATAACACAAGGTATACCAAGTTCACGGGATATAATTGCAGCATGACAAGTACGTCCACCTCTATTTGTGACTATTGCCCCTGCAATTTTCATAATCGGCTCCCAATCAGGATCCGTCATATCTGTTACTAAAACTTGGTCCTTTTTGAACTTGCTGATGTCCTTTGAATGCTCTATTATATTAACTTCACCTTGTCCTATCATGCTCCCTACTGCTTCTCCTTCAACAAGGATTTTTCCTTTTTCTTCAAGTACATATGTATTAAGTGTTGCGACATCTCTTTGAGAATGAACCGTTTCAGGTCTTGCTTGAACAATAAATAACTCTCCAGTTTGCCCGTCCTTTGCCCACTCGATATCCATTGGTTTTTTATAATGATCCTCGATAATGGTTGCCCATTTTGCAAGTGTTATGATTTCATCATCATTTATTACAAACTTCCTCTGATCTTCCTTGTTAACCTCTTGTTGTACAGTTCCTTTTTCTCCATATATAAGACGTTTTTCTTTTGAGCCTATTTTTTTTTCAAGAATTGGTTTAAAACCATTTTTTAAAGTTGGTTTAAAAACATAAAATTGATCTGGATTAACAGCTCCTTGCACAACATTCTCACCAAGTCCATATGCGCCAGTGAGATATACTGCATTTTTAAATCCGCTTTCTGTATCAATAGAAAACATAACACCTGAGCTTGCTAAATCAGAGCGAACCATTTTCTGAATGCCAACAGAAAGTAATACATCAAAATGATCAAAGCCTTTATCTTCTCTATATGATATAGCCCTGTTAGTAAAAAGAGATGCAAAACAGTCTCTTACTCTTTTTAAAAGCTCATCTTCTCCTCTTATATTTAAGTATGTTTCTTGTTGTCCCGCAAAACTAGCATCAGGTAGGTCCTCTGCAGTTGCACTACTTCTCACTGCAACATCGACATTTTTACCATAACGTTCTTCCATTTTTCGATAATGTTTTCGAATATCCTCTTCAAGTTCTAGCGGAAGTGGGGTATTTTTTATTAGTTCTCTAATTTTTTTCCCTCTTTCGGCAAGGTTATTTACATCATGTGTATTTAAATCTGAGAGTATTTGCTTTATTTTTTTATCAATCCCTGCTTTTTCTATTGTGTATTTATATGAATAAGCAGTGACAGCAAAACCTGAAGGTACATTAACGCCTTTTCCACCAAGATTTCTTATCATTTCCCCAAGAGAAGCATTTTTTCCACCAACAGAAGGGACATCTTCAATTCGTAAATCCTCAAACCATTTGATAAATTCTTTAATCATTATTTCACTTCCAAAGTGTTTGGAGGGTAATATAAACCTCTATTTAAACTCTTTTTTTATTGGAAAATTAAACAAAATAAAATTAAAAAGTATATTTATGTAATCTTTTTACATTTTTATCATAACTATACCAACGCTTTGGCCAATCTGGGTTATGTATCTTTAGTTCATCTAAAACATGTTTTTTAATCCAAGCGGTCTTGATTTTTTCCTCTGGATGGTTCTCAATTTTATCAGCGATATCTCTTGCAATATCTAAGGATGCTCCTGTTTTTACAGCACTTACTACTATTTTTTCTTTTATAAAAGGTTCTTGTTTTCCGTCTCTTTTAATAACTATCTTAGGCATTTATTTATTCCTCAAGAAATACTGCGGCAGTAATAACTGTAGTCCATAATCCATTTTTGTCTCCCTGTGCAGTTTGTACAATACTTTGCGTTCTTACAAATTGTCCACTCATCTTATATTCCTGTTTTCTTTCATCCCATGCTTTATCTATATCAAATTCAAGGCCAAGTGTTGTTGCAAGCATTGTTGCTGCTAAATCTTCAGCATAATCTCCAGCTTTCTTTGCTTTTTCTCCAAAACTATGATGTTCAGAAATGTATCCATAACTGTTTTTCTCTTTAGGAATAGCAACCCCAATTGCAGATCCTATTAAACGATTAGGCTCATTTGTTTTATTACGAGACATTACACAGTATGTTATTTGACCAGGATATAATAGTGGTATACCTTTTTCTCGTGTTATTATTTTACAATTGGCTGGTACAATACTAGAAACACTTACTAAATTACATTTTTCAATACCTGCGTTGCGTAATGCAAGCTCAAAAGACTGAAGCTCATGTTTATGCCTCCCTGATCCCTTTGTAAAAAAAAGCTTTTTAGGTACCATAATTTTTAAGAAATAAATTATATTTTTATAAACGTATCTATATTTCCTATTCTTCGCTATTTTCTCCTTGATCTTTTTTATCCGTTTTAGATTCAGATTGCATTTTTAAAAGATCTCGCATTTGTTTTTGAATATCGACCTGTTCCTTCTGGAAAGCTACTTGTTCCTGTTGATAAGGGGTAATTACATTTCCCTGTACCATTTCTTCTACAAGCTTCTTAATTTCTTTATATGGATAAACCCCATGAAGTTCATAATAGCTTCTAGCACGAGGAGTTTGTACCTCTTTACCACCACCAAAAAGTCCTAATAACTTCACTTTTTTTTCTCCTAATTGAACTCCTCCACCAGCAAAAGATTTATCACTTCCAAGTCCAAAACCTGATTGACTAATTGGAATAATAGTTCCAAATCCAAAAATTTGCCCAATAATCCCTTGTTTAGCGTTAATATCTGTTATTTTATCATACCTTAATGTTCTTTCTTGTTTTGTTATAATTCCTCCTTTAAATGTAATACGCTGGTTTGAGATATAGTATTTATGAGAGCGGCGATATGCTTCAACTATTAAAAAACCAATAATAGAAATTGATACAGTATAGAATGGAATAAATAAACCAGATGCATCCAACCATCCTTGAGATAGCATTAATGCTATACCTCCTGCAAATATTCCCAGATAAAGAAAGAAAATGCTCCAACGTATTGTTAAGATAGAGGCTATTACACCAGCAAGCAATAAAACCAAACCCCATACGAGAATAGGATACCATTCGTTCTCTGAAAATAAATTATTCCATTCCGAGAAAATTATCAACCATCCTGCAACTATCCCCCATATGATAAGAAATAAACTAAGTGATTGATATCTCATAAATGATAGGGGATGGGGTGAAAGTATCTTTTCTACTTTTTCACCTTTCAGCAAATCATCCTCATCCATTTTTTTCGCCTTTACTTTTCTTTTTTAATAATTTTATATCACGCTTGGTTTTAAATTTATTGCTTTTCCTTTTAACTAATATATATGTTACTATAGTTGTTGATAATATCAATATCATTATAGAAACCGGTTTTGTAAAATCTGTTGGAATGTAGAAAAATATAACTCTTGTTATAATATAGGAAAATGGTAGTGTTGCATATGTAAAAATTTTCCATCCACCGGGAATATCATCTGTAGTTTTTATAAGTAATATTATCATATCTGCAATAAAAATTGATAATAGTGAAATAATAGAAAGCCACCCCAATATTACAAAAAACGCAATATACCAATTCTGTTCTAACCAAAAAGACACATAAAAGAAAATATATGCAATGGTAAAAAGAATTATTAGGTATAAAGGCCTATTTATAATGAGATTTCTAATATTTTTCAAATCATAAAGCATGTCAACTTTTTCCATTTTTTCCATAGCAATATAACTTGGTCTAATACCCATTCCAAGAAATATCATTAAGAGTAAAAATCCAAAATGTGCAGGATGTAATAGATCAATGTTAACTAAGAAATTAAAGAATCCTGTTGTAAAAGTATATAAACTTGCTCCAAAGATTGTAATTTGCCCGCCAAATGTATATTTTAAATCTAATACTTGGGAGGGAGTAACAATTTCAAAACCGCTAGTCATTAAAAAATATAAACAAATCAACAACAGAAAAGCTGGAATGAAAAAAGGACCAATAAATAAAAAAACATTTGAAATCCATTCAAATATTCCTTTTTTTTCTTTTTTTGGTGCAACTTTTCCATAGTCTACTCCTATATAAAAATTTGATATTCCACTTTTCGTAACTGTATAACCTAGTGCATGACATATTGTTTGAAATAGTATTCCTAGAAAATTTGTAAATCTTACGAATGGCTCATGTTTTGACCTTATTTTTGAAAGTAGATATTTTTCACTTTCGATAAATACAAGTTGAATAAACCAGAATAATAATACACCAAGTATTGGAGCAAGTGGTGCAAATACTATAATATCTATTGATGAGGCTTCCATCCTTCTCCAATGTGTGATATATGTTTTTTTATTTAAAATATTGTTTATCAACTGATTTGATTTTTTAATTATTTTATTTTCTTCGTTCAACGACAATCTTGCAATTCGTTGCTATTGCACCAATTACTCCAAGAGCAGCAAGCCATGGAGCAATAACGGCGCCAATTACTCCCACAGTTGCAGGTAAATCAAGTAATATTTTTCCTTTTTCATCTTTTATTATGATTCTTGTAACATTTCCTTCATGCAATAATTTTTTAACTGTTTTTACAAGATCATCTGATGATACTGTAAATTCCTCTGTTCTAACACCTTTAACAGAAGCTCCGCAGACTGAGCAATAGTTTGCATCATTTGCAAGTTTTTTACCACATTTCTTACAATAAACCATAATTATTCCCCAATCTAAAATCTAATAATATTTATTTCTTTAAAAATCAATCTAATAATTTATCTCTTTTAATATTTTTAAAATCTGAGAAATAATTGAAAATTGATTTAAGAATTAATTTATCTACTATGAAATATCATGTGGTTCTTGTGCTGGATTTTTATCAAATTCAATCCAGGGAATAATACCTAATCCTACCCTACCAGGTAGTCTTATACTAATACTAACCATAATAACATGAGGTTCTTCCTTTGAAATACTCCAATAATTGCCATTCCATTTGTTTCTTCTCATTGACCATATATAATAAAAGAGTTTTACATTTCTCCTTCCACTATTAATAAAGTTATTATGTGATATATTATTTTTACCTGAATCAAGTATCAATATACAATATTTTTCATTATTTACAAAATTATTATGTGATACTTCATTGTTATTACTATCATCATATAATGATAGTCCATAAATATTATTTGAGATATCATTTCCTGAGACTAGATTATTATTTGCAGAAAACATATGAATAGAACTATAGCTATTATTTTTAAGTATGTTATTTTTAACTATTGAATTTTTACAAAAATCAAACCATATCCCCTCAAAAGAATTTGAAATAATTATGTTATCAGAAATAATATTATTATGTAATATTATACCATAATTTTGATTATTATTCCAAAGAGCAATACCAATATAATTGTTTTTAATAATATTACTGGATACCGTGGTATAATTTGCATAAATATCAACACCTGCAAATAGATAACCATCTTTTCCATTTGCTATAGTAAATCCACTGATTGTTACACCATCAACAGTTACATATACAACATTTCCATTTTGATTACCATCAATAATGGTTGTTTCTCTGTTCTCACCAATTAGAATGATTCCTTTATCCACTATTAAGTTCTCAAAATATGGTGATGAATCATCAAATACAAAAACAGTATCACCATTACTCGCGTCATTAATTGCATCTTGTATTTTTGTGTAATTTCCTTCCCCTGTTCCACCAACATAAAGAATTCCATTATATAATAAGAGATTAGAATTACCTTTATTTATTATATTGCCAGATGCGGTTATAACTATAGTTCCAATCATTATGATACAAATTAAAAATCCAGTCAATCTCTTTTTCATTTTATTCCTCCCGATATAAATCAAACGAATTCTATATATTTAAAATTTATGTAGTTTTTTATTAAATAAACAAATTATTATGAAGAAATGTTATAAAGGATAATGATTAAAATGGAGAACATTGAGTAAAAGCATCTAAATTTTTGAACGTAATTAGAATATACGTTTAATGACATCATATTTTGTACAATTTTATTTACAATAATTCTTAAATAAAATATTTTTCTATTCATATATTAGGAATAAAAATGAGTGATTTTATTATTGGTATACCACTTGGCATGGCAATTGGCATTGCAATAGGGCTTAACCTTGGAATAATTATAGGAAAAAAACAAAAATCCTGGTCAGAATTGACAGACGAAGAAAAAAGACAACGTATGATTTTAATTGGGAGCGGAATAATCATTCTAGTCTTCGGGGTCCTTGCCGGATTATGGCAATATTTTACATTTTAAAAAAAGATTAATTTTATTTGAACGGAGGATATATATGAAAATTAAAACATCACGATGGACACTACTAGCAGCAATTATTTTTACTGTTAATACAGTTTATTGGTATTGGAAACATCCTAATGATATTGTTGGAATAATCATTTTTGTGGTATCAGCGATTATTTTCTATATTGCAACAGTGGGTAATTGGAAAAGTGGAAATTGATATTTTATCATAGGGATAAAATGAGCGAATTTATATTAATTGTTATAGGAATTATTTCAATATTGGTAATTATTGGAGTGATTTTATCACTTATTGTTTGGAAAAAGAAAGAAGAAGGAAAATATCGTGAGCCTGATTATCAAGCATTTTTTATAATAGGAATTAGTTTTTTACCAATAGGTATAGTATTTATGATAGCAGTTAGCTCTGCTTTCATTGGTTTTACTGGTATTGGTTTATGTTATATAGCTATAGGTATTGCTAATAAAGATAAATGGAAAAAGAAGGAGTTTTAAATGGCAAAATGTCCGTTTTGCAAACAGGAAATATCTTTGAAAGAAGTAGATAAAGAAACGCTTGGATCTGGTTTTCTTAAACAGGAGGTAATGTATTCTTGTCCACATTGTAAAACTATTATTGGATTTAGTAGAGGGAACTATAGATAAAAATTGTATTAATTAATCCTGGCTTACCCAAATAAAGGCAAATGAGGCAAAACCATTGATTGTTTGTGTAACTGGTTTTGCATTTTCTGCCCATACTTCTGCAGTCAATTCAATATCTCCAAGATAAAGTAAATTTAAATGAATTGGACAATATACTTTTTCTCCGGGTTCAATTTTTCCACAGCCATATTCCCAAAAATCTCTAATTTTTAATAGTTCTCTTAATTTTGAAAATATTCCACCTGTAACCCAAAAGTTTACAACTATTCGTGAGGCTGTTTCATCTCCTATATTTTCAATTTGTACTCCATGATAATATCTAACTATGAAATTTGCGCTCTCAAAAGCATCTGATATATTAATTTCAAGCTCTGCTCCAGAATCAGCAGATATTGAGTTTGAAAAAACTGGTATAAAAATCAGCATACATACAAAAAATCCAATTGTTTTCTTTTTCATTTTAATCCTCCCAATATAAAACAAATAAATCCTATATATTTAAATTTTATGTCAGTTTTAATTTAAAAATGTAATTTTAAATGTAAAAATACCAGTAAAATCTAATAATATTTGATATAATTATACATCTTTGAATAGAATCTCAAAACCATCCCTTAAGCTATAGATATCCCCAAATAGAAGGATTTTGAAAAACATTTTTTACAGTAAATAACAATTATATTTTATCTGCTATTGATAAGATTTTTTAGTTCTGTTATATCATTTTTTATTGTTTCAACTTCTTCTAATTTTTTCTGCTCGAAATCATTTAATATCTCAGATAAGTTCTGAGTAGATGTATATATGTGAATTGGTCTGCCTTTTCCCTCCTTTTTAAGATCTCGCTTTGTCACCCATCCTCTTCTTCTCAGTTCTTTTATAGCAATACAGACTTCAGGTTGTCTCATATCTGCTGCTTGCTCAACATCTGCGGATCGGAATTCATCAACTTGATTGATATATAACAATGTTTTAGCAAGATTCTTTGGCATCCCTAACTCTCTGAATATTTCAACTGCTTTCTCATCCTTTTCATCTAATACGAGCATATTTTTCCGTTTCATTTTTTTTCCTCCTCCTCAATACCTGTAACGCATATTCTTTTATAAAACTAATACTTAGTTTTAAGGTTTTTGTAATAAATAAGAGGTTTTATAAGAAATCTTAAAATATTATCTTTCTTTTCTGCAAACTGAATATATAAAAATATTGTAAAAGTTGTATTTTTATAGGAATTATACATTGGTAATATGTATAAAAATTACAGAAAAATTATATTTACAAATCATCCAATACATCTATTGTTATAGTTATTTTTTCTTCTTAGTTGATAGGTATATTTCAATTGATGATACATTGGAAGATCTGCCTTCTTCGTTGGTGATACTTTCAGTACCAATTTTTATATCATCTATTTTTAAATCTTTGATAAACCTGTTTCTTACAATTTCTGCAGTATCTACTGCTCTGCTAATAGCTCTACCACGCGCTTTTATTACAACCTCATTTGAACCACCGCTCTGAAACTGTGTTACTACTGCTAGCACATAACTCATAGAAGGTTTATTTCCAACGAATATTACATTTTCATTGTTTTTTCCTTTTTTATTGGTTTTATCTTCGTTTGTTTCTTCAGGCATTTTTACTCCTCATCCTTAATACCTTTTTATATGTTAAATAATTTCTGTAAAGGGAATAGCAATTTAACCATTTGAATATTTCCTATTAAATAATCTTTATATTAATTTCTTCTCCATTATAATCATAAGATTTCCAGGAAGAAGTAGTAAATGGGTAAGCAATAACAATATGAACTTTTCCAAACTTTCTAAATAATAGAACATCTGCATCTGAAGGATGAAAAGAAAAAGAAGGATGGCTATGTACTGTTCCAACAATTGAAAAATCAATCGGGAGCATATGAAGTTTAAAGATTGCATGGGAATCACCAGAGATTGTACCTGGTAAAATTACAATTTCTTTGATTGTATGCTTATCATATGTATCTACACGAAGAAGACCTCCAAATTCATTTGGATAAGAAGATTTTGCACTTTCTAAAATAAATTCAAGAGTTTTATGTTTAATTTTCCAATCAGGCCGAACTTCTCTATTTTTTTTCTTTTTAAAAAACGACATATTATTATCTAACCAGTTTCAATCTAACCATCTGATAAAAGGATTCTCCAAATCTTACAAATCTTGCTTTTTTCTCAGATCCTGTAATTACAATATCGCTTACTGGTGTGACTGATTGAGGAGATTCTCCGTCAATAACAATCTTTGACTCTTTGCTCTTAGCAAGTAATTTTATCCCAACTTTTTTTTTCAAAGGAACAACCCAAGGGCGAGCAGACAGTTTAAAGGGTGCAAGAGGAGCAATAACCATTGCATCAACCGTAGGATCAAGGATTGGTCCACCTGCACTTAGCGCGTAGCTTGTTGATCCTGTTGGTGTAGCAACTATAACACCATCTGCGCCAAATGTTTCAATTAGCTCGTCATCAACAAATATCTTCAGATACATAATTTTTGCAATACGGGGAGTCTGAACTGTTACTTCATTTGCAGCATCAGGAAGTCTTTTCTCATCAACCATTACTTTCAATTTAGCTCTTTCTTCAACATTATATTTGCCATCAAGCAATTTCTCCAAACCACTCATCGCATATTTGGATTCAATTTCAGTAAGAAAACCCATACCCCCTGAATTTATCGCAAAAATTGGTTTCTCTACTTTTTCCAATGCTCTAAGTATTGTTCCATCGCCACCAATAGTAATTACAATATCTGCTTCTTTGTTTATTTCTTCTAAATTATATCCCTTAATATTTTTTTTCTTTGCAAGACTAATTTCTGTAAAGACTTCCCCTTTATCTTTTAAAAAATCATAAATTTCACTAGCCATCGAACATGCCTTTTTGATGTTATAGTTATAAATCAATCCCCATTTCATATTATTTAACTCCTACGCATCAGTTGATATTTTCATAAGGGGTCTTAGTTTCATCAACAATGTTGGATGTTTCAATACTAAAGCCTTTACAAGGGCAAAAGTACTAATCTCATCAAACTTCATATCTTTTAAGGAGTCAGCAAGCATGTTCAAAGTTTTATCATCAAAACCAAGAAAGATTTCCTTCACCATATAATTTCTTTTAAGCTTCTTGCCAAAAGCTTCCTTCCAACATATTTCATAAGATGAAAGTGTTTCTTTATCAAATTGCTGTTGCTCTACTGCCCTTCCAATGGTTTCACCTGCAATTTTTCCAGCTTCCAAACAATGAGTCAGACCACCGCCAGTTATCGGATCCACTTGTCTTGCTGAATCTCCAACTAAAATTAAATTGTCTCGAACAGTTTCAACAGGTTTTGCTACAGGGACTGCTCCAGCAAGAAAACGAATAGGAGTTCCATTTTTCAAACCAGGATTGTTTTCAATAAATTCATCAAGAAGTTTCTTAGGCATTCCTGCTTCACTAAGATTTCCCAAAACTCCAATACCAACATTAGCAATATCTTTTCCTTTTGGAAAGACCCAAACATAACCACCAGGGGCAATCTTATTACCTAGATAAAAATCACAATATGCTTCTTTGCATTCAATATTTGTAAGAGTATATTGACAGCAGGTTTCTAGATCTTTAGGATCAAGTCTTGTATCAATTCCTGCCCATTGCCCAACTTTTGATTCTACACCATCAGTACCAACAACAATGTCTGCCTCTATCTCAAATTCATCATCAAACTGTCTAACCTTAACGCCGATAATCTTATCCTTCTCTTTTAAAAGACCAATTGCATTAGTATTCATTAGAATTTTTACACCAGCTTTTACAGCCTGACGTGCAAGCTCTTGATCAAAAATGTCTCTATAAACCACATAGCCTGTTTCATTTCCAGCCATTTCTGCAGAGAGTTTTACCATGGTTCCATTTGGTGAAAAAATTCTAGCACCCTCCATGTTACTAGCAATCCATCTTTTACCTTGAAGCATACCCCATTCATCGATTTTTCTGCTTACTCCCTCTCCACAAAGAATTGGGACACCAATCTCATTCCTACGTTCAACAATAAGAACTTTTGCTCCAGATTCTGCTGCAAAACGACCAGTAACGGTACCGGCAGGGCCACCTCCAACTACAACAACATCATATTTCATTGGTAACATCTCTCCCGCTAATTGCTCCAATAGGACATATTCTTATACAGATTGCACAGCTTATACATTTTTCTTCTTTAACAAGAGCTTTTCCACCAAACATTAAAAGCGCGTCTTGTGGACAAACTGAAATGCAACCTCCACAAGCTAAACACATATTCTTATTAACTAGTGCTTTAGGCTTTCCCATATGATTCTCCTCTGATTATTCCAGATGCTATTAGATGAGCAACTCGTATTGGTTCAGGTATTACACCTCGTATTGTTGAAATCTTTATTATTTCTTTTGCTTCTTCAATATCAATTCCAGAACATTTTATGTAAATTGGATTATAACTTGTCTCAACTTTATTGATATCACCCTTTTTAATAAGAGTCAAACGTTTTTCCCAATCAATAAAATTTTTCTTCAATGCTTCCTCTATTTTATTTAAATCTGGGTTATCTCTAGTAACTGTTATAACTGGTAGATTTGTCGAACTAAATATATCATCAATATCGACTACATTAAATCCTCCAAGTGCAATCCCATCTAAAAGCATTGCTTTAAGTTGTTTTCTGTGTCTTGTATTATTTATCATATTTTTACAAACAAATGTTGCATCATCTCCATCAATTGAAACCTGACTTTTCATTACACATTCAAGGTAATTACCTCCACGCATAATAACACCGATTATAGTTGCATACTTGTCAGTAAATGTAAAGGGAGAATCATCAATAGCAAGTAATCGGATTTGTTTTTTCATTTAAAAAAATGTATCTTTTATATTCTAATAAAGTTTCGAATTTTTATTTTTTTATAATAATTGCAAATCACCAGTTATCTGATCGATAAGATTACTTGGTGCAGGGCCAATCCCCAAAACCGTTTTTGTCCCTGGAGGTATTTCGGTAAGACCTGCATCTGTTATTATATGAGAAACAATTTTTAGTTCATCAGCCTTTTTTTTAAGAGGAAAAAAATCTTTATCTTTTTCGACTTTCACAACAGCTTTTTTCCCCCCTTCTAATTGCCATTCGTTAAACCATTTAGAATTCTTTTTTTTTGTATCAATTGCACAAGCAACAGCTGCATGGGCAACTTGGGCAGCAAGTTTACCTGGTGAAAGATTTAAATCTTTCCTTGTAACTATTACCATCTTATAATCAAATTCCATTCTTCTCCCCTTGACTATAATCAAGTTCACGAAATGATTCACGCCGCCATTTTTCACCTAACATTTCAGCTTTATCTTGTTCTACAAGTCCTTTAACAAGTAAGGTCTTTTCCTCTTCTGTAATGTGTTTAAGAGGTACTCCAAGATACTTTTTACCTGATTTAATAATAAGAACATCATCATCTACTGCTACACTTTCTCCTACTTTTCTTCCAGCTCCATCTAACACAAATCGACATGTAAGATTTTTTTTATAGTTTTCTTCCTCTTCAAAGTCATTTTTTTTCTTGTTTTTATTTCTCGAAAAAAAGAATATGCTTATGTTAGTTAAAACTCCGATAATCATTACTTGGTCCCTGCCACAGAAACTGCGAATCTGTTATAAATCTTTGTAAATATACATTTATAAAATTATGTTTGAATATGATGTTACAATAGTTGGGGGAGGCCCCATTGGAGGTTACATTGCTGGAAAGATTGCTGAGAAAAAATTTAAGGTTGCAATTATAGAAAGAAACAAACAAATTGGCATTCCGATGAACTGTGCAGGACTTATTACTCCGAGGATATTTGACTTATTAGAAATATCAAAAGCACCTATTATTCAAAATAAAATCAAAGGGGCAAATATTCATTCCCCCTCTGGAAATATTTTGAAAATTGGTGGGGATAAGGTTCATGCTTTGGCAATAGATAGGTCAAAGTTTGACCAAGAAATAATAAGAAAAGCAAAAGAAAAAGGAGCTGATATTTTTTTAGAAAATAATGTATTATCTGCTCAGAAAATCGAAAAACATATTGAGATTAAAACCTCAAAAGATTATGATATAAAATGTAAACTACTTATAGGTGCAGATGGCCCATATTCAAAGGTTAGGGATAGGTTTGCTTTACCTGAACCAAAAGAATTCATAAGAGGAATTGGTGCAGAGCTAATTAATACAAATCTAAATCCAGATTTTGTTGAGATATTTGTCGGTAAAAACGTTGCACCAGGTTTTTTTGCTTGGATTATACCAATAAACAGAGAAGGAACAAAGGCGAGAATTGGATTATGTATAAGTCAGGAATCTTCAAAATTTCCAAAGTATTATTTTTCAAATCTTTTAATAAATAAAGCTACTTTAGATTTTATAAATACTGCTGAGATTACTAATCAATATGGAGGTGTTATACCCTTAGGTGCTTTGAAAAAAACATATGATTCTAATGTTATACTTGCAGGTGATGCAGCAGCACAAGTAAAACCAACATCAGGGGGAGGAATCTTTACAGGACTTATATGTGCCGATCACTGTTCAAATGTATCAATTGAGGCATTACAAAAAAATGATTTTACATCTCAATTTCTTAAAAAATACCATAAATTATGGTCTTCCGATATTGGAAGAGAGCTATATCTCGGGATGAAATTTAGAAAAATATTTAAAAAATTAACAGACAAGCAATTTGATAAATACATAGAAAAATTTCAAGACCAAAAAATCAATGAAATTATAACAAAATATGGTGATATAGATTATCCTTCCAAACTTATAAGACCACTGCTTAAAAAAACCCCCTCTCTTCTGAGACTTTTACCGTCAGTAATAAGGGATTAAAAAGTATATTATTATTTTGATCGAGGGGGCGGAGGAACATAAAACTCTTCATCTTCATAGCCTGTTGCTTCTTCTTCCTCTGGATAAGGTGCTAAACCTCTCTTTATTTTCCTTTTTTTTCTAATGATATAGATTACAATAATTAGTATCAATGTAATAATAAAACTTACAATGCACGGAATGAAAATACCAATAATAAATAATGTAGATGGGTATATTTTACATGAAACATCAACAACTAAATTGGACTCAGAGGGACTAAATTTGATTTCTAAATAATTACGTCCATCTTCCATTTGTCCATATGATGCCTTGTCCAAAGGATCGCTGATATCTATATACAGACCATTAGGAAAAATCATTCTATAAGTTACATCTTGATTTGGTAAACCTGTGAAATTATAAGTTCTTTCAGGGATTTCGAATTTTGGAGGTAAGAATGAAAAATCAAATGATACTGAATACAAACTATGTGTCAGGGTTGTTATATCCACAGGTTTTTTAGCATCCATCTCTGAAATGTTACCATCCCATTTTAGTGAATTCTCAAAACGATCTTTTTTTGCACTTGTGCTAACCTCAAGTCCAGGAAGAAGATGTTTGAAAATACCTTCAAATTCATCTGATTCACCAACTAAAAACTTATTAACGCTAGTTTCACTGAATACATTTTCCTCCACACAGAGTCTAAAAGCATCAGCACTTAGGTAGTTCAAAGATACCTTTTCAGGTAGGCTAAATTCATTAGGAAGAATTGTTACATTATAGTTACGATTTCCCTTTAAATCTAACCCAAAAGTTAACTCTGTTTTTCCTGTAAAAAAACTAAGCAAGTTTAGATCTGTGCTTTTTATTTCTATTTCTATTGTTGTATCTTTTTCTTCATTAGAATAAGAAACCACATCATCTGATTCAAACTCACCTGAAATCGGATTTGTACCATTCCATGTATAAACATTTTCACCTTCTAAATATATATTATTGGGTAGGTATAGAGTTACATTATAATCATAACCAATCCTATTTAACTCCTCACCAAAATTAATGTCTTCTTTTAGGATATTTACCTTTGCACCAGAATTTAATAAACCAAACAATGCCCTACTTGAAATATCACAAATCTTTAAATCTACTTCCTTATCCTTAAAAACGGCTCTAATCGGTGGTTCATAGTTCATATTTGATATTTCATAAGGATTTAGACAGTCAATTGTTGTTTCATCATCCCAATTAAATACAATATCTAATGTTTGATTAAAAGGTGATTGTTCTATAGTTGTAATTATTTTTTCTCTTATTGGTTTAATAGTTTTTTCATAAGATTTATCCCAGGAAATAAATCCATTATCAACAAATAATCTAAATCCATCTGAAGGTAGAAAATTTATATTTGATATAAAACTTGGTAAAATATTATATTCTCTGATATCAATACTTTTTAGTATTAATTTGGTTATCAAATTTGGAGACTTTGTATCAGTTGAATCTAATTCAAAACCTATAAAAATATCCTCGGATTCTAGTTTTTCTATTGTTGGTGTTTTCTTTTGAACTTGGATTTCGGCAATTTTGTTTTGAGTATTACTATTCCAATTCCTTAATATCCAAACAATATATTTTCCACTTGGTGATCCTGTTGTTCTTTTAAAATCCAGTTCATCACCAAGGTTAATTTTATATGTATTATTCCAACCTGGTTCTGCCTGAAGAGTTAAGGAATAATTAACTAATGCACTTATATCTAAAACACCATTAATAAAATCATCAGCATTTACAGAATCATCTAAATTAAAGAGAGAGGAAGTTAAACTCACATTCAATTCCTCTGAAAAGTGTACTCCATCAAATATTGGAATTTCAAAATCTATGATTTTTGCATTTCCAAAGGTCACGTCTAGCTGATTTTCAAGCATTATATATAGAAGATATCCAAGGGCTCCAAGTTGCTGGAGAGATGCACTTTTAATTTGATCAGCTGTAAAAGTTCTATCTGTTGTCAATTTATAAGGATCTATTGTTATTAATATATTCAAGTCGGTTCCTGATAAAAATTTAATGTTAAATGTTGCATCTACTAGATTTTCTATAATATCTTCTGCAGTGGTAGTGCTAATGATAAAAGATGAAAATAAAATTAATGCACAGGTAAATAGTATTATCAATCTCCCTAGATGCATGACACCCACATCCTTTCGGGGATAAAATATATGCTCCTTATAAATACTTTCTTACAAAAATTTACGAAACCACTAAAAACACATTTGCAATTTCAAAAATGTTATTAAATGTATATAATTGGTGGAACCGCATCTAAAACTGTTGCTGAGGATTTATCAAAGGAATTAAATGTACCATTAGCAAATACAATATCAAAACGATTTCCAGATGATGAGTTCTATGTCCGTATCCTTGATGATGTCTCTGGGGAACATGTAATAATTGTTCAAACATCATATCCAGATCATAATATTGTTGAACTATTTTTATTACAAAGTGCTGTAGAAGAATCAGGTGCTAAGGAAATATCAGTTGTTATACCTTATTTTGGTTATGCGAGGCAAGATACAAAATTTCAAGATGGTGAACCAATAAGTGCAAAAGCTATGGCAAATCTAATCAGTTTGAATGCTGATATGGTGATAACTGTAGATCCACATAAAGAACATGTTTTAGATTTTTTTTCCACATCGGCTTATAGTTGTTCTGCTGTTACAGAAATAGCAAAATATCTCAAAGATAAAGATATTAATATGATTCTTGCACCAGATAAGGGCGCTCTTGAAAGAGCAAAAAAAGCCTCAGAAATTATTGAATGTGATTTTGACTATTTGGAGAAAACAAGAATCAATGGTACAACAATTGAAATTAAACCTAAAAAATTAAATGTAGAAAATATGAACGTAGCAATAATCGATGATATAATTTCTACCGGTGGAACAATGGCAAAATCTATTCAACAACTAAAAAAACATGGTGCAAAAAACGTTTTTGTAACATGTACACACGGCCTTTTTGTAGGAGATGCAGTAAAAAAATTAACTAATGCAGGCTGTAATGAAATAATATCTACTGATACTATTCAAAGCGATTTCAGTACAGTAAAAATATCACCATGTATTTCCCCTTTTTTTAAAAAGTAATCTTAAGTTAATTATAAATAAGGGAATAAATTTACGTTTGTGATTGTTCTTAGGTGGATTTTATGCGAAAAAGAGCTCAGAGACGATTTCGACCAACAGTAGAAGAGCCAAAATATATTGCTCGACCAACAAGACCAATTTTTGAAAAAAAACAACTTAAGGTAAAAAATAATTGGTGGATTGCTGTTACCATAGTTGGCATATTTTTCTTGGTTCTATTTTTGAATACTTACTTCAACCTTACGAGTGAAATAGCAATCAATCCAGAAGGTGAAGGCTTTGATAAATTTTATCTTTCTGGACCAGATCCGTACTATAATTTAAGACTTGTTAAAGAAACCTATGAAACAGGAAAATACCCTTTCTTTTATGAACTGGATCCAATACTGAACTATCCCCTTGGTGCAAAAGGTGGTAGAGCTCCATTATTTAATATGATGGCTTTAGGTTTCAGCAGAATTTTATCACCTTTCATTGATGAAGTTGATGCTATTGGATATTCAATGCAGTTTGTTCCGGCATTATTTGGGGCTTTGCTTGTATTTGTAGTTTATTTCCTTGGAAAAGAACTTTTTAATAAAAAGGTAGGAATTATTGGAGCATTTTTAATTGCAATTATTCCTATTCATCTTGGATCAGGTCACGGCTCAGCATATAGTCTTTTTGACCATGATTCATTTAATCTTTTACTATTCTTCCTTACTTTCCTATTTTTAATAAAAGCTATTAAAGAAAAGGATTCAACAAAATCTATTTTATATGCAATACTGGGAGGAGTACCACTTGCAGGATTATCTATGACTTGGGTAGAGGCTCAATATCTCTATACTGTAATTGCTATCTATACAGTTGTACAGATGTTGTTTGATATTTTTACAAATAAGATAGAATTTAAAGTTTTTAGGACTTCTGCGCTTCTACTTTTTTCAGGTTTATTAATTTCTGCACCTGTCATTTCATTTAGACCTACTGGTTTTACACCAAATGTTACATTTTATATATGTATTTTTGTTTTTATTTTCGGCGTAATTTATTATTTATTTGGTAGATTAAATATACCATGGACAATATCATTTCCAACAATTATATTAACAAGTCTTGTAGGCCTAGGTATTATCTATTTTGCTGAGGATTTAACCCAACAATTTCCATTCCTTTCCCCCTTAAGAAAGCTTTCAATTGTGATATTTGGAACTGGTATCTATGGTAATAAAGTTTCTATGACCATTGCTGAAGCTGGGACTTATCAAATAAGTCATACAGTTATGTCTTATGGTCCTGCTTTGTATTGGATTGGCTGGGGGGGACTTATCTATCTAATATATCATTATTATAAAAATAAACTTCGTAAAGAATACCTGTTTATAATTATTTTATTTATAACAAATATATGGTTATCAGGAATTGCTGGCCGTTTTTTAAACGATATGGTACCCGTGATTGTAGTGCTTTCCGGATGGGTTATTGTACTTTTTGTTGAATGGATAGATTACAAACAAATGTTAAGAAATATAAGGAGTGCTGGTGGAGGATTACATGGTATTCGTCGTGGTGTAAAATTCCTTCATATTTTTGGGATTATATTTTTAGCTTTCATTGTAATATTACCTAATGTTTTTGTTGCTTTTGATGCAGCTGTTCCAAGTGCAGCTAAACAAAAAGAAGATGGTACATGGACCTCCTTAAAGGCATATATGTACGGAGATGACGATTATAGGGGCGCTTATGGTTTAGGAATTGTTAAGGAAAAATATTGGCAAGATGCTTTTGAATGGTTAAGCGAACAGGATACTCATATAGATGTTTCTGATCAAAGACCAGCTTTTATTTCGTGGTGGGACTATGGTTTTTATGAGTCAGCTCTTGGTGAGCATCCAACAGTTGCTGATAATTTCCAAGATGGAATACCCGTAGCTGCAAATTTCCATACAGCAGTCAGTGAAAGTGAAGCTGTATCAGTCTGGATTGTTAGATTGTTGGAAGGGGAGAAGAAACATAATAATGGTAAATTAACAAAAGATACATCCCAAGTTTTAATAGATCATTTAGAAGAGGATAATAAATCAAAGATAGAACAATGGATATTAAACCCGACAACTTCTCCATCATATGGGGATCCCATTGGGGAAGAATATGATGAAAAATCTAGTAAGCAATATCCTGTGGGTCAGCAATATCCTGAAAATGCTGCCTATCATGATATAGTTGAACTTTTAAATACCAGCCTTGATGATGAGGGAATAACTTGGCTTTATCATGACCTTCAGGAATCAACAGGTTGGAGTATACGTTATTATGGTGTTGAAGGCTATGATAAGCAGATTTTTAACATATTTTCATTTTTATCTGATAAAAGTCTACTTTTAATAAATGGTATAGCAGATGATTATGTGGAGCTTCTCTATGAGGGATACTTAATTGATCCTTCTACTGGACAAAAAAAACCCGGTTCTGATACTACTTGGACTGCTACTCAAGTGATAAATTGGAATAAAGAAGATAGAAAAAACAATGTCGTTACAAACACAAAAACAAAACAAAAAGATCTTTATTTTGAAACAATGTTTTATAGAACATATATTGGTCCAGCACAAGGAGAATCCCCTGATAAAAAAGAATTTGATTATCAAATTCCATGTGTAGATATGAAACATTTTTATGCAGAATATTTCTCAGATTTGTCTGAATATCCATATTATGATACTGGAAAGGCTGCAGTTGTTATTGCTAAGTATTATGAGGGGGCATATATCAATGGAACAGTTACATTTATAGGAGAACCGATTGACGCAACAGTAGTTGTTCAAAAAAATATTACTTACTATGATAACTTTTCAGCTGCAATTGATCATGATAAAAACACTACAACAGAAAATGGTAACTTTTCTCTTATTGCTGGCGCTGGAGCAAGACTTCAAATAATGAGGAATTATCCTGAAAACATCCAGCCATTTCCAATGAAAAATGTGACTTTTAATGGAGAAGAAGGATCCGAATTAGCACCTATCTCTGATGATGATGCAATGAGAAAAGGAACTAATTATGAGAGGTTTTTAAACATATCAATTGAACCTGCAAATCTAGAAGGTTATATTTATATTGATAAAAATGATGATGGAACCTATAATAAATCAGTTGATACGCCAATACAAGACGTCTATATTGAATTATATGATATAGCAAATCCAGAATCTCCAAAAACAACTTTAACAAATAAAGAAGGATTTTTAAAATTTTCAAATCTTTTACCAGGTTTCTATTATATAAGGTTGGTAAAAGATGGTTATCTGTTAAATGAAAAACTACTTGAAATATATGAAAAAAATAACTACTATAATATTTCTGAATTAAAACATTCTTCTCTAGAGGGTAAAGTATACTACGAAGAGGAATCAAATACTATTGGCAATGCAGGTGTATTACTCCTTTATAAAAGAATGGATATTCAAGGAGAAGTTGAAGAAACATTTTTAGCTAATCAAACTAAAACTGATGCAAATGGAAGATATGCATTTTATGACCTTTTCCCAGGTGAATACGAAATAAGAATTGAAAAAGAGCTTACATATAGAAAAATTGAAGAGTTCACCTTAGAGGAAAATGATACAATGGTGCTTAATATTTCATTAGAATTAACACCAGTAAGAACAGTTGGATTAGCTAGATATAAAGGAAGCGGTATAAGTGATATCGAAATAGTTTTTGAACCAGATAGGTATGTTAAAAATAATACTGCTATAATAGATAAAACAACTACTGAAGAAAATGGTCTATATCAAATTGATTTAACACCAGGTTCATACAATGTTTCTGTCAAAGAAAGAAGAGAAAGAGGAACAATCTTAGTGTATTCATTTGATGGTTATTTGGAATTACAGGTTGGAGAAGGCAGACATTATTATAATATTTCTTTAATCAAGCTTTCGACCAATTTAAGCGGTTACACTAAATATAACGGTATAAATATTCCAAATGTAACAGATATTAGATTTAGCCCTGATAGAAGTATTGAAAATAACACAGCTATATATACAGTAGGAACTGACTCAGATGAAACAGGATATTATACTGTAGAATTAGCACCTGGATTTTATAATGTAACAGTTGACTATGAATTTACAGAAAACAACCAAAACTATTCCTATATTTTCAGTAGTAAATTGGAAATAAGTGATGAACCATTAGTAATAACTTCTGATCTTAATATGATAAGAATAGAAAGGGACTAAGAAACCTAGAGATATTTAACCAAATCTTATTAACAATACATTCAATACTTTTTCTCATGCTTAGCTTTGATGAAGGAAAAAAGGCCGTTTTATACGCAAGAGAAGTTATAGATTTATATGTAAAAGAAAAAAAATATCCAGATTTAGATTTAGGAAAAACATTTCTTGAAAAACAAGGTGCATTTGTAACAATTCATACTTATCCTGAGCATGATTTACGTGGATGTATAGGGATACCTCTTCCTGTTATGTCTTTAAAAGATGCATTAGTTGAAGGAGCAAAATCTGCAACTAGAGATCCAAGGTTTCCTCCACTCGAAAAAGGTGAACTTGATAGCATAATAATTGAAGTTACTATTTTGAGTAAACCTGAACTTATAAAGGTGGATAAACCAGAGGAGTATTTGTCAAAAATAGAAATTGGCAGAGATGGGTTGATTGTTGAACAAGGATTTTTTAAAGGTTTACTTTTACCCCAGGTACCTATAGAACAAGGATGGAATAAAGAAGAATTTATATCACATACGTGCATTAAAGCCGGCCTTATGCCAGATGCTTGGCAAAATAAAAATATAAAAATTTTTAAGTTTAACGGTCAAATATTTACAGAAATTGAACCTAGAGGAAAAATTGAGGAGAAAAAATTAGATGGATCTCATTGTTGAAGGAAAAGCATATTTAAATGGTGTTTTTCAACATTGTTGTATTGGAATAAAAGATGGTAAAATATATGCTATTAAAAAGATTTTGAAGGGTAATGAACACATGGATTTTGATAATAATTTAATTCTCCCATCTGGATTAGATATACATGTTCATTTTCGCGACCCTGGTTTAACTCATAAAGAAGACTTTTCTACAGGTTCAATGGCTGCTATCTTTGGTGGCATATCTTGTGTTTTTGACATGCCTAATACGATTCCTCAGACCACAACTATGCAAAATCTTTCTGATAAAATTTCTATAGCTGAAAAAAAATCATTTGTAGATTTCGGCATCTATGCTGGTGTTACCAATAATAATATTGAACTTATTGAATCACTAGCAACTAAATGCAGTGGTTTTAAAATTTACCTCGGTAGCACAACAAATAGTTTGAAATTTAATAAAAAAAATTTAAGATTTGTTTTAAAAAAAATTTCACAAACTGAAAAATTTGTTTTATTTCATGCCGAAGATGATGAACTACTTTTAAAAAATTCAACTAGTGAAAATAATCTTGTGGATCATCTTAAATCTCGCCCTTCAATTTGTGAAGAAACTTCAATAAATGATGTTATTCTTGCATTAAAAGACTTAAGTTTGAAGGCTCATATCTGTCATGTTTCTTCAATAGAAGGTCTTGAGGCTATGAAAAAAAGACCCAATAATATTACATGTGGAGTAACTCCTCATCACTGTCTTTTAAGTATTGAAAAAAATATGGGATCACCCACTTTTTACAAAGTTAATCCTCCAATTAGGTCAAGTTTTGATAAGGAATCTTTATTTAATGGTGCAAAAAATGGATTAATAGATGTAATTGAATCTGATCATGCGCCACATACAAAAGAGGAAAAAGATGTAAATTTTGATGAAGCTCCATCAGGTCTTCCAGGTGTTGAAACAACATTTCCATTATTTTTATTTTTAGCAAAAAAAGAAGTTATATCCTTTCAAAGAATTATTTCGTTGATATGTGAGAGACCAGCTGAATTGTTAAATATCCCTAAAGGCAAACTTGAAGTTGGTAGAGATGCAGATTTTATAGTTGTAGATTTAAAAAATGATTGCAGGATTAAATCAGATAAACTTCATTCAAAATGTGGTTGGACTCCTTTTGAAGATTGGTCAGCAATATTTCCAACTCATGTTTTTGTTAGAGGAGAAAAGCTTTTAGAAGATAATGAACTCCAGGTGAATCAAGGATTTGGTAGTTTTGTCGGAGATTAAATTATGTTTGAGATGTTTCCTGAATGGTTTCAGATTTTTTTTGGATCAATGCTACCATGGATTGAGGCTCGTTATATAATGGTTTATGCAATGAATTTTCTTGTTTGGCCTTGGTGGCAAGCATTACCAATTGCCGTAGTTGGTAATATGTTACCAATACCTTTTATTTTATTGTTTTTTAAATTTGTTGAAAAATTTTTACGAAATTACAAACTTTGGACAAATTTTATGGATTGGCTATTTGCAAAAACTCGAAAGAGGGCGGACATTAAGATAAGAAGATACGAATATCTTGGTTTGTTATTATTTGTTGCTGTACCTCTGCCCTTTACTGGTGCTTGGACTGGTGCTCTTATTGCTTATTTATTTGGTTTGAATTTTTCAAAATCACTTGTGACAATATTTATTGGAGTAATTATTGCAGCATTTATTATGATACTTTTAGTATTTACAGGACAATATATCTGGTTTACATTTGGTGAATAATTTGTGGGATTTTTATGAAGGAAAATTTAAAAATTTTGGCTCATAAAACCGTTGACATTGTTTATAGAAAAATAAAGAAAGCAAAATTAACAGAGTTTTTCAAATTTGGAAATAATATTGGAATTGGTGCCGATGGTACTGTCACAAAATATGTTGACAAAATTGCTGAAGATGCTGCTTTAAATTTTCTTGAAAAATCCAAGATAAAGGTAAATTTACTAAGTGAAGAAATTGGTTTTGTAGATAAAGGTGCTGAATACACTTTTGTTCTAGACCCTATTGATGGCACCAGAAATGCATATAGAGGAATTCCTTTCTATTCAGTTTCACTTGCGATAGGCAAATCAAAAATTAGTGATGTTGAATATGGAATTGTAAAAAACATTCCGACCGGTGATGTTTTTACTGCTGAGAAAGGCTTTGGCGCATATTTAAATACAAATAAAATAGGCGTTCCAAATGTTCCTGATGCAGAACTATGCTCATCACTTGCACTTGGTAAAAATTTTAATAAATTAACAATTGCTCTAGCAAAAAAGGAAAAGGTTCGGTCGCTTGGATCAGCATCTCTTGAAATGTGTATGGTCGCTCTCGGAGCACTTGATTTTTATGTTGTTGGTAAAGAATATATTCGTGTTGTTGATATAGCTGCTTCAACACTTATTTTAAGGGAAGCTGGAGGAATTGTTACAAACATTTTAGGTGAGAAACTTGACTTACCTTTTACTTTAGATGAAAAAACTAGTGTTGTTGCTGCGTGTAATGAGGAATTAATTCAAAAAATCATTTCATAGGGAGTCTGGAAAAAGCGGAATCGGATGGGAACTTGCCCCCTTCTTAACTAATCCAGACCTCCCCAATTAGTATATATGGTATTTATTTAAAAATGCTATTGTTTAAAGAATTCTTTTAATGTTTTTTGATAATCATCAGGTATAACAATTTGACGTTCAACCTCCTTCCATTCCAGATTATAATCAGATAATAATTTTTTTATCATATCTGGAATGCGAGGTGCACAAAGAATACCACGAACTTTTGCTGTATCTACGTCCTTTTTTATATCATTTACATACATTCTTAGCTGTTGAACTGCACTAATAGTTGCTAAACTGCGTTTCACTTCAATTACCACGGGAATATGGGTAAAGTCGTAACAAAAGAGATCAATCATTCCAGATTTTACATGTTTTTCGCGTTTGCTTATACGTAGTCCCTCCTCTATTATTTCTGGATTACTTACTATTTCATTAACAACATCTGTTTCCATTCCAGATATTATCAATTTAGCTTTGTCTTTAAGCGAGGAAGTTGCTAAAAGTTTAAGAGTTCTGAAGGTTATTTTCATTTTTTCAGGGGGACGCAAATGACGTGATTTAAGAATTAAATGCTCATCTTTAACATTAAAATCAGTTTTACTTCCTGATGGTTGCCAATTTACAGGCTCCCTCATTATAGGTTGATGAACGAGTACCGCTCCATCTTGTTTGATTATTATAATTCGATCACCCCAATCTAGAAATGATCGTGCCCTTCCACGGTAATCAATCATGCAATCTCCAATTATTAATAGAATAGTTTTATCAGGCTTTGATTTGTGGTATTTTTCAATAAATTTTAATGCATCTGATGGGGTGGAATTAATGATACTATAAGTCAAAATTTATTCTCCTTTTAACCAGAATCACCTAATGATAATTCATTTTTGTGGTGTATATCGCCATAAATGTTTTATATAAATGAGATTTATTGCAGGTGAAATGTCAATTGCAAAAGATATCACAAGAATGAGTAGAATAAAAAAGCTACATTTCTCTTTGCTTGATCCAGATAAACAAACCCCTTATGTTGCAGGTGAAATTGCCAGAGCTGTTGAGAATGCAGGTAGTAGTGCTATAATGGTTGGCGGATCAACACTTGTTTCCCAAATGCAAGTGGATAAAACTGTTAAGGCAATTAAGGAGAACTCTAATTTGCCTGTTATTTTATTTCCATCAGGAGCAAAATATTTAAGTAAATATGCTGACGCAGTATTCTTCATGAGCCTACTTAACTCTCGCAATCTAGATTTTGTGATAAGAGAACATGTAAAAGGCGCACCTTTTGTTAAAAACTCCGGAATTGAACCAATATCAATGGGTTATGTAATTGTTGAACCAGGTATGACTGCTGGTAGAATTGGTGAAGTTGATTTAATAAAAAAAGATGATGTGGAAACTGCTGTAGGTTATGCTCTTGCATCACAGTATCTTGGAATGGATTTTTTTTATCTAGAGGCAGGCTCCGGTTCACCAACTACAGTTTCTAATGAAATGATTACTGCAGTTAAAAAAAGTATTAATATTCCACTGGTTGTTGGTGGAGGAATAAGGGATGCAAATACTGCTCGTGAAAAGGCAAAAGCCGGTGCAGATGTTGTAGTTACTGGTACAAAACTTGAGCAAGAGAAGAATCTAAAAAAGGCATTAATTGATATTATTGAATCAATAAAGGAATAAATATTTATGAAGATTTTACTTAGTATTGGGGGAGCATCTGGTAGTATCTATGGCATTAGACTTCTAGAAGAACTTATTAAATCAGGTGCTGAAGTTCATTTGATTATTTCAGATAGTGCTAAGAAAATCATTGATCACGAAACCGATTTCAATTATAAAGATTTAAAAGAGAAAGCAAGTTTTTATTACGATAATTCTGATATGTTCGCAGGCCCAGCAAGTGGTTCTTTTAAACTTGATGCTATGGTTGTTGCGCCTTGCAGTATGAAAACCCTTTCAGCAATTGCAAATGGATATGGAGACACACTTACCTCTCGGTCTGCAAGTTGTTTTTTAAAAGAAGAGAGAAAACTTGTCCTCGTTATTCGTGAAACCCCTCTTGATTTACCTGGAATTAAAAATCTGTTTTACGCAAAACAATCTGGGGCAACAATTTTACCGGCAATGCCTGGATTTTATCATAAACCCATAAAAATTGATGATTTGGTAAATTTTATTGTTGGAAAAATTTTAGATCAATTAAAAATCAAAAATAATCTATTTAGAAGATGGAAATAATTTATTTTGTCCTTTTATTATAAATATAAATTTGTTTATTTTATATTTTTAAAAAAGAATTATATACTATATTCGCAATATTTGAATTTATTGAGGGATTAATTAAAATGTTGAAGAAAATAATAGTAATTGGAATTTGTGTATTGTTCACTGGAACAACATCAACTGCACTAGATGATATTAAGAATTACAATTCAAAAATAGCTGAAAATATAGGTTTTGTTGAAATTATAGATCAACAACAGATTACAGATTGTGGGTATGGATGTCCTTTTTTCAGTAACCTTTGGCTTGCTCAAGGTTTTACCCCAACATTAGAAACAATTACCAAAGCTGAACTTAAGCTATTTAAAGTTGGAAATATTGAAACTGATATCATATTGTCGATTAGATCAACTTTAACAGGTAGTGATCTTACAAGTGTTTCAATAGCTGGAAGTCAAGTTTCTGAATATAGTAAATGGATTGAGTTTGATTTTACTGATATTAGTATAATTCCCAATCAAATGTATTATCTTGTTTGTAGAACACCGGGAGGTTCAGCAATAAATTATTATTGTTGTTTATTTCAGATAAATAATCCTTATCAAGGTGGTGAAGTTTGGGGCTCTTTGAATTCGGGAGCAACCTGGGATATAATAGAATATCCAGGATATCCCGACCCAGATGGGTGCTTTAAAATATATGGTCTAGATCAAACTCCAAACATTCCGAATATCGACGGTCCACCACAGGGTAATGAAGGTATAGAATATACATATAAATTCTCAGCAATTGATCCTGAAAACCATGATGTATTTTACTTTGTTGTATGGGGAGATAATACAAACACAGGGTGGCTTGGCCCCTATAGTTCGGGTAAAGAAATATTATTAACGCATACCTGGACTAAAAAAGGAAGATATAGTATAATAGCAAAAGCAAAAGACGTTTATGATGTTGAAGGTGACTGGGGAGAATTTGAAGTTGAAATACCTCGAAATAAGGCAATTTATAATTCTATGTTACTTAGATTTTTTGAAAGGTTTCAAATACTTCACCAATTAATAAAACGATTTAGACTGCAATAAAATCATTTCTAAAACAATAAGTTTATATAATATTAATGATAAATATTAACATGCCTAGAAAAAATTGATGAAGATAGGGGATATCTATCGTCAATTTTTGGGGGAGGTGGGTTGGAGGTATTTGGTATCCACCAACTACCTCTTAATTACGCTGTTAGTTTGAATTAAGTATTTTTTCAAAATAATCAGAAATCATCTTCATACATTCCCTTGCAGATTCAAAATGACTATTATCTAAAATATCAC